>Ga0082212_10000063_pt1 | contig 152979 bp, 133 predicted proteins | sample TergutNt197P3_FD_71548 | JGI IMG/M metagenome (GOLD analysis project Ga0082212, IMG submission 71548) | Neocapritermes taracua P3 segment gut microbial communities from Petit-Saut dam, French Guiana - Nt197 P3 | ecosystem: Host-associated > Arthropoda: Insects > Digestive system > Gut ... | reverse complement strand
CAACTCCATGGTGATCACCTCGTTTCCCCTGCCTAAAAATTAGGCAGAACAGGTTAAACACCCTGGTCAATTTTGGGCCGGTATACCCCTCGCTACATGCTCAGTTTTCGGTCGGCGTGAACAGCTGGACTACCGCGAGGCGCTGGCTGACATCAAGCAGCGCGAGTGCGCGCCGTGCTGTCCGTCAATGCCGAATTGCTGGGGCTGTATTGGGATATTGGGCGTGACCTGGTTCGCTGGCAGGCGCAAAAGGGTTGGGGTGCGGCGGTGGTGGAACAGATGGCAGCGGATTTGCAGGCGGCATGGCCAGGTATGAAGGGTTTTTCGCGCACCAACCTGTTCGCCATGTGCCAGTTCCATGCCTTTTTCAGCCCACGCTTTGAATTTGTCCCACAGTTCGTGGGACAAATTCCATTTTCCTACATGGATATTAAAGTTTTCTTTCATACTGGCGAAACGTATTAAACTATGCTTTAATGCAGACGAACATAATGAAAGCAGGCTTTAAATGAACCGTAGTGCAGGCACTTACGCACCCTCCACGACACTGGGTGAATCAGTACAGGCCTTCGTGCCGCATCCACTGCCGCCCGCCGATCCGCCGGTGAAACCGGCGTCCTTCGTCGATCTCAACCGACAGGCAGAACTAGCGCTTGCCCGGTTGTCGGGTGTGTCAGGATTGGTGCCGTCTGTTGACTGGCTGCTTTACAGCGCTGTCCGCAAGGAGGCCTTGCTAACATCCTTGATCGAGGGTACGCAGGCTACTCTGACCGATCTGTTCGATGAAGAGGCGGGTTTCAAAGTCAGCAATGTCGACGACGTGGCTGAGGTGACCAACTACCTGCGCGCGTTTCGCCTGGTGCAGGAGCAGTTGCGCGCCCCTGGGGGCCTGCCGATCAGCGTTCGCCTGCTATGCGACGCGCATCGAGTGTTGCTTGATGGCGTGCGGGGTGCGGGCAAACAGCCCGGAGAACTCAGGCATTCCCAGAACTGGATTGGCGGTACGCGTCCGGGCAATGCGGTGTTCGTGCCGCCTCCGCCGGAGCGTGTGCCGGAACTACTGACGAATCTGGAGCGATTCGTCCACGAGGAAGCGGGCGATCTTCCTGCCTTGGTCAAAATCGCGCTGGTACACGCGCAGTTCGAGACCATTCATCCCTTCCTGGATGGCAATGGACGCATCGGGCGCCTGTTGATAGCGGCGTTGCTGGAACACTGGAACTTACTGACCGAACCTTTGATGGTTCTCAGCGGTTACCTGAAGCAACATCAGGCGGAGTATTACCGTCGTCTCTCGATCATTCGCACCGAGGGCGACTGGGAATCTTGGGTGTCGTTCTTTCTGGAAGGCGTAACCGTCGCGGCAGCGGAGGCCGAGCGCAGCATCATCGCCATTGCCAGCCTGATTGCTGCCGACCGCAGGAAATTACTGCAATCTTCACGAGCCACTCCAGCCACTTATCGGCTGTTCGAACTGCTGCCGCTTATGCCACGTTTTACTGTGGATCGAGTGCAACAGCAACTGGCAACCACCTTCCCGACGGCGAATGCCGCTGTGCAAGTGCTGGAGCAGTTGGGCGTTGTGGTGGAAATGACGGGTCAAAAGAAGAACCGCTGTTACAGCTATCAAGGCTACGTTGATCTGCTCATAAGATGACTGCTACCGATTGCAAATGCATATGAATATAGTGAAAGATCACAGATGGTCTTCCTTTCCGAAAACCGGCTGCTAGAATAAAAACCATGCCTACGCAGGCTCGCCCGTCTCTCCCCATTGCATACCGTCTCACACCAGCACAGGCACTCCGAGGGGTAAATCGTGGGGAAGACACCGCGCAAAACACGCAAATACCACCAAAACTCAATACCTTACAGCACAACTCCCACTTCAGGTGCAACATTGAGTAGGGTTTCAGGGTGGTTCAGGCAGTTTTGAGATATCTGAAAAACATCAGATATTCAATGTTTTATGGTGTTTTCTCGTGTCGTGTGGTATCAGGTGATTTCAGCGTAGCGCATGATGGGTGTGGGGGAAATTTTCCCTACGGCCTTTCGACCTGCTTGTGCTTGGTACAGATCAGATTTATGTGACCGCAACCGCAGAGAAGTCAGGGTAGTGTCTCAGTTTGAATTTCATGCGTTGTAGGGGCGGATGGCAATCTGCCCGCCATCGTAAATATTCGCGATCCGCCAACGGTTCGACGGGGCGATTGCCATCGCCCCCTACAGAAAATCGTCTCAAATATTCAAATTGAGACACTACCGAAATAAGGAAAGGTTTGTATACAGTAAAGTGCTAAAGTAATATCGAATGCTTTGCGCTGCTACTTTTTTGAAAGGCTAAATCCATGCTTTCACTTGCTTTGCCTAAAGGCAGTCTTGAGGAACAAACATATAAGCTGTTCGATGCTGCCAACCTGAAGCTTTCTAAACCAGAACGCGGCTACAACCCCACCATCGACGACCCGCGAGTCGACAAAGTGAAGGTGCTGCGGCCGCAAGAAATTCCCGTCTATGTCACATCGGGCGACTTCGATTTAGGCATTTCGGGCCATGACTGGGTCACTGAAAGTAAGGCCGACGTCGTTGAGATTGCCGAACTGCCTTATGCAAAAACGGGTACTGGTGCCGTGAAAATGGTGCTGGCCGTCTCTGACACGTCCTCGATACAATGCGCCCGCGATATCGCGCCCGGCAGCCGCATAACGACAGAGTTCCCTAACATCACGCGATCATACTTTGAGCAGCTTGGAATTCCCGTAGAAATCTTTTTCAGCTATGGCGCGACAGAGGCAAAAGTTCCTGATTTTATGGACGCGCTTGTCGACCTCACAGAAACTGGGGAAACACTCAGGCGTAACGGCCTGCGTATTATTGAGACGATTCTTGAATCTACGACCCGCCTGTTTGCAAATCGCGCCTCTTGGGAGAACCCCGATAAGCGTAAGGCAATGGAAGAAATTCGCACCCTGCTTTTAGGCGCAATCGAAGCCAGAGGGCGCATTTTGCTGATGATGAACACGCCTGCCGAATGTCTTGATGCCGTCATCGCAGAATTACCCGCTATGAAGCGTCCCACCATAAGCCAGCTACACGGTTTGAGCGGTTACTCACTTACCACCGTCGCTGAAAAATCAAGTGTGAATATCCTCATACCCCGCCTGAAAGCCGCAGGAGCAGAGGACATCCTGGAATTACCGATTAATAAAATCGTGCGCTAACGCACCGTACGGGCGACCTTCGGCAAATGAGGATCGGTAGGCGCGGCAAACGGGGACAAACTGAGCTAACCCACGTAGCGGAACATTAGGAGTGTGAAACCTTGGACTCGCGCTTCAGGTGCAGAGTAGGGTTTCAGAGTGCTTCACGCGGCTCTGAAATTTATTTTTATTCGGAGCGCAGCAACCTCGACAAAGCCAGGTTGATGATCGGCGTACAAATTGCCGCAATGGCCAGGCTCGCGAACACCAACCCCCAAAGCAGGGAGCGCAGCGGCGACAGCATCATGGCCTTATCAACAATGATGCAAAGCACCCAATCCGCGCCGGCAATCGGCAAGGCAACCAAGTACTTCGGAACGTTTTCGATGCTGAATTCATGCACATTGATATTGTCGTCCGCCGTTTTCAGGATCGACACATCAAATCCGGGCATGGCTTCCGTTACAGGTTTCAGCTCCAAATGGGGGGTTGGATGCGCGACGATGACCCCGTCGCGGGTAGAGAGAAGGGCGTAGCCCTGGCCACGCAGCCCAATCGAATTGACGAGCAGGATGATCTCTTCCAGCGAGATATCGCCACCGACGACGCCCGGTATCTGGGACGCTACCGGGCGCGCCACAGTAATGCCAAGAGAATTCGTTGATGTAAAGATATAAGGCGATGTAATGATTGTGCCTTTTTCTTCGTTGGCCTGTTTATACCAGGGGCGCGCCGTTGGGTCGTAACCAGGGAACTGTTTTTTCCCCGCCAAGTGATAGACCATCCGTTTGTCTTCAGTACCGACGAATGTCTGAAAGAAATTCCCCGCGTCTCTTCCTGCTACCAGAAAAGGGATAGGGTCATCAACGAGAGGCAGCATAGCCGCAACCGCCTCTATTGCGTTCCGCCGTTGCGCGACCCAGTGCGCCATGAAGTCTCGGTTGCTGTTGGCGGTTGTTTTGATCTCCTGGTGGGCGCTGTCGATGATTTTTACGCGCATTTGCCAGTACGCGAATCCTGACAGCATGGCAATCACGACCACCAGCAAAGCTACGTTAAAGATGAACAAACGCCGCTGCAACAACATGAACTTCTCCGGGATGATTTTTTCATGCACAAATTATCTAAACCTAGATATTGAGCATAGTGGCTTCATTTTCGGTGGAGATATTTCACTTTTTTCAGGCTCTTTTCACTTCTCCCTGACCACCCCGGCGCTACGCGCTACCCCTCCAGGGAGGGGAATTTAGTGCGGGGTTTATTCCCCTCCTTGGAGGGGTGCCCCGAAGGGGTGGGGTGGTCGCAGCGTATGGGAACCGCTATACGCTTCTCGGTTACCGCACCACCCCGGCGCTACGCGCCACCCCTCCAAAGGAGGGGAATTTAGGGCGGGGGGTTTAGTCGTCGCCGCTGAATGCGCTCAACAGGCGCAGCAGGCTCAGGAAAAGGTTGTAGAGCGATACGTAGAGCGTTACGGTGGCCATGATGTAATTGGTTTCACCGCCGTTTACGATCGCGCTGGTCTGGTAGAGGATGATGCCAGAGGAGAGCAGGACGAAAGCTGCCGATACCGCCAGCGACAACGTGGGCAGGTTGAAGAAAAGAGCCGCCAGCCCGGCGAGGAACGCCACCAGCACGCCCACGAAGAGGAATCCGCCCATGAAGGAAAAATCCTTGCGGCTAACGAGCGCGTAGGCGGAAAGCGCGAAAAAGATGAACGCGGTCGCGCCTAGCGCCTGCATGACCAGTTGGGAGCCGTGCGGCGTGGCGAGGTAAAACGACAGGATCGGCCCTAGGGTCATGCCCAGGAAGCCGGTGAGCGCAAATACGCACACGATACCCATGCCACTGTTACGGAATTTGGTGGTCAGGAACAGCAGCCCAAAGTATACGAGCAGGAAAACGATCGGATTGAAGAACGGAAGCTGGAAGAACATCGACACGCCAGCCATCGCGGCTGAGAAAGCCAACGTCAGCGCGAGCAGGGTGTAGGTGTTACGGATGAGCCGGTTCGTTGCCAGCGTTTGAGTCTGCGAGTGGCTCAGGGTTTCGATATGTTCCATGTGGGGGCTCCTTGCTTCGAGAGTCGTAATTCAGTAGTTGCCGATTGTATCAATAATGTCGTTTGGCGGTGCGCCGTATTTGGCAGCCGTTCCCAAAGAAAAAGGACGGCGTCATGATAGGGCGGTTTAAGGAATCGCTGAGCATTTTCTATTTTTGGCACCTGGATATTTTATGATAATAGAATTATCATGCAGGAAATTGCTCAGAGAATCCCTAGCGTGTCGCCAGCGGCGTGGGTCGACGTCCGACCGGGATTTTCAGTTCGATTTTCTTGCTATTCCGCAGAAGGCGGAAAGTAGCGACTTGGCCAGGCGGCAGCGAGGCCACGAGGTCGAGCATATCGCGGGGAACCAGAACTTCCTGCCCATCGACGGCGAGCAGCACATCACCGGGCTGGATGCCGCTTTTGTCCGCCGGGCTGCCATTGAATACGCTATAGATCAATACGCCATGCTTGGAGCCCAGGTCGAAGGATTCCGCAAGCTCCGGGGTGATTTCGCGCATTTCGACACCGACCCATCCGCGCACGACTTCGCCGTTCGCGATGATCTGTTCGAGCACCTTGCGCGCAATCGAGACGGGAATGGCGAAGCCAATGCCAAGCCCGCCGCCGGAGGGCGAACCAGCGTTGCGCGTGGGGCTTTCGCGTGAGTAGATTGCGGTGTTGATGCCCACCAGTCGCCCCGCGCCGTCGATGAGCGCGCCGCCGGAATTGCCAGGATTGATCGCGGCGTCCGTCTGGATGAAATTTTCAAAGGTGTTGATGCCAAGATGGTTGCGGCCTAGCGCGGAAGCGATGCCCATCGTCACCGTTTGCCCGATACCGAAGGGGTTGCCGATAGCCAGCACGACATCGCCCACGGCCAAGCTGTCCGCCGGGGCAAAGGCAATGGCGGGCAAAGAACTGGCATTGGCGAGCCGGAGTACGGCGAGGTCGGTCTCCGGGTCACGGCCAATGAGGCGGGCTTCAAACTTGCGCCCGTCGTTGAGGACGGCTTCGATTTCGTCTGCGTTTTCGATGACGTGGTTATTGGTGAGCACGAAACCCTGTGGGTCGATGACGACTCCCGAACCTAAGCCGGTGCGCTCCGGCGTACTGAAAAAATGACGGAAAATCGGGTCGTTCATCAGGGGATGGTCGGGAACTTTCGCCGTTTGCCGGGTGTAGATGTGCACGACCGCGGGTAATGCCCGTTGCGCTGCGCTGGCATAGGAAACGGGGCTCTGCGCGCCAGTTTGGGAAGCGGCGAGCGAAGCAGCCGCAGGGGCTTCGACGATGGTCACCGTTGACGAGGCGGCCAAGCCGTTCCGATGCAACCACTCTGGTTTGAGAGCGCCCACAACGAACAGGGCGGCAACGCTGATTGTCACCGCTTGCGTAAAAATCAACCACAAGCGACGCATAATGGGAACCTGCGACAAAAAGAGAACATGCGGAAACGGCTGGAGAAAAGGTATGAGGCTCGATGAATTGCGTCAATATCTGGACGATTTGCTGGAAGTCGCGCATTGGCGCGATTATTGTCCAAATGGGCTACAAGTGGAAGGACGAGCCGAAGTACGGCGGGTACTGTGCGGGGTGACGGCCAGTCAGGCGCTGGTCGATGCGGCTGTGGCGGGTGGATACGATGCCCTCCTGGTGCATCACGGGTATTTCTGGCGGGGCGAGGACGGGCGCATTACCGGCATCCGCCGTCGCCGGCTCGGGGCGCTGCTCGGCCACGATATTTCGCTCTTTGCGTATCACCTGCCGCTCGATGGGCATCCCGTGCTCGGCAACAACGCGCAGCTTGCATGGCACATGGGATGGGAGAGCGTGAGCCGTTTCGGCGAGCAGGATATTGGCTGGATCGGTGCGCCACGGGAGACTGGGCTTAAGGCGCTCGATATCGCGGCCAATCTTGCCGTCAAACTCGAACGGGTGCCTTTGCTGGTGGGTGACGGTGACCGCGTGGCCTCACGCATCGCGTGGTGTTCCGGCGGGGCGCAGGGCTTTTTTGAACAGGCCATCGCCTCCGGGGCCGATCTGTATGTTTCGGGGGAAATATCAGAGCAGACGACCCATCTGGCGCAGGAATCCGGTGTCCCTTACATTGCCGCTGGACACCATGCCACTGAGCGCTACGGTGTGCGGGCGCTGTCGCGCCATCTGAATGACGGACTGGGGCTTACGGCGGATTTTCTCGATTTGCCCAACCCGGTTTAAGCGGAAGGGAGCCTCATTCAGTTTCCGTCAGGGGGGAGGCACTCAGCAAGTCGCTGTCAAAAGCACTGGACGGGCCAGTGTAGGGGCCAAGACACTGCTCAAGAATGTCGCTCAAACAAAGAATGTCGTCTATGGCGGCAAGCGAAAAGCCCCGCCGGGTTTCGTCCCGTGTATCGCGCAGCAGGTATTGCAGATAAGCCTGACATTCGCGTGTGCCCCATAGCTCCTGCAAACGCTTCACGACGTGCATCGTCGTTTCAAGTCCGTGCAGCGGGATGAGGGCATCACTGAAATTGTCCCAGTCGACCGTCCAGATATTGAAAGTTTTGTTCAGTTTTGCGGCGATTTTGTCGAATTCGGTTCGTTGTCCGTTGGCCCGGTAGACTTCGAGCAGTTTGAGCCAAGGCACGAAAGCTTCTTTCGGGTTGTTTTCAATAAAGTTTGACAAAGCTTCGGCGGCGCTATTGATGCGGCCAAAGCTCAACATGATCTCGGCCAGTTCGATGGTCGAGTCGCGGTCCTCGATGTTTTCTTCCGCCGCCAGGGCTTTCAGGCTCTGTAAATCAAGCGCGGGCGATGCCGAATCCCAATCTGGCAGGGTGGGAATGGCAGGATGAGCCCGGGGAGGTTCGGCCTCTGTCGCCGTAGCAGGTACGGAAGGGGCGAGGCCGAAGGGGGATGAGGAGGCCTCTTCAAGAGCGGCCGGTTCCTCCTGTGCCCATGGCTCGTCGAAGGTTTTCGTCCTGTTCATCCGCAACAGGAGGATGACACAGAGGGCAAGGGTAAAAAAGGCAGCCCCGCCAAGCACCCAGTTGAGCGAAGCGTTTGACCGTGGCTGTTCGAGCCGTTTTTGCAGTTCTTTTCGTTCTTTTTCAAGCTCGTGTATGCGAGCCTGTAGTCTCTGAATAAGTTCGTGCTCGCCGGATAGCGTCTGCGGAGCCCGTTCGAGCAGCTCTGTTCTGAGTTCGTCGATTTGGGAATTCAGTTCCTGTTCAGCGCCCCTGTACTCGTTGATTTCGGCTTCAATGTTCATCACGGCCGGGGCGCTGTTTTGATGAGCGGGGCGCACGGTTCGGGAGGAAGCCTTGGGAGGGGCTGCCGAGGAGATGAGAGGCAGGCAGAAAAAAGCGAGTATGCCTGCAAGCAGAACGATGATCCGTCTAGTAGTCATGGTGAAGCGGAAAGAGCGGATAATCCAGGTATCGTACAGCATTGTTAGCGTGACAGACAGGTCGAAAGCAATAAATGCTGACCCCATCAAAACTTGCTGAACCGCCTTATTTTAGAATAAGAAGAAATTTTATTGGATGGAGGGGCTGAAATTATGCCGGAGGACGGCAAAACGCAGAGAGGAACATGGATGCTTGAGTGTGCTGCGTGCACGGATATCGGCTTGGTTCGGAGCCGCAACGAAGATGCGTTGTGTGTCGACGCCGAGCGGGGATGGCTGTTGCTCGCCGATGGTATGGGGGGGCATAGCTCTGGCGACCTGGCTTCCGCGCTGGTCGTCAATTATGTGTTGGACCAATTACTCGATACGGCGGAAAAAAAGCGAGGGAGCAGAAGGCCCGATTATGCCGGGACGCTTGCCACTAGTGTTGTCGATATCAATGCTGTCATCCGTAGCGCGGGAAGGCTGTCCGATGCCGCAAACTCGATGGGGTCGACTTTTGTCGGGGCTGTGTTGAGTCCGGGTGAGTTGAGCTATGTCTACGTCGGCGACTCGCGTCTGTATTTGCTGCGCGATGGCACACTGACGCAATTATCGCGTGATCACACCCTGGTGCAGGAATTCGTCGATGCCGGACAATTGACGGTCGAGATGGCGCAAAATCATCCTTACCGGGGATTGCTCACGCGCGGCGTCGGGGTACATGACGAAGTAGAACCCGATACCGGTATTTGTGCATTGCTTTCGGGAGATCGTTTGCTACTGTGCACGGATGGTTTGACAGACATGGTGGACGAGCATGAGATTGCCAGGCTGCTTGGGATGCCTGCGCGGGCTGATGAAGTGGCCGGGAGCCTGATCGATGCCGCGAATTCTGCTGGCGGGCGCGATAACGTTTCCGTTATCGTTGCGTGGTTCGATGAGTTGGCTCAACATGACGACGACTGATGAGCGGATGGCGCGCATCGCCAGACAAACATGAGTGGGTGCGAGTAATGCCGAAGTTGATCCTCAGCATGGACGGACTGGTACTCAAGGAGATCGTGCTCAACAAGGAGCGCACTTCGATTGGCCGCAAGCCGGTCAACGACATCCAGATCGACAATCTTTCCATCAGCGGCCAACATGCCGTAATTACCCGGATTTTGGGCGACGCTTTTCTGGAAGACCTCAACAGCACCAACGGCACCTACGTCAATGGGCAGCCGGTCAAGAAACATGTGCTGCACAACAATGACGTGGTCGAGCTTGGCAAATACCGGATCAAGTACCTGGTCGACGCTTCCACCCCAGGCGTGGCGGCAACGGAATTGGTCGACACCGCCACCTTGAAGCCTTTTGAAATAGGGACGCTCAACCCGGCTGAACCACTACCAGCCGGAACAAGCACGATCCGTACGCAAAATTCGCAATCCGCGACCGGAAGCGCTGGAGCCATGAGCGCATCAGTCGGGCATCTGCTGGAACATCTCGGCGTAATCCAGGTATTGAGCGGCGTCAATACCGGGCAAGAACTCGAACTGAGCAAGCCGGTAACAACATTGGGCAAACCCAGCTATCAGGTGGCAGTCATCACGCGGCGCGAAAAAGGCTATTTCATTACCCACGTCGAAGGTAAGGTGTATCCGCTGGTCAATGGCGAACAACTCGGCGCTCAGGCATACAAGCTAAATGACCACGACATTATAGAAATTGCCGGGATCAAAATGGAATTTTTCACGCGTTCCTGAATACGGGTTGAATGTGGCTCAAAAAAAGCGGCTTCCAGAATGCCGTGACTTCTTTCATCGCCCGCTGCCGGGGCGGATGATAGGTTTCTAATTGGTCTGGAGAGAAAATAACAGTAACAGTTATCGTAGGCTTGTCGGAAGGTTCATGAAACTGAGGGTGCTTGGCTGTAGTGGCGGAATTGGCGGCGAAGATTCGCGTACATCTTCGTTTCTTGTCGATGATGACGTACTCATCGACTGCGGAACCGGTGTGGGCGATCTGTCGTTCGATGAATTGCGCCACATCAGTCACGTTTTCGTCAGTCATTCCCATCTCGATCACATCGCCGCCATTCCCCTGTTGGTCGATTCCATTGGCGAGATATGTCAGCACACGGTCACGATCTACGCGCCGCCGGAAACGTTGCACATCCTGCGGGCGCATGTTTTCAACTGGCTGGTATGGCCGGATTTCACCGCCATTCCAGATCGCCGCTTTTCCTATCTGCGCCTACAATCCGTTGAAATCGGCGAAACCTTGCGGCTTGGCGAACGTGCATTTACGGCGCTGCCCGTGCTTCATACTGTCCCTGGCGCGGCTTGGCTTCTCGATAGCGGCAAAGCGCAGTTGATCTATTCGGGAGATACGACCTACAGCCCTGAACTGATCGCCGCCATCAACGCTTGCCAATCCCTGCGTTACCTGATTGTGGAAGCGGCCTTTCCAGAGGAGATGCGCGCGATGGCAATAGCGGCTCGCCATCTGTGCCCTGGCATGCTGGGAACCATGCTTGCCGAGTTGACCGTGTCGCCGGAAGTGTACGTCAGCCACCTCAAACCGGGCATGAGCGACCGCATCATGGAACAGATTGATGCCTTGGATATGCGCCTGAAGCCGGTACGCTTGATGTGTAAGCAAGTTTTTGATTTTTGAACACGCACCGAGCGCAATTCCCGTATCTACCCCGGCGCTTCGCGCCACCCCTCCAAGGAGGGAAATGGGAGTGATTCAAGAAATTTTCGTATGGCCTTTGGCGAAACGAAACAATTCCACAAAATAAAAATGCTGTTTGCAAAAAATAAATTGTATTATTGAGAATTGCTTGTCAAAAATAGAGCAGCAAATTTCTATTCATGTTATTCCGATGAATTATTAATGTTCATTTCTGCTTTTCGTATAATTTAATGCGATATATTGACAGCATTTGTTTTTCGTCTAGAATATGTCTGGTTTTCCCTTGGCCGAAAGCTTGTTGATGGTGTTGGAATATTGGCAGTGGCAAGCAGATGGCCTGTTTTCAACTCTTCTTTAAAAGGCAGGTACAGCATGTCATCTCTTCAGGACATTTTCATCAAGCTCGAAGGTATCGACGGCGAAAGCAAGGACGGCAAGCACAAGAACTGGATTGATGTGCTCAGCTTCGGATACTCGGTTTCACAATCTTCGTCGGCGTTCACAGGCGGCGGTTCCGGCGTGGGCAAGGCCAGTTTTGATTCTCTTTCTTTCACGCACTATGTTGACAAGACTTCCCCAAACCTGTTCATGTATTGCGCCCTGGGCAAGCATATTCCGAAAGTGGAATTGTCGTGCTGCAAGAGCGGCGGCGGCTCGCAGGAGTACATGCGTATCACACTGGATGATGTCATCGTCACAAGCGTCTCGCCGTCGGGCGCGAACTCCGACACCCAGGTAAAGGAATCGGTCAATCTGTCCTATGCCAAGATCAAGATTGAGGCCAAGGAACAGAAAGCTGACGGATCCATGGGACCGGCTGTGACCGGTGCCTGGAACGTCAAGGAAAACAAACAAGCCTGACCGAACCAAAACCAGAGCCGCGCGGGCTGAGGGGTTAGCTCGCGCGGCTCTTTTTTTTGCGCCTGCAGGGAGCAGGCTAAGTGCTAAGTGTACGGCGGCTCCCTAATGCGGGCGCTTGCGAAGACGCTCAATGGCGTGGATCTGGGCAATCGCTTCGATCAACTCGGCCTGAGCCTTGGCGTAGTCGATCTTGGCGCTCTTGTTCTCAAGCGCCTCTTCGGCTTTGCGCTTGGCGTCGAGCGCCTTGGCTTCGTCGAGGTCTTTTCCGCGAATCGCCGTGTCGGCGAGCACCGTCACCCCACTGGGCTGGACTTCAAGAATGCCGCCGGCGACGAAAATGAATTCTTCAGCGTCCTGATTCGGGACTTTGATCCGTACTGCGCCCGGCCTGATCCGGGTCAGCAGCGGCGTGTGGCCGGGCAGGATGCCGAGTTCGCCCGATTCACCGGGCAGGACGACAAATTCCGCCAAGCCTGAAAAAAGCTGTTCTTCCGCACTGACAACATCCACATGTACCGTCATGGCCATGATTGATCCTCTGAAGCAAGCCCCCCACGCGAGGGATAAGTCGCGCGGGGGCGGAAACAAGGCAAATTACTGGAGTTTGCGAGCCTTTTCGATCGCTTCCTCAATGCTGCCGACCATGTAGAACGCCTGTTCGGGCAGACTATCGTATTCGCCGGTGACAATGGCCTTGAATCCGGCAATGGTGTCCTTGAGGGTCACATATTTGCCGGGGGAACCGGTAAAGACTTCGGCAACGTGGAAAGGCTGCGAAAGGAAACGCTGTATCTTGCGCGCGCGAGCCACGGTGAGTTTGTCTTCGGGCGATAGTTCGTCCATGCCCAGAATGGCGATGATGTCACGCAACTCCTTGTATTTTTGCAGAGTCTGCTGCACGGAGCGCGCCACGCTGTAGTGCTCTTCGCCAACGACCAGCGGGTCAAGCTGGCGGCTGGTGGAATCGAGCGGATCGACGGCGGGGTAGATACCAAGCGCGGCGATGTCGCGGGAGAGCACGACGGTGGAGTCCAGGTGCAGGAAGGTGGTGGCGGGCGAGGGGTCGGTCAAGTCGTCCGCCGGGACGTACACGGCCTGGATGGAGGTGATGGAACCAACCTTGGTGGAGGTGATGCGCTCTTGCAGGCGACCCATTTCTTCAGCCAGCGTCGGCTGATAACCCACAGCGGAAGGCATCCGGCCCAGCAGGGCGGACACTTCCACACCGGCCAAGGTGTAGCGGTAAATATTGTCGACGAAGAAGAGGATGTCGCGGCCTTCGTCGCGGAAACGCTCGGCCATCGTCAGGCCGGTCAGGCCGACGCGCAGACGGTTACCCGGTGGCTCGTTCATCTGGCCGAACACCATCGCGACCTTGTCGAGCACGTTCGAGTCTTTCATTTCATGATAGAAGTCGTTGCCCTCGCGGGTACGCTCGCCCACACCGGCAAACACGGACAGGCCGGAGTGCTGTTTGGCGATGTTGTTGATGAGCTCCATCATGTTGACGGTCTTGCCAACGCCCGCGCCGCCGAAGAGGCCGACCTTGCCGCCCTTGGCAAACGGGCAGATGAGGTCGATAACCTTGATGCCGGTTTCCAGAAGTTCGACGGAAGGCGAAAGTTCGTCGAACTTGGGCGCTTTCTGGTGAATCGCCCGACGTTCGTCGGTGGGAATTTCACCGGCATCATCAATGGGGCGGCCCAGCACGTCCATAATGCGGCCAAGGGTGGCCGGGCCGACGGGAACGGAGATCGGCCCGCCGGTGTTGGAGACTTTCATGCCGCGCCGCAACCCGTCGCTGGAACCGAGCGCAATGGTACGCACGATGCCGTCACCGAGTTCCTGTTGCACCTCAAAGGTCAGGTTCTTTTCGGCAAAGGAGCCGGAAGCATCCTCAAGTTTGAGGGCGTCATACACTTTCGGCATCGTTTCGCGGGGGAACTGGATGTCCACCACCGCGCCAATGCACTGAACGACAATACCGTTACTCATCGTTTTTCCTTGTGTCAATAATGTTCGTCAGACCGCGGCGGCTCCGCCGACGATTTCGTTCAATTCCTTGGTGATCGCAGCTTGCCGGGTCTTGTTATAGACCAGTTGCAATTCGTCGATGACGTTCTTGGCGTTGTCGGAAGCGGCTTTCATCGCCACCATCCGCGCGCTCTGCTCGGAAGCCAGGTTTTCGGCGACCGACTGGTAGACCAGCGCCTCGACGTAGCGCACCAGCATGTCATCGATAACTACATGCGGGTCAGGCTCATAGAGGTAATCCCATGCCCGATCGGGTGTGCCCAGCTTGTCGCCGGTCAACGGTAAAAGCTGTTCCAGTACGGGTTCCTGCTTCATGGTGTTGATGAAGCGGGTGTAGGCAACGTAGACGACATCGAGTTCATCGTGCTGGAAAGCATCGAGCAGAACTTTTACCGGTCCAATCAGTTTTTCGAGCGCCGGTCTGTCACCAAGCTGCACGACATGCGAAACGACGTTGGCGCCAAGGCGCTGCATGAAACCAAAACCCTTGTTGCCGATGCAGCAGGTACGGATTTCGGAAACACCAGAACCCTCCCAAGATTTGAGCGCGTTCATGGCAATACGCTGCACGTTGGTGTTCAGCCCGCCACACAAGCCCTTGTCGGTCGTCACCAGAATCAGCCCGACCCGTTTGAGCTGTTCTTTATGAACCAGGAACGGGTGCTCGTAATCGACGACATCGGCCTGGGACAGGTGCGCGGCGAGTTGGCGGATTTTCTCGCAGTAGGGACGCGCGGCACGCATCCGATCCTGCGCCTTCCGCATTTTGGACGCGGCTACCATTTCCATGGCCTTAGTGATCTTGCGCGTGTTTTGCACGCTCTTGATCTTGGTACGGATTTCCTTCCCGCTAGCCATTTTCCGTCTCCCTGGCCGCCATCAGACCCAACTCTTCTTGAACTCGGCAATCGTGGCAGCCAAGGTCTTTTCGGCATCGTCGTCGAGTTCGCGCTTCTCCATGACGCCCGCCACGAGTTCGGGTTTCTGCGTCTTGATGTATTGCAGCAGACCGGCCTCGAAAGCCAGCACACGGTTACTTTCGATGTCGTCGAAGTAGCCGTTGTTGACCGCATAGAGGACGAAACCCATTTCGGCAATCGTCATCGGCGAGTACTGCGCCTGTTTCATCAATTCGGTGACACGGCGACCGCGTTCAAGCTGTTTGCGGGTGGCGTCATCGAGATCGGAAGCGAATTGCGCGAACGCGGCTAACTCACGATATTGCGCGAGGTCGGTACGGATACCGCCGGAGAGCTTCTTGATGACCTTGGTCTGGGCTGCGCCGCCGACGCGGGATACCGAGATACCCGCGTTGATCGCGGGACGGATGCCCGCGTTGAAAAGGTCGGTCTCAAGGAATATCTGGCCGTCGGTGATGGAGATGACGTTGGTCGGCACGAAAGCGGACACGTCACCGGCTTGGGTTTCGATGATCGGCAACGCGGTGAGCGAACCGGTCTTGCCCTTGACTTCGCCGTTGGTGATTTTTTCGATGTAGTCGGCATTGACGCGCGCGGCACGCTCCAGCAGACGGGAGTGGAGATAGAACACGTCGCCGGGATAGGCTTCGCGGCCCGGCGGGCGGCGGAGCAGGAGCGAGACCTGGCGATAGGCCCATGCCTGTTTGGTGAGGTCGTCATAGACGATCAGGGCGTCGAGACCCCGGTCGCGGAAGTATTCGCCCATCGTGCAACCGGCGTAAGGCGCAAGGTACTGCATTGCAGCAGACTCGGAAGCCGTGGCCGCGACGACGATCGTGTATTCCATCGCGCCGTGCTCGGTGAGCTTACGCACCACGTTGGCGACGGTCGAGGCTTTCTGGCCGATGGCAACATAGACGCAGAAAACGCCCTGCCCTTTCTGGTTGATGATGGTGTCGACCGCGACGGCAGTCTTGCCGGTCTGGCGGTCGCCAATGATGAGTTCGCGCTGGCCGCGACCGATGGGAACCATCGAGTCGATGGACTTCAGGCCAGTCTGCACCGGCTGCGACACCGATTGACGCGCGATGACGCCAGGGGCGACTTTTTCGATCTTGTCGGTGAGCTTCGCGTTGATCGGGCCTTTACCGTCGATGGGCTGCCCAAGGGAATTGACGACGCGGCCAATCAGTTCGGGGCCGACGGGCACTTCGAGAATGCGCCCGGTCGCCTTGACGGTGTTGCCTTCGGTGATGTGCTCGTATTCGCCGAGCACGACCGCGCCGACGGAATCGCGTTCAAGGTTGAGCGCCAAGCCGAATGTATTGCCGGGAAATTCCAGCATTTCGCCCTGCATCGCGTCCGCCAGGCCGTGGATACGGCAGATGCCGTCGGTGACGGATACGACCGTGCCTTCATTGCGCGAAGTTGCGGCAAGTTGCAGGTTTTGGATCCGGCTCTTGATCAGATCACTGATTTCAGAGGGGTTGAGTTGCATTCGATAACTCCTGGTTCTTGAGCGCGGCAGCCATGCTTGTCAGTTTGCCGCGAACGGATGCGTCGATGACTTCGTCGCCGATGGCGATGCGAACCCCGCCGATGAGTTCGGGGTCGATGGTGACGGTCGCGTCGATGCGAGCCTTGAAACGGGTTTCGAGGTCTGCCTTCAGCGATGCCAACGTAGCATCGTCGAGCGGGAAAGCGGAGGCTATCCGGGCTTCCAGAACGCCCTCGTGTTCGTTTTTCAGAACGGCGAAGAGATTTCGGATTTCCGGAAGCGTTTGCAGACGCTCGTTATCAACGAGGACACGGATGAAATTGCGCTGCTCGTCGGTCAGTTCTCCAGCCACATCCAGCAGCAAGCCAGCAAGCTGGTCGGCAGACAGATTGGGACTGGAGATACATGCCTGCATATCGGCATCGACGACGATGGCGGCGAGCCGACCCAGGACTTCCAACCATGACGCCAGCGCACCTGCCCCGCGAGCCAGCCTGAAGGCGGCATCGGCATAGGGGCGCGCGATGGTGACGTTTTCAGCCATAACTTATCGCAGTTCCTGTTTCAGGTTGGCAAGCAGTTCGGCATGTGCCTGGGGGTTGATTTCGCGGCGCAGGATTTTCTCCGCGCCAGCGATGGCCAACATGGCGACCTGATCGCGCAGTTCATCCTTGGCGCGTTGAGCGGCTGCGTCGGCTTCAGCCTCGGCGGCCTGCCGAGCCTGTGCGACGACGTTCGCGGCTTCGGCACGGGCATCCTCAACCAACTGGCTGGCGTTCCGTTCGGCGGAAGCGCGTACGTCCCCGGCGGATTCACGCGCCTTGCGTAATTCCTCAACGGCTCTCTTCTCAGCCAGCGCCAGATCGGATTTTGCCTTGTCCGCAGCAGCGAGGCCGTCGGCGATTTTTTTCGCACGCTCATCCAACGCCTTCTCGATGGGCGGCCAGACGAACTTCATCGTGAACAGCCCGAGCATGACGAATACGACGAGTTGGAAAAACAGAGTTGCGTTCAGATTCACTGTTCTTGTCCCCAATAACGGTTAGAGGAACGCGAACCAATCAATGAGCCAATGGCCCTATGAACGGGTTGGCGAAGGCGAACATCATCGCGATACCGACACCGATCAGGAAGGCGGCATCAATCAGACCAGCCAGCAGGAACATCTTGGTTTGCAGGGCATTCATCAGTTCAGGCTGACGAGCCGAGGCTTCGAGATATTTTGAACCCATGATGGCGATACCGATACAAGCGCCGAAAGCGCCCAGACCAATGATAATGCCGGCAGCCAGTGCGACGAGACCGAGGACATTTTCCATGACAACTCCTTGAAACGATAATGTTGAAGTGAAGGAAGAAACCAGCGGGAAACCCCGCGACAACGACGAAATCAGTGTCCTTCGTGCGCTTGCCCAATGTAGACAAGGGTCAGCATCATGAAAATGAACGCCTGAAGTGTAATGATAAGGATATGGAAGATGGCCCACGCAAGACCGGCCAGCACATGGACAACGGCAAGCGTGACGCCCATGGTGGAAACCGTCCATGCGCCGCCCATCAGGGCAATCAGCATAAACACCAGTTCGCCCGCGTACATGTTGCCGAACAACCGCATGCCGTGGGAGATGGTCTTGGCCGCAAACTCGATGATCTGCATGAGGAGGTTGACCGGCCACAGCACCGGGTGCGAGCCGAACGGGGCGGTGAAAAGCTCGTGCACCCAGCCCGCTGCGCCCTTGATCTTGATGTTGTAGAAGAAACACAGCAGCAACACGCCGATGGACATGCCGAGCGTAGCCGAAAGGTCGGCGGTCGGCACGACGCGCAGGTAGGCGTGGTGATCGTTCATCGCCGTCTGCCAGAGGCGCGGCAGGAGGTCGACCGGAAGCAAATCCATCGCGTTCATGAAGAAAATCCACAGGAACACGGTCAGCGCCAAGGGCGCGACGAAACGGCGCGATTCAGGGCTATGAATGACGCCCTTGGCTTGATTGGCGACCATTTCGACGAGTATTTCGACGCAGCCCTGGAAACGCCCTGGTATGCCGGAGGTGGCCTTGCGCGCGCCCAGCCACAGCAGGAACACGGTGAAAAGGCCGAGGGCGACGGAGAAAAACAGGGTGTCGTAATTGACCACCGACCAATCAACGATGCTCGACTGTTTTTCGCCGATGTTATTGAGGTGTGTGAGGTGATGAACGATGTTTTCGCTCGGGGTTGGTGCGTTTACCGCGTGCTCACTAGTCATGTTCGAGTCTTCACCAAAAATGCAAACAGATTTGCTTTCACTGCCAGAGCCAGCCCGACCAGGAAGGCTCCCCAATGAAGGTTTTTGTACAGCATAACCGCCAATGCAAGCAAGCCTACGGTAGAGAGGAGCCTGACAAGTTCTCCCGCCATGAATGCCGTAACTTTAGCATGCTCTCCGCGCAAAGATATCAGCCACAATCGCCAGGCAAAAAAAACACTCGGTACGACGTAGGCCAGCCCCCCCCATACTGCGGAAAAAAAACCATGCACGCCAAACAAAGCACCAGCCGCTGTTGCTGCCACGAACGTCGCCGCTAGTTGCAGCAGAACTGTTTTGTGCATCGCTCCTCCGCCGGCACGTCATTCTGTCATTATTTTGCACTGCGACAGCCGGTAACACCTTCTCATTCTGGGGGACTCGCTTTGCCAAGTCAATCGGTTGTGTGGGCGCGCGCTGGGTGACTCCAAAATTGATGCACGGCAGTATCAGCGCAACCGCCCAAGCAGGCCGTCCAACTGATCCAGACTGGCGAAACGAATCACCATTTCGCCCGCGCCCTTGCGGTTTGCCTTGATCTTGACCATGGCGCCGATTGCGTCGGCGATCTCCTCTTCCAGCCGCAGTAAATCCCGATCCGGTGCGGGCGCGGTTTTTTGTGGGCGTGGCACGAGGACGTTCCGGGCAAGTTTTTCGGTTTCGCGTACCGAGAGTTGTTTGGCCGCGACCTGGTTGGCGACAATAATCTGGCTGGCTCCATCAAGCGGCAGCAGCGCGCGGGCATGCCCCATATCGATGTCGCCGGCCATCAGCAATTCCTGCACGGGTTGCGCGAGGTTGAGCAGCCGCAGCAGGTTGGTTGCCGCTGGGCGTGAACGGCCTACCGCGTCGGCTGCCTGCTGGTGGGTCATGCCGAATTCTTCGATCAAACGCTGGATGCCGCCAGCCTCTTCGAGCGGGTTGAGGTTCTCGCGCTGGATATTTTCGATGAGCGACATCGCCAACGCGGCATCGTCGGGAATTTCCCGCACCAGGCAGGGCACGGTATCCAGTCCGGCGATTTCCGCTGCCCGCCAGCGCCGCTCGCCTGCAATGATCTCAAAAGCGTCGCCGGACAGAGGCCGCACGAGAATGGGCTGCATGACCCCCTGCGCCCTGATCGAAGCCGCCAGTTCTTCGAGCGAACCGGGGTCCATGCGGGTGCGGGGCTGGTATCTGCCGGGGCGCAGGGTTTCCAGCGCAAGGGACTGCAATTCGCCCTTTTCGGCTTCATCGTCGCGGTTGGCCGCCAGCAGCGCGTCGAGGCCGCGGCCCAGGCCCTTGAGTTTGGGAGGTGTCATATCGTCTGTGAAATCAAATGGTTTGCGTTCCGTTACAGTGTCTTGACCCGCTCGATCAACTCGTTGGCAAACGCGAGGTAGGCTTGCGCGCCACGGGAAGAACTATCGAATACCACGCCCGGTATGCCGTGGCTGGGCGCTTCGGCCAAACGGACGTTGCGCGGTACGACGGCCTGGAACACCTTATCGCCGAAATGGCTTTCGATTTGAGCCGAAACCTGTTGCTGCAAGGTGATGCGGGGGTCGAACATCACGCGCAGTAAACCGATGATCTTGAGGTCGCGGTTGAGATTGGCGTGTACTTTCTTGATCGAGTTGACCAGGTCGGAAAGCCCTTCCAGCGCGTAGTACTCGCACTGCATCGGGATGATGACCCCATGCGCGGCGCACAAACCATTGAGTGTCAGCAGCGACAGCGACGGAGGGCAGTCGATGAGTACGAAATCGTAATCGGCGGCGCATTTGTCCAAGGTTTCCCGCAAGCGTTTTTCACGCCGTTCGAGATTGACCAGTTCGATTTCGGCTCCGGCCAGGTCGCGGTTGGCGGGCAGGATGTCATACCCGCCCGACGGAGAGGCAACCCGCACCGCCTCCAATCCGTCCAATCCAACCAGCAGGTGATAGATCGAGCGCGCGAGCTGGCGTTTGTCGATGCCGCTGCCCATCGTGGCGTTGCCCTGCGGATCGAGATCGACGAGCAAGGTGCGCTGCCCGGACTGATGCAGCGCAGCGGCAAGATTGACGCTGGTCGTGGTTTTGCCCACACCGCCTTTTTGATTGGCCACGCAGAAGATGTGTGACATGGTCGTCGAGTGATGGTTTTCCGTGACGCGGCCTGGCCGCTAACTACAAGATGATAACTTGCTTGGTGGTGTGAGGGGGACAAAAGGCGATTCACGATACGCGACCAGGCCGCATGATGTACGTTATCTGCACCGAAGCACCAACAGATGCCGTTCGGCTTCGAGTCCCGGAACCGTGAGCGGGTGCGTGGAGTCGAGTATCCATCCGGCGGGAAGGGCGGCGATCTCCGTTTGCGCTTGTGGCAGCGCACCTTTCATCGCGTAAAGCGCGCCTCCGTCTTTGACCCAATGCCCTGCCAGACGCGCGAAGTCGGCCAGGCTGGAAAAGGCGCGCGAGATTGCGCCTTCTACGCCGCCATCGGGAAAATCCGCCGCGCGGATCGTTTCGGCACGGCGGTTGAGGAGGGTGAAGTTGTCCAGCCGCAATTCGATTTTCGCTTGCTGCTGGAAGCTCGCTTTTTTGCCAACCGCTTCAATCGAATAAACCGTCAGGCCGGGACAGGCGAGCGCGAGCGGGATACCCGGCAGACCCGCGCCCGAACCGATGTCCGCCAGTGTGCGTAGGCGACTCGCCCAAGGCAGTACGGCGAGCGAATCGAGCAGGTGGTGAGTAACGATTTCCTTGGGGCCGCGGAGTGCTGTGAGGTTGTAGATGCGGTTCCATTTCAGCAGCAGTTCGCCGAAGGCGAGCAGACGCGCGGGGAGTTCCGGCGCGGGGTCGATGCCCAGCGAAATGATGCCTTCTGCCAGTTCAGCGGCGTAGTCTGCGAGCGCGCCGTTCACGGTTGCGCTGCCCGGCGCTTGAGCCATACCAGTAACAATGAGATAGCCGCCGGGGTCACGCCTTGTACCCGGCTGGCCTGGTCGATGGTCTCTGGGCGCGCGGCGCTGAGTTTTTGCCGGACTTCGTTCGAGAGGCCGCGCACATCTGCGTAATCGATGTTCTCCGGTAAGCGCAAGCCTCCGGCTTGCGACTGACGGGCAATTTCGTCCTGCTGGCGGTTGATGTAGCCCTGGTATTTCGCGGCGATTTCGATTTGCTCGATGGCCTGTTCGTCGTCAGTGCCAAGCTCAGGCGCGCCGGGCAGGGACTTCAGCGCCTGCCAGGTGACTCCGGGGCGACGCAGCAGGTCGAAATATCGGGCTTCGTTTTCCAGAGTATTGCCGAGCGCCCGTTCCTGTTCGTCGGCGGGTATCACCTCAGGGCGCGCCCATGCTGTTTTCAGCGCGTTGCTGCCGCGCTCGATGGCTTCCCGCTTGGCGCAAAAGACAGACCAGCGCACATCGTCGATCAGTCCGAGTTCGCGCCCCTTCGCGGTCAAGCGCAGGTCGGCGTTGTCTTCGCGTAATTGGAGCCGGTATTCGGCGCGCGAGGTAAACATCCGGTACGGTTCGGAAACGCCGCGCGTGATGAGATCGTCGACCATCACGCCGAGATAGGCTTCGTCACGGCGCGGGCACCACGGCTCGACTCCCCGCGTTTGCAGCGCGGCGTTCAGCCCCGCGAGCAATCCTTGCGCCGCCGCTTCTTCATAGCCGGTCGTGCCGTTGATCTGTCCGGCGAAGAACAGACCTCCAATTTCGCGCGTCTCCAGCGATGAACGCAGGTGGCGCGGGTCGAAATAGTCGTATTCAATGGCATAGCCGGGACGCAGGATGTGCGCGTTTTCCAGGCCGGCGACGGAGTGGACAAAATCCAGTTGCACATCGTAGGGCAAGGAGGTGGAGATTCCGTTCGGATAAATTTCGTGCGTTTCCAGCCCCTCCGGTTCAAGAAAAATGTGGTGGCTGTCGCGACTGGCGAAGCGGTGAATCTTGTCTTCGATGGACGGGCAATAGCGCGGCCCGATGCCTTCGATCACGCCCGCGTACATCGGCGAGCGGTCGAGATTGGCGCGGATGATGTCGTGGGTACGGGGGTTGGTTTGCGTCACCCAGCAGGGGAGTTGCGCCGGGTGCTGATCGGGGTGTCCCAGGAAGCTGAACACCGGCATCGGCGTGTCGCCGTGCTGTGTCGTCATTCCGGAAAAATCGATCGTTCGCGCGTCGAGCCGGGGGGGCGTACCCGTTTTGAGCCGCCCTTGCGGCAAACCGAGTTCTTTCAGGCGTTCGCCAAGGCGGGGCGCAGGCGGGTCTCCGGCGCGGCCCGCCGGATATTGCGCCATTCCGACGTGGATGACGCCATTGAGAAACGTCCCGGCGCTGAGAACCACCGCTTGTGCCGTAAAGTGCAAACCGAGCTGGGTGACGACGCCGCAAACCCGTCCGGTTTCCATGATGAGGTCATCGACCGCTTGCTGGAAAAGCCAGAGATTGGGCTGATTTTCCAGCCTTCGCCGGATAGCCGCCTTGTAAAGCACACGGTCGGCCTGGGCGCGGGTTGCCCGCACTGCCGGCCCCTTGGAGGCGTTGAGGATGCGGAACTGGATACCCGCCTCGTCGGTTGCCGCAGCCATCGCCCCGCCAAGCGCGTCGACTTCCCTGACCAGATGCCCCTTTCCGATGCCGCCGATGGACGGATTACAGCTCATCGCCCCCAAGGTTTCGAGATTGTGGGTCAACAACAAGGTGCGGCAGCCCATGCGCGCGGCAGCCAGCGCGGCCTCGGTCCCAGCATGGCCGCCGCCGACGACGATGACGTCAAAATGAGAAGAAAGGAGCATCTTTATCAGTCGTGAAACAGGGGCATGATTTTCTCACCGCCGCCAAAACGCCGGTGTAAATACCACCAGCAGCGTGAAGATTTCCAGCCGCCCCAGGATCATCGTGAAGGCGAGTACGGCTGTCTGAAAATTGTTCAAACTCTGAAAGGTGGAGGCAGGGCCGACTGCGCCGAGGCCGGGGCCGGTGTTGTTGAGGCAGGTCACGACGGCTGAAAAGGCGGTGACGAGTTCCAGGCCGGTTGCCGATAACAGCAAGGTCAGCGCGGCGATGCTGATCATGTACATGAAGCTGAAGCCGAGCACGGCATGCAGCACCCCTTCTCCTACGGGCTGGCCGGAGAGCCGTACCGGGCGAACGGCGTGGGGATGCAGCGCGCGGATAATTTCGCGCCGTACCTGCTTGTAGAGAATGATCGCGCGCATCATTTTGATGCCACCACCCGCCGAACCGGAGCAGGCCATGAAGCTGCCGAGGAAGAGCAGCCAGAGTTGCGCGAACATCGGCCATTGGGTGAAATCGGCCGTGGTTAACCCAAGCGAGGTCGACATTGAAACCACATGAAAACCGACGCGGCGCAGGATGCTGAAAAACCCGGCATCAATGCCGCTGTATATCAGGTAGGCCATCAGCAGGATGACACTGGCCGCCAGTACACCGAAGAAAAACGGGATTTCCGGGTCGCGCCGGTAGGGCGCAAACGAACGCCGCGAGAACGCGAGGTAATGCGTTGCAAAATTCAACGCCGAGGCAAGCGCGAAAACGATGACCACCAGTTCAGCCGCAGTGTTGTCGTACCAGGCCATTGATTTGTCATGATTGGAAAAGCCGCCCAGCCCCATGACCGAGAAAGTCATGATGAGTGCGTCCCATCCGCCCAATCCCGCCAGCCACAGCGCCAGGCCGCATCCTAGTGTGAGCAGGATGTAAGTGCCCCACAGTCCTTTGGCGGTTTCGGTGATACGGGGAGTGAGGCTGCTTTCTTTCATCGGCGTTGGAATTTCGGCCTTGAAAAGCTGCCGTCCGCCGATGCCGAGCAAGGGCAGGATGGCCACCACCAGGACGATGATCCCCATGCCGCCGATCCAGTGCAGGAAGGTACGCCACAGATTGATCGACACGGGTAGATTGTCGATGCCGGTGAGTACGGTTGCGCCAGTGGCGGTCAACCCGGAAGCGGCCTCGAAATAAGCCTCAATGAAGCCAAGCGCGGGCAAATGCACCAGCAGAGGCAAGGCGCCGAATACCGGCAGTATCAGCCAGGCCGTCGCAACGAGGAAAAAGCCGTCAAGCACCCTCAGGTCGCGGCGATAACGATAGGTCAGGGCAAAGAGCGCCACGCCACTGAAGAAGGTCACGAGAAAGGCCAGATCAAAGGCTCTGGAAGCGGCATCCTCCAGGTATTGCGATACCAGGAGCGGAAACAGCATCAGCATCCCGAAAATAGCGATGATCAGGCCAAGAGCGTTGAGCGGCGCGGCATAGGCGCGAAACGGGATGCGTAGCATCTATAGAAAGGTGAAGCCGACCTGGAATAATTTTTCGACTTTTTTCACTTGGTTCTTGTGAGGGCAGAACACAATGACATGGTCTCCGCTTTCAATCACCGTGTCGTTGTCCGGGATGAGTACCTTGCGGCTTTCATTCGCGTCAGAGGTTTCACGCACAATGGCGCTGATCGTGACGCCTTCAGGCAGAGCTATCCTGTCGATGGCGCGACCGACTACTCTGGAATTGCTGTGCTGCCCATGCGCGACGATTTCAAGCGCCTCCGCCGCGCCGCGCCGCAGGCTGTGCACGGCCACGACATCCCCCCGGCGCACATGGGCAAGCAGTACGCCGATAGAAGCTTGCGCGGGTGAAATGACGATGTCGATCAGCCCCCCCTCGACCAGGCCAACGTAACTCTTGCGGTTGACGAGCGCCAACGTGTGTCGCGCGCCCATGCGTTTGGCAAGTGTGGCCGACATGATGTTGTCTTCTTCGTCATTAGTGAGTGCAACGAACAGGTCGGTTTCGTCGATCCCTTCGTTTTCGAGCAGTTTTTCGTCGGTTACGTTACCGTGCAAAATCAACGAGTTGTGGAGGCTGACCGCTAGTTTTTCCGCGCGAAGCGCGTCAATTTCGATGAGCTTGACGTTGTAATCACTATCGAGCGAAGCTGCCAGACGCGAGCCGATATTGCCGCCTCCGGCAATCATGATCCGCCGCATGGGAGGGGGGGCACCGCGCAGAGCTTGCATGACTGTGCGGATATGGTGTTTTGCGACAAGGCAGAAAACTTCATCGCCCGGCATGATGATGGCCTTGCCGGAAGGCGTGACGGGATAGCCTGCGCGATAAATCGCCGCGATATGTGCATCCATTTGAAGCAATTGGGCATGCTGCTCGGACAGCGGATGCCAGACTAGCGGATTGTTTTCACGCGCGACGACACTGATGAGGCTGACCAGTCCGTCGGCGAAATCGAGTACCTGTAGCGCACCTGGAAAATCAATCAGACGGCGGATGTAATCGGTGACGATCTGTTCCGGGCAGATGGAGAAATCCACCGCGAAATTGCTGTTGTCAAGCAATTCCGGGTGTTCGCCATAGTCGGCTGACCGCAGGCGGGCAATGCGGGTGGGCAGATTGAAAAGCGTCCGGGCAATCTTGCAGGCGCATAGATTCGTCTGGTCGGACTGAGTTACGGCAATCAGCAGGTCGGCATTGTCAGCGCCTGCCTCACGCAGCACCGAAGGCGAGGCGGCATTGCCGCACACAGTACGCACCTCGAAACGGTCGCGCAATTCGGCCAGTTCCTTCGCGTCAGTGTCGACGAGGGTAATGTCATTGGCCTCGGAAAGCAGTCCTTCCGCGACGGATGTGCCGACCTGCCCGGCGCCAAGAATGATGATGTTCACCTGAGCTTTCGCGTAAACAAGGGAGGGCTGATTCTACGCGCTTCGCAAACGAAGGGGAGGAATGCTGTGTCGCAATAAACAGCAGCGGAAACAGCTTCGATCACGCTGGATCCGGACTCAGCTTTCTTCGTGTTGCCGCCCGCAGTGCAAGCCGAGTTGCCGGAGCTTGCGATAAAGATGGGTACGTTCAAGCCCGGTTTTTTGCGCCAGCCGGGTGATGTTGCCTCGCTCCAGGCGCAAGTGATGTTCAAAATACATGCGCTCGAACGCCTCCCGTGCCTCGCGCAGAGGCAGATCGAACGAAATGGGGCTGATCTGGGAATCTGAAACGGGTAGTCCCCCTTCAGGCAGATTGATTTCCTCTTCCGTTGAGGCTTGCGCCAGGCTGCGGATCGTGGCGTATAACTCGCCGTAGCCGCCATGCCAGTCGCGCCGACGCAATTGGGACAGCGTCGCGGGCGAGAAACGGCGCATTGGCACTTCCTTGGTATCGACGAGATGGCGCAGGACGCGGCAAGCCAGTTCGGGCAGATCGTCGCGAATGTCGGCAAGCGTAGGCGCTCCCGTCAGCGTATGCGAGAAAAGGCGCTCGACCAGGGCGGGCTCCCATCCGGCTGCCAACAGTTCCTCACGGTTTGAATTGCAGGCAACGAGCAGCCGAAGGTCATATCGTTCGAGGCGGTCAACAATGGCGGCCAGGTTCTTTTGCCGGGAACGCGACAGCCGTTCCAAGGCAGGGAGGTAAAGCTGCCCTCCTTGAGACGCGGCCAATCGCGTAGGCTCATAGACACCGTCGAACGTACCGAGATCGAGCCAGGGCTTACCCGGCGCCTGCAGGCTGCGAGCGGCGAGTTCGGCCAGATGACCCTGCCCGGTCTGAAGCAGGATCAAGCGCGACTGTCCGGCGGCCTGCCGCAAACGGCGGTGCAATTCGCGCAGGGGCGCAGAGTCCGGAAAAGCCGCCAGGGTGAGCGCCATGGGTACTGGCACGGAAGGCTGGCGTTGCAGGCCGCGCCTGACTGCGGAAAGGAGCTTTTGCAGGGCAATGGGCTTTTCGAGATAGTCGATTGCGCCGATGCGGGTCGCTTCTACAGCAGTGTCGATCGTACCGTGCCCGGACATCATCACCACTGGCATGGTCAATTGCCCGGCCGCCGCCCATTCTTTGAGCAGAGTAATACCATCGGTATCCGGCATCCATATGTCGAGCAAAACCATATCCGGACAGGATGCGTTACGCACCGCCCGCGCGGCGGCAGCGTCTTCAGCCTGAATGACATCATGCCCTTCGTCGCGGAGTATCTCGGAGAGCAATTCGCGGATGCCGATTTCGTCGTCAACGATAAGTATCTTTGCCATTTTCAGAGTTCGTTGTTTGTCATAACCACGCGCAAACGGACGCGCAACCCCGCGCCACCGCCATCACGATTAGCGATTTTTACCTCACCACCGTGCTCAGTGACAATCTTTTTTATCATAGCCAAACCCAACCCGGTTCCTTTGGCCTTGGTCGTAAAGTAAGGTTCGAATGCGTGCGCCAACACTTCCGGCGGGAACCCCGGCCCGTTGTCCTGGCATGACAGAAGCACCCAATCGCCTTCTCCGTGCGCCTCAATGACGATTTCAGCATTATCCTCATCCACCAATGCGTCCAGCGCATTTTGCAACATATTGTGAACGATCTGGCGAATCTGCGAAGCATCTCCCATTACCTGCGGCAAGTCAGTAGGTATTTTCAATATGATCTTTGCCGACATGCTTTCGTAAAGCACGAGGATTTCGCGTATGAGTTCGCCAAGATCGAGTGGCGTGAGCGTTGGCGTGGGCAAGCGCGCGTAATCACGGAAAGCGTTGATCAGGTTCTTGACGGCTTCCACCTGATTCACAATGGTCTGGGTTGAGCGTTCGAGTATTTGCCGGCTCACTTCATCGAGTTCGGAAGAAAGCTTGAACGCCAACCGCTCGGCGGAGAGTTGAATCGGGGTCAATGGGTTCTTGATTTCATGGGCAAGCCGTCTGGCAACCTCGGCCCAAGCGGCAGTGCGTTGCGCCTCGATCAGTCGGGTAATGTCATCGAGCACCGCCACCAGCCCTCCTCCGGTACTTTCAGGCAGACGGGAACCGTGTATCAGCAGGATCATCGGGGAACTGTCGGGACGCAGAATTTCCAGTTCGACTTGCCAGTCACCTTCGTGCTTGGTAAAGCCTTCAAGGAGCGCGTCGCGTAGCAGCGTGTGCCGAGGCCAGTCGGCAAGCGCGATGTCCTCGAAACTGCCGAGTTCATCGGCGAGAATGTCGAGCGCGCCACGATTGGCGGCGCGAAGCACCCCCTTCGCGCTGAAAACCAGGACTCCGGCTGACAAGTGCGTTAACACGCTCTCAAGGTAGGCGCGGGCAGATTCGACTTCAAGCCGGTTTTTTTCGGCTTGCGCGCGCGCTTCTTCAAGTTGGTGCGTCATCTGATTGAAGGAATGGGTCAGTATCCCCAACTCGTCCCGGGCGGGCAAAGCCCGGCGCGGGCTGAAGTCGCCCTGGGCAACGGCCTCAGTTCCTTCGGCAAGGATACGCAACGGCGCGGCAAGCCGCCGAGCTAAGATGAAAGCAACGGCTATGGCGGCAAACAACGCGACCAGCAAGGTCAGGGTCAGGGTCAATGAATAGATGCGCTTCAGGCTGCTGCGTGCCAAAGTCAGTTCCTGGTAATCACGATAGGCTTCCTGCACGGCTCCGGCGTGCAGACTGAAGGTTTCCGGGACGGGTTGGGTCAGTTGGAGCAAGCGGGATGCCTTGGCAAGGCCACGCCCTTCGAGCGGAACCAGGACACGGATAACCAACCGCCCATCGGGGGTATCTTCGATTACGCTCAGGCCACGCTCCTGAAAAGCACGGCGCAGTTCATGGGGTTGGGGCGAATCCGGGAACAAGCGGGCAGTATCACCATCAATCGCGCTCACTAGCACCTGACCATTCGCGCCAAATACGGTAACGCTGCCAACTCCGGCCCATTCACGCAGACGATTGAGCTGGGCGACCGAAATACCTGCCTGGTTTTCAACATCCAGGCTCATGGCGGCGGCCTTGTCCTTGAGTTGGTCGACGAGATAATCGAGCGCGTTCTGACCGAGGGCAAGACCACCTTCAAGAGCGGAATCGACCCGCACGTCGAACCAGGATTCGATGCTGCGAACGACAAACTGAAGCGATACCGCGTACACCACCAGCCCCGGCAAGATCGCCATAAATGCGAACATCATAACCATCCGATACTTGAGTCGCGAACCAAAACGTTGGTTACGGTATTCGCGCCACAAGCGGATAAGTTGATAGATGACTGTTGCCGCCAGCGTTATCGTGACGATTCCGTTAATCGCGAGCAGAAAAGGGTACAAGTCGCTGAACAGCCCGGTGGTGTTGGCGCTGGCTGAGGCCAGGAGGTAGAGTGAAATGGCTGCCAGGATGGCGGCAATAGCGACCGCAACGTTTTTCATTCTGTAACCGTCGCTCCCGGCGTTGCCTCTTCTACTATCGTCGCTCCTTCCTCTTCCTCTACTGATGGCGTTGCTATCGTTTTTTCAGGATTCGCCATTTCAGACGTGAATAACCATTTCGTCCAGCCCGTATCGAGCCCCCACCTGCTATTAGCCAGGGCAGACAGTTGAAAAGGTTTGGGAAGCAGGGTGGTGTCATGGAAGAAGCGCAATGTTGCTTCATACTTGTCATTTGCATCGAACCTATCGGACGGAGCGACATATAAATTGCGAATGCGCCTCATGGTATGTAGTGCATCTGCCAGAGAGTCGAAATTTCTGTGCAGACTTCCAATGTTGAGCCGGTAACTGCGGGTCATCGCGTGGTAGGCGAGGCGATATTCGAGCCGACGGTGGACAATCAGTTTGTCGAACCAATACCAGCGCGGCCGTTCGATTCGCAACTCCGCAACGAAGTGCAGTGCTACACCATGCGCTAAGGCATCAATCAATTTTTGATTGAGGTCAAAGCTGAAGTCCGCATTGAGTACATAACCTTCTTCGGACAAAATGATCCTGGCGTGGGTAATGCTGGTATCGTCCGCTCTCGCAGACAGCGACGCAAACACCAGGAACACAACAAACAACAGCAAGTGGCGCAGGGACTCAAGTACGCTTGGTTTTTTTGTGCAGACAGGCATAGTAAAAGCCGTCATGGTCGCTCGTCGGCAACAAGGGATGTATCCGGCAAGTTCGCGGCATGAAAAGTTCAGCATCCGGGTGGCGCACAAGAAAATGCTTGATTTGACGGTGATTTTCGTCATCAAAGACCGAGCACGTAGCATAAAGCATTATGCCACCATTAGCCAACGTCTGCCAAAGCGCGTCGATGATACTGGCTTGTTGCACAACAAACCCAGCAATGTCCTTTTCGCGCCGTAACCATTTGATATCGGGATGCCGACGCACAACACCGGAAGCCGAACATGGCACATCGGCCAGGATACGGTCAAATGGTTGTCCGTCCCACCAGGTGTCCAACGCGCGGCAATCGGCAACCATTATCTTGGCGGCCAGTCCGAGACGCGCAAAATTGTCGCGCATCCGTTCAGCCCGCACGGGATCGAGTTCTAGCGCGGATAGTTCAATATCAGCAAGTTCCAGCAAGTGTGCCCCCTTGCCACCGGGAGCGGCACAGGCATCGAGCACCCGTTCGCCATCACATGCGCCTAGCCACGGAGCAGCCCATTGTGCACCGGCATCCTGTACCGAAACCTTGCCCTCGGAAAAACCCGGCAGTTTTGACACAGGCAACGGATGCGTCAAAAGCAAAGCATCGTTATCGAGCCTCCTCACATCAATGCCCGCGTTGCCCAATTCAGTCAGATAACTCTCTACCGTGGTGCGACGGCGATTGACTCGTAAACTCATTGGCGGATGCAGATTCCCCGCCGCAAGAATCGCTTCCCAATTCTCCTCGTGTTCGCGTTGGACGCGCTTAATCCACCACGCGGGGTAAGCGTAACGGGCTGCAATATCTTCATCACACCATGCTGCTAGTTTGCCTTTTTGGCGCACAACGTTACGCAGCACCCCATTGACGACACCCTTGAGTCCTGCTGCCAAGTGAGCGGTCGCATCCACTGCCTGATCCACCAGGGTATGCGTCTGTTCCGGGCGTTGTTCGAGTCGATAAACCGCAATCAATAATAAGGCGTGAACAGATAAGGGTAACGGTTTGACCAGGAAGCGGCGGAGTATGGCATCGCCTCGTCCATAGTCACGTAACGTACTCCATGTCAGGTCTCGAATTGCTCCGCGAGTTGCATCACTCCAGCCGGGGTTTTGACGCAATGCCCGCTCATAACACTCGGTAAGATTTGAACCTTCGAGTACGGATGCGACCAATTTCGCAGCATGGAGCAAGGCATAAGCGAGGCTGTCGGGTAGTAAAGGAGCCGGTTCAGGTTTCATGATCTCGACAAAAGCGATGTTTCACGTGAAACATTCTGATGCACAGCCGTTGGGATGGCGCGGCGGTCAAGAAGTGTATAGCAATCCCAGGGGTCGCTACCACCCCGCCCCTTCGGGGCACCCCTCCAAGGAGGGGAATTTTGTGCGGGGTTTATTCCCCTCCTTGGAGGGGTGGCGCGTAGCGCCGGGGCGGTCGTTCATTTACCGATTGACTGGCGTATGAACTCTTTATGTTGAGACTGGATAGCATGCTCCATACTGCGTATTTCCGCCTGCATTGCCTCGATACGTGTGAGGGTCGCCTGGTCTTTATCTTTATTCCTGTCAACCAGGATCATACCGTCCCGGATTTCCACTTTGCCCTTGTTGGCAATGATGTAATCCAGTAATTCCAGGCTCTTGTCCATCATTGCCTCAATTGCGGGAATCATGGCTTTAAGAGCTTTGGCCGGAATGCGTACATGTTTTTCAACCGCTTGGCTATAAATTTCCTTCAGTTCATCCGGCTGGTCTAATTTTTCTACTTTCGATTCGGTCATGGCAAGCTCCGTGTCAAGGGCTGCCTTGATTGGCTGAAGCGTCTCCCGGTATGTGATGATGGCTTTCCTGCGTTCCCCTATATTTGCTTCGGGTTTTACGGCATCCTGATACTCGCGCTGTAACTTTTCCAACGGCCTTCCCACCTTTTCAAGCATGGCCTTGTTGTACTCGACGATGACGTCATAATGCGCCGTGTAAATGCCGAATTTTTTTCGCATCGCCTTGGTGGGGATAAGAAGGCCGCTGTTGCGTGGGATCACTTCTTTTTGCAGGAAGCCGATAAAAGTTTGTCGCTGTTGCAATTCTTTGCTACACCCGGCAAGCAGGACGACAAGGCCAAGCATCCATAAAACAAGAACGGAGCAAAAACGCTTGTTCATGAGAGAAATACCTTTTCCAGCAGTTCGGCCTGAACAGGAATTTACAATATCAGAATACGGGAACTCCGCGCAAATACTGTATCCGAATAGATAAACAAAGGCCGCCAGAGGGGGCGCTCGTAGCGTCCCCCTGTTTGTTGAGAATCAGATTTTTGGATCGTTGGCAGCTTTGGCCTTTTTCCCGCCACGCTCGATTATTCGCGTGATCTGCCACTGCTGGGCGATGGAAAGGAGGTTGTTGACCACCCAGTACAGCACCAGACCGGAAGGAAACCACAGGAACATGATCGTAAAGACGATTGGCATCGCCATCATGATCTTGGCCTGCATGGGATCGGGCGGGCTTGGGTTCAGTTTCATCTGAACCAGCATGGAAGCTCCCATGATGAGCGGCAGGATGAAATAAGGGTCACGCACTGACAAGTCCTGTATCCAGCCAAGCCACGGCGCCTGACGCATCTCAACACTGCCCAGAAGCACCCAGTAGAGAGCGATAAACACCGGAATTTGCACGAGGATAGGCAGGCAGCCTCCAAGCGGGTTGATTTTCTCGGTGCGGTAAAGATTCATCATCTCCTGCTGCATCTTGGCCTTATCGTTGCCGTATAGCTCTTTCATCCGCTGCATACGAGGCGCGAGCACACGCATCTTGGCCATCGACTTGTAACTTGCCGCCGAAAGCGGGAAGAAGAGCGCCTTGATGATGATCGTCACAAGAATGATGGCCCATCCCCAGTTACCGGTGAGTGAATGCAGCCACGAAAGCAACCAGAAGAGCGGAGCAGCAATGACCGTCAGGACGCCGTAATCGACCACCAACTTGAGACCGGGCGCAATTTCTTCGAGCTTGTTCTGATCCTGTGGCCCGGCGTAGAGGCGAGCTTCGATGTGTCCTGTCGCGCCAGGCTCGATTGTGGTCGGCGTAAGAACAGCGCCAGCCGTGTAATGGCCATTGCTCGTTTTCTTAGTGCGATATTCGCGGCTCACTCCCTGCGGCGGCAGCCAGGCACTGACAAAGTAATGCTGAACGAGCGCAACCCAGCCATTATCAGCATTGGCAGTGAACTTGGCCTTGTTTTCGTCGATGTCACCGAAGGATACTTTCTGGAACTTGCCCTCATCGGAATAGAAGGCCGGGCCGGTGAAAGTCTGTATGCCTCCCCCGAAAAGCCCCCCTCCAGATTTTTCGGCAGGCTTGCCATCGCGCAGGAACTGAAAATAAGCCTGTGCAACCAACGGGTCAGCACTTTCATTGTGAATTTCATAGGCAACGTCGATCAAGTAGCTGCCTCGGGTGAAAGTCAACACTTTGGTCACGGATACATCATTGGCCGCAGGAGCCTTCAATCTCACCACCAGTTTGTCCTGGCCGTCGGCAAGCGCCAGATTGCCGTCAGGCAATTCAAACAGAGTGCGGTGATTGGGCAGGGGCAGATTTTCGTTAAGCAGGAAACCGGACTGAGCTTCAAATATATGCGCTGCGCCATCATCGAAAATGACGTAGGAATTTTCCGGATTCTCGGAAGAGCGATGTTTCAGGAGTTCGAGCCGGACGATGCTGCCGCCCTCGGCGGAAATTTCCGCACGTATCACATCTGTTTCCACCTTCACCCGTGGCACTGCGGACGAAGTCGGAGCCGCCGCCGGGGGCGTAACGGTACGAGCGGGAGCCGGCACCGAATCGTCAAGAGCCGGAGACTCTGGCGTGGAAACCGTAGAAGGAATAGTGGCGGGCGGCGTTGTAGCAGCGGGCTGGTTGTACTCGATCCAGTGTGTCCACAGCATTACGAGTGACAGGGCAAAAATGACGAGCGGGATGAGGCGGCGTTGTTCCATCGGAGAAAAAGTCTTGCAGGCGACGAGAATAAAAAAGCGCGGTACTTGGCGCACAAAGGGAGTAATGATACCCGCGAATGGCGTACTGCGTCCTAACTAAAACGCGGAGGAAAGCGTTCAGGCTTCAGTCAAAGAGTTGGTAGTGGCGCGCTCCCGATGTCCGGAAAGACGTCCCAACAACTGCCTGACATCCGTGTTGAGTTCCGTGCGGCGGGTAGTCCCCACCGGCGCGTGCAGGCGGATGACCAGGTCGCAGGACGGCAGGTTTTCGCGCTGCCGCCGAAAAACTTCGCGTGCGATGCGCTTGACCAGATTGCGCCCATTGGCGCGCTTGACCAGTTTCTTGGCCACCGTCACACCCAAGCGGGCGGTAGCCAGCTCGTTTGGCCGATAGTAGAGCGTATAGAAACGGCCACGCAACGAACGCCGGAAAGCAAAAACGGATGAAAATTCATCCGTTTTCAGCAATCTATAAACACGGCAGAATCCCTGACCGTGCCAAGCAGGAACCATGGACTCAAACGGCAAGGCGATGGCGTCCCTTGGCACGGCGGGCGCGAATGACCGCGCGACCGCCACGGGTCTTCATACGGGCGCGAAAGCCGTGTGTACGCTTGCGACGGACGACGGAAGGTTGATAAGTGCGTTTCATAATCCTTGATCGCCTATAAAATGGCTAATCTTTTATTAGACCAATTAAAGCCTTGTTTGTCAAGATTTTCGTGCTTACGCAGCCTGCCGTTAAGGACTTGAATGGTCATGCCTGAAAATCGACAAACCTGAACACAACCGAACCAACAACGGACATTGAACTGGCAGTTGTCTGTCCACCACTTTCTTGTGGCACAGTAAAAAAACTGAATCGCCTCCTTGGTTTGTCCCTTGGGGAAAGAGAGCATCTCATCCAGTTGGCAAAAACAGTTTTGCAGGGACAGTAAAATAGGAGTGAAAATCATTTTGGGTCTAGATCCTCGTATTGTCGCATCCGGGCTGCTGCTGATTCTTCTGTTCATGATTTTCGCCCAAGCGTTCATGTTGCACCGCCGAGGTATCAACGCTTTCGTGCAGAGACCGGAATACACTGCATTCGGCATTTATTACATGATGTTTACTTATGCGGTTCTGGCCTGTTCCCTTGACTGGCCTTTTCCTTTCACCGTGGGGCAGGCACTATGGCACAATCTCGCCCTGTCTTGGGCGGGAACTCTGTTGTGTCTTGCGGGTACGGCGGGATACAGCCTGTGCATAACCTCGCTCAAGGAATCATTTCGCATCGGCATTGATGAAAACACGCCGGGGGGGCTGATCACCGGCGGCATCTTCAGGTACAGCCGCAACCCTCTCTACTTGTCCCTGCTCACCATTTACCTGGGACTACTGCTGGTCTTCGCCAATACGGCCATGGCGGTTAACTTGGGCATTTCGGTGTTCTTGATCCTGAGGCAAATTTTCAGGGAAGAAAAATTCCTACTCCAGCATCATGGCGAAAAATACGCCACATACTGCCGTACAACCGGGCGTTTCTTCGGCAGATTTTAAGCCACTCAAGTACCTTGTTATGCTTTTTACATTAAAATAGGGCCAATCTTCTGTTTGATCTGGCGGCGGTAATAAAGATTCACCATCAGATAAAACAGATACCTGACCGGCTTGCACAAAAAGCGCCGATGCAACAGGCAACGCCGAAATATGCGCCTTAACGAATAGATTTGGTTGTAAATATCCCAGAACATGCCGGTGATTTCTTCTGTCGACATGGATGGATGGCGTATCACCGCCTTGGTGGGGGAGTACTTGAAAACGTCTTCCTCGGTGAGACGTCCGGCATCGCGCATCTCGTTGTAAAAATCCGTGCCCGGTATGGGCGTCATGATGTAGAACTTGGGCATGAGGATACCGGACTGTTCAATAAACGCCACGGTATCGTCAAGAGTCTCCGGCGTATCACCGTCTATGCCAACCATCATCTCGCTGGCCACCTCAATGCCGCTCTCTCTGACTTTGGCAAGCAATTCCAGGAACTCCGAAGAACAGCACCAGCCCTTACCGATCTTTTCCAGGTTGTTTTGGCTGACGCTTTCCAGTCCGAAACTTAAGGTGCTGCAGCCGCTTTGAGCCACTCGTTTCAGCAATTCCGGTTTTTTGGCGATATTCAGCGAACACTGCGACATCCATTCCATGCCCAGACCGATGATTTCACTGCAAAGTTTTTCCAGATAGCCGGGGTCCGCCGCGATATTGTCGTCCAATAGCAAAAATCGTTTGAAGCCCAAACTTTTGACATGGCGGATATCACGTATGACCTCGGCAATATCCCGTTTGAGATAAACACCTCGGTACATGCAGTAAATTGAGCAGAACTTGCAACGGTGTGGACAACCGCGCCCAGCCTGCACCGGCAGAAAATCGCCGATACGCTTGTGCAGAATCAGGTCATAGCGCGGCAACGGGGTAGACAGGCTGACCAGCTTTTTCTCGTAAAACTGTTTCAGGGCTCCATTTTCAAAATCACGAAGAAGATCCGTCCAAACCTCCTCGGCATCCCCGATTACCACGCTGTCGAAGAACGAACCAGAGATTTCTGGAACCAAGCTGAACATGGGGCCGCCTGCTATGACAGTTTTGCCCCGTCTCTTGAACTCCGCTGCGATCTCCCTGCCTCGGTTGGCGGCGTGCCCCATGCCGCCGCAGGCAATTAAACTGGCATCGGTGTCAAAGGGAATTTCCTCAATGGTTTCCAGACAGATTTCGCATTCCCAGTCAGACGGGGTAAGCGCGGCCAGCAAAGGATAGGCCAGACCCACAAAATAAAGTCGACGCTTTTTAATAAGCTTACCCGAGTCATCATAGATGGTAGGCTGAATGAACAGTATTTTCTTTTTCATGCCCTGGAGTCGCGGATCATTTTAAAGTACTGGCCGGTTATGGTGATTACCCCCCGGAAGGTACGAAAATAAGCTTCAAGACTGTACTTGTGCAAGATATACCAGTGCATGTGCAGCCCAGTGGAAGTTTTATAGTACACACGCAGGATGTTCCTGTAGAAATCGGACGGAGCCATCTTGAGCGGCTTGATCATCAGATGGGCTAAATCCCAGACCTCATAGCGCTCCCTAGGTACGACAAGCTGGCTTTTGTATTGCTCGTAACAGACCGTACCCGGCAGCGGCGTTAGCGGTTGTAAGTTAATAATTGGGTTCTTGAAACGCCCCAAAAAGTTGATAACGTTGTCAAAATCGCTGCGATCCCAATCCGGCATGGCGATCAGACCGCAATAGCAGTTCATGCCCAGGCTCTCGATGGTCTCGATGGCTTTGACATTCATGGCCACCGAACTGTTCTTGCCGATACTAGTCAGGTCGTTTTCACTGAATGACTCTATGCCCACAAAAACCGCATGCAACCCTACATCGCGCAACCGTTCCATCACGTCCGGGTTTTTCACCACAAAGTCGGCGCGCCCGAAAAGGATGAATGTTTTTTTGATGTTCTCCTCCTCCATCAGGCGACAAAATTCTAGCACCCGTTTCCGCCGTAACAAAAAATTATCGTCTACCACATAAAAATTTGGTTCCTCAATCGTTTTAATTTCTTCGATGACTTCACGCAAATCCCGTTCAAAATAGTTGTTTTGTGTAATGCAGGTACAAAAACAGAAATTACAATCGTAGGGGCAACCATAAGAGGTTTTGATGGAGGCGCAGCGGCTCAGATAGCTATAGCTATATTTATTGCGATATTTTCTTGTTTTGCTGCGATCAGGGAACGGAAACGGAAAGTTCGTCTCGAAAGGTGGCCGTGCCTTACCTCTTTGCCACACGCCGGGAATAGTTGAACGGATATTATCAAATGCCTTGGCGCGTCCCTCGGAATCGGAGAGGTCGGCTTCCTCCAGCGATGTTAAAAGAGGCTTCATGCTGGTCATGGCGTTACCGTGCACGACCAGATCAATACGCGGATCATCGAAATCATCAGGATTCACTTCTGCATGCACCCCGCCTACCAGAGTGACCATGTTCGGATCAAAAGTGTGCGCCCGTTCAGACAAATCTTTAACTATACCCACATGTGTCAGATAGGCAGTGAAGCCCACAATATCGTATTTTTTTTGCGCCAGAAAATATTCCAAGCTCATTTTTTCAAGAATAAGATCCACGATATCCGCGTGATGCCCCAACTGCTCGACTCTGGCGGCAAGGTATTCCAGTTCCAGGGGTTCGCAAATCATCATGCTGTGCAGGTTGATGCTTTCTTTATGCGGCTTGGGCCGCACCAGCAAAATATTCATGGATGGTTTTCTCCTTGATCTGTAGGTGTGGCTTTAAAAACGTTAAAGCTATCTTCGGGTATAGGTTTGTAGTTCAGCAACGGAGCAAAAATTTTGAGCGCGAAGTTTAAAAGCGGATTGGAATGACTGGCCAGCACATAGATGTACTCGTAACGGCAGCCCACCCGGAGCTTTGCTTCTTCTGCGGTTTGACCGAAGTCGATGCGCTTGAAGCCGTTTTCTATGCCGTGGCGGATGATTTCCATCAGCATGCGGTTATAGGCATCATGACGGGAAGCCAAATCCGCATCAAAGCCGGTAAATTCAAAGATCAGTTCATCTCCATTTTCCAATAGCTGGTAAAAGGCTACCGGTCTGCCAGATTCATCTTCCATGACAAAAATATCGAAAAAGTTTCCGCGAAAAAACTCTAAACCCAGCGTTTCAATTTTATAGTCGGCTCGCTCCAACACCTGTAGGTACAGAGCGTACAAATCCTCACCAAAGCAATTGTTGTCCCCTAGTTTATAAATTCTCAGTCCAGTGGATCTTTTTAAAGCCTTTTTATAGCGATTGCGATAATTACTACGTAAATCAGCCATATAGCTGTCAAAACTATCCCAGCGCACATCCAGTACGCAACGCGGGCAGGTCATTACCTGCACGAAACCTGGGGATCTGACATCCCCTGGCTGATTGAACACCAGGCGCATGCCCTTGAGCCCGCGCACAAAACCAAAAAAAAGACCACTGCTGCCCGTACCCAGACGCACACCAGCCCGTGCCACGGACAAAGGCACGTACACAAAACGTGAAAAAGCCTTCAGAGAAAATTTGGTGAACTGGGTGATTACGTATTTTTTACGGGTAAACAACATGAAACGGGTATCTGGAACGCTGGAATGATCCGTGAACATGTAGTAGCGGCTATCCTCCACGTCACTCCGCCCTTCCATGAAGCGCAAAAAGGAACGACTCAGGTAAATATTGCTGCCCAGACCCTGATCCCAGTTTTCTGGCAATTCGTCAGCCGTCGTGAATTCAAGTAGTCTCATTTGTTTCCATCCATTAGCTTATCATTCATGGCAGAGTATTCCCGGTCAGGAATGACGTACCTATCCTGATTGCCATCGAGAATCCATTCATAGACCACGTAATGCCGCAGTGCATTTCGACACCAAGTCCGGCAAAAATGACGGGACTTAGAGTTGTCGTCCCACACGAAGCTGGTTTCTCCTCCACGGTAAACACCGTTTACTTGCTTGAAAATCTCATTGACTAGTCCCAATGAGACTCCGGTATTCTCATATTCAGCCAGAACGCCGATAGTGTTTATCATGAATTCTCTGATACGTCCGCCAAACAGTTTGCAGCGCAAAAAAAACAACAGAGGGTTAATGCGGCCATTGTCCGATATGATCTCATTGAAGTTCGGATACCATATAACAAAACCTATCTCCCTTCCATCCTTCATGGCATAAATGATGTTACCGTCTTTGAGCAAAGGCCGTATCGCCCGGATCATCTCGTAAGATTCGTGGATGTCTTTATGAAAGTAAAAGCGTGTCTTATCCAAAGTTTTATTAAACAAGTCACCTAGAATTGCCATCTCCCGCTCCAAGTCGTTTAGGCGCATGAAGCGGTAGGATATGCCGGAATAGGCCCCATCAAGCTGTTTTTCTGCTGGATCAAAGATTGCGGTATCGGCGTAATAAGAGGTCAGGGTATGCTCAATAAAACCGCGCCCGGAAAAAAAGTCGAGATAATATTTTGGATTATAGGTACCGGAAAAGGTGGCTGGCAGATCCTGGCGATTCTTCAAAAGACCGATTCCATACGTGAGATGACCGCTCATCCCAATAATCACCCTGCCGATCCCCCACTCCCTTGCCAGACACGAAGCTCGTTCCAAAAGCAGGTTTACCGCCTCATTTTGATCAGGTAATGCCTCAAAACAACCCAGTTGCAGGGCATCCATGCGCGGATGGCGCAACAAAACCGCTCTGGCAACAAAATACCCTCCGTCAGAAACCAGCATAGGCTCCACTTGGCAGTTACGGCTGAAGGAATCCTTTTTGTATAAGAAGTTGGCTGCGGAGTAATTGAAGTTATCCCGGTTACTCTGATACTGGGCATAAACTCTGTAATACAAATCAATAAATTCTTTTTTCAGACGTCTCGTGTTTACTCTGAGCAAGTGCATAATATTTTTAACTCGTCTGTCTTGAGCAATTCCTTATTTCACAAGGCCGAATAACCCAATACCGGAACTAAGCACCACTATCCGACTATTGATTGAGTACAGTAGGCATACAAACATGACAGTGGCACAGTCCCCCCTCGCTGTCAACAGACTAAAACTTGCTTACGTTCGCAGTAAGGGCGCGCTCAATCCCGGCCAAGCCGGTACACTGCCACGCTGGCGAGAAAATTCGGGTCGTCGACGATCACCTTGCCTTCATCGAACGCCAGTCGCTTGTGGATGGCGATGCCGGAGTCCGCGCACAAGGCCTCGAAATCGTTGATCGTGAAGAAGCGGACGTTCGGCGTATTGAACCACTGGTGCGGCAGGCTCTTGGAGACTGGCATGCGGCCATTGAGGATGCTCTGGCGATGCTGCCAGTAACCGAAGTTCGGGAAACTCACCACTGCCTCGCGCCCTACCCGCAGCATTTCGGCGAGGATGCCCTGCGTATTGTGCATGGCCTGGAGCGACAGGCTCATGATGACATGATCGAAAAAGCCGTCATCGAATCCGGTCAGGCCGCGATCCATGTCCGCCTGGATCACGTTGATGCCATTCCTGACACAGGCAAGAATCTTTTCCGGATCGTTTTCCACTCCGTAACCGCGCACTTTCCGCGTCTCGATCAGGTGACGCAACAGGCCACCATCCCCGCAACCCAAGTCGAGCACTTTTTCGCCGTGCCCGATCCATTGTGCAATCACATCGTAATCGTAACGATAGGCAACCATCTGTCACACCTCGATGCGGTCGAACCACGCCGCAAGCACGGCATGGTATTGCGGGTCGTCGAGCAGAAAGGAGTCGTGTCCGGCGGCGCAGTCGATCTCGGCGTAAGTGACATCGCGCCCGTTGTGCGCCAACGCATAGACGATCTCGTGCGAACGATCAGGCGAGAAACGCCAATCCGTCGTAAACGCCACAACCAGGAAGCCTGCCCGCGCGGCAGCCAGCGCCGCCGTCAGGTTGCCACCGTGCGCGAGGGCGGGATCGTAATAATCTAGCGCCTTGGTTGTCAGCAGATATGTATTGGCGTCGAACTGCCGCGAGAACCTGTCCCCTTGATGGCGCAGGTAAGACTCGATCTCGAATTCCACGTCGTAGCTGTACACCGCCTTGCCGTGGCGCAGGCTGCGACCGAATTTCTCGCCCATCGAGTCATCGGAGAGATAAGTGATATGCCCCACCATCCGCGCCAGCCGCAAACCGCGCTCCGGCAGCGTACCGTGCTCGTAAAAGTGGCCGTCGTGGAAATCGGGATCGGTCAAAATGGCCTGACGCGCCACTTCGTTGAACGCGATATTCTGCGCGGAGAGCTTGGCCGCAGAGGCAATGGCCGCCGCGTAACGCACCCGTTCAGGGTATTGCAGAGTCCATGAAAGCGCCTGCATCCCCCCGAGGCTCCCGCCGATAACCGCCGCGAAACTCTCGATGCCGAGTTTGTCCGCGAGCCGTGCCTGGGCATCCACCCAATCCTCGACCGTGACGAAAGGAAAATCCGCCCCCCAGGGACACCCCGTGGCGGGATTGATCGAGCGCGGTCCGGTTGAGCCGTGGCACCCCCCCAGGTTATTGACCCCGATCACGAAAAACTTGCCGGTATCGAGCGGCTTGCCGGGGCCAACCAGATTGTTCCACCAGCCGGAATCCTCTTCTTCCCCGGCATAACGACCCGCTACATGATGCGAACCCGACAGCGCGTGGCACACCAGCACGGCGTTGCTGCGTGCGGCGTTCAGCGTGCCGTAAGTTTCAAAAACGAGTTCGTAACCATCCAGGTGCGCGCCGCTACGCAAAGGCAACGCTTCTTCAAAGCGAGCCGTTTGCGGCGCGACGAGGCCGACGGATTGAGGGGAAGGTTGCGGTTCGGTCATGTGCTATCTGTATGAAAAAGAAACTCGGTCGCACAGGAGAGTGTACCGGAACTCCTTACCCACTAAAACGGGCGAGGATGCCACCCTCGCATTTATCGCATCTCAAATAGCTCCTGATGAAAACGCTTCGCCTCAAAACCACGCGATACCAGCCCTTGGCACAAGGCCTGGCCGAACCCTGAGGGGCCGCAGAACCACAGCGAAGCGTTTTTCCATTCCGGCACTTCGGCGCAGAGCTTTTCAGCATCCAGCCGGGGATCACGCCCGTCGACGATGACATGCAGAGCCGCACCGGCTGCCTTGGCGAGTTGTTCCAGATTGTTGATAAACGTTTCATCCGGATTCCTGACGCAATAAAACAAATCCACCGCGCCTTTTGCTACGCCACAGTGAGCGAACTCTTCCAGCCTCGCCAGAAAGGGCGTAATGCCGATACCGCCCGCGACCCAGATTTGCCGGGGCTTGTCGCTCTCGAAGCGGAAACATCCGTAAGGCCCCTCGACCATCGCGCGGTCTCCCGCCTTCAGCGTTACAGGCAAGCGGGCGGTGTGGTCGCCAAGATTTTTCACATGGAAGCGCAGCAGCCCATCATTTTTCCAGGCTGAGGAAATCGTGAACGGATGCGCTTCTTTGCCGTTACCGTCGTAAAAACTCACGAACGCGAATTGCCCCGCGTCATGCCCTTCCCAACGGTCACGAGGCAGCCGGATACTGACTTCCAGCACCCCGTCACCAGCGTTGTGCAACGCCTCCACTACGCCGAGCGCCCGTCGCTGATGGCCGATCCGGCCTCTCAGGCTCGATATCGCGCCAACCGTGCCGCCCACCATCAACAACAGGGAAACCCAGGCTACCGGGGAGGAGGACGTCCAATGGGAAAACTTGATGAGAAATACCGAATGAAACACCAGTACCAGGTAGGCAACGGCAATGACGCGATGCGTTTTGAAAAAATACCGATACGGAAACCACTTGATGAGCGCCAATACGATCAGCACTGCCGCGACATAGAATGCCCACTCGCCCACAATCTCTGCCATATGGCGCATTCCCAGGACATGCTGTTCCAGATGTTCCAGAAAAGTTTTCTGTATCGACTCATCAATCACCGGGCGATGACCGTGACGCGGGCGCTCCAGCCATCCCCAACCCACCGCCCATTTCACGCCCGTGGCCCAAAGCCAATGCACCGCGCCCGCCGACAGCGCGGTAATGCCCAGCCATTTGTGCAAGCGGTAGCTCTTGTCCAGCCCACCGACCCAAGGCTCCAGCGCTACCGGACGAATCGCCAGGATCATCGCCAGACTCATCGCCCCCATTGCGATAAAGCCCGTGTAGTCGATCACAGTGTGGCGCAGTTGGAAAAAGGTGTAGCTTTGTCCCCAAGGCTGCTCGGCAAATAACCACAACACCGTCAGCACGGCAAACAATACGCCATAAATCCACTTGATCCGCTTCATTGCAGGACTCTCTGTCAAAGGAAATGACGCGAAGTCTAACAACCGACCCGTGGGTGGCATGTATGGTTTTGTATAGGAGAAGCGATCAGAACCTTTACCGCTCCAGCGCCCTCAACACCAGCGTATCTCCACGCTGCGTAAATTCCAGTTGTTTGAGCACGTTCATGCCCAGCAGGATGGTATCGTCGTTATCCATGCCGGGGTTGAGGGTGGCCTGTATCTGGCGCAGGACAAAAGGGCCGAAGGCAAGTTCGTCGATGAGGGTCATCCGGGCTTCGACGGCTCCATTGGCGGTAGCGACATAAACCGCCGGGCCGATGGCGCGTAGGCCGAGCGGTTTGCCAAGTTTGGCAGGCAGGGCGACCTGGGTCGCCCCGGTGTCGAGCATGAAGTTGACGGGTTGTCCATTGATGAGGCCGGGTACGAAGTAGTGCCCGGCAGGGTTGCGCTTCAAGACCAGTTCGGAGGCTGCGCCGGGGGCGACGGCAAGATGCCGGTTGGGGTTGGCGCGCCTGTCCTGTATGCCCTCGAAGAAGAGCCACAGCACACCGATCAGCGCCAGCGCCGCCAGCCAGGCCATGCCCCGGCCCATCGGGCGGGTCACGTCCTTTTCATCGTCGGGTCGTGGGGTATTCATCGGCAGGGCTCAGGCAAACGCCTGCCCATGTTCGCGGGTGGCGAGGAAGGTGACTTTCGGCCATTTTTCCATCGTCACTTCCAGGTTGTAACGGCTACCGGCGAGATAGACGAGGTTGCCATCGACGTCCCGGCCAAGCCGTAGCGCCTGTTCCCGCTCGAAATTGCGGCGGGTAAGCTCATCGGGAAAGGTGAGCCAGCGCGCAGTATGGATGTCGGCGTTGTCGAAGATGGCATCGACCTTGTATTCGTCCTTCAGGCGTTGGGCGACGACTTCAAATTGCAGTTGGCCGATTGCGCCCAGAAGCATTTGCCCGCCTTCGAGTTCAAAGACCTGGATGGCTCCTTCTTCCCCGAGTTCCCGCAATCCTTTCTGTAACTGCTTGGATTTGAGCGGATCGCGCAGGCGCGCGGCGCGGAAAAGTTCCGGCGAAAAATAGGGGATGCCCTTGAAACCCAGCGCCTCACCTTCGGTCAGGGTGTCGCCGATCTGCAACTGGCCGTGGTTATGGATGCCGATGATGTCTCCGGCTACGCCGTCTTCTTTCAGGATGCGCTCATTGGCCATGAAGGTGAGGGCGTTGGCGAGCTTCATGTCGCGCCCGACTCGCACATGACGCACTTTCATGCCGGAAGCGTAACGGCCCGAACAGATGCGGAAGAAGGCGATGCGGTCGCGGTGGCGGGGGTCCATATTGGCCTGGATTTTGAAGACGAAACCGGAGAAAGCAGCTTCCGCCGGTTGCACCATGCGCGTTTTTCCATCGCCTTGCCCGGTGGAGGCGATTCTCGCTTGGGGCGGCGGCGCCCAGTCGATCAAAGCCTGGAGGATTTCCTGTACTCCGAAATTGTTGATGCCAGAACCGAAGAACACGGGGCTTTGTTGCCCCGCGAGGAATTCCGCAAGATCGAAGGGGGGAGAGGCGTCGTGGAGCAAGGCCACGTCGTCCCGTACCTGACCGATTTCAAGCGGGTAACGGTGGTCGAGTTCCAGGTTGCCGAGGCCCGCGACGATCTGCGCTTCGCTTTTTTGCTCTTCGCCTGGGGCGAAGGCCAGCATATGGTCGGCCAGCAGATGATAGACGCCGCGAAAAGCCTTGCCCATGCCGATCGGCCAAGTAACGGGGGCGCAGGAAATTTTGAGCACGTCTTCAATTTCGGCCAGCAGGTCGAAAGGGGCGCGTACTTCGCGGTCGAGTTTATTGATGAAGGTGATGATCGGGGTGTTCCGCAGACGGCAGACCTTGAGCAGCTTGATGGTCTGCGCTTCCACGCCCTTGGCGGCGTCGATCACCATCACCGCCGCGTCTACGGCGGTGAGCACACGGTAGGTATCTTCGGAAAAGTCTTCGTGCCCCGGCGTGTCGAGCAGGTTGATGGTATGCCCCTGATACTCGAATTGCATCACGGAGCTGGTCACGGAGATGCCGCGCTGTTTCTCAACTTCCATCCAGTCGGAAGTGGCGTGCCGTGCGGATTTGCGCGCCCGCACCGTCCCCGCGAGCTGGATTGCGCCGCCGAACAGCAGCAGCTTTTCGGTCAGCGTAGTTTTGCCCGCGTCCGGGTGGGAAATGATGGCGAAGGTACGGCGGCGCTCAATGTCGCGGAGGAGTTCGGGGGGGTATGGCGCGGTCACAAAGAAAAAAGCCTGACTGAAAAGGCGAAGGATAGATCAAGAAGACGGCTTGCCGATAAGCCATGACAAAATTTTGCCAGCCCTTCTCTCATGTCCGTGAGCGAAAGGCTGGCGAAGTATCGACAAAAGCAAGGGGCTTCAAAACGTATCAGCCGACTACCCGGAAACGTTCGACGCCGCCGCTCAATGTTTCTGCCAGCGTATTCAACTCACTGACGATAGTGTTTGTACCGCCAGCGGCGCTGGAATTTTCCTCAATCATCTGCACGATCTGCTCGACCCGAACGGCAATATCGTGGCTGGCGGCTGTCTGTTCCTTGAGCGCACTGGAAACTTCGTCAATCATTTGCACAACCTGCTGCGCGCTGGTATCAATATCGCCAATCGCGCCTCCCGCCTTCTGCGCCAGTTCCATACCTTCCTGCATCCGTTTGGCAGTCGTTTCCATTTGCGTCGACATTGCGCTGGTTCCGGCCTGGATGGAGCTTATCATTTCGGTAATTTCCTGTGCGGAAGTGGTCGTTTTCTCGGCCAGTTTGCGTACTTCGTCGGCAACGACGGCAAAACCGCGCCCCTGTTCGCCGGCACGCGCTGCTTCGATCGCGGCGTTCAACGCCAGGAGGTTGGTCTGGTCGGCAACGTCGCGGATGACGTGGATGATCGTGGAAATACGTTCGGATTCCTTGCCCAGTTGCTGCGCCTCGGCGGCTGCCTCCACAATGGCTCCAGCGACCAGGCGGATTTCGTTGACCATCGAGTGAATCGTATCGGAGCCGGAATGCGCCGCTTTCCCCGCTTCGGCGGAAGTTTGCCGCGCGGTCTCACTGAGTGCAGAGACATGGTTGATGCTGGTCGACATCTGTTCAAGCGCTGCGGCCATTGCCGAAGCGGCATCGGATTGCATTTCGGAACCTTTGTGCACGCCCGCCGCCGCGATGGAAAGCTCCGAGGTCGAAGTCATCAACTGCTTGGCTCCATTGCGGACTTCGCCGATCATCCTGGCAAGATTGTCGCTCATGTTCCCAAGCGCTGATTGCAAGGTTCCGATTTCGTCCTTCGATTCAACAACGATGTCACGCGAAAGGTCGCCGCCTGCCATCACCTCGACCGTCTCGACAATGCGCCCGACCGGTTGCGTGATCGAACGTGTCACCAGAAACGCCGTCAGCAGCGTCAGCACTACCGCGATGACAGAAGCAATCATAAGGATCATCTCGGCTTTCTGCGCGCCCGCTACAATTTCTTTGGCGCGAAGTGCGTTGAGTTGATTCTCGTATTCCATCAATTTCCCAACATGATCAATCGCTGTCATGGTGTACTTACTTAAATTGTCAATGGCATCCGCTTCATTGCTTGCAGTACCGTTTAATATTTGTTCCTGCAATGGAATCAAGGCGGCAAGACTCTCTCTTATCTCTTTTAATAACTGAACTTCATCGCCGTGAGAACGAATTTTGAGAATCTTATCGAATTCTTCTATGTTGGCGAGAACTTCCATCCGGCTCTTTATAACCTCTCTGGCTGTTTGTGCATTGCGATCGGATATCCACTGTAATCGTGCAAGACGCATCATAAAAATATGATCACGCATATTACTTGCATATTTTGTTTTTTGAATATTAACATCGTGGATAAAGGAGGCTCCTTCTACCACCTTGCTTAATCCCGTGTAAATAATGAAAGAAACTACAACAAAAATCAAAACGATACAGGCAAACCCAGATCCAATACGAGTTCCCAATCGAAAATTTTTCAACATCTTTTGCTCCATTCAAGATAGATGCACAGGGAATAATGCATTCTGTGCCTATTCAGCTAGCGCTGACCCAAGCAAACTATATTTGTGGGGTAAACGGAGCGTAGTGACATTTATCACATTCTTAAAATTTTCAATTCTTTTCCAGAAAATATCGCAATGCTCTGAGATTTAATTGTTTAGCCTTTGTATTTGAAGGCATAAATATTTTTATCCTTGGGCACTAAATTTGAAAAAATAAGTCAAAAGAGCTCGGCTACTTTTCTTTCGCAATACGCGTACGGGAGGGAGCTTTGCTTTTCGGCGCGCGAGGCTCAAACTCGAAGCCTACTTTGCCATCCTGCCCACGCACGAGGAAGGCGGAAAATTTGCGGTGGGTGCGGGCAGAAATGAAGCCGCGCAGGAGGTCGGTCTTGCCTTCGGCGAGGAGTTTTTGCATCTGCTCGCGCTCGATGGGTTGCTGGAGGATGATCTTGCCGGATCGGAAGTCACAGCTTTTTTCCGGCCCCGTTGTCTTTTCGCAGATGTAGGCCATGCCGCTGTCGAAAACGCGGGCGTGGCATTTCGGGCAGGCACCTACGGGTTCCTGGCCGGAAAAATCCACCGCCCTATCCGCTTCGCCCTCTTTGGGCTGACCGAAATCGAACGCGGGCTGTTTGTCGTCGTTCAGCGTGACGTCGGCGTTGAAGAGGCGTCCCATCCTGTTGCGGAAACCCGTGAGGAGGCCGATGCGGCCTTCGCGCAACAGGGTTTCAATTTCTTCGATCTCGAATTGGCGGCCCGCGACGATTTTCCAAGTACTCCAGTCGCAGGATTGGCAGGCGAATTTCTTGTAGTTCTCTTTCACCTTACTGCCGCATTTAGGGCAAGGCACGGCAAGGGTGGCGAAGTCGCCGGGTACGGTGTCGGACTCATAGCGGCGCGCGCGTTCCACGACGTCGCGCGTCATCTCCGCGATTTCGTTCATGAAGGCTTCGCGCGAAAGCTCGCCGCGTTCCATGCGCGCGAGTTTGTATTCCCATCCGCCGGTGAGTTCGGGCGAGGCCAGGGCGTCGATGCCTAGCCCCTTGATGAGGGTAATGAGCGAGAACGCCTTGCCGCTTGGAATCAGTTCGCGTCCGTCGCGGTGCAGGTATTGCTCGGCAATCAGCCCCTCGATGATCTGCGCCCGCGTGGCCGGAGTGCCGAGGCCGCGTTCGGCCATCGCTGCACGGAGTTCTTCGTCGTCGACCATTTTGCCCGCGCCTTCCATCGCGGAAAGCAGCGTGGCTTCGTTGAAACGGGCTGGTGGCTTGGTCTGGAGGGCGCGAAGCAGGATTTCTTCGGTACGCACCGTTTCATTGGGCTGCGTCGGAACCAGCCGCGCGTCGTCCCCACCGTTCGCGCCCTTGCCGTAAATGGCGAGCCATCCGGGGGAAAGCAGCACTTTGCCCTCGGTCTTGAAAGCTTCGTCCTGGATACGGGTGACGCGGGTCGTGACCCGGTATTCCGCCGCCGGATAGAACACGGCGAGAAAGCGCCGGGTGACGAGGTCGTAGATTTTTTGCTCGGCTTCCGAGAGGCTCTTGGGCTGCGTGCCGGTAGGGATGATGGCGAAGTGGTCGGAAATTTTTTCGTTGTTGAAAATGCGCTTGTTGGGTTTCACCCATCCCTGGCGGGCAATTTCTTCGGCAAACGGCGCGTAGGTCTCCGGCAGGTTCTTCAGGATGCCGCCGACCGTGCCCAGGTAATCTTCCGGCAACGCGCGGGAATCGGTACGCGGGTAGGTGAGTGCCTTGTGCTTTTCGTACAGGGCTTGCGCCAGTTGCAGGGTGACGCGCGCCGAAAAGCCAAAACGTCCATTGGCTTCGCGTTGCAGGCTGGTGAGGTCAAAAAGTGGCGGCGAGAGCTGGGAAGAGGGTTTGGATTCTTCCGTAACCGTACCCGGCTGGCCGTCGCACTTCTTCAGGATGGCTTCAGCGCGGGGCTTGTCCCACAAACGGAAGGCGTTGGCGTGCTCGTCGCCTTCGGGTTTCTTGAACCGTTCGTCGAACCAGCGCCCGGTGTATTCGCCTGCCGCGCAGGCAAAACGGGCTTCCAGTTCCCAGTAGTCGCGCGGCTTGAATTTGCGGATTTTGTCTTCGCGTTCGACGACGATGGCCAGCGTCGGGGTCTGCACCCGACCCACGGTAGTCAGGTGAAAGCCCCCCGTCTTGGAGTTGAAGGCGGTCATCGCCCGTGTGCCGTTGATGCCGATCAGCCAGTCGGATTCGGCTCGGCAGACGGCGGCATTGCGTAGCCCTTCCACTTCGCTGGCGGCGCGCAACTGATGGAAGCCCTCGCGGATGGCCGAAGGGGTCATGGATTGCAGCCAGAGCCGCTCGACCGGTTTGTTCGCGCCCGAGTGCCGAACGATGAAGCTGAAGATCAACTCGCCTTCGCGCCCCGCGTCACAGGCGTTTATCAGGCCGGTGACATCCTTGCGTTTCATAAGCCGGACGAGGAGCTTGAGCCGGTCGCTGCTTTTTTCGATCGGTTTTAAGGCAAAGTGTGGCGGAATGACCGGCAGGTGGGCAAACGTCCATTTACCGCGCTTGACCTCGAATTCTTCGGGGGCGCTCAACTCAAGCAGGTGTCCCACGGCTGAGGACAGCACATAATCATCCGACTCGAAATAGTCCTTTCCCTTGGTAAACCCGCCCAAGGCGCGGGCAATGTCTTGGGCAACCGAAGGTTTTTCCGCGATGATAAGTTGTTTGCTCATTCTGACCACGCCCATATCGGGCAACCAGACGCCCGCTCAAGTGATGAAGCGGCTGATAATAAAGACGGCGCTGCACGGCGTGCAAGCAGCTTATGAAAAAAAAGCAATTTGCAGCCGTGTCAGACGACACGCACAGCGTATGCTTATGGAAAAAAAGTCGCTGAAGCTTGTTTCAGGCGACGGAATATAGGCGCAGGAAGCCGCCGCCAGCTTGGCGCGCGGCGAACCCTTCCAATTCCAGTGTCAGTAAGTGAGCGTACAGCGTCTCGACGGCAAGGCCGGTGCTCAACGCCAGGGTGTCGATGTCGCGCGCCTCGCTGCATAGTGCTTCCAGCACACGAATGGCTTCAGGCGCAAGATGCGCGGGCACAGGCAATGGCCGACTGGTTGCGGGGGTCGCCTGCTGCGGGCGAGGGGATGTGCGCCGTGGCGTTGCGGCAGGCCGAGGCAGAACGCCGTCGATGCGTCCGCGCAGTTCTTCAAATACGTCTTCGGCTGTTTCGACCAGCTTTGCGCCTTCGCGGATCAGGCGATGGCAGCCGCGCGCCTGCGGCGAGTGAATAGAACCGGGAATGGCAAAGACTTCGCGGCCCGCTTCGGCAGCAAGGCGCGCGGTAATCAGCGAACCGCTTTCCAGCGACGCTTCGACCACCAGCACGCCAAGGGACAAGCCCGCGATCAAGCGGTTGCGGCGCGGGAAATTCCAGCGTGTGGGCGGCGTCCCAAGGGGAAATTCGCTGAAAATCAAGCCCTTGTTAGCGATTTCTCTCGCCAGGGCGGCATTGCGTGCGGGATAGACGCGGTCGATCCCTGTGCCGATGACCGCAATGGTGCTGCCGCCTTCTACGGCGAGCGCACCCCGGTGAGCGGCAGCATCAATACCCTGAGCCAACCCGCTGATAATGACCAAGCCCGCCGCGCCTAAACTGCTGGCGAAGGCTTCGGCGTTGGCCTCGCCCTGCGTAGTGGGCGCGCGGGAACCCACCATCGCCAGGGCGGGACGCGCAAACAGGTCTGGATTGCCTTTAATGTAGAGCACGGTCGGCGGATCGGCAATTTCCAGCAGGGCGCGCGGATACATAGCATCGGCCAACGTCAGGATATGGTTGCCCTCCTCGCCCGCCCAGGCGAGCGCAGTTTCCAGTGCTGCCGGATTTGGCTCCCTGTGCAGGGCGTCGGCGGCCTCATGCCCGACGACACTGGCGAGATGGCCATGCGGCTGGGCAAAAATATTCCCCGGCAACCCGAACGCGGCAAGCAGGCTGCGTTGCCGTGCCGGGCTAACCGGGGCGAGCGCGAACCGGAGCCAGTCGGCAAGCCCGTCCGTCACGGCTTGCCGCCCCCTCGCGGGAACGCGGGATTTGCGTCAGGGATTGCGAATAGCGTCACCAATTGCTGCCTGTCCATCGGTATCCATGATTAAAGCATATGATACGCGATCGAACACGCGAAAAACCAACGCTGAACCGTAACGTTTCTCAGGCAGGGCGTAAACTTCCCTTTCATGAGTCGCCACGCCCCGGTTGCGGAACATGGCTACGACGTGACCCGGCTCCAGGCCATTCTGCCTTCCGGCGCTGATAACGACTACATTGAGTTTGCCCGTCTCGGAGACGCCGCGATGAATCGAAATCAACCGGGCGTCGATTCCTTCCTTGGGCGCATGCGGCATGTAGGAAAAAATCAGTTCGCCTTCGGTGGGCAGCATTTTGTCATCGACGCCGATTTCCTCGACAGCTTCAACGATCTCAAGCGTGACCGGGCTTGTGCGTTCCGTGACCCTGGCAGAACCCAGGTACAGGACTTCATAGCCGAGTACTTGGTTGTCGGTCGGGTCGACGAGCGGTTTAGCCTGACGGAAAACCGCCCATTTATCGACATTTTCGTCCACGTCCTTGGCAAAGATGGTATCGCCCTGAGCCAGATAGACGCGATTGGTTTCTGTCGCGACGATGGTGGCCGCGCCTTGAAGCGAGTGCTCGTCGATGACCAGTGGCCGGGTCAGGAAAGGCGCAATGGCTTTCAGTGGGATGGTCGGTATGGCTTCGTCGATGGGGGTTTGGTAAATCCGGGGTTGCAGCCTGTTATCGCCGACGGGTCTGCCGGAGCTGCCGCTATCCTCGCCAACGCGCTTGCCGATGCGAAGGTACGGCCCGCTGCGGTCGAGTACGATGATCTGGCCGGGATAGATGAGATGCGGGTTTTTGATCTCGTCTTCGTTCATTTGCCAGACTTCGGGCCAGCGCCAAGGTTCCTGCAAAAAGCGCCCGGAGATACCCCATAGGGTATCTCCCTTGACGACGGTGTAAGAATCCGGCGCATCAGTAGCAACTGTAGGAGGCGCAGCCTGTACGCCGACACTGGCAAGAAATGCGATGCTGGCGGCGATGGAAGATATAATCCGGAACATTTCCAAGTTTCCTTTTTTAACGAGGTCACGATTCAGGCGCGGTACGTGGTCACTCATATTAGGGCGCGCCTAAAATTCTGTTCGTGACGCTTTTCTCTTCATCCAGCAAGGCTTTATGGCTGTCCTGCCGATCCTAACTTTCCCTGATCCCAAACTGCATATCAAGGCTGCCCCGGTCACTTCGGTGGACGACGCCATCCGACAACTGATCTGCAACATGGCCGAAACCATGTATGCGGCTCCTGGCATTGGGTTGGCCGCCACGCAGGTCGATGTTCACAAGCGGATCGTGGTCATCGACATCAGCGAAGACCGTAGTGATCTGCTGGTCTTCATCAATCCCGAAATCGTTGAAAAATCAGGTGAATGCGATAGCGAGGAAGGTTGCCTTTCCGTACCCGGCGTGCACGAGACGGTGAGAAGGGCCGAATGGGTCAAGGCGCGGGCGTTGAACGAAAGGGGCGAGCCTTTTGAACTCGTGGCCGATGGGCTGCTCGCGGTGTGTATCCAGCATGAACTGGATCATCTCGACGGCAAGGTGTTCGTCGAATACCTGTCGCGCCTCAAGCAAACCCGGATCAAGTCCAGGTTGCTCAAGCAGGCACAGAACGATAAAACCGCATCCTGAGTTTTATCGGTTGTGGTGATTTTCCCTTGGAGAATGTTTCATGGTCTCTGCCCTGCGCGTGGCTTTTGCCGGAACGCCTGAATTCGCCGCCCGTGCGCTGGAGGCGATTCTCGCCGAGGGTTACACGGTTCCAGTGGTGTTGACGCAGCCGGACCGTCCCGCCGGACGTGGCATGAAACTCACGGCCAGCGCGGTGAAACAACTTGCCCTGGCGCATGGGCTTGCCATTGACCAGCCGGAACGCCTACGCACGGATGAGCAGCGCGCGCGCCTGAAAGAAAGCCGTCCCGATGTACTGGTTGTGGCCGCTTATGGCTTGATCTTGCCACCGGAAGCATTGACCCTGCCCCGGCTCGGTTGCCTGAACATCCATGCCTCGCTCCTGCCGCGCTGGCGCGGCGCGGCTCCAATCCAGCGCGCCATTGAAGCGGGCGACGCCCAGACGGGCATCACCATCATGCAAATGGATGCCGGGCTGGACACCGGCCCGATGCTCCTGCGCCGGGAAATCGGGATCGCGCCCGAAGATACGGCAGCCAGCCTGCATGACAAACTGGCTCGCCTTGGCGCGGAAGCTATCATCGAGGCGCTCGCGCGGCTGGAGGCCGGAGACTTGTCCGCCGAAGCGCAACCGGAAACAGGCGTGACCACCGCCAAAAAGATTTCCCGCGCCGAGGCCGGGATCGACTGGCGCAGACCGGCAATCGAACTGGCGTGTCAGATACGTGCTTTCAACCCGTTCCCGGTCGCTTTCGGCCAGATATTCGAGACCACGATCAAACTCTGGGCAGCACACAAGGTATCGGAACGCGGCGAACCGGGCAGCATCCTTCGCGCCGACGCATCCGGAGTCGTGGTAGCCTGTGGAGAAGATGCCTTGTGCATCACGGAACTGCAACGCCCGAACAGCCGCCGGATGACGGCGGCAGAATTTCTGCGCGGCTTCGCGCTCACCGCTGGAGAACGTTTTGCGCCGCCTGTGGCAGAAGAGAAATAACGTGACCCGCCTCGCATGCCTGATTTTGCTGGCGGCGGCGATTCTCCTCCTGCCGCCTCAAGCGGCATTCGCCAGCCCCCCTTTACCCGCTACACCGTGGCGCGGTGCGGCTTTTTCCGGCGACCGCGCCGCGCTGGAAAAGCTCGCCGCAGCCGGGGCGAACGCAGTGCGCGTCTATCACGAGAGAGATGCCTGGGTACTCGACGAGGCTCGCAAACTCGGAATCGGCGTACTCATGGGGCTGGATGTCGGGCTGCCGCGCTACGGCTTCCGCCTCGACGACCCCCAAGCCGTTTCCGCGCAGGAAAACCGCATTCGCGCGTTCGTGCAACGCCACCGGAACCACCCCGCGCTACTGGCCTGGGTCATCGGCAATGAAGTCGAGCACGGCATGAGCGACCCCTTGCCAGCGTGGCGCGAAATCGACCGCCTGGCCGGTGTAGTCAAGAAGCTCGACCCTGCCCACCCCACCGTGATGTCGGTCAACGACGGCGGGTCGCAATACCTGAAACAGCTTGCAGGGTGTTGCGCGAACGTCGATATGATCGGCCTCAACCTTTACGCAGGCGCGGCATTTGGCCTGGACGGGCGTATTCGTACCGCTGGTATCGGAAAACCATTGTTGATCGCCGAACTCGGCCCGCTCGGACAATGGCAGGCTGGCCGCAAACCCTGGGGCGCGCCAGTCGAACTTACCAGCCGCGAGAAAGCGGACTATTTCCGCCGCGCATTGGCTGAACTGGGCAAGAACCCGCAAATCCGAGGCGTTTTCGCTTTCCTGTGGGGCATAAAGCAAGAGCAGACCGCGACTTGGCACGGGCTACTGCTTTCAGACAACTCTCTCACCGAGATCACCGATGCGCTGGCTGAAGCCTGGGGACGCCCTGCTGTCAGCGCCGCGCCAAGCATCCTCGGCATCGGCATCTCCGCCGACGAATTCGCGCCGGGCGCGATTGTCTCATCCACCATCGAAGTACGCGGCGAGGCGCTTGTCACCGGGTGGCTGGTGTGCAAAGAAGCGTCCGACCTGCGCGGAGGGGGCGAGTCCGAGCCTTCACCGGAAGCGGTCGGCGTGGAAGTGCTGTCCGCCGGAACTTCCAGCATTCGCTTCCGCGCCCCTTCGACCCCCGGCGCGTACCGCTTGTTTATCACCGTGCGCGACGGGAATGGGAAGGCCGCTACGGCGAATTTGCCGTTTCTTGTGAAATAGGCTAGAAATTCACCTTTTGTACACTTCTTTGCGGTTGCCAACGCGCATAACGAGGATGAGTAAGGCGTTATCCTCGATGCTGGCAATGATTCTGTAGTCGCCAACACGATACTTCCAAAATGCTCCCAACTTGGAACCTTTGAGGGCTCCGCCGATACTGCGCGGGTCGTCGAGTTGGGCGACACGGTCATGCAGGAAGGCGAGGATACGGCGGGCGGCTTGCCGGTCAATCTTGTCCAGTTCTCCCTCGGCAGCCGAACTCAGTTCAACTTTCCATTTCATAACGTTTCATTATTTCCTCAAGCGGTACTGTTTGGGTTTTGCCCGCGCGAATGTCAATTAGGCGTTGCTCTGCAATATATAAGTCTTCAAGGTCGTCCAGGTATTCAAGGATGGCTTCGCGGACATAGAAAGTCTTTGTCCGCCCGGTGGTTTGTGCAAGCGCTTCAAGGCGGCTTTCCACTTCGGCGGGCAGTCGGACGGCAAGCATGATCAACTCCAATAGAACAATATAAATTCTGAAATTTCACTGTATACAAGTATAGCAACGTGCCGCCTGATGTCCACAGTAGCCTGAAGCCATTCACTTTCAAGCAAGAAATCTGGCACACAACGGGCTGCCTCTTGTAGCTCCAACTATGGGGTGCGTCAGCCTTGATTTACCGGCGGCTCCGGAGCAGATCAAGCCGATTAACTCCGCTCACCAGCGCGCGAATCGAAGCCGTCACGATGTTTTCATCCAAGCCCGCGCCATAACATTCGCCTCCGTTTCCAGTCATGCCCACGAGTTCGAGAAACGCGCAAGCGCGGGCATCTCCTCCATCGTGGCTCGCGGAGATCGATTGTTCTTCAAAGCTGCGTACCCGCACATTGATCCCTGTGTCGCGCAGGGCATGCACTGCCGCGTCAATCGGGCCGTTGCCGATGCCGAGAAGCTCCTGGCGGCAACCGTTGATCTCGACGGTGAGTTCGATGCCCTGCATGTTTCCCTCTTCATGCAGGTGATGCCCGATATAGCGTACCGGCCAGGACGGCTCCAGATAAGTCCGGGAGAACAGTTGCCAAATGGCTTCGGCGCTCATCTCCCCGCCGGATTCGGTTTCTTTCTGCACCTCGCGCGAAAATTCCACGAGAATCCGACGCGGCATGGCAATGCCGTAGCGGGTTTGCAGCAACCAGGCGATGCCCCCCTTGCCGGACTGGCTGTTGACCCGGATGACCGAATCGTAGGTTCGCCCAATGTCGGCGGGGTCGATAATCAAATAAGGCAAGGCCCATGGCGTGTCGGTTTGTTGCACCGCAAATCCTTTTTTGATCGCGTCCTGGTGTGAGCCGGAAAAAGCGGTGAACACGAGGTCGCCCGCATAAGGATGACGGGGATGGATCGGCATGCCGGTACATTGCTCGAAAGCCCGTGCCACACTGCTGAGGTCCGAAAAATCCAGGCCGGGAGAAACGCCCTGGGTGTAGAGGTTGAGTGCCAGGATGGCGAGGTCGACATTGCCGGTGCGCTCGCCATTGCCGAACAAACACCCCTCGATACGATCCGCCCCGGCCATGAGTCCCAGTTCGGCTGCCGCAACGCCCGTGCCGCGATCATTGTGCGGATGAAGCGAAAGCACGATGCTGTCGCGCCTGGCGAGATGACGGTGCATCCACTCGATCTGGTCGGCGTAGAGATTGGGGGTCGCCATCTCAACAGTTGCGGGAAGATTGATGATGACTTTGTTGTCCGGACGAGCGCCCCAGGCGTCCGTTACCGCGTCGCATACCGCACGGGCGAATTCCAGCTCCGTGGCGGAAAAGGTTTCCGGGCTGTATTCGAGCACGATTTCCGTGCCGGTCATGGCCTTGGCCAACTGGCGGATGCGGGTGACTGCCGAAACGGCGAGATGGATGATTTCATCCGGTTTCATGCCGAACACGACTTCGCGGAACGTGGGCGAAGTGGCGTTGTAGACGTGGATGATGGCTTTGCGCGCCCCCTTGAGCGACTCCAGAGTGCGGTCAATGATGTCTTCGCGCGCCTGGGTGAACACTTCAATGGTGACATCGGGTGGAATATGCCCGCCTTCGATCAAATACCGCACGAAATCGAACTCGGTCTGCGAGGCAGCAGGAAAACCGACCTCGATTTCCTTGAAACCGATTTCGCACAGGACGCGGAACAGGCGCATCTTGCGTTCCACGTCCATGGGCTCGAACAGCGCCTGATTGCCATCGCGCAGATCGGTACTCATCCAGATCGGAGGGCGGGTGATGACATGGTTGGGCCACTGCCGGTTATCGAGGCGGATGGGCGGAAAAGGACGGTACTTGGAAGAGGGGTTGGGGAGCATCATGGCGCAAATTCCTTTTTGGTTTCGCTTCCGGTTGGCGGACGGGCGTTTGTGTCTTTCCATCTACCTCAAAAGCCGGGTCACACACCGGTAGGCGATGAGCCATATTACGCGGTCAGATGCGAAAAATGATTGCAATCTTTGATGCTTTTTTCGGATTAACGGTTGATTATTTCAATTTAACAAATTTTTATGAAATAATCCGCCAGTACCTTCATGAGCTACGTCATGCTGCTTGACCGCTACGACCGCCAAATACTCGACCTGCTGCAACGCGAAGGCCGAATCAGCAACCAAGACCTTGCCGACCGGGTGAGCCTGTCGCCCTCGGCCTGTTTGCGCCGGGTACGCGCGCTGGAAGAATCGGGGCTCATCACCGGCTATCGCGCCTTGCTCGATGCCCGCCGCCTCGGTTTTTCCCTGACCGCGTTGGTTCATATCTCGATGGATCGCCACACGCCGGAGCGTTTCGCCCACTTCGAGTCCGAGATTGCCAAAATTGGCGAAGTGCTCGAATGTCTGCTGATTACCGGGCAATCCGCCGATTACCAACTCAAGGTTGTTGTCGCGGACATGGACGCCTATCAGGAATTGCTCCTGCAACGCATCACCCGCATTGCCGGGGTGTCGGGCGTACATACGAGTTTCGTGCTGCGCCGGGTCGTGGATAAGACGGCGCTGCCGGTGAGTTGAGGCTCGTGTCTGGGAAGCACGACATGGTTGACGTTAGAGCGAGTCTGTCATACAGTTAAGACGATTTTATGGATTTTGCCATGTCTTCCGATACTTCTTCTTCCGACGTTCGCATCAACGCTCGCCTTTCCGGCGATGATGCGGCGCGCTTCCAGGAATTGCTGGAAAGCAGCGGCTTGTCGGCGTCCGACCTGCTGCGCGCCGCCCTACGCGAATATCACGCTGCCCACGCGCGTTCGTCGCGTGATCCGTTGGCCTTGCTGACAGGCTTCATCGGCTCGGGTGAAGGCCCGGAAGATTTATCGGTTCGCTATAAGGATTACCTGAGCGAATCGCTGGAAAACAAGATTCCGCTTTCGGTACAGGAGCCACATGCTACTTACAGATAGCGGATTCTGGATCGCGCTGGGCAATCGACGCGACCGCCACCACGCCGCTGCATTCGCGGCGGTCAAGCGTTGGGCTGGCGAGGGGTTCGTCACGACTTGGCCGGTGTTGACGGAGGTTTGCCACCTGCTTGTGGCGCGTGTCGGTGTGCATCAGGCGCTCGAGTTCATGGACGCCGTCGCGCAAGGCGCAGTCGACGTGATGACGCTGGACGAAGATGCGCTCTCTCGTGCCAGTTACTTGATGCGGCGCTATCGCGATTTGCCGATGGATCTGGCAGATGCTTCACTGGTGATCTTAGCCGAGCAATTAGAAGAAGGCCGCATTCTTTCCACAGACCTGCGCGATTTCTCTGGTTATCGTTGGAAGAACAATCAGCCTTTCACCAATTTGCTGCTACCCAACTGAAGATGCTTCTCCTAAGCCGTTTTGACGTCATCGTCGTAAGGCGGCGGTTGCGGTGTTGAATAGCGTGCCACGTTTCTGTCACCCTGAAAGGGAAAGAGCCTGGCGGTGGCCGCTAGGCTCTTGATTTCCTGGTAGGCCGTGTGCGACTCGAACGCACGACCAACGGATTAAAAGTCCGCTGCTCTACCGACTGAGCTAACGACCCGGAGAGGGCGTGATGTTAGTGGTAGGCGCGGGAGAGGTCAAGGCAAACGTCACGGGCGTCCATCATCCAAGCAGCCTTTTGAGCGTATAGAGTTTCTCCAACGCCTCGCGCGGCGAGAGCGCGTCCGGGTCGATGGCGGTGAGTTCGGTCAGAGCCGGGTGCGAAAGCGGGGTTTCTTCCTCTATTTCCGGCAACCCGGCGAACAGGTCGCTCTGAGGCCCCGCATCGACGGCGCGGTTTTCGAGGGTACGGAGGCGGCGGCGCGCTTCGCGGATGACGGGAGATGGGATGCCCGCCAGCGCGGCGACTTCGATGCCGTAACTCTGGCTCGCCGGGCCTTCTTCGAGAGCATGCAGGAATACGATACTGTGCCCGTGTTCGACGGCATCGAGATGGACGTTGGCGCATTCGGGGTATTCGGCGTTCAGGCGCGTCAACTCGAAGTAGTGCGTGGCAAAGAGGCTGAGGCTGCGGTTTTTTTCCAGCAGGTGGCGGGCTATGGCAAAGGCGAGAGCCAGCCCGTCGAAGGTGGATGTCCCCCGGCCAATTTCGTCCATCAGGACAAGGCTATTTTCGGTCGCGCCATGAAGGATGGCGGCAGCTTCGGTCATTTCGACCATGAAGGTAGATCGCCCAGAGGCGAGATCGTCGGATGCGCCGATGCGGGTGTAGATGGCGTCCAGCGGGCCAAGTTGGGCTTGCGTGGCGGGGACGAAGCTGCCGATGTGCGCCATGAGGGCGATGAGAGCTACTTGCCGCATGAAAGTGGATTTGCCGCCCATGTTCGGGCCGGTGATGAGGAGCATGCGGCGCGTGGGGGCAAGCTGGGCGTCGTTGTGGATGAAGTGTTCGACCTGTTGCTCCACGACGGGATGGCGGCCTCCGGTGATGCGGATGCCGGGCTGGGTGGAGAACATGGGGGCGACGTAGCCGTTGCAACGCGCGGCTTCGGCGAAGGCCGCGAGGGCATCGAGCGTGGCGATGGCGCGGGCGGCGCACTGGAAGGCGGGAATGAATGGGGCGAGTTCATCGAGTACAGCCTCGAAGAGCATTTTTTCGCGCGCAAGCGCCCGTTCTTGGGCAGACAGGGCTTTGTCCTCGAATGTCTTGAGTTCCGGCGTGATGTAACGCTCGGCGTTTTTCAGGGTCTGGCGGCGGCGGTAGTCGGCGGGAACTTTTGCCGTGTTGGCGTGGCTGACTTCGATGTAGAAACCGTGAACCTTGTTGAATTCAACCTTGAGGCTGGCAATGCCGGTACGGGCGCGTTCCCGTTCTTCCAGGCTGATGAGAAAGTCGCCGCAATGGGTTTGGATGCCGCGCAGTTCATCGAGTTCGGCATCGAACCCGGCAGCGATAACGCCGCCTTCACGCACGAGGGCAGCAGGTTCTGGGGCGATGGCGCGGATGAGAAGCTCGCGCGGCGTGGGGGGCAATTTGAGGCTGGCGGCAAGTTCTTCGAGCAGGTCGCTGGATGAACCCGCGAGCGCGGGGAGCAGTTCAGGCAGATGGGCGAGGCTTTCGCGTAGCGCGGAAAGGTCGCGGGGGCGGGCGTTTCTGAGGGCGACGCGCGCGGTGATGCGCTCGATGTCGGCGACTCCGGCAAGAATGCGCCGGAGCGCGTCGGCACGGGAATGGTTGGCGCTATTGGCGTACTCGGAGAGCAGCGCGGTCACGGCGCGGTGACGCGCGGCGGGGATGGCAGGCGCACGCAACGGGTGGTGTATGGCATGCCGCAGCCAGCGGCTGCCCATGTTGGTGACGCAAGTATCGAGCAGGGACAGCAAAGTGGGCGCGCGCTCGCCGCGCAAGGTTTCGGTGAGTTCGAGATTGTGCCGTGTGGCGGCGTCCAGCCGCAGGAATTCGGTGTCGCGCTCGACGATGAGCCGGGTAACGTGGGCAAGGCTCTGGCGCTGCGTAGCGCGGGCGTAATCGTGCAACGCGCCTGCCGCACCGATGGCGACCGACAGGTCGGTTACGCCGAACCCGGTGAGGTCGCGGACGCCGAAATGCTCGGACAGCAGTTGGGCGGCAGTTTTGGGATCGAATTGCCAATCTGCGAGTCGGCGCAATGCCGGGGCAAGGGACTCGATCAACGGCAAGGCAAGGCCGTCAGGCACGAGCACTTCCGCCGGGACCAGGCGCTCAAATTGCGCGGCCAGAGTTTCGGAAGGCACTTCTGCCAGCCGCAAGTCGCCATTGGCAAGATTGAGCCAGGCCAGCCCAAGCACGCCGCGATGGATGTTGAGCGCCAGCAGCAATGAATCCTTGCGTTCATCGAGCAGAGCCGCGTCGGTGATCGTGCCGGGGGTCACGATGCGGCTGACGACCCGTTCCATCGGCCCTTTGTTTGCACCCGGCTCGCCGACCTGCTCGGCGATGACGACCGACTCCCCAAGTTTGACGAGCCGCGTCAGGTATTGTTCGACGGCATGGAAAGGGACTCCGGCCATCTTGATGGCCTGTCCGGCGGACTTTCCGCGCGTGGTCAGGGTGATATCGAGCAGGCGCGCGGCTTTTTCGGCATCGTCGAAAAACAGTTCGTAGAAGTCCCCCATCCGGTAGAAAAGCAGCGTGTCGGGATGCTGCGCCTTTAGGCGCAGGTATTGCTGCATCATGGGGGTATGGTCGTCGAGCATTTTCCTCTTGGGTTGGCGCAAAACGCCGAGGTGTCATTCCCCTCCTTGGAGGGGTGGCGCGAAGCGCCGGGGTGGTCGGTGGTGGTTCAGTGCAGATGCCGAGGAATCTGCACGGCTTCGGCCTCTGGCATTTCGGCGTGGACGGTTTCGCCGTCGGGCGAAGGGTAAAGAGGAACGCCGCAATCGTCGCAGTATTCGAGCGGGAAACGGTGGTCGAGCGTTTTCACAGTGCCGACGCCGCATTCGCGCAACACAGCCTCAATTTCGGCAGGGACGTCGACGGTTTCGTTTTCCAGCCCCAGAAGCGGCCAGACCACGCCGTGCACGACGTTATCATTGCTGGAAAGGGTAAAACCGATCCGATATTCCTCAACCTGCTCATCCCAGAAAGGCGCGATGACCGCGCGCAGGTTGACCACGGGTACTTCGAGCGAGGTGGCAAGGAAAGCGACCGAGGCGCGCACGGAGTAGGCGCGGCTGATCCTGTCAGCGGCACGGCAAGCGGCAAAATAAGATTCGGGCAGGACGAATTCGAGCGCGCAGCCGGGCAGCAACGGGGTAAGGCAGTCCCCGCCCTGCCCGCGCCATTGTGTCAGCGCCTCGGCGCGGTTGCCGTCGGACTCCTGCCAGCGGAAAACGGGATGACCACGCGGCACGACAACCGCCGCCAGGATGTAACGGGTGTCGGAGAGGAATTGCGTGGTTTCCGGCATGCCGTCGGTGTCGATGTGCAGGTCTTCGCCTTCGAGCGCGGCACGGCTCAGGCGCGCGGCAAAGTTGGCGGTGTCGCAATAGCCTTGTGGAAGCTGATCCGGGCTGAACAGGAAATCGGCCAGAGCCAGGCGGGCGTTCTGGGCGAGGATGTGGGCCAGCAGATGTACACGCAGGTTGGCCAGCGTGGCAGTGGGCAGTGAACGCGCAGGGATGCGAAAGCGCGACCAGGCCAGCACCGGGGCGGCGATGAAGACGATGTCGTGTTCGTTGCCGGGAATGATGGGAGATTCCGTGCGCGACTCGATGGCATCGGCCAGTTCGTCGTAAATCAGGCCGCCACGGTTGAATGCCTGGTCGAGCGCGGTGTCGAACATGTCTTCGTCTTCATGAGCCAGCGCCGCGTCGATAACCGCCGCGAGGCGCTCTTCCCAGAAACGGTCTTCGATCCGACAGCAGGATTCAGCCAAGCCGCCAGCCAGCCATAGAAGTTCTTCGGCATGGCGGCCAATGCCGCCCCGGCGTTTGCTGCGCGGTCTCTTCATATTCGGTTCCGTCCAAAATAAGCTGGATATTGTAGCTTTTGACGCGGCATAAGTGACTCAAAATTCCGTTTCGATCCGCACCGTCTGCATGATGGTGGCAGAGATTTCTTCGATGGATTTGGTGGTGGAGTCCAGCCAGCGGATGTTCTCGCGCCGCATCAGCTTTTGCGCGGCGTCGATCTCATAGCGGCAGTTTTCCAGGCTGGCGTAATGGCTGTTGGGACGCCGTTCCTGCCGGATGAGCGAAAGCCGATCCGGGGAAATGGTCAGCCCAAAAAGTTTGGCGCGAAATTCATGCAGTTCCCCCGGCAGCTTGTTTCGCTCGAAATCCTCTGGAATGAGCGGGTAATTGGCAGCCTTGACGCCGAATTGCATCGCCAAGTAGAGGCTGGTCGGCGTTTTGCCGGAGCGCGACACACCCACGAGGATGACGTCGGCTTCCACCAAGTCGGCGGCACTGGAAACGCCGTCGTCGTGCGTCATCGCAAAGTTGATGGCTTCGATGCGCTTCTTGTAGTCGCTGCTCTCGGCAACGCCATGGAAGCGGCCAATAGTGTGGGTGGAACGCTGCCCAAGCTCGTTTTCCAGCGGTTCGATGAATCGCTCGAAAAGATCGAGAAACAGGGCGTCTTCATGCGCTTCGCGCAGCGCGGCAACCGATGATGGGTTGACCAGGCTGCTGAACACAATGGGGCGCTGCCCGGTGTCACGGGCAATTTTCCGTATCTGTTGGGCACAATCCTGCGCTTTGGAGACATCATTGACGAAAGGTACGCGCACCTGCTGGAAACGGGTACCGGGAAATTGCGCCAGCAGACTATGGCCGAACGTCTCAGCAGTAATGCCGGTACTGTCGGAGACGAAAAACACCGTGCGGAAGGGGCGGTCATTCATGGATGTGCTCGTGAAGTTACGGGCGGAAAAAGGTGAACAGGGCGTAAAAGGCGCATATTGGGGCAAACCCTGCTGTGCGCGAGAAACGTATTCTACGTAGAATACATGTTTTGCTTTTTCTCAGCAGATTTCGGAAACTCATCATGCCTTGTTACGTCATTCCTTTCACAGAACTACGTATGTCCGATGTCGACAGGGTCGGAGGCAAGAACGCCTCGCTCGGCGAAATGATCAGCCAGTTACCGTCAAGTGTACGCGTACCGGGCGGTTTTGCCACGACCGCTATAGCCTACCGTGAATTCCTGGCGTATGAGGGCTTATCCGAGAGAATTGACGCTGCGCTCGATGCGCTCGATGTCGATGATGTCGACGCGCTGGCCAGAACAGGCGCGCAAATTCGCCGTTGGGTCATCGACACGCCGTTCCCGCCCAAATTGGAGGCCGAAATCAAAGCGGCCTATGAGGGCATTGCTTCAGGCAAGGACGGGGGCAGTTTCGCGGTGCGCTCTTCCGCGACCGCCGAGGATTTGCCGGATGCTTCTTTCGCCGGACAGCAGGAAACTTTCCTCAATATCCACGGATACGACAACATCCTGCGCGCGATCAAAGAAGTATTCGCCTCGCTCTACAACGACCGCGCCATTGCCTACCGTGTGCACAAGGGTTTCGTGCACAGCGAAGTGGCGCTGTCGGCGGGTGTGCAGCGCATGGTGCGCTCCGATACCGGCTCTTCCGGGGTGATGTTCTCGCTCGATACGGAGTCCGGCTTCAAGGATGTGGTGTTCGTAACCGCCTCCTACGGGCTGGGCGAGACCGTGGTGCAAGGCGCGGTGAATCCCGACGAGTTCTACGTGCATAAGCCGATGCTTGCCCAAGGGCGCTCGGCGGTGGTGCGGCGCAATCTCGGCTCCAAACTCATCAAGATGGTTTTCGCCGACAGCCGTGAGGCGGGTAAATCCGTGCGTACCGTGGATGTACCCGAAGCCGACCGCACCCGGTTTGCCATTACCAACGAGGATGTCCTGGAACTGGCGCGCTACGCGGTCATCATCGAAAACCACTATGGCCGCCCGATGGACATCGAGTGGGGCAAGGACGGCGAAGACGGCAAGCTCTACATTCTCCAGGCGCGGCCTGAAACGGTGAAAAGCCAGGGTTCCGGGCTGGTGATGGAGAAATACCGCCTCAAGGAGCCTGGTGGCGAGCCGATTACACGAGGACGCGCCATCGGCCAGAAAATCGGTGCGGGCACGGTGCGTATCGTATCGAACGCTTCCGAAATGAACCGCGTCCTGGCGGGCGACGTGCTCGTCACAGACATGACGGACCCCAACTGGGAGCCGGTGATGAAGCGCGCCAGCGCCATCGTCACCAATCGCGGCGGGCGCACCTGCCATGCTGCGATCATCGCGCGTGAACTGGGCATCCCCGCCATCGTCGGCTGCGGCAACGCGACCGACGCGCTATCCGAAGGCGACGAGGCAACCGTTTCCTGCGCCGAAGGGGACACAGGTTTCGTGTATCGCGGCAAGCTGGATTTTGAAATCTCCACCACCGACATGGGCAACCTGCCCAAGCTGCCGATCAAGATCATGATGAACGTGGGCAATCCCGAACTCGCCTTCGAGTTCGCGCAGATACCCAACGGCGGCGTAGGGCTGGCGCGGTTGGAATTCGTCATCAACAACATGATAGGCATCCACCCCAAAGCAGTTCTCGAAATTGACCAAGCTCCGGCTTCCCTGCGCGAAGAAATCCTGCTGAAGGCGCACGGCTACGACAATCCCCGGCAATTCTTCATCGACAAACTGGCCGAGGGCGTAGCGACCATCGCTGCCGCGTTCTATCCCAGGCCAGTGATCGTTCGCATGTCCGACTTCAAATCGAATGAATACCGCAAGCTCTTGGGCGGCCATCTCTACGAACCGGAAGAAGAAAACCCGATGCTCGGTTTCCGTGGCGCGTCACGCTACATCGCCAGCAACTTCCGCGAGTGCTTCGAGTTGGAATGCGCCGCCATGCGAAAGGTCAGGAACGAGATCGGCCTTACCAACGTGCAGATCATGATTCCCTTCGTCCGCAATCTCAATGAGGCGGAGAGCGTCGTGAACCTTCTCGCCGAACATGGGCTCAAGCGCGGCGAAAACGAACTCAAGCTCATCATGATGTGCGAGATTCCGTCGAATGCGCTACTCGCGGATCAATTCCTACAGTATTTCGACGGGTTTTCCATCGGTTCCAACGACCTCACGCAGCTTACCCTGGGGCTGGATCGCGACTCGGGGCTGGTCGCGCATGCGTTCGATGAGCGCGATCCGGCGGTCAAGGTACTGCTGTCAAAGGCCATCCAGACCGCCAACAACCTCGGCAAGTACATCGGCATCTGCGGGCAAGGGCCGTCCGACCACGCCGATTTCGCCGCCTGGCTGATGGAAGAAGGCATCCAGACCATTTCGCTCAACCCGGATACGGTGGTATCGACCTGGATCAAGCTGGCGGAAATCGCGGAGAAAAAATAGGCCGCTTGCGGCGAGCACGTATAGGGAGAGGTTGGTTTATTCCTGTGCTTTCCCTCTCCCCTGCCCCTCTCCCGCTTGTCGGGCGCTCAGTACCGGTAATACTCCGCCTTGTACGGCCCTTCGACCGGTACGCCGATGTACGCGGCCTGTTCCGGCTTCAGCGTGGTGAGGGCCGCGCCGATCTTTTTCAGATGCAGGCGGGCGACCATTTCATCCAGTTTCTTGGGCAGGGTGTAGACGTTGATCGGGTATTCCGCCGTCTTGGTGAATAGCTCGATCTGCGCCAATGTTTGATTGGCAAAGGAATTGCTCATCACGAAACTCGGATGCCCGGTGGCGCAACCGAGGTTCACGAGCCGCCCTTCGGCGAGCAGGATGACGCGCTTGCCGTCCGGGAAGATGATGTGATCAACCTGTGGTTTGATGTTCTCCCACTGGTATTGCCTGAGGCTCGCTACGTCGATTTCGGAGTCGAAGTGGCCGATGTTGCAGACGATGCTGTTCATCTTCATTGCCTGCATGTGCGCGTGGGTGATGACGTTCACATTGCCGGTGGCGGTGACGAAGATGTCGGCCTGAGCGGCGGCTTCGTCCATGTTGACCACGCGGTAGCCTTCCATTGCGGCTTGCAGGGCGCAAATGGGGTCGATTTCGGTAACCCAGACCGTTGCGCCAAGCCCCTTGAGCGATTGGGCGCAGCCCTTGCCGACATCGCCGTAGCCGAGCACGACGGCAATCTTGCCCGCGATCATCACGTCGGTGGCGCGCTTGATGCCGTCGACCAGCGATTCGCGGCAGCCGTAGAGGTTGTCGAATTTGGACTTCGTCACTGAATCGTTGACGTTGATGGCGGGAAAACGAAGTTCATTGCGCGCGTGCATCTGGTAGAGGCGGTGCACGCCGGTGGTGGTTTCCTCGGTGACTCCCCGGATGTGGGCGATGCGCGTGGAATACCATGTGGGATCGGTTTTCAGTTTCGATTGAATCGCGGCGAAAAGGGCTGTTTCTTCCTCGCAGGTGGGCTTTGAAAGCACGGAAGCATCTTTTTCCGCTTTTTCGCCCAGATGCAGCAGCAGGGTGGCGTCCCCGCCGTCGTCCAGGATCATGTTGGAAAATCCGCCGTCGAGCCACTCGAAAATACGGTGGGTATAGTCCCAGTAATCCGCCAGGCTTTCCCCCTTGACGGCGAAAACGGAAATGCCGCGCCCGGCGATGGCAGCAGCGGCGTGATCCTGGGTGGAGAAGATGTTGCAGGATGCCCAGCGTACTTGCGCTCCCAGGGCGACGAGCGTTTCGATCAGTACGGCGGTTTGAATGGTCATGTGCAGCGAGCCGGTGATGCGCGCGCCCTTGAGTGGCTGGCGTTCGGCGAATTCTTCGCGGATGGACATCAGACCCGGCATTTCGGTTTCGGCAATGGCGATTTCCTTGCGTCCCCAGTCGGCAAGATCGGGGTTGGCGATGACGTAATCGTGTTGTGCGGACATGGCAGAGATTCTCTATAAGTGTTGAGTGGGGGGCGCGGCGTGCTCAAAGTCCGGCTTCGGCGGCCAGCGCGGCGGCTTTGTCAGTGCGCTCCCAGGTGAATTCCGGCTCGTCGCGGCCAAAGTGGCCGTAGGCAGCGGTCTTGGAATAAATGGGGCGCAGCAGGTCGAGCGTCTGGATGATGGCTTTGGGGCGCAGGTCAAAGTGGGCGCGGACGAGTTCGATGATTCGCTCATCGCTGATTTTGCCTGTGCCGAAGGTGTTGACCATCAGGCTCACGGGTTTGGCGATTCCAATGGCGTAAGCAACCTGAACCTCGCACTTTTCGGCAAGCCCTGCCGCGACGATGTTCTTGGCAACGTAGCGTCCTGCGTAGGCCGCCGAGCGGTCGACCTTGGAGGGGTCTTTGCCTGAGAACGCCCCGCCGCCGTGGTGAGCCGCGCCGCCGTAGGTGTCGACGATGATCTTGCGCCCGGTAAGGCCGCAGTCGCCTTGCGGGCCGCCGATGACGAAACGGCCCGTTGGGTTGATGAAGTATTTGACTTCGCCCCGGATAAGCTCCTTGGGCAGCACGGGTTTGATGATTTCTTCGATCACCGCTTCCCGTATCTGCTCGTAGGCGATGTCGGGGGCGTGTTGGGTGGAGACCACCACGGTGTCGATGGCGACCGGTTTGCCGTCGGCGTACTTGACCGTGATCTGGCTCTTGGCATCCGGGCGCAGCCAGGGCAGTCGCCCATCCTTGCGTAGTTCGGACTGGCGCTGCATGACGCGGTGGGCGTAATAGATCGGCAGCGGCATCAAGCTCGGCGTCTCGCGCGTGGCAAAACCGAACATCAGCCCTTGGTCGCCCGCGCCTTGGTCGAGGTCGATGCCTTCGCCTTCGTTGACCCCTTGGGCAATGTCAGGGGACTGGCTATTGAGTGCTACCAGCACCGCGCAACTCTTGTAGTCGAAGCCCATCCTGGAGTCGTCGTACCCGATGCGGCGCACGGCTTCCTGCGCGACTTCGCGGAAATTGACTTGCGCTGTGGTGGTAATTTCGCCGGAGATCACCACCAGCCCGGTCGAGACCAGAGTCTCGCACGCTACGCGCCCGTGCGGGTCGTCGGCAAGAACGGCATCGAGCACACCGTCGGAAATCTGGTCGGCGACCTTGTCGGGATGGCCTTCGGAAACCGATTCCGATGTGAAGAGAAATTCTTTTGACATGAACTGCTCCAGAAACAAAAAATCCCCAGGATTTGCGGCGTCTTGGCCGGCTCCGGGGATTTTCGGTGAGCAGCTTGACGCTTTAGCAGTATTTATCGCCCGCGACTGATGCGGAACCGCCCTGCAAGTTGTCGAGTTAACTCGGCGGTCAAGGCGCGACTATATACCCGGCTTTTTTTATGGTCAAATCACCCGCCTAAGGTACGCCGTTGGTGGATAGTCTGGCGTGGAATATTTTATGTTGGTTGATTTTCTTTTTCGCCTGTTTGCACGATTGCCGTTGACATGTCTGTACCGCCTTGGCGGTGTGGGCGGTTGGCTTGTCTATCTGTGTTCTCCCGCTTATCGTTTGTGCCTGCGTGCCAATTTGACGCAGGCCGTGGGAGAAGCTTCGCGTGCGTTGTTGCGCCGGGCAGTTGCCGAGGCAGGGCGGCAGGCGCTGGAAGTGTGCTGGATATGGCTGCGTCCGCTCAATACGGTGCTGGCGCAGGTCAAGGCGGTCTACGGCCTGGAATTGGTCGAGGCTGCCCGCCGCGATGGCGCTGGTATCCTGTTCGTAACCCCGCACCTGGGCTGTTTTGAACTGGCGGCTCACTATTGCGCTCATGCCGGGGGCGCACCGCTGACCGTACTTTATCGCCCGCCCCGTTACCGCGCGCTCGAACCCTTGATGCAGGCCGGACGCAACCGCGGTTCGGTGAAGACTGCGCCTGCCGACCTGGGTGGGGTCAAGCAATTACTCAAGGCGCTACGCGGGAGCGACATGGTCGGTATCCTGCCCGATCAGGTTCCCCGCGCGGGGGAGGGGGTATGGGCGGATTTCTTTGGCCGCCCGGCTTGGACGATGACTCTGGGTGCGCGCTTGGCTGAAGTGCGTGGTGTGCAGACAATTTACGTCTGGGTCGAGCGCCTGCCGCGCGGGCAGGGGTACGCGGTGCACTATTCATCGCCGACGCAACATTGCGAGGGCGACCTTGCCGCGCGTTGCGCGGCGATGAACCTTGAGATCGAGCGCCTGGTACGGCAATGCCCGGCGCAATACCTGTGGGCCTATAACCGCTACAAACGCCCACGCGGCGTTCCCGCGCCCGAAATAAAGGAAGTTTGAATGACGCGTCTGGCGATTTTTATCATCTGGTCGTTGCACTGGCTGCCGCTGCCCGTGTTGTCGCTGCTCGGCCGGCTCCTGGGAATCCTGAGTTATTTCCTGGTGCTGCCGCGCAAACGGGTCGCGGCCACCAATCTCGCCTTGTGCTTTCCCGAACTCGACGCATCCGCGCGCAGGCGGTTGCTGTTGCGTCATTTCCAGGCGCTCGGGCGCAGCATGCTCGAACGCGGCCTGCTGTGGTGGGCTTCGCCCGAACGGCTGCGGCGGATCATCCGTTTCGAGGGAGAAGAGCATCTGCGCGCGCTCGTACAGGCGGGCACGCCGGTGATCCTGCTCGCGCCGCATTTCACCGGGCTTGATATGGGGGGGGCGCGGGTGGCGATGTCTTTTGATTCCGTGAGCATGTACGCGCGGCAAAAGAAAGACCCCGTGCTCGACGACCGGCTGTATCGCGGGCGCAGGCGCTTCGGCGACCAGGTATTGCTCTCAAGGAAGGACGGTGTGCGCGGCGTCTTGAAGGCGATGAAATCCGGTCGCCCGTTCTACTATCTGCCCGATATGGACTATGGAAGAAAGGATGCGATATTTGTGCCCTTCTTTGGGGTGGAAGCCGCTACCATCACAGGGCTTTCCCGGCTGGCGCGCCTGACCGGGGCGCGGGTGTTGCCCTGTGTGACGCAGATGCTGCCGGGTGGTGCGGGTTATGTGCTGGAAATTGGCGAAGCGTGGGAAGATTTTCCAACCGCCGATGTCGAGTCCGATACCCGCCGGATGAACGGCTGGATCGAAAGCGTGGCGCGCACCATGCCGGAGCAGTATTACTGGGTTCATCGCCGTTTCAAGACCCGGCCTGTCGGTGAGAAGCGTCTTTATTGAGGAAACAATCCGAACATGTATTCACTGGAAACCAGCTCGATGACTGACGAAGATGTCGTGCAATACTTGCGGGCGCACCCCGATTTTCTGAGCGAGCACAGCGATTTGCTCGCTGTGCTAACCGTGCCGCACCCTCGCCACGGGCACGCGATTTCACTGACCGAACGGCAACTGCATACTCTGCGCGGCAAAATCCGGCAGCTTGAACAGAGGCTTGCCGAACTGATCCGGTTTGGCGAACAAAATGACGAGATCGGCGAAAAAGTGCATCGCCTCGCCACGTCGCTTCTCGTGGCGGAGGGCTACGACGGCAAGCGGCGCGCGCTTTTCAATAGCATGCAGGACGATTTCGCCGTGCCGCATGTAGCCCTGCGCCTCTGGGAAGCCCTGGAGGCACGGGAAGGGGAAGAATTTCAGCCGGTGAGCGAGACCCTGCGCGCGTTTGCCAATGAGATGTCCCACCCCTATTGCGGCGCGCCGGCCAACATCGAAGCGCTTGATTGGTTCGGTGAAATGGCTCCGCACATCCGCTCGGTCGCCCTGACGCCGCTACGGAAAGGCAAGCAGGTCGTGGGTCTGCTCGTGCTTGGCAGCGAAGAGACGGAGCGTTTCTACAGCGAAATGGGCACCTTGTACCTCGAACGTATCGGCGCATTGGCCTCGGTGGCTCTGTTGGCCGAGGATTCCTGACTGTGATCGCGGACGCTGCCCTTCCATCTTGGGCCGAAGATTACCTGGCCTGGTTGGCGACGCATCGGCGGGCAGCGGTTTTGACCCTGGAAAACTATCGGCGCGACCTGCTGCGCCTGGCTGAGTTGGCTGGCGAACGCGCACCGCAAACGCTGGAGGCCGCCGACATCCGTCGCTTCGTCGCCCGTCTGCACGGGCAAGGGCTTTCCGGGCGCTCGATTGCGCGGATATTGTCTGCCTGGCGTGGCCTTTACCGTTGGCTGATCCGCAACCGGGGGGTACGCGCCAACCCCGTTGAAAGCATCCGCCCGCCCAAGTCGCCCAGCATGCTGCCCAAGGCGCTGTCGCAGGATCAGGCTAAGGCGCTGCTCGACGCGGAGCCGGAGACGGATTCGGACTCGGTGCTGGAAGTCCGTGACCGCGCCATGTTCGAGTTGTTCTATTCCTCTGGGCTGCGCCTTGGGGAACTGGCCGGGCTCGACCTGGACAGCGGCAGCCGCAACGGTTGGGTAGATTTCGCGGAAGGCATGGTGACGGTACATGGCAAGCGCGACCGCATGCGCGCGGTTCCCGTCGGCGAACCCGCGCTGGCGGCATTACGAGCATGGTTGGACGTGCGGGCGTTACTATCTGCCGCTGGAGACGAACGCGCGCTCTTCATCACTCGCAACGGTCGGCGCATGAGCGCGGGCGCGATTCGGGGCCGGCTACGGCGGTGGGCGCAGGTAAGCGGGTTGGGCGTACATGTTCACCCGCACATGTTCCGCCACAGCTTTGCCAGCCATCTGCTGCAAGCCTCCGGCGACCTGCGCGCGGTGCAGGAGTTGCTCGGCCACGCCAGTATCCGTTCCACGCAGGTCTACACCCATCTCGATTTTCAGCATCTCGCCCAGGTCTACGACTCCGCGCATCCTCGGGCGCGAAAGTGAAGGGCGGTGAATGGGAGTAACCCAAAAAGGAAAAGCCACCTGTCAGTCAAGTGGTTTTTTGCTTTCTGGCATTGGGGGCAAGCAATGCTGATATTCCGGCAGGTTATAGACGGTGTGCAGCAACCGTATTTCCTCTGAGTTCAGGGTAGAAAATATTTTCGTCTTCTGGTTGAAGAAATAGTCGATCAGTTCCGGAGTCATGACCGGGTCGGCTGCGGTATCGAATCGCTGATGAGGAAACTGTCCATTGGGCAACGCGGCGACCGTAAAATAGTGGTGCAGGTTTTTTTCCAATGGAACATCAGCATATTTTTTGGAAAAAACCTCTTTTATTTTTTCAAGATCAAGGTGCGCGCCGATAGCGGGTGCATCATTGAAAAAATCATAATGGCTCCCAAGAGCGCAAGGTAAGCGCTGGAAGTTCAGGACATTCTCGTAAAACAAAATATGCTGTGGATGGGCGGCAATCACCAAATGGCGCGTATAAAACCTGTATTCCGCGTATTCATACAAAAATTTAAGCAACGGCATCATGATCCGGTTTCTGATCGCGCGAAAACGCCTGTCAATCGCTAGTGCTGACACCTCGGCCACATTGCCGCCTTCCCGGAAAATTTCATCCAACCTAAATATCCGCTGCACCGGGAAGCCCAGACCGTTCTCGCGTATCAGCGAGATCGTCCCCACCACCCGCCTTCCGTAGCGGCACATCAGCGTCGATGTTGTCGGCAATGCGTGGTGAAGTGTTATCCGCATCCCGGATGGGTCAGGCTCCATAAATCCCGCCCGTACATATTCATCATGCAGCAGACGAAAGCAAGCCTCCAGTTCTTCCCTGGTTTGTGCAAGCTTGAAAACATATTTTTTCGACAATGGTTTGTCGAGCTGCGGTGCCAACTCACACGCATTCATGCGAGGTGCTCCGGCAATAAGTTCTTGCTCGGTTGGCGCAACTTCCGCTATGGCCATGAGCAACGGGTTCCCATCGAACGATTCCAGTACGCATAAAAACGCGCAACCGGCACGATGCCAAACTTCTCAAAAGGTAACCCCACTACTAATACGCAAACACAGTATTATACTCTACTTGCCGCGTTCTGCCCTGCTAGTAACTTCTACTGTTCGCACCCGCGTTCGCGTTCGCGCCTGTGCTCCCGGCGAGCCATCCGATACGTAAGTTGCCAGTCCGGGCGCACGCCCCGCCACCAGGCGCGGTCAAATACCCAAGCCAAGGTGAGCAGCAGGGGCAACAGATAACGGTTTGCCGCCGATGGCAGATCACAGGGAAAAACGGTTGGCGATACACGCAAGGCACGCAGACGTTCCCTGGTCGTCGGGTGCATGGATTGGAACGGTTCTTTTCCTGAGAGCATATCGCCCTGCTCCACATGGTGCAGAAAACCGGCTGACATCCCCAGGCACAGGTCGCGGAATGGTCGAACCAATGGCTTTGCCCGCACCCTGCTCTGAGCCAGGACACGCGGCCAGTAATCCCCTGACAGGAACTGCTCTTTGAGCGAGACTTCGATCAGGGTTTCGCCAAGCAAACCGGCATCGACGACTTTGGTTGCCTGCGCGTCGGCTTCAAATTCCTCGATACGCGCCAGACGCGCCATGTTGCTGTAGAAACGGCCCAACCAACAATCCACCTGAGCGCCGATGGCCGGGAACAAATCCCCAAGCCTGTCAAGCGCCCGCAGCCACCACGCCCGCAATAAGGCTCCATACTTGCCCGCCCCTTTGCGCTGTACGGCGAGATGGGCGAACTCATGCGCCAGTACGGCTACCAATTGCGGGCATGTCACGCTGTGCATCAATGGCAAACCGATCAGGAGATGCGTCTCCACCCGCCCGAAGAAACCCCGGCGCGGACGTTGCAAAACTGCCGCGTTCATCTCTGGCGTCACCCAGACATGGTCGATGCGCCCGGCTTCGAGTACCCAAGCCATGCCCTCGATCAGCTTATGCAAACTACGGGCATCTTCCGGCGACAGGCTCACCCCTTCAGGCAAAGGCAGCGGCACGAACAGCACGGACGAGAGCCGCACGGCGAAAAATCCCGTCGCGACAAACCATATGCCGCCAAGAAAAAAAGCCAGCACCGGCCATTCCGCGCCAAAGACGCTCCAAGCCGCATACGCGCCCAGTACGCCAACCCCTAGCACTGCCGCAACAGATACCACTATCAGCAATAGAGCCGTCATCGCGATCAGGGTCAGGCACAAGGCCAGCCGCTTACGCAATACGAACAACCGGGGATGGAGCATTCGAGAAAAACCTGCCTGATCAGTCACGGATTCGATGATATGTTGTTCATACAGGAACACGGGTGGCTGCTTCGGTGGCAACATGGCCGACATGACAGCGGGGAAAACCGGATGTTTCAGCCAACAGATAGAGCTATGCTTCGTCTTCTTCAGGTACGGATATAACACTATTTTTGGTGTTTACGCCAGCCCAATCGGCGCGAGCTATCGGGCCGTCTGGGCTTCCTGCGCGGATCATCCCGCCGCCTTGCCCCGCTCGGCGTAAAAGTGTTGCGTAAACCCACGCAAATCATCCGCCTCGATTGCCGCGCGGATACCCGCCATCAACCACTGGTAGTAATGCAGGTTGTGCACGGTATTGAGCATTCCGCTCAGGATTTCCCCTGACCGATGAAGATGGTGGAGATAAGCGCGGCTGAAGTTGCGGCATGTATAACAGGCGCAATCGGCATCCAGCGGGCGCGGGTCGGCCTTATGGGCGGCATTTTTGATCTTGATGTCGCCGTAACGGGTAAACAGCCAGCCATTTCGCGCGTTGCGGGTCGGCATCACGCAATCAAACATGTCGATGCCAGCCGCGACCGCCTCGACGATGTCCTCTGGACGGCCAACCCCCATCAAATACCGTGGCCTGGACGCGGGCAGCCTTGGCGCGGTATGGGCGAGGATGCGCGCCATCTCCTCCCTTGGCTCCCCGACGGACAAGCCGCCGATAGCAAAACCATCAAAACCAATGTCCATGAGCGCAGCGAGCGATTCATCGCGCAGCGGTTCATACATCCCCCCCTGGACAATGCCGAATAGCGCGTTGGCGTTGCCGAGGCGGTCAAACTCTTCGCGCGAGCGCCTGGCCCAACGTTGCGACAGGCGCATCGAATCCGCAGCCTCCTCGAAGCTCGCGGGCCAGGGCGTGCATTCATCGAAAATCATCACGATGTCGGAGTCGAGCACGGTCTGAATCTGCATCGACGCCTCCGGGGTCAGCAACAGGCGCGCGCCGTCGATAGGGCTGGCGAAACGCACGCCTTCTTCGCTGATCTTCCGCAAAGCTCCAAGGCTGAACACCTGAAACCCGCCGGAATCCGTAAGAATGGGCTTATCCCAGCCCATGAAGCTATGCAGCCCCCGATGCGCGGCGATCACTTCCAGCCCCGGCCTCAGCCATAAATGGAAAGTATTGCCGAGGCAAATTTGCGCGCCGACCTCTGCCAGCATCGCCGGGGTCATTGCCTTGACCGTGCCGTAAGTCCCCACAGGCATAAAGGTGGGCGTCTCGACCGTGCCGTGCGCCAAAACCAAACGCCCCCGGCGCGCGCAATCGCTGGCGGAAAGTAGCTCAAACCGCATCGCAAAGCATCCCGTCATCTCGGGTCATAAACATGGCATCCCCATAACTAAAAAAACGATAACCCCGCTCAATGGCATGGGCGTAAGCGCGGCGGATGGTTTCCATGCCCCCGAAAGCCGATACCAGCATCAAAAGCGTTGAACGCGGCAAATGGAAATTGGTGATGAGCGCATCGGCCACGCGGAAGCGGAAACCCGGCAGGATGAAAAGCTCCGTCTCGCCCTCTCCCGCAACAAGCTCCCCGTGGCTCGCCGCCGCTTCGAGCGCGCGCAAGCTGGTTGTGCCGACCGCGATCACCCGCCCGCCCTTCTCGCGCGTCGCGGCAATGGCCTCGGCTGTAGTAGGCGGAATCACGTAACGCTCGCGGTGCATCCTGTGCTCGGCAAGATCATGTACGCGCACCGGCTGGAACGTCCCCGCGCCAACGTGCAGGGTCAGCCACGCCAGTTTCGCGCCGCGTCCGGCCAGGGTTTCGAGCATTTTTTCATCGAAATGCAGCCCCGCCGTCGGAGCCGCCACCGAACCGGGCGCACGCGCATAAACAGTCTGATAGCGACCCTCATCGGCATCATTGGCCTCGCGCTGGATGTAGGGAGGCAAGGGCAATTTGCCGTGGCGCTCAAGCAAATCGGCGAGGTCCTCATCCGGAGGGAAGCGCAGATGAAAAAACTCGCCGACGCGGCCCTGTACGGTGACATCGAACGCATCGGCCAGCCGCAAAACCGCCCCAGTCCCCGGCGAGCGGGAAGCGCGCACCTGCGCCAATGCCTCATGCGGCCCCAGCGCGCGCTCAAGCAGCACCTCAACTGCGCCGCCGCTTGCCTTGACCCCAAACAAGCGGGCGTGAAGCACGCGGGTATCGTTGAACACCAACAAATCACCTGGGCGGATGAATTCCGGCAAATCGGCAAAATGTCGGTCGGCCAGCGCCCGCCCCACTCCCAGGAGGCGGCTGGTGTTGCGCTCGGCCAGCGGAGCCTGGGCAATCAGATGGGCGGGCAGCGTGTAATCGAAATCGTTGACAGTAAGAGGCATCGGGCGAAAAACATTGTGTACTTGCCGCAGAAGAGGCGATTCGGGGATAATGCCACCCTTTCCCCATACGACATGGCCGGGATGGCGGAATTGGTAGACGCAGCGGACTCAAAATCCGCCGGTGGTGACACTGTGAGGGTTCGAGTCCCTCTCCCGGCACCAAGAATACATATCACACCATCTCACATCATCCAAAAAGCCCGTTAACTGCAAGGTTTTCGGGCTTTTTGCTGTTTCAGTCAGTTTCACTTAATCTCACTCCATCCCGGTGTGTCTGGGTGTATCAGCCTGTTGCGTGGGTGTATCGGTGACAGGCGCGCAAGTGACACCAGCAAAGGTGAGGTCTACGTGAAGCTAACCGATGTGCTCGTCAAAACCACCAAGGCGACAAACAAGCGGCAAACGTTGTTTGATGGCGGTGGACTCTACCTTGCCATTGAACCGAGCGGAAGCAGGCTATGGCGGATGAAGTACCGCTTCAACGGCAAGGAAAAGCTGCTTTCCTTTGGCAAGTACCCCGATGTGAGCCTCAAGGAAGCCCGAGAACGGGCACAGGATGCCCGCAAGCTCAAGACCCCGGCGAAGTGAAAAAGGCACAAAAAGCCGCTATCAAGCTCGCGAGCGCCAACAGCTTCGAGGCGGTGGCGCGAGAGTGGTTTGAGGTCTGGCGGAAAGGAGCGGACGCCAACCATGCGAAAGCGAAGATTGCCCGGCTGGAACGCGATGTTTTCCCGTGGATTGGAGCTATGCCGGTGACGGAAATTACCACTCCGGTCGTGCTTGGCCTGTTGCACAGGATCGAGGCCAGGGGTTACGGTGAGGTTGCCCTCCGTGTAAAGGTTGCCATATTCCAGATAATGCGTTTCGCCATTGCGGCAGGCAAGGCGGAAATCGACCCATGCCCTAGTCTGCGCGGCATCCTTGCGCCAAGGCAGCAGAAGCACATGGCAGCCATTACCAAACCTGCGGAGGTAGGTGAGCTACTGCGAGCAATCGACCAACTCACCGGTTCACATGTTGTCCGGGCGGCATTGGCGCTGGCACCGTTGGTATTTGTTCGGCCTGGCGAACTGAGGGCGGCGAAGTGGGAAGAAATCGATCTTGAGCGCGCAGAATGGCGGTATAGGGTATCCAAAACGAAAACCGACCACCTTGTGCCCTTGTCACGCCAAGCCGTGGAGATATTGCGCGACATCCAACAACTGACAGGCCGGGGTGATCTGGTCTTCCCCGGCACGGTATCGGGACGGACAATCAGCGACATGACCCTCAACCGGGCATTGCAGCGCATGGGGTACGACACAAAAACCGAGATGACCGGGCACGGCTTCCGGGCGATGGCACGCACCCTATTGGCCGAAGAACTGAATTACCCGCCGGAAGTGATCGAACATCAGTTGGCGCACAAAGTGCCTGACGCCTTGGGTACGGCCTACAACCGGACAAAGTTCCTGAAACCACGGGTTGAGATGATGCAGGCTTGGGCTGACTACCTCGATCGGTTGAAGAAAGGGGCGGATGTGATACCGATATGGCCTGTGGCGTAGTAGTCATTATGAAGGGAAGGGATTATATGAAAATGTATAGGCTACGTTCGACAAGCAAATTATTTGACGGAGAATATCCCGAATTATCCGAACAAATTATATTTTTTTCTCCGCCATCTGATTTCAATGATCCTTTAGAAGGAGAAGTTGAAATAATTTTTCATGGCGATTCGATTGTATGGGAAAATTTTTTCAAGCATTTTCTCCTTTGCATGGAGCATAAAGTTGCTTTAGCCACATTATACAAACCAGAAGAGCGCAAGAAATTTAACGAATCTGGTTTTCCAATATTTTCTTCTGAAGCTAGTTTGCCAACCAGTTTGTACAGACAGTGCTTCAGTACCATTAAAGATAGATTCTTTTTACATGAGGAAATCATAGCATGGATTCAATATTTAGGTAGCAGAAGGACGCCCATACGAGAAGAACAGTTACTTTCAATATTTACTTACATTGCTGATATTGCTTTAGAAAGTATACTGTTTGGGCATGAGAAGGCAGGCCTTCAACCCCAAACGGATTTTCTGGTTGCTCTACAAAACAGAGTCAACTCCGCTCCTCATAGAAAAATGATCAACATCATGAATGTTTCAGAAGAAAAACATATTGATGTAGCCATGGAGGTTGGCGGCAAGATAATTCAGGAGGTAAACCTGATCGCGTATTGTAATTTAGGCGAAAAAGCAGAACTTATCAATTGGGGATATTTTGCATCAGATTTCCCGTCAGAATATGTTGCCCATTTGCAAAGGTTAGTTTTTCCTAACTGGTATGCGGCTTCTTTCATGGGAAAATTTCCAAAAAGCACAGATTTATGGGGGCATTATGCAGACAACCACAAAGGAGCTTGCCTGATATTTAATGCCGAACGAATAGATAAAAACAGTAGGCTATACATAGAAATAGAGCGTCCAATAGGTTATGATTCGACTGGAAAAATAATGAAATACAGTCCTGTTTACTTCAATAAAGTAAATTACGAAAACGAAAAAATGCAGGTGGATTTTTTCAAGCGTCTCTGGACTCAAAGTACCCATATCATCATCAATGAATGGTATATGAACGCCGCCGGGCAAAAAAGTCCGCTAATCAGTGAAGTTAACCCCAGCGAAGAAGTTCGCCAAGAATATTGGAATATTTTTTTGAAGGAACACACCACTAAGACTAAAGATTGGGAAAAGGAAGATGAGTATAGATTGCTTCTTTATAGTTCACTATTTAATTTTCCAGAAAAGAAAGACAGGGCGTTACATTATCAATTCAATTCTCTTGCAGGCATCGTGTTTGGAATCAGGATGCCTATCAAAGAGAAAGCAAAAATAATTAGAATTATTCATGATAAATGTAAAGAAAACGGACGGAAGGATTTTTCGTTTTATCAAGCACGTTATGATAAGAAGAAATGTGAGGTGATCTATGATGAGTTAAGTTTACTGAAATTTGAGTAGAGTAAAAAAACAATCAGCTCGTGTAAAATAGGTGGAACACTGTCAAATTTCTCCATGATCGCGGTTTTATGGTAGACAAAACAAAGTCCATAAATCTTTGTCCGATTTCAAACATGACTTTGAATTTCAGATATAACTGCAACCAGCGCAACCTATTAACCCACGTAGATGCCGTATTCATGCTGCGTTTTTTACCGGACACAAGCTGGCAAAAATCTCGGGCAATATTAGAGTCGCCAGACTACGCTGAGCAAATAGGTATCGACCATCCACGATGAAACCGAGCTCTTCCCAGGGTACAGCATCGTTAAACAATTCAATGGCGCGGTCGATATTCATTTCCGTTTTTGGAAACAACGCCAGAATGGAACCGTCGTAGGCCTTGCAGGGGTGCTTGAAAAATGGACGTTTGTTCCGTGTCCTTCCGTTCACGTAAATGCGAACCGCCGTCGATTTATGGTAATCGCGCCCCCATTTCCACCAGTTACTTTCATCGAATTTTTGTACACGACGCGCAAGTAGCGTTTCTTTGTGAGATGCCAGATGCGAATGGCAAATATCGTAGATCATGCGCCGGGTTTCTCCAGTCGTAGCTGTGCGCGAGCAAACGAATTCAAGATTGCCTTCTGGGTGAGTATAAATCCCGTCAGCTCCCGACACCCCCCCCACCTTTACCTCGAATAAATCAGCAAGCGGCACGCAAAGGTGCGCGCGGGTGAAGGCGATCTGCCCTTGTAGGTGCACCATTTCCCGTACGTCCCATTGTGCATCCCCATACCGCCGCCAAAGGGTGCGGCGCGAAAAGTCGCTACGCACGAAGCGGAAAATAGCGCAATTTGGTGTCGCGCCCGTGAAAAGGCGCGCGTCCCCAGTCTCAATCCAGTGTGAAATCGTACCCTGTGCGTATAGCCAATCGTTGAGCTTTGCTGCCGAGGTCAGTTTGATGAATTCACGCGGCACGATGAAAATCAATTCGCCACCGTTGGTCAGGTGACGGATGCTTTTTTCAATGAAAAAAAGGAAGAGGTTTGAGCGTCCATCAAAAAACTCTGAATGAAAGCGTGCTCGGGTTTCCGAGACAATGTCCTGATAGCGCACATAAGGTGGATTACCAATGATGGTGTCGAACCGTTCCGTTGTGGGAAAATTGAAAAAGTCCATGACTTTTGTACCCGGCGGCGCAATACGAGCATCTAGTTCGATAGCGACACACCCCGGCAGGTGACGTGAAAACGCACCTTCTCCCGCCGATGGTTCAAGTGTACGTCCTCGATTCGCGCGCAAATCCAGCATGGTGCGTACGATGGGTTCAGGGGTGAAAACTTGGCCGAGGGTGGTTACATCAAGCATTTGTTTCATAATAAAAATTTCTTCAACTTCAACTAAACTGCATCAAAATCGTTCAGCCGTGGAACAAGAACTTCATTATATTGCCTATAAGCATCTGCACGTAAACGAAATGTTTCACCTAGTACCTTAAGCAAATTTATGACAGCATCTTGCGATGGTCGATCAACTTTTTTCTGGTTATCTCGCCATGCACATTGAAATGGTGGATTATTGCCATTTGGAACTACTCGATTTAATTTCTTCAGGCTTGTCCAAAATACATCGCCAACATCATTTTTAGAGACAACGAGAAAATAATAGTCTGCAAGCGTTTCCGGATCGAGATGCTCTGCGACAGCTTCACAGTAATGTTCCCAAGTATGTAACCTGGCATTTTCAGGACGAACCCCTGTAACAGCATAAAATAGACCTTCTTTAGATGAAATATTGTCCTGACCGCGCATTGCAGTAACTTTAACATTTACTGGTAACCACACTGATTCATCTTCTGTACAAATCAAAAAATCATACCAATGGCGAGGAGGTGCAATTGTAATTGTTAACCCGCATTTTTTAAAAAATGGGTTTGCATGAACAAAAAGGCGCAATGCATTTGAAATTCTGCGCTCATCTTCACTAGAATTTGAGCGCCCATCGCCATATTTACTAGAGAGTTGCAAGTCATTTTCTCGAAGTGCATTTGAGAGATATTCTTTCAAATTTTCGAGTATTTCCGCTGGCGTAAGTAACGATCTAGACATATCGGAAAAGTCCTCGTTCATGCTGCCAACGCTCATTTCGGTACGACAGCAAGCATAGCCCGAACACACGCTTCCAGCGAATCAAGATGCCGTTCAATCACACCAACAACAGTTACAGGGTCGATGGTTCCCAGGTAGTTGTGCACGAGGATATTACGAAAACCGCTAATGTCACGCCATGGAACTTCCGGAAAATGTGCTTTTTCCTCCGGGGATAGAAGCTGCGTGGCTTCAGACAGCGTTTGCAAATTGCGTAACGCGGCATCATACAGAATATCGTCTTGCGTGATATCGCCGCGCTCCTGGATGCGTCTGATCCTGGCAATTGCATCCAAAATATGTTTGGCGTAAGGCTGCCAAGGCTTACTCATAACTCTACGGATTCCCGTAAAACGTTCTCGCGCAGATGCTCATTCAGTTCGTGTTCAGGAACTAGATCGACTTGGCGCCCCAGCAATTCTGACAACTGTCTCGCGAGCGGCAGACGTTGCCGGAAAATATCGTAGCCACGATCAAAAACAACCAGAAAATCCACATCGCTGTCGGGACGTTCCTCACCTCGTGCCACCGACCCGAATACACGGATTCGCCGCGCACCATATTGCTCGCCCAACGCGGCGATCTGGTTTCTGTGGACGTGAAGTTGATCCAGCAGCATGTTTATCAACTCTATGACGGGGCTTTTATTCTACCCCATCACCCCACTTAACTTAACGGGAACTATCTGAGGGTCACACTACAGGCTGACGGTTTCGCGCTGTTGCTAGGCGTAGTGTGTGGAAGATCAAGCGCCACGCCATTGTGTTTTCTGCTTTCCCCTTGTCCGCCAAACGAACGTTTGCCGGACAAGCCGCTACTGTCCGACAACGGCCTTGATAACGGGTTTCCGGACAATAAAATAAACGGACGGGTTAACGGAAAAAGGACAAAAAATGGCGCTGATTGGCTACGCAAGGGTATCGACAGCGGAGCAGGACACGGCCTTGCAGACGGACGCGCTGTGCAAGGCAGGCTGTGAAAGGATTTTCGAGGACACGGTTTCCGAGGCAAAAGCGGAACGCCCAGGGCAGGCCTCCGCATTGGCCTACCTGCGGGACGGCGACGTGCTGATGGTGTAGCGGCTCGACCGGCTCGGGAGGTCGTTGGCGCACCTGATCGGAGTGATTGGTGCACTGGAGGCACGCGGCATCGGTTTCCGGTCACTGACCGAAGCCATCGACACTACGACACCGAGCGGGCGGCTGATCTTCCATGTGTTCGGCGCGCTGGGGCAGTTCGAGCGGGACTTGATCCGCGAGAGGACAAAAGCCGGGCTGGTCGCTGCCGTAGCCCGTGGCCGAAGGGGAGGAAGGAAACCCGTCATCAACGGCGAGAAACTGCAACGGGCACGCACCCACATTTCAAAAGGGCTATCGGTGCACGAAGCAGCGGCACGGCTAAAGGTTGGCAAGACTGCCCTATACACAGCCCTCCAAACCCAGACAGGCCAATACGATGCTTCGCTCGCAATGACACCCATTTTTTGCCCGTCATTGCGAGGAACGAAGCGACGAAGCAATCTATCAAAAGGGGTTGTGCAGGGGTTCCCTAAACAAAAAGCGCTCTAATTAATAATGGGCGCACCCCAGCTTTGGTTGGAGCGCGCCTTAAGCTCGTTGTTTACTTTTCGAGCAGGCTTCGCAACATCCACGCGGTTTTTTCGTGAATCTGCAAACGTTGGGTCAGGAGGTCCAGCGTAGGCTCATCGCTGGCTTTATCGGCTAGAGGCACGACAGCACGGGCAGTTTTGGCAACGCCCTCGTGACTGGTCAGGAGTTGGCGAATCATGCCCTCGGCGTCAGGCACATCCTCCGGTTGCTTCAGGCTGGTGAGTTTCTCAAACTCCTTGTAGGAACCCGGCGCAGGAAAACCGAGGGCGCGAATGCGTTCGGCAATGAGATCCACGGCTTCCGACAATTCAGTGTATTGCCCCTCAAACATCTGGTGCAGGGTATTGAACATCGGTCCCGTGACGTTCCAATGAAAGTTGTGCGTCGTCATGTATAGGGTGTAGCTGTCGGCGAGCAGCCGCGATAAGCCCTTTGCAATCTCGGCGCGGTCTTTCTTGCTGATACCGATGTCGATGTCCATGCTTTTCCCCTTTCGTTTGAATTCCCACGTCTGACAAACCGAATGGCTTGCCACGGGGTTGCAATATAACACCTATCAATTCATAATTTTTGATAAAAAATATCTATCACTAATATCATCACAAACTATGATCATGAAAACCACACAGGCTATACGCTTATATCATACCGCATGGTTGTTCTGCTTGCATGCCGGCTTTGACCCGATCGGATGAACTCCGGGCAGCGGACTGTCGAGGATCGACATGCGTAGCATGTCAACCACTCCACTGCGCGGATAAGTCACCCTCCAGGCCAGGGCAACCCGACGCATCGGCTCAGGATGGACAAAGGGGCGAACCTCCACCAGCGGGTTATTGGCTTCAAGCCCATCTGCCGCTGTGCTTGGCAATACCGTTACTCCCAACCCGGTGGCAACCATGTGGCGGATGGTTTCGAGCGAACTGCCTTCGAGCGTGCGTTGCAGGCTGCTGCCATTCTGGCATTCCGGGCAAACTTCCAGAACCTGATCGCGGAAACAGTTGCCTGCGCCAAGCAGCAGCAGTTGTTCGTCGGCAAGCATCTTGGGGGTAATTTCCTCTTGTTCGGCCCACGGATGCCGGGGCGGCAACAGTACGCGGAAAGGCTCGTCATACAAGGGCTGCGTGACGATGCCTGGTTCATCAAACGGCAAACTGAGGATAATGACATCCAATTCGGCGCGCTTGAGCGCATCGACCAGCCGATCCGTGTAGTTCTCCTGGATAATGAGCGGTACGCGCGGCGCGCGCTGTTGCACTTTCGGGATCAGATGCGGCAGCAAGTATGGCCCTATGGTGTAGATCACTCCCACGCGAAGCGAGCCGACGAGCGGATCTCTGCCACTGGCGGCAATTTCGTGGATATGATCGACTTCTGCCAGTACCTTTTCAGCCTGGGCAACGACGCGCCGTCCTGTCTCGGTAATTCTGGCTTCACTGGCAGTACGCTCGAAAAGCAGGATGCCGAGTTTTTCTTCGAGTTTTTTGATGGCCACGGAAAGCGTCGGCTGCGAGACGCAACTCTTCTCGGCCGCACGGCCAAAATGCCGTTCGCGAGACAATGCTACAAGGTAACGTAAATATGTCAATGTCATCGGCACTCCTCGTACAGATACAAGACGTAGAAGAGAATGTCACTTTCTTTGATGTCACTCTTCGTCGCCTAAGAATGCCTTACCTGCATATTTAAGGCAAGATGTTAAAGTAAGAAAAATGTTATCTTTGCTCAGTATTTCTACGCTTTTCTCCATCCGGAAAGCTGTCGGGAACCTCATGACAAAAACCGTATCTAAGACGACGCTGACACAGACCGGGTGTGACGAGTACACTGGGAAAGCCCTGGCCGAGAGAGTTGGAGTGGCTTAAAAAGCCCAATTCCAACGCTGGTGGAGCCTACGAATATAATTTTTGTTTCTTCTTGTTATTGCCTTGCGCCAAGGAATATCCATGAAAAAAAACCTCATTGTTGCGGCTCTGGCTCTGGCTCTCGGTTTGGTTGCCTGTCTTCCTGAGGATGGGGCGGTTCTATCCAAGGCTCATGCCGACAACGCGCCCGCGACGCCTGTAGCGCCCATTCAGCGCGGTTTGCCCGATTTCGCCGATCTGGTCGAGAAAGTCAGTCCCGCTGTGGTCAATATCAGCGTCGATCAAACTATTCGGGCAGATGATGACGATAGCAATCCTTTCGCGGGCGACCCTTTTTTCGATTTCCTGCGCCGTTTTGGCGTACCGGGGCCTGGGCCGGGTTTTCCTCCCAATCACCCCAGCGTTCCGCGTACCCGGCAAGGAATCGGTTCCGGTTTCATCGTCAGTAACGATGGCTACGTGCTCACCAACGCGCATGTAGTCGGCGACAGCAAGGCGGAAGTCACCGTCAAGTTGAGCGACAAGCGCGAATTCAAGGCCAAGGTCATCGGCATCGACCGCCGTACCGATGTAGCCGTCGTCAAGATCAATGCCGGGAACCTGCCTACCGTCGTTATCGGCAATCCCGACAGTGCCCGCGTCGGCGAATGGGTTGCGGCCATTGGCTCGCCTTTCGGCTTCGAGCACTCCGTCACCGCCGGCATCATCTCGGCCAAGGCGCGCCGCCTGCCGGACGAGAATTTCGTGCCCTTCATCCAGACCGATGTCGCGATCAACCCCGGCAACTCGGGCGGCCCACTCTTTGACCTCAGTGGCCGCGTCATCGGGATCAACTCGCAGATTTATTCGCGCTCCGGCGGTTTCATGGGCATTTCCTTTGCCATCCCCATCGACGTCGCCATGAAAGTGAAGAACCAACTCGTCCAACATGGCCGCGTACAGCGTGGCCGCCTGGGTGTTTACATCCAGAGCGTAGACCCGGAACTCGCGTCTTCATTCGGGTTGAACGCACCGCGCGGCGCGTTGGTGGCGCAAGTCGAGCCTAACGGCGCTGCCGCGCGCGCCGGATTGAAACCGGGCGACATCGTGCTCAAGGTCGACGGCAAGGAAGTTAACGAATCCAATGAATTGCCGCGCCTCATCGGCGATAAACAGCCGGGAAGCAAGATCAAGCTCGAAATCTGGCGCGAAGGAAAGAGCCGGGAAGCCGTCGCCGTACTCGACGAAATGCCGCAGGAAGAAACCGCGCAAAGCCCTAGTGGTCAGGACAAGGGTTCGCGTGACAAGCTTGGGCTCAGTCTGCGCCCCCTCAATGCGCGCGAAGCCGCGCATTTCGGCGTGACAGGCGGGGTGGTGGTTGAAACGGCCAGCGGGCAAGCGGCGCGCGTCGGCTTACGCAGTGGTGACGTGATTCTGAGCCTGAACAATCAGTTAGTCACATCTCCGGCGCAATTCCGGCAATTGGCCGAAAAAGCGGGTAAGCGCTTCGCCCTGCTGATTCAGCGTGGCGACGCGAGGCTTTTCGTTCCGTTCAAGCTCGATTGAACTGCGTCAAACACAATCTGCAATACATCAGGCATCGCAAAAACACGCCGGGCGGTTCCCCGCCCGGCGTGTTTTGTGCTACCCCCCTCACACCTTGAAACGCGCTACCGATTCCTGCAACTGCGAGGCAAGCAACTCCATTTCGTGTGCCGCCGCCGCCGTAAGTCCGATGTCAGTATCGTTCTCGCGTGCCATGTCGGCAATGGCGGCAATACCCTCTTTCACTGATGCGCTTACTTTTTCCTGCACCTCAGTCGTTGCAGCGATTTGATCCACCCCCTCGCCAACTTCTACGGCCAGTTCGCTGGCGCCATCCAATACCTCCACCACTCCCTTTGCCTTGTTGCGGCTCGTTTCGAGGTGCTTCAATCCATGAACGATGGACTCCTGCACCTGGCTCGACTGTTGACCAATATCCTTGGTGATCTTGTCGATCTGCCCTGCTGAACGGGCCGATTTTTCGGCCAGCTTACGTACTTCATCGGCCACCACTGCGAAACCCCGCCCATATTCTCCCGCCCGAGCAGCCTCAATGGCCGCATTGAGCGCGAGCAGATTGGTCTGTTCGGCGATCTCTCGCACTTCCTGGGTCATGCCGTTGATGGACTGAGTCAACTGGACGAATGCACCCATCGAATCAGCCATGTGATTGACAGTCTCCTGCACCTGACCCATTTCATCGACCAGTTGATGGAGGCTGGTTTGTCCAGCCTGTGAACGTTCCAGTCCCTCATGCGAGCGCAAACTCACCTTCTCGGTATTCTCTGCGACCAGGAGAATATTGGTGTTGAGATCCTCAACCGCTTTGGCTGCCTGTACCGAACAATCTGTCTGGCGACGCGAACTTCCTGCAATCTGTTCCGACTTTTCGGCCATATCGCGCGCCTGTCCGGAAACGGCAATAGCCGAAGCACTCACCTGTCGCACCAGGCCAGCAATCACGCCAAGCATATGGTTGAACATGTTGGCCGCACGTCCGACTTCATCTTGGTGCACATCTTCCAGCCGCCGGGTCAGATCACCATCGCCATGAGCAATTTCAGACATGCCTTCGGCCAGATGCGATAACGGGCGGGTCACGAAATGCCGAATGAAAAAGTAAACGAAACACAACAGCGGAAAGGAAATAGCGATGGCAACCAAAATGCTCTCACTGAGAAAACGATTGGCAACCTCATTCACATGATTCAGGGAAATGTGCATGCTCACCGCCCCCAGAGGCTCACCTTCTTCAACCATGTGGCATGCAATACAATCCTTGCCAAGATAATTCTTTAATGCCAGTGTCGGAATCACTACCCGCAGGTATTCGCCCTCCAAGCCACTTTCCACCTGCATGTAAGGTTTGCGCTTTTCCATGACCTGGCGCTCAAACGCATCTGGTATCTCCGACATGCCGTTACCAGGGCCATAGATTTTGCTCACTGCATCGCCCCTGAGTACCTTGAGATCATTGACCAGAGACAGTTCCTTGATCTGATCGAGAAACACATTGCGTTGATCCACGGTTCCACTAATCATCATCCCGGTCAGGCCAGCCATCGTCATTTCATTGATCGTATGTGCAAAATCCTTCGACTGGTCGATGACAAGGTGGCGGCTGGCTCGGTTTCCCCATGCGATCATGCCGATCCACGCAGCCAATAGCAGGATTCCGATTGTGCCCGTAAGGCGTATCCAGATAGGTGTATCTGCAAAGTGGCGCATGATTTTTCCTTTCTCCTGATTCCCGCATCAGTAGCGGAACTAAGCGATCAAACTCATGTCATCGCTACTGATTGCCACTCCTGACTAACGGCAAAAGGCGCATGTGTCTAAGCCCATTACGCCTCCGTGCTGTAACATTTGCCTTGGTTGCGACACGAATCAGCTATCGCTATCATCATCAATCCCGCAAAGCCCACTGCGGTTTCGCGCGATGCGATATGAGGCTATGGCAGACAGTCACTCACCGCATCCTATCCATCACCCTATGAGGAAAACATGAAAAAAGTCACCATCACCACCATCCTCGGTATCGCAGCCCTGTCCCTGGCGAGCAGCGCCGTTGCCCAGGTCAAACCTGAAGAACAGATCAAGTTCCGGAAAGCGGCTTACAGTTTCGCAAGCTGGAACATGGGCAAGATCAAGGCCAACCTCGAAGGTACGTATGACGCCGCGCAGGTCAAGGCTGCCGCCAATGCCATTGCCGCAGTGGCGAGTTCTGGCCTCGGCGCGCTTTTCAGCCCAGGAACTGAAAAATCCATCGGCGAACAGAAAACCTCCGTCAAACCGGAACTGTTCCAGAAGGGTGACGTAGTCGCCAAAATGGCCGGCGACTTTGCCGCCGCTTCAAACGAGCTCGTCAAAGCCGCCGACAGCGGTGATGTTGCCGCCATCAAAGCCGCTCATGGCAAGGTCGGCACCACTTGCAAGTCTTGCCACGACGAGTTCAAGCTCCGCTGATAAACCCGGCAATCCCTGCCCCCATAAAACCGGGGCGGTCGGAAACTAAAAAACGAACGCCCATCCCGCCATGTTGACGGGATGGGCGTTCGTTTTTAGCGCCTGGAGTTAGTGCCCGGAGCGCATGGCGTCGAAGAATTCGGCGTTGCTCTTGGTGGCGCGTACTTTATCGAGCAGGAATTCCATCGCGTCGACTTCGTCCATGCCGTAGAGGAGTTTTCGCAGAATCCACACTTTTTGCAGGATGTCTTGCTTCATCAGCAATTCTTCGCGGCGGGTTCCGGAGCGGTTGACGTTGATTGCCGGGTAGACACGTTTTTCCATCATGCGGCGGTCGAGGTGCAACTCCAGATTGCCGGTTCCCTTGAACTCTTCGTAAATCACGTCGTCCATGCGGCTGCCGGTTTCGATCAGCGTAGTGGCGAGGATGGTGAGGGAGCCGCCTTCTTCGATGTTGCGCGCCGCGCCGAAGAAACGCTTGGGTTTTTGCAGGGCATTGGCGTCCACGCCGCCGGTGAGCACCTTTCCGGAGGCCGGAGCAACCGTGTTGTAGGCGCGCGCAAGCCTGGTGAGTGAATCGAGCAGGATGACAACGTCTTTTTTGTGCTCGGTGAGGCGCTTGGCCTTTTCGATCACCATTTCGGCCACCTGAGTGTGGCGCGTCGGCGGTTCGTCAAAGGTGGAGGCGACGACCTCGCCCTTGACTGAACGCTGCATCTCGGTGACTTCTTCGGGACGCTCGTCGATGAGCAGCACGATCAATTCGACATCGGGATGGTTGCCCGTGATGGCATGCGCGATGTGTTGCAGCATCACGGTCTTGCCGCTTTTTGGGGGGGCGACGATCAAACCGCGCTGGCCCTTGCCGATGGGCGCGATCATGTCGATGATCCGGCTGGTGATGTTCTCCTCGCCGCGCATGTCGCGCTCCAGGCGCAGACATTCGTCCGGGTGCAGCGGGGTGAGGTTCTCGAACAGGATTTTGTTCTTGCACTCTTCCGGCGGGCGACCGTTGATCTTGTCGAACTTGGTAAGTGCGAGATAACGCTCGCCGTCTTTCGGTGTGCGAATCTCCCCTTCGATGGTGTCGCCGGTACGCAGGTTGAAGCGCCGTATCTGCGAAGGCGAGACGTAGATGTCGTCGGTTCCCGCAAGATAGGAAGTATCGGGCGAACGCAGGAAGCCAAAGCCGTCGGACAGGACTTCGAGCGCGCCGTAGGCACAGATCGGCTCGCCCTTGCGGGCGCGATTCTTCAGCAGGGCGAAGATGAGGTCCTGCTTGCGAAGCCGGTTGGCCCCTTCAATGTTGTTGGCAACCGCCATCTCCAGCAACTCGCTGACGTGCAACGCCTTGAGTTCGGAAAGATGTAACGCCGGTACGGTCGATGTGCTCGCACCCGATTCGTCCGAGGACTCGTCAAAGTCTTCGTCTGCGGGCAAGCCAGTGTAAGTGGGATTACCGTCGCGGTGCCGGGATCCCCGGCGACGGGCGCGCTGCACACCGCGAGAACGGGCCGGAGCAGAATCCGGCTTATTAGATGTGGGAGTCAATGAAGGAAGTCAGTTGAGATTTTGAAAGGATCCCGACCGTGGTGGCAACGAGGTCGCCATCCTTGAACAGCATGAGGGTCGGAATGTTGCGGATGCCATAGTTGGCAGGGGTTTGCGGGTTTTTGTCGATGTCGATCTTGGCAATCTTGAGACGCCCCTCGAAATTGGCGGAAATTTCGTCGAGCACAGGCACGAGCGCCCGGCAAGGCGCGCACCAGTCGGCCCAGTAGTCAACCAGTACGGGAAGCGGCGATTTCAGCACCTCAGCCTCGAAATCGCCGTCTGTCACAGAGTGGATATGCTCGCTCATGATGCCTCACAGGAGAGAGGGTCGGAAACCGCTCGTGGAAAAAAGCTTTTGGGTTGGGCGGGAAAGCCGCGTTTCGCGTTCCGCCTCTTGCTCGCATGGGAGAGGCGCAAGAACCACGCCCGGACAAGGTTTTCGGTAAGGTATGCGATGAAAGCCCCGTAGTCAAGGCGGTGTTGTCCGGATTGTAAGGATTTTTTTCCGTTGAGAGGCAAATGCAACGGTAGCGAGCTCAGAATCAACTCCCGATCTGTTTGAGCCGTACGCACAGAAGATTTTTTCTGGCCGTTATGTTCTGTAGAATGAAACAGGTTTGAACACACGTCGAACGCAATCCCCATAATGAGTAACGGGATAAGTGAGACAGATGTTTATGGAGCCGAAGGCTCCCCGAAACCGTATCGAGGAATCCCTGGCCTTCGAGTTGGGGTGACTCAAATTCTTACATGGGTTTTGAAACCCTTTCGCGAGGCTGGAGTGAGCAGGGATTGGTATCGTGTCGGTATCGACATCGGTTCGACAACCGTCAAGGTAGCTGTGCTGGATGGATTGGGGGAACTGGTGTTCAGGTCGTATACCCGCCATTTCTCCGAAGTGCGAAAAACGGTGGCGCGCTGTCTCGAAGAACTGGCTGCGGATGGGGTATTGAGTCCGGAAACGCCTGTCTCCGTGGTATTGACCGGTTCTGGCGGCGTGGGTACGGCTGAGATACTCGGGTTTTCTTTCGTACAAGAAGTGATTGCCTGCGCCCAGGCTATCGAGGTTCGCGCGCCGCAAACGGACGTAGCGATCGAACTGGGCGGCGAGGACGCCAAGATCACGTTTTTCACGAACGGCGTCGAACAGCGGATGAACGGCTCCTGCGCCGGGGGGACGGGGGCATTCATCGACCAGATGGCCGTGCTGCTCAAGACCGATGCCCCAGGGTTGGATGAATTGGCAAGCCGCGCCAAAAACATGTATCCGATTGCGGCGCGTTGCGGCGTGTTCGCCAAGACGGACGTGCAACCCCTGCTGAATGAGGGCGTGGCGCGCGAAGACATTGCGCGCTCGATACTTCAGGCGGTTGTGCATCAAACGATCAGCGGGCTGGCCTGCGGGCGCAAGATTTGCGGCAATGTCGCGTTTCTGGGGGGGCCGCTCAACTTTCTGCCGGAACTCAAAAACCGCTTCATCGAAACGCTTGCCGTCAAGCCGGAAAACCAGGTACCGATCAAAGACAGCGAACTGTTCGTCGCACTCGGCGCAGCCTTGCACGGGGTGGAAAAGGAAACACAGCCGTTCGGGGAGGTGCTGGCGGCGTTCAGAAAGCTGGCGACTTTGGCCGTGATGGGGGCGAGCGCCCTGCGCCCGTTCTTTCTCGATGACGCGGAACGTCAGGCGTTTTTCGCGCGGCACGAAAAGGCGCGGGTCAGGCGCGGCCATCTGGCGGACTATCGCGGCCCGGTTTTCCTGGGCATCGACGGCGGTTCGACCACGACCAAGGCGGTACTGCTTGGGGAAAACCTCGAATTGCTCTACACGTATTACAGCAGCAACGAAGGGACGCCCGTCCGGATTGTAGGCAACATCCTTGAAGACATTTACGCCCAGTTGCCCGAAGGCGCGCGCATTGCCGCTTCTTCCGTGACGGGCTATGGCGAGGCGCTGATCCGGGAAGCCTTCAAGCTCGATCACTCGGAAGTGGAGACCATCGCGCACTACAAGGCGGCGAAGCATTTTTTGCCGGAAGTCGATTTCATTCTGGACGTCGGCGGGCAGGACATGAAATGCCTACGCATCCGGGACGGGGTCATCGACAACATTCTTTTGAATGAAGCCTGCTCTTCGGGCTGCGGCTCGTTCATCGAAACTTTCGCGCAATCGTTGGGAATGCCGGTCGATGAATTCGCCCGCGAGGCGCTCGCTTCACGCGCGCCGTCCGACCTTGGCTCGCGCTGCACCGTCTTCATGAACTCAAGCGTCAAACAGGCGCAAAAGGAAGGCGCGTCGGTGGCCGACATTTCGGCAGGGCTGTCTTACGCGGTCATCAAGAACGCCCTTATCAAAGTCATCAAGATCAAGAACCCCGAAGAACTTGGTTGTCATATCGTCGTGCAAGGCGGCACTTTCTACAATGATTCGGTGCTGCGCGCTTTTGAGCTAATTTCCGGGCGCGAAGCCGTGCGGCCCGACATCGCCGGACTGATGGGCGCGTTCGGTTCGGCGCTGATCGCAAAGGAGCGCTGGCAAGGGCAGGACGTAAGTTCGATGCTGCAAGTCGAAGACTTGCGCGGCTTCGAGGTCAAACATTCCCTGGCGCGCTGCCGCTTGTGCACGAACACTTGCGCGATGACCGTCAACCGCTTCCCGGACGGGCGCAAGCTCATTTCCGGCAACCGTTGCGAGCGCGGGCTTGGCAAGCAAAAAGCGGCGAGCGACCTGCCCGACCTTTACACCTACAAGTATGAGCGGATGTTTGACTACGAGCCGCTCAAGGACGCGCCGGGCGGGGTGATCGGCATACCGCGTGCGCTCAACATTTTCGAGAATTACCCGCTGTGGTTCACTTTTCTCACCGAACTCGGCTTCGAGGTGCGCCTATCCTCGCCGTCTTCCCGCGCGCTACTGGAGCAGGGAGTCGACACCATCCCATCGGACACGGTGTGCTACCCGGCCAAATTGGTGCACGGGCATATCGTGGATCTCGTCAAGCAGGGGGCGAAAAGAATTTTCTATCCCTGCATTCCTTTTGAACAAAAGGAATTCGCCGATTGCGACAATAATTACAACTGCCCGGTCGTCACTTCCTACCCGGAGTTGATCCGCAACAATATCGACTTCCTGAAAGAAAACGGCGTTGCCATGATTCAGCCTTTTCTTTCGCTGGAGGATGAGAAAAAACTCGCCCAACAATTGACGCGCATTTTCCCGGACATTGCTCCCGCTGAAATCCGCCGCGCCCTTGGCCTCGCATGGGCCGAACAGGTGCGCGTGAAGGCCGAAATTGCCAGAAAAGGCGAGGAAGCCATTGATTATCTTAAAGAAACGGGTAAGCATGGTATCGTTCTCGCCGGACGGCCCTATCACATCGACCCGGCCATTCACCACGGCATCCCGCAACTCATTACTTCGCTCGGCATGGCGGTATTCACCGAAGATTCGGTGGCTCATCTGGGCAAGCTCGACGAGCCGCTACGGGTCGTCGACCAATGGACTTACCACGCGCGCCTTTACCGTGCCGCCGCGCTGGCCGCGCGCGAGCCGACGCTGGACGTGATCCATCTGAATTCTTTCGGCTGCGGGCTGGATTCCATCGTGGTCGAACAGGTTCATGAAATCCTCACCCGCCGCAGCCGGATTTACACCGGCATCAAAATCGACGAAGGCAGCAATCTGGGCGCGGCGCGCATCCGCGTCCGTTCGCTCAAAGCGGCGCTGGAAGAACGTGGCGCCCGTTCGCCCGCGCAAATCATCCATTTTCATCCGCCACAGCGAAAACCACGTCCGGTATTTACCCGTGAGATGCGTGACGTCGCGACCGTCCTCGTCCCGCAGATGTCGCCAATTCATTTCCAATTCATCGACTCGGCTTTCAGGGCTTGCGGCTACCGTGTGAAGGTGCTGGAAGACGTATCGGCGCAGGCCATCGACCACGGCCTGCGTTTCGTCAATAACGACGCCTGTTATCCTTCCATCATCGTCGTCGGGCAAATCATCGAGGCGCTGCAATCCGGCGAACACGACCCGGCCAAGACGGCGGTGATGATCGCGCAGACAGGCGGCGGCTGTCGCGCGACCAACTACATCGGTTTCATGAGAAAGGCACTTCAGGACGCCGGATTTTCCGACGTGCCGGTCATTTCGTTCAACACGCTCGGCCTGGAAAAGCACGAAGGCTTCAAACTGAACCTGTCCTTGCTCAATCGCTTGATGATGGGGCTGGTGTACGGCGACCTGTTCATGCAGGTGCTGTTCCGCACCCGGCCCTACGAAAGAAAAGCGGGTTCGGCGGACGCTCTTTACGAAACCTGGGTCGAACGCTGCAAGGAAGCCGTTTTCAAAGGCAGTTTCAGGCATTTCGGGCGAAACATCCGCGACATCGTGCGGGATTTCGACACCTTGCCGCTCTCCAATGAGCGCAAGCCCCGCGTTGGCTTGGTGGGCGAAATCCTCGTTAAATTCAATCCCGGCGCCAACAACGACATCGTACGAATCATTGAACGGGAAGGCGGTGAAGCCGTGATGCCGGGGCTCATGGATTTCCTGCTCTACTGTGCCTACGACTACGATTTCAACTACCGCGCCATGTCACGCAGCAGGTTCGCGGCTCTGGCGGGTAACGCGGCCATCAAGGCGATGGAGTTTTACCGCCGCGACTTGAAAAAGGCGCTTTCCGCAAGCAAACGGTTCGTCGCGCCGCCGTCCATCGGCCAAATTGCTTTTGGCGCAGCGCCATTTTTGTCGCGCGGCAATCAAACCGGGGAAGGCTGGTTTTTGACCGGCGAAATGGTGGAACTCATCGAGCAAGGAGTCCCCAACATCATCTGCATGCAGCCTTTTGCCTGTATGCCCAACCACATTGCCGGAAAAGGCGTCATCAAAGTGCTGAAAGCAAGCTACCCGAACGCCAACATCACCGCCATCGACTACGACCCCGGCGCCTCGGAAGTCAACCAGTTGAACCGTATCAAACTAATGCTTTCGGTAGCGTTCAAAAATATGCGGATGAACCGGGAAGACGTGATGGAGGAAAATTTCACAACACGTCGCGCGTGAGCGCTGTGATGTCGTATGTGTAAGTTCAAAAACCTTTGGCACTGAGGGGGGTGTTGAGAAGGTACTGGATCAATACACGGGTTTGCCTTGAAGGCGCAGAAACGTTAGAATCCTACTCGTTTAGCACGGGATCGGCCAACAGCCGTCCCGTTTTTCGCGTATATGGGGCGGATGTACGTGGGTTTACGCCCTGTCCGCCATTGTCGCATCCGGGAGTTTTTCGTGACTGCTTTTCCCCCAGCCCTTCTTGCGCTCGCTGATGGCACGGTTTTTCATGGCAAAGGCATCGGCGCGGCAGGTAGCACAGTAGGCGAGGTGGTGTTCAACACCGCCATGTCGGGCTACCAGGAAATCCTGACCGATCCAAGCTATTGCAAACAGATCGTCACGCTTACCTATCCACACATCGGCAATACCGGCATAAGTGCCGAAGACATGGAATCCGGGCGTGTGCAAGCGGCTGGCCTCGTCATCCGGGATTTGCCGATCCTGCCATGCAATTTCCGCATGTCGCAAAAGCTGGATGACTGGTTGCGCGGCGAGAACGTCGTGGCGATTGCCGGTTTGGATACCCGCAAGCTGACCCGCTTGTTGCGTGAGAAAGGCGCTCAGGCGGGCTGCATCGTCGCGGGCGAGTCGCTGAATGCCGAGGCGGCGATTGCTGCCGCGCGCGCTTTCCCCGGCTTGACCGGGATGGATTTGGTGAAAGAGGTAACGGCTTCCGAGCCTTTCGAGTGGACGCAGAGCGAATGGCGGCTTGGGGAAGGCTACGGGTCGCAGGACGCGCCGCGCTGGCATGTGGTGGTGTTTGACTTTGGAGCCAGACGCGGCCTGCTGCGCTCGCTTGCTTCGCGTGCTTGCCGCCTGACTGTGGTACCTGCCGGGACGAGCGCCCGCGACGTGCTGGCGATGAAGCCCGATGGCGTTTTTCTCTCCAACGGGCCGGGCGACCCCGCGCCCTGCGGCTACGCGGTTGCCGCAATCCGGGAAATCGTGGCGGCGGGTGTGCCGACCTTCGGCATCTGCCTGGGGCATCAACTGCTCGCGCTGGCCTCCGGTGCAAAGACCATGAAGATGAAATTCGGCCACCACGGTGCGAACCATCCGGTCAAAGACCTCGATACCGGGCAAGTCATCATCACCAGCCAGAATCACGGCTTTGCGGTCGATCCGGCCACGATCCCGGATAACTTGCGGGTAACGCATGTGTCGCTGTTCGACAGTTCCATCCAGGGGCTTGCCCGCATGGACGCGCCCGCGTTTTCCTTCCAGGGCTACCCGGACGCGGTTCCCGGCCCGCACGGCGTGGTTCATTTGTTCGACCGCTTCATCAATCTTCTCAAATCCCCCCGCTGATTTCGCATCCATAAGGAACACAGTGGCACGACCCTGTGGTTCCTGTTTTATCCGAGGCAAAACATGCCCAAACGCACAGACATCCATACCATCCTGATCATCGGCGCAGGCCCAATCATCATCGGCCAGGCATGCGAATTCGACTACTCCGGCGCGCAGGCGTGCAAGGCTTTGCGCGAGGAAGGCTACCGGGTCGTACTGGTCAATTCCAATCCGGCCACGATCATGACCGACCCTGGCACGGCGGATGTGACCTACATCGAACCCGTCACCTGGCAAGTCATCGAGCGCATCATCGAAAAAGAACGCCCGGACGCGATCCTGGCGACGATGGGTGGGCAGACCGCGCTCAACTGCGCGCTCGACCTGGCCAAGCACGGTGTGCTGGAAAAATACAACGTCGAACTCATCGGCGCTTCCCGCTCGGCCATCGACAGAGCGGAAGACCGGCTCAAGTTCAAGGACGCGATGACCCGCATCGGGCTTAGTTCCGCGCGCTCCGGCATCGCCCACAGCATGGAAGAAGCCTTGCAGGTGCAAGGCGGCATCGGCTTCCCGGTCATCATCCGCCCCAGTTTCACCCTGGGCGGCACGGGCGGGGGGGTGGCCTACAACACAGAGGAATTCCACGAAGTCTGCAAGCGCGGGCTGGAAGCCAGCCCCACCAACGAACTCCTGATCGAAGAATCCCTCCTGGGTTGGAAGGAAATCGAGATGGAAGTCATCCGCGACAAAAAAGACAACTGCATCATCGTCTGTTCTATCGAAAACCTCGACCCAATGGGTGTGCATACCGGCGACTCCATCACCGTTGCCCCCGCGCAGACCCTGACCGACAAGGAATACCAACTCGTTCGTAGCGCCTCGATTGCCATCCTGCGCGAAATCGGCGTGGATAGCGGCGGATCGAATGTGCAGTTCGCGGTCAATCCCAAGGATGGGCGCATGGTCGTGATCGAGATGAACCCACGGGTGTCGCGCTCCTCCGCGCTGGCGTCCAAGGCCACGGGTTTCCCGATTGCCAAGGTTGCGGCCAAACTTGCTGTGGGCTACACGCTCGACGAACTCAAGAACGACATGACCGGCGGAGCTGCGCCGGTTTCCTTCGAGCCGACCATCGACTACGTCGTCATCAAGGTGCCGCGTTTCGCCTTCGAGAAATTCCCCCAGGCCAACGACCGCCTGACTACACAGATGAAATCCGTGGGCGAAGTCATGGCGATCGGCCGCACCTTCCAGGAAACCTTCCAGAAAGCCCTGCGCGGGCTGGAAGTGGGCGCATACGGGCTGGATGAAATCGAAACCGACCATGAAGACCTGGAACACGAACTCGGCAATCCCGGCGCGCAGCGTATCTGGTACGTGGGGCAAGCCTTCCGCGAAGGCTACAGCCAGGAGAGGATCAACCAGCTTACGGGGATCGATCCGTGGTTCCTCGCCCAGATCGAAGACCTCATCATCAGTGAAAAGGCGCTCGCTGGCCGTTCGCTCAAGGCGCTAACCAAAGATGAGCTTCGGGAACTGAAACGCAAGGGTTTTTCCGACCGCCGTCTGGCGAATCTCCTCAACAGCACGGAAACGGCGGTGCGGTTGGCGCGGCACACGCTCGGCGTGCGTCCCGTGTTCAAGCGGGTCGATACCTGTGCGGGCGAATTCGCCACCACGACCGCCTACATGTATTCCTCCTACGAGGAAGAATGCGAAGTCCGGCCTACCGACCGCAAGAAAATCATGGTGCTCGGCGGCGGGCCGAACCGTATCGGGCAAGGCATCGAATTCGACTACTGCTGTGTACATGCGGCGCTGGCGCTACGGGAAGACGGCTTCGAGACCATCATGGTCAACTGCAACCCTGAGACCGTCTCCACCGACTACGACACTTCCGACCGCCTGTACTTCGAGCCGATTACCCTGGAAGACATCCTGGAAATCGTCCATGTCGAAAAACCTGTTGGCGTCATCGTCCAGTTTGGCGGGCAGACCCCCTTAAAGCGCGCTCGTGCGCTGGAAGAAAACGGTGTTCCCATCATCGGAACCAGCCCGGACATGATCGACGCTGCCGAAGACCGCGAGCGTTTCCAGAAACTCCTGAACGATCTCGGCCTGCGCCAGCCGCCCAACCGTACCGCGCGCACCACTGAAGCGGCCATGCGACTGGCCGCCGAAATCGGCTATCCGCTGGTCGTGCGGCCTTCCTACGTCCTGGGCGGGCGGGCGATGGAAATCGTCCACGAACAAAAAGACCTCGAGCGCTACATGCGTGAAGCGGTCAAGGTCAGCAACGAGTCCCCGGTTCTGCTCGACCGCTTCCTCGACGATGCTACCGAAGTCGACGTTGACGCTCTCTCCGATGGAGAAGAAATCATCATCGGCGGCATCATGGAGCACATCGAACAAGCGGGCGTACATTCGGGCGACTCTGCCTGTTCGCTGCCGCCCTACACCCTGACCCCTGCCCTCCAGGATGAACTGCGGCGGCAGACCCGCGCCATGGCGCGCGCGCTCAACGTCTGCGGCCTCATGAATGTGCAATTCGCCATTCAGGGAGAAGGGGACAATGCCACCGTCTACGTACTCGAAGTCAACCCGAGGGCTTCGCGCACCGTGCCTTTCGTCTCCAAGGCATGCGGCCTGCAACTGGCGAAAATCGCCGCCCGCTGCATGGCCGGGCAAAGCCTGAAGAGCCAGGGCATCGCGGGCGAAGTCGTACCCCCGTACTACTCGGTGAAAGAAGCCGTCTTCCCCTTCATCAAATTCCCTGGCGTCGACACCATCCTCGGCCCCGAAATGAAATCGACCGGCGAAGTCATGGGCGTAGGCGAGAGCTTCCCAGAGGCTTTCATCAAGAGCCAACTGGGTGCCGGGGTACGGCTTCCGAGTTCGGGCAAGGTGTTCATCAGCGTCAAGAACGCCGACCGTCCGGCAGCGGTCGAAATCGCCCGCGACCTGATCGAGATAGGCTTCTCGCTCGTTGCCACACGCGGCACGGCAGGAGTCATCGAAGCCGCCGGACTGCCGGTGACGGCGGTCAACAAAGTCAATGAAGGGCGGCCGCACATCGTCGACATGATCAAAAACGACGAAATTGCTCTTGTCATTAATACCGTCGAAAGCAAACGTCAGGCGGTCTCTGATTCGCGTTCCATCCGCGTCAGCGCCCTGGCGGCCAAAGTTACCGTATTCACTACCATTGAAGGCGCGCAGGCGGCATGTATGGGCATACGCCATCTGGCCGGGCTTGAAGTCTACGCCTTGCAAGAACTCCACGCGAAACTGAAATAAACTGATGACCAAGATACCTTTGACCCTCGCGGGTGCAGCCGCCCTGCGCGCTGAGTTGCACCGTTTGAAAACCGTCGAGCGCCCCGCCGTCATTGCCGCCATTGCCGAAGCGCGTTCGCACGGAGACCTTTCCGAGAATGCCGAATACGACGCGGCCAAAGATCGCCAGGGCTTCATCGAAGGCCGCATTCTCGAAGTCGAAAACAAACTCGCCAACGCCCAGATCATCGACCCTGCCTTGCTCGATGCCGATGGCCGTTGCGTGTTCGGCGCCACGGTGACGCTGGAGGACATGGATTCCGGCCAGAACGTGAGCTATCAGATTGTCGGCGACGACGAAGCGGACATCAAGATCGGCAAGATTTCCGTCAACTCCCCGGTCGCCCGCGCCCTCATTGGAAAGTACGCCGGAGACATCGCCGAAGTGCAGGCTCCGAACGGCATACGCGAGTATGAGCTTATTGAAGTGGCGTATGTCTGAGTCCGAAGGCGAAAGCCTGCCTGCCCGCCTTGCCGCTGCCGTTGCGCGATTGCTCGTCACCGCGTGGGTTGGCGGCATGTGGATAATCGGCTACATCGTCACGCCCACGCTCTTTGCTTCACTCGATGACCGCATTCTGGCTGGCCATATCGCCGGGCGGCTGTTCAGTGCTATTGCCTGTATCGGCTTTGTCGCGGCAGCCTACCTGCTCGGTTTCATGGCTGTGCGGCAGAAGCGGGCGGTATTGCGGAATGCTTTATTCTGGGTTGTCGTAGCGATGCTCGTCTGCGTGGCGGCAGGTTCCATCCTCCAGATGGAAATGGCCGCGCTCAAGGCTGGATTGGAGTCGATGGACGTAATGGAAAGCGCGCAACGCGGACGGTTTGCGATGCTGCACGGGGTATCGAGCGTGATTTATCTTGTGCAGTCGGTGTTGGGGGTTTGGGTGGTATCGTCCGGTGTGTTCATGCGTCCTTATCCTCCTCCGACGCAATGTACCCAAGATTCTTTGCATTCGATCGACTGATGGCGGATTTTCCCGTGCTTTTTTCAATTTGAACGCGCGCAGCTTTAGCAGCTTTTGCGCCTTCTTCGGCGACAAACGCGCTTTCCTTGAATCCCGCAGGCTGCCGCACAAGGGAAATATCCGTCGCGGCAACTTCGGCCAGCATATTGAGCACCAGTTCGGTGTTGGTCATATTATCGCGTAAGTTTTCCTTTTTCAGTCCCTTAAAGCGTTTGTATTCATGAGTGGTCATACCGCTCCAAGTTTTACTCATCAGGTCAGTCAATGCGGCATATTCTTCTTCCCGCCGAACGCCGCTTTTATTCCATTCGTCTGATAGCGCTTTGCGGACCTCGATGGATTTGATGCGTTGATTGATCCAGTTTTCGCTATATCCCAAGTGTCGGTAGTTTTGAATGGCGCGGTTGATGGACAGTTCCGGGTCAATGGTTTCGTCAATGCGCTCATTGCCTACTTTGGCAAGCCATAGCTTGAAGGGCTCGGCTTTTTTGCTGGGAACTGACTGGATCAAGCGCAAAATTTGTTCAGTATCGGCGACATCGGTCAGGTATTTTTTACCGTCAGCGGCTTCCAGTTTCAGTTGACTACAATTTGTAGCCAACTCATTTCCTTCTTTTTTCAGGCGTACCTTTAAAACGCCCCAATATTTGCGCGAAGTTGTGTAATTGCTTTGTTCAGTCAGCACGGCAATAATATCGACAACGGAAAACCACCACTTTCCCTTTTCCTCATCCCATACCGCACGCACTTGGCGCTCTTCAAACAATCTGATTGTATTCTTTGAATCGCTCATGGGTTATACCCCAATGAAGAAATGACAGCATTATATCACGATAGGCGAATTTTCCCGGGTATCCAGATTTGGCTGTGTCCACGTTCAGGCAGCGTTTACAGCCAAATTTATATAAAACAACACAAAAACTAGTGATGCTCACCATAAAACAGGCTAAAATGTGAGCATCATGAATTATCATCATTTTCCACGCCCCGATCTGGCTCGCCAGTACGCCGCCGCGATGCAGGGGAAAGTCCTGTTCAATGACGCGCCGAACGGGCTATTTCTCACCGGCCCGCGCCGCACGGGAAAATCGACCTTCCTGCAAAATGACCTTGCACCCGAACTGGAGCGGCAAGGCGTGCTCGTCCTGTATGTCGATCTTTGGGCGAACGCAAACCGCGAACCCGGCGCGCTCATCGCCAATACCATCGGGGATGCGCTTGAAGCGCAACGCGGCCTGCTGCACAAAGCCGCCAAGGCGACCGGACTGGAGAGCGTCACCTTTGGCGGCATCAGGCTCGATCCGCACAAGATCGGGCAGAAGGATGGCGAGACCTTGCATACCGCGCTCAAGGCGTTGCTGAAAGCCGCGAAGAAACCCATCGCCTTCATCATCGACGAGGCGCAGCACGCACTGACAACCGAAGCGGGAGAGAACGCCATGATGGCGCTGAAATCCGCCCGCGATCAGCTCAACGGCCCCGGCAAGGTCGAATTGATGCTGGTGATGTCCGGCTCGGACCGCGACAAGCTGATGCGGCTGGTCAATAGCCACGCGGCGGCCTTTTTCGGTTCCACGGTAAAAGACCTGCCGCCACTCGGCTCGGACTTCATTGACTACACCGCCGCGCTTGTCGAAGCGCAAAGGCACGATCTGAAGCCTGTCGATGTGGCAAAACTCGCTGAAGCATTCCAGCTTTTCGGGGAACGTCCGCAATACTTCATGGATAGTCTCGGCCAAGCCCTGAATCCGCTTGTGGAGGATCAGACCATCTGCTTCGAGGATAGGTTACTGGAGGCCGCGAGGCGGCAGGAAGCCATCGACGAGGCGCAAATAGAATCCGAGTACCTGGGTCTGTCGCCGCTCGGACGCGCGGTGCTCTGGCGAATACTGGAAAAGGGCGAGCGCTTCCGGCCCTACGATGCCGACGCGCTCGCCTTCTATCAGAAAGTAACGGGCAGGAAGGTGGTGGCCCCGACGGTCAAGAGTGCAATTGATACGCTGAGGCAAAGAACCCCGCCGCTCGTCTGGAAGTCCGCGCGCGGCGAGTACGCGGCGGACGATCTGGCGATGCACCGCTGGTATCAGAAACTGAGCGAAGCGGGAAAGTGGCCGCCTGGGGAGCCACTGGTTTATCATCCATCTTAAAATATGATATAAGAATAATTTTTTCAAATCGAGGTGACGATTCAGCAGCTTAAACAGTTTGACCAAGGCCAACGGTGGTTTGCCTTCCGTTCTGCAAAACAGTCGTTTTTCGATCCATTGCAAGCGCGCTGGACAAGGTGTATAAACACCTATGTAGATAAGCGCTGTTTGGGGGCATCATGAGCACTGTGCGATGGAACATTGCCGTATCGCCGGATACGGATCAGTCTGTGCGTATGTTTCTTGCGTCGCAAGGTGGTGGTCGAAAGGGCGATCTGTCGCGTTTCATCGAAGAAGCAGTACGCACCTATATCTTCGAGCGCGCCGTTGAACAGGCCAAGGCGGCAAACGCAAACGTGAGTGAGGCGGATTTGACCGCTATCGTAGACGAAGCCGTGCAATGGGCGCGTGGGTACTGATGCGTGTCGTCCTGGACACCAACGTGCTTCTCAGTGCCCTGCTCTCGCCGCACGGCTTACCGGATGCCATCTACCGTGCATGGCAAAAGGGTCGTTTCGATTTGGTGACTTCGACCACTCAAATTGATGAACTGCGCCGCGCAAGCCGCTACGCGAAATTTAAGGATGTGCTTCAGCCGCGCCGCGTCGGCACAATGGTCAACAACATGTGGCGCTCAATCGTACTGGATACCTTGCCATCGTTACCCGAAGGTATTGAGGCAGTCGATCCGAACGACGTATTCCTGCTGGCGATGGCGTTGGAAAGCAAGGCCGATTACCTCGTAACCGGCGACTATCGCGCCGGATTGCTGCAACGTGGCAGCATTGGCCGTACACGCATCGTCATCCCTGCCACATTCTGCGCGGAAGCGCTTTGATGCCATAGGTTGAATACACTGGTCGAATCTAAACGCGTATCAACTCTTCAAAATGGTCAATTTTCGGCGAGCGTATACAGTTATTTGCTTCATTCTGCCCGGAATGCTTGCGGGCTGTTCACACCAACCTCAGAGCGTTGAAGCCGTCGTCTTTAATGACGCCAAGCAAGAGAAGAGACCCAGTGAATATGTTTTGATGTTGAGCGCGAAGGTAAGTGAATCGCCGCCAACGATCCGGTTGCAATGGATCAGGAAACCAACGCCGCTGGACAGCTATACCGTCTACCGAAAGGCCAAGGAAGCGTCGTCCTGGGGAGAGCCGATTGCGACTTTGAGCGGCAGCAAGATTTTTTATGAGGATACGAACGTCGCCGTCGGGCAAACGTATGAATACAAGGTTCAAAACAAGAACTATGTGGGTTACATCTGGGCGGGGATAAAAGTGCCGCCCGTGGAGTTCCGTGGCAAGGTTGTTTTGCTGGTGGAGGCGGAACAAGCGGCAGCGTTAAGCGCTGAACTTGAAACACTTAAAAATGACCTGATCGGCGACGGCTGGATCGTTTTGCGCCACGACGTGTCAAGAGACGCTACGCCGCAGTCGGCGCGAGCCTTGATACAAGCAGATTACAACTCAGACCCAACCACCGTCAAAGCGGTATTTTTATTGGGTCATATCCCCGTTTTCAAATCCGGCGACATCGCGCCGGATGGGCATAGAGATCACTTTGGCTCATGGCCGGCGGACGCGTATTACGGAAGTATGGCCGCGTCGTGGGACGGCTCTCCTTCAACAATCCCCGGCGATGTGCAATTACAGGTAGGGCGGGTAGATTTTGACAATATGCCCGCCTTTCAAAAGAGTGCGACAGAGCTTTTGCGCCAGTATCTGAACAAAGATCACAAGTACAGGATCGGTCAGATGACGACGACGAAGGACGCTTTTGTTTCTGAAGGGTTTGGCCGCAACAGTGCCAATAATGCCGCCCTTCCAAACGCTTTCAGGTTGTTTCCAACGTTATGGGGAAACAACGCGCGGGTCGTTAAAGGATCGTGGGTTCAGCATTTACCCCGGGACACGTATACGTGGGGGCACATCAATGGGGCGGGCGGAGCCACTTCGTGCGCTGCGGTCGGCGGTAGGTTGACAACAAAGCAGCTTGCTTCCGAGCAGAATTATGGAGCCGTCTTTTGGCAAACCTTCGGCAGTTATTTTGGGGACTGGAATCTTCAAAACAACTTTATGCGCGCGTTTCTCGCCATGCCGGATTATGGCCTTGCCAATGCGTGGGTTGGGCGGCCAAATTGGTTTTTTCACCACATGGCGTTGGGAGAAACCATCGGCTACAGCACTCGGCTGACACAAAATAACAAGGGCATCAATGGAGGTCTATACACGCCGACCGGAATGTTTGCTAAACAAATTCATATAGCCCTGATGGGCGACCCGACTTTACGGATGTTCCCGATACCTCCAGCGTCGAATCTGCAAGCAACCAGGGTGTCGGGCGGATCGACCGCGTTACGGTGGGATGCCTCTGCGGACAGTGCGGTTAAGGAATACTATGTTTATGGGGCATCAAGCCCGGACGGGGTTTATATGCGGCTTAGCATAGTGAAGGGAACTACTTGGACGCATACGAACCCCGGAGACACGAGGTACTATATGGTTTGTGCCTCTAGGCTGACTGTGACGGGGAGTGGAGGTTTTTATAACTTAAGTCAGGGTACAATGGCAGAAGCAGTGCATTAATACAGTATTCCGATTAAGGGAGTTCTAGCAAATGAAGAAGTCGAGATTAACAGGCGGCCAGATTCGAGGCGCCTGGGTGAATGGAAACAGGTCTGTTAGTACCGCAGCTGTGCATCACGGTATTTTTAGATGGTGCTCAAAATGAAAGGATCGCCAATGATTTCTTTAAATATAGTCAGTAAGGATCGCCTTGACACGGTTCAAGCTTTAAGAGGCGTTTCCGCATTCGTTGTGGTTCTGGCTCACATATCTTTTATTGGGGTAGGGGTCTTCGGAGTAGATATATTTTTTTGTATAAGCGGGTTCATAATGATGTATGTTACAGAAAATGAAAGTAGGCGTTTTTTACAAAAGAGGGCTATGCGAATTTTGCCATTGTATTGGTTGATAACTTTCGTCATGTTTTTTGTTATTTTAATAGCGCCAAAACTAGTAAATTCTAACGAGGCTAGTGTGGAATATTTGCTTAAATCTTTGTTCTTTATACCGTATAAAAGAAATGGCCTTACTCAGCCGATTATACCAGTGGGGTGGACTTTAAATTTTGAAATTATGTTCTATGTTTTATTCTTTATAAGCGTAAAGATTAATAAGAATTATCGGCATTTTATCTGTAGTGGAGCGCTGGCGTTTATTGTGCTTTTGGGATTGTTTATAAAAACAGAGAATGTGATTTTTACTTTTGTTACAAATCCAATAATTTTAGAATTTGCGTTAGGTATGTTTGCATATATAATATTCAAAAAATACAATATCAATTCTGCTGGCAGTGCTAGGCTTAAAATAGCATCATTTATTTCATTTTTGGCTATGTTTTTAATAGCTTATTATATACCGTTTCTCTACCATAGCTTTATCATATTTGACATTCACGTTCACCGCTCTGTTTTGTACGGAATTCCTTCAATGATTTTATTGCTATGCTTTATAATGGCTTTTAAGGGATGTAAGCTGCCTAAGTTAATGGTCGTAATGGGAGATATGAGTTTTTCCCTTTATCTCGTGCACCTTCCTGTGGTTATATTTTTTGATAGAGTAGTGTATTCGATGAGTAAAATTGATGTTTTTTCTTTAATAACTGCCTTTGCTGCTATTATTTGTTCCATTTTATCAGCCTATATTTTGTGGTATTGTATAGAGAATAAGTTTACAAAATATTTGTCAAATTTTCTGTTTCCACGTCATGCTCTGTAGTCCTTCCTAAAAGCTGAAGAGATACAATTTTCTCGTAAAAGGGGAAGGCGCTGCAAAATGAACAAACCGATAGTTTTCGGATGATCATTAAGGTGGTCAGGTGCGTCGTGCAGTATAGGGTAAGAGCCAGACGTTTGCATGATATTGCTATGCTGGTGATGCTCGAGGTTCGGTGGTATGAACATCTCGCTGATGAGGCAGTAAAAAATCTAGAAATGTAGACTCATGCCGCAGTTGACAATACTGCAAATAATGCTAAAATAAAAACTTTTGAATAAGGGGGATGTTCAGGTCATGACCGCTTTAATTTCTGCCTGTTTATTTCTTTTGCTGTTAAAGCCGTTGTTTAATATTTGTGCCTATGTTGTTAGTTTTATATATATTCGTTTAATAAATAACAGGGTAACATCTTTCCAAAAAGTTTACCCCCCTACTGATTTGTCAAAACCTGGGTTGCGGAAACTAATAGGGCGTTATGTATCTGGGCTTGTGTACTATGCGACATTACAGACAGGGAAAATTTCATTTCACTTTATACGTAATTTTATTTATAAATATGTTTTCAGAATGAAAATGATGAAAGGAGCGATTATTTATGGCGGCGTGGAAATAAGAAGGCCGGATAAACTGACTGTAGGAAAAGGGTCTGTTGTTGGGCATGATTGTATTTTAGATGCTCGTAATATGATAGAGATAGGAGAAAACGTCAATATAGGTAATGGTGTATGGTTGTGGTCAACGCAGCATAATCATAGGAGTCAGAAATTTGATAATAAGTTTTCAAAAGTAATGAAAATAGTAGTTCATGATAGAGTATGGCTTGGTCCGAGAGTCACAGTTTTACCTGGATGCATAATCGGAGAAGGGGCTGTTATCGGGGCGGGATCTGTTGTGACGAAAGATATTGAACCTTTTACAATTAACGCAGGGATTCCAGCGAAAAAGGTTGGAGAAAGGAGTAGAGACATTGATTATGTGCTAAACGGAAGACCTTTGCCATTCATTTAAGTATTTCAAAAAATCCCGATTGGTTTGGGCGAATCGAAGGTGGAGATGAAAGAAAGTGACTGAACTATTGGAACGTACTTTGACCGTAGGACTATTATGGCATACTCTTACGTCGGACAATCTCGGCGTGGGAGCCCTGACCATAAGCCAGATGAAAGTCATTACCGAAGCTGCGCGTCGAAACAAGGCGCGGGTTCGTTTCATCATTGTTAGCCCTAGCGCACCTTACACAGAAACATCATTTTTGGTCGAAGGGTTTGAAGTTGCACATAGTGCAGGATTTTCTCAGCGTGCATTCATGACAGGTCACTTCGAGGCGATGACGCTGTTGCGTCAATGCTGCGTTGTGTTCAATATAGGCGCAGGAGATAGTTTCTCAGACATCTACGGCAAGAAGCGGCTGGCAATGCAGGTTCTTGCGAACCTATTAGTGCGTTTATACCGTAAACCACTGGTTATGGCTCCGCAAACTATTGGCCCCTTTGCCTCTTTCTTTGGCAAACAGCTTGGCAAAATTGGATTGTATGCCGCAAACCGTATTTATGCTCGTGATCACTTGTCAATGCAATATCTGAGCAAAACAAAATGTTACAATAAGTCAGAAGAAGTAATTGATGTTGCTTTTGCATTGCCTTTCGAGCGCCCATCTCATGAAAGTAATAACTCTACGCGGATTGGGGTCAACGTGTCGGGCTTACTCTATAATGGGGGCTATAGCGGTCGCAATGAATTCGGGCTTGCTCTTGACTACCGAGCTTTGATTGATGCTACTTGTGAGTTTTTTCTTGCCCAGCCTAGCGTAGAGGTGTACCTCGTCTCACATGTGATTTCGGATACAATAGAAGTAGAGGATGATTTACGAGTCAGTAAAAAATTAGTTGAACGTTACCCAGATCTGCGCTTGGCTCCGCGGTTTTCCTCTCCAATTGAAGCAAAAAGCTTTATTTCGGGGTTGGATTTTTTTACAGGTGCTCGTATGCATGCCTGCATCGCAGCTTTTTCCAGTGGTGTGCCTGTGTTACCAATGGCGTATAGTCGGAAATTCAATGGGCTTTTCAGCTCTCTGAAATATCCTTATGTACTTGATTGCTTGAGGTTTGATACAGAAAACGCATTGCAGATGCTCAGGCAGGCATTTGAACGTCGTGCCCAACTAGCTATCGAGGTAGAAGCAGGGAACCGCATTGCTCAAGCTAAGCTTGAGCAATATGTCAAACAGATTAGCGATTTTTTATAGTTATAAAACATTAGCTGCTTTTTAGTCCTCGTAGCCAAGAGCCTACGACGGCCTTGAGTTGTTTGATGAAGGAGCTTTCTTTAGCTGCAGCAAAAAGTCCCATATTTCGATAATTTGGCGCTGTTTTGAACGCTAATTTGAAACCGATTAAACGGGCAAGTAAAGTCCGTTTACGCTGAACTTGGTAAGGTTGCATTTTTTCTGCTTCTGTCAAAGAACATGCATCAAGCAAGATTTTATTATGTGCTTGAGCCTCTTTTATGAGACTTAAACCTTTGTCAGTCCGTGCTATTATTAAGCTTCGGCCTTGGTTTTCGGTAAAAAGAGGGTAACCCTTTTCGTCTGTATTCCATGCATCAGCACAACTTACGTCTGCGAACTCTCCCGTTCCATCAGGGCAGATTTTGCATCGAAACTGTACATATCGACCAAGAATACGACCCCAAGATGTGTCGTAATCCATTTCTGCTGATCGTCCATCTATTGTTTCCGCACGAGCCTTACCAGGCCAGCCATTTCCGCGATATCTGAAATTAGAGACTTCAAGAAAGTCAAATCCCATTTCTTGGATAATTTCTTTTGTCCCATTTAGGTTCGGTGTTCCTGCACACATGAATGCAATTAAAAGTGGGAATTTTTTTTCGATCTCAGAATGTGTTCGCATTAGTGACCTTAGAGCCGCAACGTCGCAAGGTTTTCCAATAAAAGCAAACATACCTTCTTGGTTTAAGCAATCTGAAAGGCGCGACAAAGGCGCGGCGGGGGCATAGCGTGATCCCGCGCCACGAAGAATATCCTCACGGGCATAGCTAATTTGAGCAACGTTTTCAAATGGGTTCTGATCTGAGGAAACAATATGAAGCACACCATGCACTTGCCTTGTTTCTAGCAAATGGATTGCTAGTGCACTCACAATACCACCTGACGACCCTTTATGCCTAACCTCATCATCTGCTGCATGGCCTGTCATGACTTCTTTCACAGGCCCCCAGATAGGAGTAAATGAATTATTACGATGTAGATGGGAAATACTACTTCCGGGGCAGACGGTATTGAATAAATCAACTTCTGAATGGCTTAATTCTCTGATTGCTTTCGGTCGAAGAAAGCCATCCGGAGATATTTTCATTTCAACTATGGTTTGTTGAAACATTTCTGCACAAATAGCGCAACCAGTACAGAGGTTCTTTTTCACAATGTTATTTATTGCTTTGTTCATGAATGATCTCCGATTAAAAAAGGCGAGGAACAAAAAGTAGCGATCCTAGCAACATTGTCCCCATTCCTAACGTTGCCGATACCCCTGAGCCTGAACGCACTACACGGATCATGTAAAGCATGCCAAGTAAAACATTTGCTAAAATAAGCGCGATTAACCAACCCTGCGCTTGCATACTGTGCGTGAGATAGCTTCCTACTGATAATACAAATATCAGATGAATGGCTGTTGACTTTGCACGATATTTTTGATGACCGGTAGCAGTTAGAATAATTCCCCATGCGGCAGCAAAAAAACGAACGAAGAAGAGCAACCCAAAAAACGGAAGCAAAGCAGTCAATTGCTGGTAGTCTTCTCCAAAAGCAAAATTTACGATTTGATCTGAAAAATAGGTCAATATGAGACCGAAAATTAAACCATATATCAAGAAGGAAGTTTGTAAAGCAAACACTATAAATGGATTTTTTTTACCAATTGCTTGTCTAGCGATTTCAGGTAGAAAAACATTGGCTAAAATTGGTGCAGCCTGATTTCCCCCTTGAAATATACGCATTCCAGATTGATAGATACCAACAGTGTCTATGGCTGCATATGCCCTAAGCATTAGGCTGTCGATATTTCCGAATAAGCTACCCAAAAAATGGTCAAGTGCATAAGCTTTTGTACGTATTGCTAGATTGAATGCAGTATAGGTTGATTGTAAAGAAAACGCGCCAAAAATTCGCTTGGAGAATGGTAGAATCAATGTAAGTTGAGCAACTTTTCCTGCCAGATGAACGAATGCGATTACTCCCGCACTCTGGCTCGTTATCACTGCTACAGCAATAAAAGCAAGTTGGATGGTGGCCGCGCATGCGGCAAGCTGAGATTCGCGCGCATAGTGCCCTAATGCCCGGTATGCAACGTAAAATGTTTCCGAAATGGTTTCAACGAGGTGTGCAAGCAAAAGCATAAGAAGTAGTTCTGGACGTTCCGTCATTACGGAAGCTCCCAGTGCACACAAAATAATGCCTGTAGAGAGCATGAATCGCAGACTCAAGGATGCACCTAGCACATCTGCCACGTTTTCTGGATGCTGTGCAATTTCCTTCAGAAGCATGTTGGATAATCCGTAATGTGCAAGCAGGGCACAAAGTAAGGTGGTTCCATACCAGAACATGTAATGTCCAAACTCTTCCGGCCCAAGGTGACGAGCGATCAGGATGAATAGAATGAGACCCGTGAATAGTCTAACGGCATTACTTAATCCCATCCAGAAAATATTGCGAAGCATGTGTTGATCACCCTTAGGAATGTATGATTTACCCTCGTATTCCCCTCTCCTGGAAGAGGGGGGAAATCAGCATGGTAAATCAGATGGGTTCTTTAGCCGGACATTTGCTCGGTGGAATTTCTCCGGGCAAACACTGTACGAACCAGCGCATCGGTGCCGATGATCAGCAAAAGGGCACTTAAAAATAACAGCATGCCCGCAAATCCATGTAAAAAGCCTTGCCCTGCCTCGTCGCCGAAGTAGTAAGTGATCAGAGTCAACACTATGACGCGAATAACATTGGCGGTAAAAGAAATAGGTACGATCAAAAATACCATAATGAAATTACGAATGAATGACTCATGTCGTACAAGATTAAGATAAAGCAATCCGAGAGATTCCAGTGTAAGCAGGGTGTGCAGCCCAGCACAAGCGTCGGCAACGAGCAACTGATATTGGCTAATCTGCAGAATGACGCCATTTCGGGCAATTGGATAGCCTATTGCGTAAAGTAGTTGCTCAGCCACGTAAGAGACGGCGATTTTCATCGGCATCGTGGCTGCTACAACGATAGTGCCTGGCAGTGGAATCATGAACAGCATGAAAAATAGGGGGAACCAGACGATCTTGGCGGAGCGCGTCCCAAACAGAATTAGCACACTAGCGAGCAATAGTAAAATGATGGAACCAACTTCAAGCAGAATGATATTCTGAGAACGACCTACAATATAAAACAGCAAGCCGACGATCAGAATAAGCCAAGCAGAGACCGAACCCTTTTGTTCGGTCTCTGCAGTACGCATTTCTGGCCATTTACGGTAGAGCAGCCATAACGAAATGGCGAACACGATAGGACCATGGGCGTTTTCGTCTGAACGCCAGATGCCTCTGAATAGATCGATAAAGGTTGGAACATACATGAAGCATAACCCGACGAGAACAATAAGCCAGGAGTTCAATGCCTTGGTATCGATGTAAGAGCGATTAGCAGGGGAAGGGGTAGTCATTGCACAGTCCTTAGTGAAGCCTGAATTTTTCTTGCTACTTTAGACATTGGTTGTTATTGTCACTGTACCAATCCGCTAAAGCCTCTTCGAAGGTATATTTGAAACGATAATCCGTTAGATTAAGCTTTTTGCATGAAATATTTGTGGAAATCATTGTTTTTTTAACTCTTGTCGGATGGATTCCAAGCTTATTTCCCCCTAAAACACTTATGAATGATGCTGCGAAGGTCAGTAGTGAAGCATTAATTTTAATGATTTTTCGTTTTAAGCCTGTTACTTTCTTTATGGTTTCCACTATTTGTTTGATGCTGCAAGCGGGAGAAAATGCACAGTTGAATAGTTCTGTTCCGGCTTGCTGCTTTCCGATCATGGTTAACATGAGGTGTACCAGATCCTTAGCGTAAATACATGCTTTTATAGTGTCTGTGCGGCCAGCATAAAAAAAACTTCGCCTGCGTATTCCCCAGTATAAGCGAGTAAAATTCCCATTTTCATTTTTTCCAAATGCTGCTCCAGGACGAACAATCAGCAGTTTTCGATTGCTATCATGCGCTTGCCAAGTTTCGTGAATTTTTTCAGCTACTAGCTTTGAGATTCCATATGGAGTGTCGGGAGTTGGTAGGGTTGTCTCCTCTTTTAATTCTTCAGATGCTCCATATATAGCAATGGAGCTTGTAAATGCTATTTTTTGAATTCCATGCTTTTCTGCAAATGCACAGACATTTTTGGCTCCCTGGAGATTTGTCTCAAAGAAATCATAGTCAGCATACTCTGGGAAACGATATCTTGCTGCCAGATTAAAAATAACATCATCTGATGATGCGGGTATATTTATCTCGATCGGATTTCGTACATCACAGCGAATGAAAACCGACCGGTTGTTATGATCGGATTCGACTAAGTCAATATTATAAATAGTTGCAGTTGCCTCCTGCTCCTTGATGCAGGATACAAGGTGCGACCCAATGAAGCCTGAGCCTCCAAAGATAAGGTAGTTCATTGTGTCCTGCTCCAGTAGGTTTTATTGCTGCTGAAACGAACAGCAAGTTTTTGAGGGAGTTTTTTGTAGCTTAACCCCAAATTATAGCCTAGTAGCCGAAAAAAATTATTGACGAAAGCGGCAGGAATCCAAAGTATATTCCTTTGCTTCCATAAAAAAAAGAGTTCCGACAGAATATATTTAATTCCTTCTCCTTGTAATTTGCCAAACGTTTTACTGATCCACGATTCGTTTTTATGAAAAACACCTATATCGAAATAGCGCCTGAATTCTTCAATTGGCGAATAATTATGTGAATGTTTACATGTTGCTTCTGCAGCGTAGCATACCTTATACCCGGATAAAAGAGCTTTGGCAGTGAAGTACATGTCTTCTGCAAAAATGATGTTGTTGCAGAACCCTCCTATTTCAATAAAAGTTTTTCTGCTGTAAGCGGAAAAAGAATTGGACGCAAAAGCTGTCTTAATGCCGTGCTTATTCTTGTCATGTAGTTCATATATATATCTTTCTTTTTTATAATTAAACAGCCTTGCGTGCTGAGATATTGGAGTAGCATCATCGTGCGGAAGTTGCCTTCCGTAAGCAATCGCTATGCGTTCGTTATCAAATGCCTTAGCTATCAACGAAATGGCCTTGCCCACAGGTATCGCGTCCTGTGTAAGAAAAACAACGATATCACAGTCAATTTTTTGTACTCCAAGATTTCGTGTAGCTCCATGGTTGAATTCAGAGGAAGGTATTTGTTCAACAGCAAATCCCGCTCGTCGAGCTATTGTGATAGTGTCGTCTACGCTGCCTGAATCGATTATTAATATTTTATCGAAGTCAGAACGTTGAGCCTGTAAAGCTTCTATGACTTTTTGCCACAAGGAGCCTGCGTTATAAGTAGGAATAACAATGCCTATTGTGAGTTTATTAATATTCATGCTCGATTTGTCAGTAGGTTTCGGGGTTTCGCCGCGTGTTTTCAAGACGAGGTTCGATACTGAGTAATGCTCGTTCAAGAGCATTTACTGCATTTTTCCAGGTAAACTTCGATAATAGCTTTTGTCCCTCAATCAGGTGGTTTTCAACAATGGAAGGGGATGTGATCGAATCAATGGCTTCAGCCCAGCTTTGATGGCTACCTAGTCCTACAAATTGGGCGGCATTGCCCAATACTTCTCTAAGCACTGAGATATCAGAAGCAATTACCGGTGTTCTACATGCAAGCGCTTCGAGCGGCGGAATACCAAACCCCTCAATGAGCGAAGGGAACAGCAGGGCGGCTGCTCCCTGATAGAGGCGCAGCAATTCGTCATGCGTGAGATAATCCTTAAACTCGACCTGATCGGATAGACCAAAATCGTGTACTTTCCGCTCCAGCAATCGTCGGTATGCACCTTGGTTGCAGGAAGCAATGATCAGTCGATAGTTCTTTTTCCAGTGTTGCGACATGTCGAGCACTTCAGCCACATTCTTGTGTGGATGGCGCCCACCAACAATCAGCAGGTAGGGATCGCCGTTGGCGCGTAGAGAGGGATTCGGACTAAAGGCACCGGTGTCGACCCCATTGGGTATGACGAATATCTGTTCCAGAGGGTAGCCATATGATCTAAAGATGTCCTGACGGGTTGTTTCGGAAACAGTGAAAACTGCACGACATTTCTTCATGAGGCGCGGGAGCAGAAAACGAAAGTAGATATAGACTTGTGGATGCTGGCTGGGAAAGTGCAGGTGAATGAGATCGTGCACAGTAATGATTTGCCCGGGCTGATTGGGTAATCCGTGATGCGTTGGTGAGTACACTAACCTATCAGGGTCGAAACGCAGCGAACGTGCCCACAGGTAGCGTCGCATACCAACGAATCTTCCTTTGTCAATGGCAACCGATTCAGGTGCCTTGGTCAGCACATTGCCACGAGGTAGCCTCCCGTTTCCCGCGACGAAATCGAGATCGAATCGCTCGGCCAAGCCTGTGACGCAGTTCTCCGAGTACGTGCCTAAACCCGTAGGCTGAGGGCCGAGCATGGAAAGATTGCAAATCAGTTTCATTGTGATGTCAGAAGTGTATCTATTGCTTCGATCGTGAAGCCATACCGTTGACCCACGACACCGTTATGTCCGCCCCAACCGACTAGGATTTGCTGAACATCGCCGAGATCCAGTCGGCCATTGTTGTCGCGTGCCCAAGAGGCTTGGCTTGCAAGGATAAACAGCCCGGAGTATACCTTGCCTCCACTCTCATTCTGTAGGTCGACGACCCATATCCCTCCTGTTTTTTCAATCAGCTGGAGCCGCAGAAGGGTTGGAGGGAAAGACCATCCAGGTGTTCTGGCTATTTGCAGGCGTACTCCGATCATGGCATCGAGTCCGCTCGCCGGAAGCTGCATTGCGGGGAAAACCCACGAATTTCCAGATTGACTGATGCGGCTTGTTATGGTTACAGAACACGTTTCTGGCGTGCTGTGTGCTCGTTCAATCGTTAAGTCAATATTTTTGGAGTGTTTTGGTATCCAGCGTGGACACGCGCTGTTTGGCATTAGCGGATGGGTTGTTATGTTCGTCGCTTTGGTGGAGGTTATGTCCGGGGTCAACGCAATCCGCACGATGTCATTGCCACTTTCACTTTTAACTTGAGCCATCGCGTAGCTTTTACCTACTGCCATCAGGTTGGCCTGAAAACGGCACGTAAACGTCTCACCATCTGGCCTGGGGTGTTCAATCGTGTATTGCGCCGGAGAAAGCAGTACAAGTCCCGGCCCGGGGATGCAGCCAATGGTCAACTTTTCAGCACCTGAGTTGGTCAGGTAAGCGCGTCCGGTGATTTCTACTGATTTCCCGTCGCTAACGCTTGCTGCAGTTTTATCACCAGAGAGATATACTGTATTATTGCCTTCGACTAGCATGTTGGCATTAAGCCACAATGGTGGTAGCCCGCGTAGCGCTTGTTTCGGAAAGTTTACTCGCTTGACTTGTTCTGGTAGTTTGTCAATTTGCGAAAGCAGGAGCGGAATTGAGTTGTTGATTTCTATCGATGCACCGTCCAGCCGTTGCCCGAAAATGTCGTGAACTTCTACTTTGGAGCCAAAACGGTTGATCAGTGCACCGCCGCCCCAGGTTACCGCAACCAAGCTACCATCACTTCTGCGAAAGTAAACGGTACGTCCTGTACCATGACGTTCGGATGCTATTGTGGAGGCTCCAGCCAGATGCCGGGTGAGAAGGGCCAGGGTGAGATATGCTGGGCGAGGGGAGAAATCCTCGCGGAGGATGCCCCATGTATGGAGGTTACCTTCTGTTAATTCGCCCCAGAAAAAGAAAAAAACCCGCTCATAGCCTGCAGCAAAGCCGGCTGCGTAGGTTTTGACTAAGTATTCCGCCTGTTTGCGTTCAGCTGTTTCCCAGTCACCATGCGCGTCTCTATGCAGTGAAAAGCCTGTCTCGGTTATCCAGCCAGGTCGCCCGGAAACCCCGGCATTACGCTCCATTGATGCTGTGTGAGAGTTAAGAAAGTCGTCTAGCTCATTGATTTCTCTATAGTAATGAAGGTTGCGTACATCGAAAAAATTTGCGGCATTGTTTTGGTAGGTTTCTCTAAAAAACTGCCCTGGTTGTCCAGCTGCGGCACCGATCAGGACGCGAATGTTCGGGTCGATCGACTTGACTCCTGCGTAGAACGACTTTAATCCATTAGTATATTGAAATGGGTAGCCCCTGAAAAAACCACTGTTTTGTTCATTCCAATACTCAATGCTGCGAACTGTTTTGCCAAGCCCCTTTGCAAAAGCCTGCCCGAATTCAAAAACAGCAGTATTGTCAATCGGTACTTGCTGGTTTGTTTGAGAGCGACCGCCGGGACGTGTCCAGACTGGAGAATCGTGGAATACCTGTACCAATTCCATTCCTGCCTGCGCGACAGTCTTGGCGACTTCTTCGAAAGGCTCCCAGCCCAGACGTTCACGCGTAGGTTGAATTTGGCTCCATGCCATGCGGTCACGTACAGTGCCAATTCCGGCTTGACGCATCATTTTTACCGATTGTTTTACAGCTTCCAATTTGCCGCTGCGATACCAACTTAGTGCGCCATCCATTCCGAACCGGGGTTCATTGGGCGATACGTCGTTGGGCAATACGACCAGTGCGCTTGTCCACATGCCTGTGTGAGCGTACTCTGGAGTGAACTGAGCGAGTACTTGATAGTAGCCGACAGGCAGCATTCCTAAGTCAATCTCGGTTTGTATTCCTGTTTTTGCAATAGTACGTGTTTTCTTTATTCGTCTAGCCAGATCACGTAGTTCTATGTGAAACTCTCCTCGTGCTTCCGCCGGTACGGTGGAAAAACGCCAGCGGACAGTCTGAGCGGTCGAGATCACTGTGCCTTCCGTCGCTTTCCCTGTCACAACTATGCCTGGAGATATCGTAAGGCCAGCGATACACCACTTGCCTACAGTTTCTTTATTGACACTTTCGATTTGCGCTACGACATGGACACGCATGGCACCTGGCGGGACGATAATAGATTCGCCAAGAGCAAGGCCGGAAAAAGTTCCGAGCCAAGGCCCTTGGCGAGACGTCCAAAGTTGCTTTCCTTGCTGGTTGAGGAAGCGTATCTTAATATAACCCCGTGCTCGAACCAAAGATGAAGCCAATTTTCCGGTCAGATGAATAGCAGCTTCGCCTTCGAGTGTGCAGTCAAGTATGTTCGATTCCACAGTCTGTTCTGCACGAGCCTTCACGATGAGATCAATAGGCTTGCTTGTGCATTGCAACGCCATTGCGGGTGGCGAGGCTTGTGCTAAAACGATAGAGCCAAACAAGGCGAGGAAGAAACGCAGTTTCATTACTCCTCCGGGGGGGTGCGCCGAAGTCCCAGTAATACCTCGGCCATCATACGCGCACGTGTTCGGTATCCCTGCATATAGCGGCGAAGAATCTGGAGCAAGGAAAACAGGTAGACGCTAGGTAAAGCCCAAGGGAAAAAGCGGCGGGTTACGGTTAAGCGTCCTAAAATACCATAATACTCCGATAGCATGCTTCGGTGTGTGCTTTTACCTGAACCGAGTGCTGCTCCTTCTTTATGAAAAATTACCGCCTGTGATGCGTATCCAAGTCGAAAGCCTGCTTTGCGGGCTCGTTCAGCCCAATCGATTTCCTCATAGTAGAGAAAATAATCCTCTGCCATCAATCCTACTCGGTTAATAAACTCATTCGTTACTAGCATTGAGGCACCTGATACGTAGTGCATGCGAGCCTCTATTTCGCTAACGTTCACAGTACATGGCCAAGTTTTTCCTTGTCCAATTTCGCGTATGATGCCAGACCAAGGGTAATAAGCGGCTCCACCAAGAGCCTGTATGGTTTTTCTGTCGTGTGCATAAACAATGGTACTCCCGCAGATACCAATAGTTGGGTCTTGCTTCATCCGCTCGATCATTCGAGATAACGTATCTGGTTCAACCTCTGTGTCGTTATTAAGAAACCATACAAATTCTGCCTTCAGGTCTGCGTGTGCATAGTGGTAGGCAAGATTGTTACCTTTAGCGAACCCAAGATTGGTTGGACTCAGCACGAGCGTAATATGTGGGGCAAAAGCATTTTCAGCATAATAGTCAAAAACCTGCGGAACTATGGGTGAGCGAATACGTTCAGTATACTTTTTTGCAAGAAAATCTTGGAGCTGTGTAGCCGAGCCATCTGGTGATCCGTTTTCACATATCACTGCGAACCACTTGATGCCAATGGTTCGTTCGAGGCTGGTGATACAGGCACAGGTATCAGCCGCTCTTTTCCAGTTTACCAAAATGATCTTGCAAAGCATGCATAGCTTCCTTGTACGAGGACAAACAAGTTTCAAATTGTGCTGAACCAGTGTTGCAGAAATTGAATCCGCACATCATCGGCAAGGACGTCGTAGAGCGACTTCCTTTTGTTTCTTTGACGAAGTAGTGCAACTCGACTAATGCTTCTAGGCGAGACCAGTGCAACACTCGTTCCATCTTAGACAGGAAGATTTTTTTGTGCGTGAGTTTGGCTTCTTTCATATCAAAATCAGACTACTGATTAATTCGAGAGTCGCCAAGTGAGAGTTTACTCGTAGGGAATGGGCTCGAGCTAGTTTCACGCAGTGCTGAAGCGATTATCAGAGGAAGTATATAAAAAACAGCAGCTGTAGAATTAAGAAGTATTGGGTTTGTGAAGCCACTCAAAATAAAACATAGAAGAGCAAAGGCTAAAGCATAATGATCTAGTGATCTTCTTCCAGATAGAATTTTATAAAAAAGCAGAAATACAAGAAAACCCAAAAATGAAATGCCGAGTATGCCAAATTTTGCTAAGAAACTTACCCATTGAACTTCATAGGCATATAAAAGGACATTGCTTCGGGTGTAATCTTTGGCGTAGTAACCAAGTCCGCCTCCTATGAGTGGTAAATTCTCCCAAGCGGCGATCAAGGGCGGGATTTGTTCAAAGCGAAGAGAGTCACTATATTCTGCTCTTACAGAGCTAAACCTATATTCATATACTTCTATGAGCCAGGGGAGTGAAGAAAGTAAAACAACGGCAATTATAAAACAGGTAATTAAGCGTTGCTTAAACGAGAACTTAAACAAGAAGCTATAAGCCCAAAGCATTGCAATAAAACCGAATTTATACCGAGAAAATGAGGAAATAAGAACGAATATACCCATTATCATGAATATGGCACGAAAAGGGATAGGCACTCGTAAAAATAATTGTGGATACGTGGGAACCAGAAATAAAAAAAGAACAGCTACAAAATCGCCAAGACCAAGAGTTATTCTATGGAGCCCTCCTGGTATTTCATCAGCAATAGGTTGAAATCTCATATATTTTTCTATAAAAGCCAATAGATTTTCAAGCGGCACTATATTTAATGCCGCTAGCACCACTATTGTGGTTTTCATTATTGAGAAGGCGAATATCCCATAAAATGCGGCTAGAATAACCTCTTCATTTTTAATTGCTTTACATGAATTGGCCATTAATATAAGCAGAGAAATAGTCAGGGTAACAAGAAAGGTCATTCCCTCAGTAAATGCGTAGTAAAAGTGAACCGCTGATCGTAGTGTTGCTACAAGCAAATAAAAGAAACAAAATAGTAAAGTTGCCATAAATAATAAAAGAATTCTTCCGCTTATTTTTGCACCTTTAAGCCAGTGAGCTAAAAGTGCTGTAACGCAAAATATATATGCAGCATGTTTTACAGGGATTCCTGCAAGGTTGCCAGAAGGTAGAAGCAGCGAAGAAATAATTAATGTTATAACACTGATTTTCGTTAAAAATTCTGTATATTTTATGTTCATGGCAATTGTTTATGAGCGTGTCAATGTGCTAGTGATAAGGTTTTTTTTGAGTTTGTTTATAAGATATATGTGTAATTTTTTACTCATTCCGCCATGACTCCATCTGTATGTGGTTCGACCGAGCCAGTTAAGACCTTGCGAGCAAGTGGTGTCAGTGAAGACAACAGCGCACGAATAAATTGATCTTGAAGAACAATTGAATCTTGGGCATCTGCATTGATTTCGGAAATGCGAAAAAGGATGCCGTCCGGAATATGTCCCCTGAGCCCGTAACTGACTCGGGCGACAGTCTGCTCGATTGCTCCCCGAACCAGCGAATCTCCTACTCGTATCCAGTAGGTTACTGGTTCATGACGATTTCCTAGTTGTGTCATAACTCGCATGACCGGAAGCTCCGCTGAACCAGTGAAAACGGTATCTTTCCGTTTGTAGATTATTTGAAATCCTTGAGACGGATAGCAAACCTCTGGTCTATGAATCCTACTGTCACTTGTCTGATCTTCGCCATATGCCAGTGACAGCATAATGCGACGACCATCGCTGTTGATGTAGGTACGCGATAGGATTTGTGAGTAAATGTGACTCAGGGATGTTTGCACCTGTGGGTTGATAACAGCTTGAGCGATTCGTTTATCCATCTGCCAGTCACCGAACTGCTGGGGAATGATGGCTTCGAGTTGAAATTGATTAGCCTCTGCTATAGCGCTCCTAGTCGGAGTGAACGCGGCAGATAGCACGAACGCGCTCAACATGAGCGTAGCGAGGATGATGGCACGATGGGTGGAAAGGGTCATGTCGCAAGAGGGCGTTTGCCCTGACAGATAATGCTGATGCTGCATGCTACAGCTTGGCGCGGTTCCATTCAATGCGCTAGCATCACGACCTTTCTCTATATTTTGCTTGTAGTGGGGTGTTTTCATGATTCTGGTAACAGGTGGCGCTGGTTTTATCGGGGGCAACTTCGTTCTTGACTGGCTGGCGGAAAACGGGGAGCCGGTGCTTAATCTGGATGCACTGACTTACGCGGGCAATCTGGAGACGCTGGAGGCGGTGATGGACGACCCGCGCCATGTGTTCGTGCAGGGCAACATCTGCGACCGCAGCCTACTCAGCGGGGTATTGGAGAAATACAAACCCAGGGCGATTTTGCACTTTGCCGCCGAGAGCCATGTCGATCGGTCGATTCATGGACCGGGCGAGTTCATCCATACCAATATCGAGGGTACGTTTTCCCTGCTCGAAGCGGCGCGTGCTTACTGGAACACGCTGGAAGGGGCGGAACGGGATGCTTTCCGCTTTCTGCATGTAAGTACGGATGAGGTGTTCGGCTCCTTGCGGGCGGAGGATGCGCCGTTTACTGAGGAAAATCTGTATCAGCCCAACAGTCCGTATGCCGCGAGCAAGGCGGCTTCCGACCATCTGGTACGGGCGTGGTTCCATACCTACGGGATGCCGGTGGTGACGACGAATTGCTCGAACAATTACGGGCCGTATCAGTTTCCGGAAAAACTGATTCCGCTCATCATCACCAACGCGTTTGCGGGGAAACCGCTGCCGGTGTACGGGGATGGCCTGAACGTGCGGGACTGGCTTTATGTGGGCGATCATTGCCGCGCGTTGCGTACCGTGCTGGCGAAGGGGCTGCCGGGGCAGACGTACAACATCGGGGGCGGGAACGAGAGAACCAATATCGACATTGTGCGGATGGTCTGCGCGTTGCTGGATGAACTCTGGCCGGATGAGGCGGCGGGACGCCGTGACCGGCTCATTACTTTCGTGGCGGATCGTCCTGGGCATGACCGCCGCTACGCGATTGACGCGAGGAAGATTGAACGCGAACTCGGCTGGTGTCCGGAGGAAACTTTCGAGACGGGTTTGCGTAAAACGGTGCAGTGGTATCTCGCACATCCCCGCTGGGTTGCCGATGTGCAGAGCGGGGCTTACCGTAACTGGCTGGCTGTGCAATATGGTATGGTTGGGAACGAGACGTAACGGATAGAAGTCGGATTTGAGGAACTTTCCCCTGTGGATGCTTCGTCTAACGCTTAAGGTCAGTCTGTAGGACATCCACTGGATAGGTGTAAATGAAGATTTTGCTTTTTGGAAAGAACGGCCAGGTTGGCTGGGAGTTGCAGCGTACGCTTGCGCCGCTCGGTGAAGTGGTGGCCTTGGATCAGGGCGGCGGAGAAGGTCTGGTTGGCGACCTGACGGACGTAGCGGGTCTGCGCGCCACGGTGGCGGCGGTTTTGCCCGATGTGATCGTCAATGCTGCCGCCTATACTGCCGTCGACCACGCCGAGACTGAACCGGAACTCGTACATCGTATTAATGCTGCCGCGCTTGAAGTGCTTGCCGGAGAGGCCGCTGCACGCGGTATCTGGCTCGTGCATTACTCGACCGATTACGTGTTTGACGGTAGCGGCGAACGTCCGTGGCGCGAGGATGACCCAACCGGGCCGCTCTCGGTCTATGCCAAAAGTAAACTTGCGGGTGAAGAGGCGATTCGGGCGAGCAACTGCCGTCATCTGATTTTGCGTACTTCTTGGGTCTATGGCGCGCGGGGCAGCAACTTCGCGCGCACCATGTTGCAACTGGCAGCCGCGCGTGATCGTTTGACGGTCGTGAACGACCAGGTTGGCGCGCCGACTGGAGCTGATCTGCTTGCCGATGTAACCGCCCATCTTGTGCGTAGCGCCTTGGCCATGAACCATCCCGGCGGCTTGTATCACCTTGCTGCGGCGGGGGAAACGAATTGGCATGCGTATGCCAGTTTTGTCATTGATGAGGCTCGTCGCCAGGGGTTGGCTCTCAAGGTAAAGGAAATCGTGCCGATTCTTACGGCTGATTGGCCGTCGCCCGCTGTGCGCCCTCTGAATTCGCGTCTCGATACTTTGAAGCTGCGGACGGATTTCGGCATCCATTTGCCCGATTGGCAGTTTGGAGTGAAACGGCTGCTGGATGAGATTATGAGTTCCGTATTATCATGAGAGGATGAAAGCGCGCAAAGGCATCCTCCTTGCGGGCGGTTCCGGAACCCGCCTGCATCCGGCAACCTTGGTTGTCTCCAAGCAATTACTGCCGGTCTATGACAAACCGATGGTCTATTACCCACTCTCGACGCTGATGCTCGCGGGTATCCGGGATATTCTCGTCATCTCCACACCGCAAGACACCCCGCGTTTCGAGCAGTTGCTAGGGTGCGGCGGGCAGTGGGGGGTGAATATCTCCTACGCGGTACAACCAAGCCCAGATGGGCTGGCGCAGGCTTTCATCATTGGCAGGGACTTTGTTGGTGATGCGCCTTCGGCGTTGGTGCTGGGCGACAATCTTTTTTATGGCCACGATCTGGGCAACGACCTGACCCGTGCCAATGCGCGGTCATCGGGCGCGACGGTGTTCGCTTACCCGGTCAACGACCCTGAACGCTACGGTGTAGTTGAATTTGACTCTGCCGGTCATGCCGTGAGCCTGGAAGAAAAACCGACGTGCCCGAAAAGCCGTTACGCGGTGACGGGACTCTATTTCTACGATGAGCGGGTGATTGATATTGCCGCCGGGATGAAGCCTAGTGCGCGCGGGGAACTGGAAATCACCGATGTCAATTCTCAATACCTGGCCTGGGGGGCGCTCGATGTGCAGGTGATGGGGCGCGGCCATGCCTGGCTCGATACCGGGACTCACGAGAGTTTGCTGGAGGCGGGGCTTTTCATTCAGACCATCGAAAAGCGCCAGGGACTCAAAGTGGCCTGTCCGGAAGAAATCGCCTGGCGCGCGGGCTGGATCGACGACGAGGCGCTCATGCGTCAAGCGGCGGCGCTGGCAAAGAACGACTATGGCCGCTATCTGCAACGTTTGCTTGAAGACAAGGTATTTTGATGAATGTCATTCCCACCGCGCTGCCTGGCGTGCTGATCCTCGAACCGAAAGTGTTTGGCGACGCGCGCGGTTTTTTCCTTGAAAGCTACAACGCGCGCGCGTTCCGCGAGGCAACCGGGCTCGATCCCGTTTTCGTGCAGGACAACCACTCGCGCTCGACGCGTGGGGTGTTGCGGGGGCTGCACTATCAAGTCCGGCAAGCACAGGGCAAGCTCGTCAGGGTGACGCACGGGCGGGTGTTCGATGTGGCGGTGGATGTGCGTCGGGGTTCCCCGCATTTTGGGCGTTGGGCTGGGGTTGAACTGAGCGAGGAGACGCATCGCATGTTCTGGGTTCCGCCCGGTTTTGCACATGCGATCATTGCTTTGAGCGAAAGAGTCGATTTCATGTACAAGGCCACCGATTACTACGCTCCGGAACATGAGCGAAGCATTCTCTGGAACGACCCGGACATCGGCATCGAATGGCCGCTGGAGGGGGTGGGTGACCCCCTGTTGTCTGAGAAAGACCGGGCAGGGAAGCTGCTGAAAGATGCGGAAGTCTGTGACCTGTAAGATCATGGCATTTTTTCGGTTCGATGGAGACGGGCGGCAGGATGCCGCCCCTACAGCCCATTCGCAAATCCAATTGCCTGAAAGGTCATGATTACACGTAGGGGCGGCATCCTGCCGCCCGCTTAAATCGAACGCTCTGGTGTCCAGGTAGAATATGAGGAAATAGCAAATGACAATCAGAACGGTCGTTCTTTCCGGCGGTTCGGGAACCCGTTTGTGGCCGGCTTCGCGTGAGACTTGTCCCAAGCAACTCCTGCCGCTGACCGGCGAGCGCTCCTTGTTGCAGGAGACGGTGCTGCGGCTCAAAGACTCCAGCGGCGAGGATGAAGTTGATCCGCGCCTGTTGGTGGTAACCAACGAGGAATACCGCTTCATCATTGCCGAGCAGCTTCGCCAGATCGGCGTGGGGCAAGCGAGCATCCTGCTCGAACCCATAGGCCGCAATACTGCGCCCGCCTTGACCCTGGCAGCCCTGGAAGCGGTCGGTGAAGACCCGGTGCTGCTGGTCATGCCGGCCGACCATGTCATCAACGACCGCGCCGCTTTCCAGCGAGCCGTTGCCGAAGGTGCGCGACAGGCTGAAAACGGTGCGCTGGTGTGCTTCGGCGTTGTGCCTGAACGTGCGGAAACCGGCTATGGCTATGTCCGCGCGGGCAATGCCGTTTCCGGGAACGGGGCGCGGGAACTGGCGGAATTCGTTGAAAAACCCGACGCCGAAACCGCCGCGCGCTATGTCGCCAGCGGCGCGTATTTCTGGAACAGCGGCATCTTCATGTTCCGCGCCTCGGTATGGTTGGCGGCGCTTGTGCATTTCCGGCCTGACATCGACCGGGCTTGCCGCGATGCCCATGCCGGGAGCGTGAAGGATGCCGATTTTCTGCGCGTGGAACACGCCGCTTTCGAGGCATGCCCTGCCGATTCCATCGACTACGCGGTGATGGAGAAATTGCGTGCCGCGCCGCAACTGGGACAGGGCGTCGTCGTGCCGCTGGCGGCTGGCTGGTCGGACGTGGGGGCGTGGGACGCGCTCTGGACGGTTTTGCCGCATGATGCCGACGGTAACGTGACACAGGGGGATGTGCTTTTGCACGACAGCTTTGGCACTCTCGTCTACGCCAGCCATCGGCTGGTGGCAGCGGTTGGCTGCGAAGACATGGTGGTGGTGGAAACGGCTGATGCCGTGCTGGTGACCCCAAAAAACCATGCACAGAACGTCAAAAAAGTAGTCGAGCGCCTCAAGGCGGAAGGGCGCAGCCACGGCCATCATCACCGCAAGGTGTTCCGCCCCTGGGGATGGTATGACTCCATCGACAGCGGTGAACGCTTTCAGGTCAAACGCATCGTGGTCAATCCGGGGGCGAGCCTGTCCCTGCAAATGCACCACCATCGCGCCGAGCACTGGGTCGTGGTAAGGGGAACGGCTGAGGTGCAATGCGGCGAAAAGACCTTCCTTCTCGGCGAAAACGAATCGACCTATATCCCCTTGGGCATCCATCACCGCCTGAGCAATCCGGGGTGCATGCCGCTTGAAATCATCGAGGTGCAGTCTGGCAGCTATCTGGGCGAGGATGACATCGTTCGCTTCGATGACGTTTACGGGCGCACACAATAACCGAATCCGGAACACAATCCATGACTGTCCGTACCCGCTTTGCGCCCAGCCCGACCGGCTATCTGCACATTGGAGGGGCGCGTACCGCGCTGTTTTCGTGGGCATATGCCCGTCATCATGGCGGCAGTTTCGTCCTGCGCGTCGAAGATACCGACCTCGCGCGTTCCACGCCGGAAGCGGTACAGGCCATTCTCAACGGCATGGCCTGGCTTGGGTTGGAGCATGATGAAGGGCCGTTTTACCAGACGCAGCGCATGGAGCGTTACAGGGAAGTGATCCGGCAGATGCTCGCTGCCGGAACGGCTTATTACTGTTACACCTCGAAAGAAGAACTCGAGGCCCTGCGCGCCGCGCAGGAAGCGCGCAATGAAAAGCCGCGTTACGACGGGCGCTGGCGGCCTGAGCCCGGTAAGGCGCTGCCATCCCCGCCGCAGGGCGTGGAACCGGTCGTGCGCTTCCGGAATCCGGTCGACGGACTGGTGGACTGGGATGATCTGGTCAAGGGCAGAATCGAGATCGGCAACGCCGAGCTGGACGATTTCATCATCGCCCGCGCGGACGGGTCGCCAACCTATAACTTCTGCGTGGTGGTCGACGATTGGGATATGGGCATCACCCATGTCATTCGCGGGGACGACCACGTCAACAACACGCCGCGCCAGATCAACGTGCTGGCCGCGCTGGGCGCGCCGTTGCCGCAGTACGCGCACCTGTCGATGATCCTCGGCGGCGACGGGACGAAACTCTCCAAGCGTCACGGCGCGGTGAGTGTGATGCAGTATCACGAAGAAGGTTTTTTGCCGGAAGCGGTTGTCAATTACCTTGCGCGCCTGGGCTGGAGCCACGGTGACGATGAGTTTTTCAGCCGTGAGCAGTTCATCGAATGGTTCGATCTCGACCACATTACGCCCTCGGCGGCGCGCTTCGATACGGACAAGCTGACCTGGCTCAACGCACAGTACATCAAGGCGGCAGACGATAAACGTCTCGCGGAAGATGCCGCCGCCCGGTTGCTGAAACGCGGCATCGACCCGCAAGCTGGCCCTGATCTCGCCGCCATCGTGGCGCTCTACAAGGAGCGCGCAGGCAGCATCAATGAACTGGCGGACGCGCTTGCGCCGTTCTGCCGACCGGGTGAGATTTCCGCTGATCTTGCCGAAAAGCATTTCACCGCCCCGGCGCGGGAGGCGCTTGCGGCTCTTGAGGCGCGTTTCGCCGCGCTGCCGGAGTGGGAAAAGGGCGCAATCAGCCAGGCGATCAAGGACGTGATGAAGGAGTGCGGCCTGAAAATGCCGCAAGTCGCCATTCCCCTGCGGGTCGCCCTGCTCGGTGTGGAACATACGCCGTCGATTGATGCCGTGCTGGAAGCGTTCGGGCGCAAACGGGCGCTGCAAAGGCTGGCACGGTTGCGCTGACCCATTCCCCTCCAAGGAGGGGAATAAAAACCTGCCCTAAATTCCCCTCCCTGGAGGGGTGGCGCGTAGCGACGGGGTGGTGCGGTGGTTGAGAAGCACATAGCGGTTTCCATACGCCGCTACCACCCCACCCCTTCGGGGCACCCCTCCAAGGAGGGGAATAAACCCCGCCCTAAATTCCCCCCCCTGGAGGGGTGGCGCAAAGCGCCGGGGTGGTTTCGTCCCATGGGCGGGGTTGAGCCCATTGCCAAGCCGGGTCGTAGAGGACGGTGCGGTTGCGCCCTGCTGCCTTTGCGGCATAGAGCGCCTCGTCGGCCCGGCGCATCGGCGCATCGGCAGTCATGTCATCGGTGCGTAAATCCGAGATGCCAATGCTGACTGTGCATGTAATGTCTATGTTGTCGACCTTGGCCGGATTGCTCTCGAAAGCGCGCCGCAGCCGTTCGGCGAGTTCGCGCGCGCCTTCCGTGCCGTCGCCGGGCAGCAGGATGGCGAATTCCTCGCCGCCCAGACGGCCAATGATGTCGCTGCGCCGCACGGTCTGGCGAACGATATGCACGAAGTGGCTCAACACGATATCCCCGGTGGCGTGCCCATATTCATCGTTGATGTGCTTGAAGAAATCGAGATCGGTCATCAGAATCGACGCCCGCCCGCCGTGGCGGCGCTGGCGCGACAATTCGGTTTCGAGCTGATCGAGGAAGTGGCGGCGGTTGCTGGCTCCGGTGAGTGAATCGGTGGTGGCCAATCGCAGCAGGGCTTCCTGGCGGTTACGTTGTTCGGTGATGTCATGGAAGACGATCACCGCGCCATTCTTTTGCCCCTGATCAAAAATGGGCGTGACCGCCACTTGCGCGGGGAAACAACTGCCGTCGCGCCGGGCAAGCCACTCTTCGGACTCGCGCGGCTTGCCGTCTTCCAGTGTTTGCATATACAAATGACTCATTTCAGAACTTGGATGATCAATGGAATCGTCGAAATGGAGAAGTTCGTGCAGGTTCCTGCCCATGACTTCTTCAAGCCGGAAACCGTGCATAGCAAGCGCGGCGCGGTTGATGAAAGTGATGCGACCGTTCCTGTCGACACCGCAAATACCGTTGGCGGCAGTATTGAGAAGCATGGCATTGTGTTGCAGAAGGTTTTCGAAGGCGGTTGTGTTTTGCTTCAATTGGCGTGCCCATTCGCGGCGCAGCAAGTACAGCAGCACGAGCAGGAAAAATTGGGCGAATATCCAGGCGGCCAGCGTGTTGACGACCACTGCCGAACGGTCTTTCTCCAAGCGTTTGATCCGATCGGTGATGTCGCGCCAGATCAACACGGTTCCCAATGGGCTGGCCTGGGGATCGGTCTGGCTCTGGTAATCGTTGAGCGCGGAAGCGATGAGTTGGAAGTGATGCCCTTTCCAGGCAAGCAGACGGTTTTGTGGCAAATTTTCGCTTGTTGCGGGCAGCAGCCCTTCTTTGAGCCAGTCTCCCGCTTCCGGGCGGCTTGCCGCGAGGATGAAACTCTGATGGGTTTCCATCGTAGGCCGGTAATCCTTCAGCATGGCATCGGAAACCCGCCTGTTGTCGAGCAGCAAGGCCATGCCTGTGTTGAGCCGTTTGTCCAGCCTGTTCAGAAGCTCGCTCATGCCGAAGCCGACTTCCACAATGCCGACGACGTGTTCACCGACATCCGGCGTGTGGTGGCTGACCACCGCCATACCGAGTATGCCAGCGTAAGTATGCTCAATCTCGAAACCGCTGCGCGGCTTGCGGTCTTGCACGATGCCGGCCAGCATAGGCCGAACCGCAGTGGATACGTCGCCAAAATAGGCTGGCGCATCCATTCGCAGGAAGGATGTACCGTCGGGGAGCAGGAATTGCAGATGGCGCATTTCATGACGGGCGCGGAGTTCATTCCATTGCCGTTCCATCTGTTTCCTTAAAGCCTGCCGTACATGTTTCGCGCGCGCGTTGTTATTATTGCCGTTGCGCTCACGCGCGATGTGTACGGCCTCACTGGCTTCGACGAGCAGGCGCTGAATTTCTGTGTTGGCGGCGATACTGTAAGCCAAGGCTTGCGCGCGTTGAGCCAGCGCTTCGTTCAGGGTGGTAAAAACGTTCTGGAACCTGACACTGTGGTTGGCAAGCTCGGTTTCAAAGTATTCGTCAACCTGCCCGTACAGATTAAAGCCGGTAGCCGCAAAAGCAGCCGCGAGTGCGAGGCTGCTCAAAAAGATGGAGAGCCGATAGGACATGGCTGTACTTTTTTTGAAAAGCTATTAGATATTTATATTACAAAAATGGAAGCGACCGTTGGAGTTTATCAGCCCAGATGCTTGCCGCTATCCGTGATTCATTTCCGGTTTCAATGTACGAAAAAAGCGCCCAGGGCTCATGGCATCGACCAATTCACGCTCCAGCGGCAGCGGCTCGTCTTCTATCCGTGATGCCAGTATCTCGCCTGTAAGCGTTGCCCAGGCCAGCCCGCGCGCGCCGAAACCGGAGAGGATGTACAGCCCCGGATGACTGGATTGGCTGTCGATGGGCATGGCTCCAACCAATGGCAGGCGGTCGGGTGAAACCGGACGGAAACCGACACGCGCGCCGAGCATGTCGGCATTCAACCCTTCTGTGTAACCAGGCAGGATGCTCTCCAGCTTGGCGAGGTTGGCCCGCTGGTCGATCAGGCGCGCGGCGGGGTCGGGGTCGCCAACGTCGAAACTGGCTCCCGCGCAACGCAAGCCGTCGACTTCGGGCGTCACGTAACCCCCCTGGCAGACCACGACGCGCGGGGCGTTGCCTGTTGCGGCGGGCAATACGCTAACCTGCCCGCGCGCGCTGAACACCGGCACATTTTCGGCCTGCGAAAAGCGGTTCACTCCGACTCCGGCAGCGAGAATCATGACCGGCGCGCGGGCGATGGTGCAGCCATCGGCAGCGAGCGCATGCCAGCATTCTCCACGGCGCTCGATGGCCGCGACAGGGCAAGACCAGTGCGCGCGGACGCGCTCCTGGAAGGTGGCGAGATTGGTCGCGCACAAACTCGGAGGCTGCACCCATCCGCAGCCCGGAAAATGCCAGCCGCCGCGCGGGACGCGCCAGCCAATACTCTCGCTCGCTTCAATGGCATCGGCCTGACGAAGCAGTTCTTCGGGCAGGGCGAGGCGTTCGACCACGGCCCGCATCTTCATTTCCTGTTCCGTGTCGCGCGCGAGATGGAAAACCCCGCAAGCCGCCGCGCGGAGCTTCATGCCCGAGGCAAGGATTTCCCCGATGCGCCGCCAGCCGTACAGCGCCCCGGCGCGCGTGATGCGGCTCATGCGGTTGTCGTCGAAACTGGGCTGTGGGCGCAATACTCCGGCGTGATTGCCGGAAGCCCCCCGGCCCGGCCCATCGGCGGAGTCGATGATGTCGATCTCCCAGCCGCGCGCACACAAACGTTCACAAACCGCCGTCCCCGCCGCGCCCGCACCGATGATGACCGCCTGACGCAAGGCTGGAGGCAAAGAAGGCTGGCGCGCGCGCGCCTCTGGATGAAGCGCGCCGCGCAGCATTTCCCGCTTGCCGCCGAAACCCGGCGCTTTCTCCACGAGGAACCGCGCGCGGCGCAAACCCTCGCGCACTTCCCCCGCAACCGACCACGTCGACAGGCTTGCCCCCGGAGCAGCCAGACGCGAGAGCAGATGAAAGACCCGCGCCGACCACATGACCGGGTTTTTGGCGGGAGAAAAGCCATCCAGAAAAAAAGCGTCGGCACATGCGTCGATCTGCGCCAATCCCTCACGGACATCGCCGAAATACAGTGTCAGGCACACCCTCCCCCCATCCAGATGCAGGCGGTGCATCCCTCCCGCGAGCACGGGCCATTGGGCGCGCAACTGGGCGGCGAGCGGCGCAAGCTCCGGCCAGTTGGCATGGAGCCGCGCCAGGTCATCGACCCGGAACGGGTGCAGTTCGCAGGAAATGAAATGCAGTACGCGCGCACGGGCAGCGTCTTCCCGCCAGGCCGCCCAGGTGGCCAGGAAATTCAACCCAAGCCCGAACCCCGTTTCCACGATGACAAAGCGGTCTCGACCACGCCAGCGTTCCGGCAGGCCGTTTCCGCCCAGAAAAACATGCCGTGCTTGCCCCAGTCCGCCATCGGCAGAGTGATAAACATCATCGAACATGTCCGAACGAGGCGTACCGTCGGGGGCGAACAGGAGCGTGGCGGGCTGGATCGGCATGGCGGGCAAAAGCGACAGGAAGGGAAGGTTGGGTTTTCTGTTTTATATTTACAATATCTAAATGTAAACCGGGCGGGGACGAATAATGAAAAACCATCTTGGGCAGAAAATGGGGTTTAGGGCGTTTTTGTTTGGGGTGATGGTGCTTGTGCCGGTTTTGTGGAGCGGAGCCGTGCTGGCGGCAGCAGGCAGTGGTGACAGCACTATTCCGGAATCCCTGAAACCGTGGAAAGGCTGGGCGCTGCACGGACAGGAAGCTTGGCTTTGCCCATCCGTTTCGGGTCAGCATGATCGCTCTTTCTGCGCCTGGCCGGGGGAATTGAAGCTGGAAGCCGCGCGGCAGGGCGACGGTATGAAGTTTCTCCAGAATTGGGAATTGCAGTATGAAAGCGCCGTGCCCTTGCCGGGTAACCGTAAATACTGGCCGCAACAGGTCGCGGTCGATGGCCGGGCGCATCCGGTACTGCTGAGAGGCGATACTCCGGTCGTGTGGCTGACGAAGGGCCGGCATGCGGTAAGCGGCTGGATTTCGTGGCAGGAACGCCCACAGGCGATGGATATTCCAGAGAACGTGGCGCTGGTCTCGCTCGTGATCGACGGCAAACCCGTATTGCCGCTGGCGCGTCACGGCAAGGCGCTTATGTTGGGCGCGCAGGAAGACGCGGTAACGCGGGCGGAGGACAGTCTCGATATTCAGGTGTTTCGCAAGCTCTCCGACGGGATTCCGGCACGCCTCACGACACGGTTTTTACTCAAGGTTTCAGGCAAGGCGCGCGAATGGAGCGTATCGAATGTTTTACCCGCGCACTTCGTACCGATAAGCATTTCTTCGCCCTGGGCGGCGCGCTTGGATACGGATGGGCGCTTGCAAGTGCAGGTGATGCCCGGACAGGCAGTGGTCGAGGTCGAAGCCCGCCTCAATAAGCCGCTGGAAGATGTCGAACCCATATTCTCTCCGGAACGCCAGCAGGAAGTTTGGAGCTACGAAGCTACTCCTGTCTTGCGCGTCACGGCGGTTTCTCCCAACGAGAGCATGCTCAATGTCGACCCCCGTCAGGCGGGTGTGCCAGCAGGGTGGTTGTCGTTGCCCGCTTTCGTGGTCAATCCCAAGGCGCGTTTCCAGATCGAGGAACGTTCCCGTGGGCAGAACGAACGCGAAGGCCAGCGGTTAGTGCTGAAACGCGATATGTGGCTGGATTTTTCCGGAAAGGGATTTTTCGCGCGGGATCGCATCGAGGGAAGCATGCGCCAGGGCTGGCGGTTCGATGTGGCGAAGCCTTACAGGCTGGAACGCGCCGATAGCCTTATGGCACGAAGAGAAGCCCCCGATGATTTGTCGGCGGCGCTGCTGGTGACAGTCGGCGCGGACGAGACGTTGACCGGCGTGGAATGGCATCAGATGAATGTCACGCTCAACGCGGGTGTGCGTCTGGAGGCGGATGTCTCAAGCCGGGTTCCGGTCACGGGTTGGCAACAGTCGTTCGACAGCGTGGAAACCACTCTGCGAATGCCTTACGGTTACCGGCTGATTGCCGCGCCGGGCGTGGATAGAGCTTCGGGTAACGTGTGGGTGGAACGTTGGACAATTCTGGATGTTTTTCTCGCAGCCTTCTTCGCGTTGCTGGCCTGGCGGATGTTCGGCACGGTGGGCGGAGTGATCTCCATCGCCTACCTGACTCTTGGAATGCACGAGTCCGCGCCGGTTCAGCCTTTTGCTGCCGTCATCATCCTGGCCTTGCTGTGCCGTGCCTTGCCGGAAGGGCGTTTGCGTAAGGTGTTGCGCGCCGGAGAACGTATTGCGCTGCTCTGTTTTGTCGGCGCAGCAGTTTTGTTCATCCCGACGCAGATTCGTACCGCGCTGTATCCTCAGCTTGAAGGGGGGGGCATGGTGGAAGCCGTGCTGGTGGATATGCCTGCGGACATGCCTGATGAGCAAGATTCCGCTGTTGACAGGATGGAGAGGATCGCTGAATTGGGCGCGGTTTCTCCCGCTTCTCCGCCGCCGCCCGAATCATTATCAATAAAAAGCTCACAAGAAGCCGTAATGAGGTCACAAGGGGCCGTAGTGATGTCAAAAGAAGCTGAGAAACCCGCCACATTGAGAAGGGGTATGTCCGCTTATGCGCCTGAGCAGCGCCAGCGTTATGCCCAATCCACCGTCACGCAGACGGGCGGCGGCGAACCGGCCTGGACATTGGGGCATTCCTACAGGCTGCATTGGTCAGGGCCTGTCACTGAAGCGCAGAGCGTGCGGCTGCTGCTCAGTCCGCCCTGGTTGACCCGTTTGCTGCGCCTGCTGATCGTCGCGCTGTTGGGCTGGCTCGTCTGGCGTTCGGTTCGCATGGTTTTCCCCGGCGCAGGTGCGCCTTCGTCGTGGGGGAAACCCGGCGCGGCAAAGGCTTCGACGCCTTCCGCTACGGCGGCGCTCTTCATATTGTGCCTTGCGGGTTTTGTGGCGGTCGGATTGGGTTTTTCCACGCCTACCGCTGCCGCGCCGCCTGAAAGCAGCGCATTCCCGCCCGATGATCTGCTGGAGGAATTAAGAACCCGTCTGCTCAAAGCGCCCGCATGCTCGCCATCTTGCGTGGATATCGCCAAGGTTCGCATTGATGCCGACGCATCGCAATTCAAAGTGATGCTCGTGGCGCACGTCGAGGCGGTGACCTCGCTGCCGCTGCCTGTGCCAGACGAGCAGATGACCCTGCGCGGTGCGCGCGTCAACGGTGAGGCACAGCCGGTGTTGCGCGTCGGGGAGCAAAACTACATTGCCCTGCCGCGTGGCGTCCATCATGTCCAGCTCGAATATGCGCTCGATGACGATTCCGCTTCGCTCGGCTTTCCGATTCGTCCCGCGCAGATCGAATTCGGCAGCGCGTACTGGCAGGCCGATGGTATCGACGAAGGGCGTCTTCTGGGGGAAACGCTCAATTTCTCCCGTGTGGCCGCTGCCACGGCTGCGCCGTCCACCGACCGGAAAGGTGGGGGAGACGCTGCCATGGCTTTGTCGTCGTCGGCACAGCAATTTCCGCCTTTCGTACATGTGCAGCGCGATCTCATTTTTGATCTCGACTGGAGCGTCCGTACCCAGGTCAGGCGCATCGCGCCGGAGGACGGCGGTTTTACCTTCCCTGTGCCGCTGTTGCCCGGCGAACACATCACCACCCCCGAACTCAAGGTTCAGGATGGCCGCGCCCTGGCGGTTTTTGCAAGCAAGACCAATACGGCCAACTGGACGGCCCGGCTGGACAAAGTGAAGAATGTCATCGAACTGCGCGCCCCGCTTCTGACGGAACATGCGGAAACCTGGCGCGTCACCGTGAATCCCTCTTGGCATCTGGAGTGGGAAGGCGTGCCGGTGACTCTCAAAAGCAGCGGGGAAGATGTGATGTTTGTATTCCATCCCTTACCCGGCGAAAAATTGGTGCTGACCCTGACGCAGCCCGTCAAGACCGAGGGCGGAATCCGCGCCATCGACAGTGTGCGGCTGGAGAACCATGTCGGCCAGCATGCCAGCGATGTCACGCTGGAATTCAATCTGCGGGCGAGTCAGGGAGGCGAGCATCTCATCACCCTGCCGTCGGAACTGGAAGTGCTCGAAGTGCGGCGCGGCGGAGTCCCCCTGAACCTGCAAGCGCGCGAAAATCGCCTGAGCCTGCCCGTTTCGCCAGGGTCGCAAACCTACACGCTCCGGCTGCGTCATCAGGGGGAGGTTGGCTTTTTCATGTCCAGTCCGGGCATCGCCCTTGGCTTGCCAGCGGCCAACATCAACTTGCGCGTCGTTCTCGGCAAACAGCGCTGGATTCTTGCAACGAGCGGTCCGGTAGTTGGCCCGGCAGTGCTCTATTGGGGTGAACTACTGGCGGCGCTTCTCCTTGCTTTCCTGCTGGCGAAAAGCGGTATTTCTTCGCTTAAACGCTGGCAATGGTTCCTGCTCGTGTTGGGTTTTTCCACCTTTTCGTGGATGACGCTGTTTGTCATTACACTCTGGCTGCTCGTTATCGACTGGCGTGTGCGGCGCGAATCCTGTTCGGATTGGCCTGCGCGCAGGTTTAACGCCATGCAGGTAGGCATCGTCATACTGACCGCCATGATGCTGTACAAGCTCATCAACACCGTGCCTGAAGGTCTGCTTGGCGTACCCGACATGGGCATTCGTGGCTATGGTTCCGGCAACAACAATTTGGCTTGGTTTGCTGACCAGAGTGATTCACTGCTGCCCGTCGCCACGGTCTTCAGCCTGCCAATCTGGCTATACCGCGCGCTCATGCTGGCCTGGACGCTCTGGCTTGCAAATATCCTCATCCGCTGGTTGAGCCGGGGATTTTCCGCGTGGCTCAAGAATGGCTACTGGAAGAAAACCGGGCGGATGTGGAAGAAAAAAACTGTTCCACAGCCTATCGCTTCAGAAACGGCCACTGGCGACGAGAAGTGTGATCAAAATGGTGAAGAGGGAGGGAAGTAAAATGCAGGTAACGGCTCAAATGATCGGTGAATTGATCGACAGCCGGAATGTGTCGATCGTGGGTTCCGTCGATCAGAACGGTTTTCCCAACATCAAGGCCATGCTCGAACCGCGCAAGCATGACGGCATCAAGACTTTCTGGTTCACAACCAATACGTCCAGCATGCGCGTGACGCAATTCCGCGCCAATCCAAAAGCGTGCATCTATTTTTTCGACCGCGACACTTTCCGGGGCGTGATGCTACAGGGCAGCATGGAGGTGTGTGAGGACGCGGCGACGAAGGAGATGATCTGGCGCGAGGGCGACACGCTCTATTACCGCGAAGGCGTGACCGACCCGGATTATTGTGTGCTGAGGTTTACCGCCGTTTCGGGGCGCTATTACGCGGAGCTTTCTACCAGCAGTTTCGAGGTGGGGTAAAAACAGCGGGAGAGAAAAGCCGGGGCGGAACGCCTAGCCTATTATGACAACCCAAAATACTTCTCAAAAAACCTGAGCAGCTTTTCAATAACGTTCTGCTTTTTGGTTGTCCGTTCCCCCCCGCCGCTAAATCGCGACATGGGCGGCAAAATTCTATCAATATCCGTGCCGGTGGTTCTGATCGCGCCATCACGGAAGGAATTTTCAACAAAGCGCCGTGTTTCCTCCGGCTTCAGCTTCTCGGCAGCAATCAGGGCAGACAAATCGTTTTCCTTCTGTTCCTGGACGTACTTTTGCCAGTCGTCGTCCACTTGGGTTGCAGTATTGACCCGCGCAATAAAGCCTTCGATAAGTTCTTTCTTGCTCCGAAGCTCGATACTGGAACTCACAGCCTTTTCAATCGCCTGAAGGATGCTCAAGTCCGTGCAGTTCGTTTCGTGGTATCTGGCCACCAGCATGAGGATGTAATCAATGTTGACCTCGATCTGCTTGATCAGCTCGATCTCGAAAATCACATCGTCATTGATATTTTCTTTATCAGCGCTTTTGTCCCTGGAAAACTCCTGATACAGATCGATGTATCTGCTCTGATAATCCTGAAATTCCCGTTCGGACAAAATTTCGTTGCCCGCGAACTCATCAAAAGAAGTCAGAATGTTTTTCACGCGCAGGATTGCGCCAAAAAGGTTGATAAAGCCCTTCTTTGCCATCTCGCCAACGATGTCGACGCCCAAGGGGTAGGTCGTGACGAGCCGCCCAATGAGTTCTTTGTATCCTGGCTTGTGCTTTCCTTTTTCTTCGTACCCGTTGTAATACTCGTCATAGGTTTTCAGCAGGACGATACCGCCCGCTTCCCGGTCGCCAAAGAGGCCAATGGCCTCATCCGTGGCTTGCTTCAGGTCACGAAAACAGATGATGTTTCCAAAAGTTTTAACAGAATTGAGGATGCGGTTGGTGCGGGAAAAAGCCTGGATCAGCCCGTGCTGTTTCAGGTTTTTGTCCACCCAGAGCGTGTTGAGTGTGGTCGCGTCAAACCCCGTCAGGAACATGTTGACCACGATCAGCAGGTCAATCTCGCGGTTTTTGACACGTAAGGACAGGTCTTTGTAGAAATTCTGGAATTTGTCCGCCGAAGTATCGTAGCTGGCTCCAAACATGGCGTTGTAGTCAGCAATGGCACTTTCCAGAAAGTCGCGGGAGGCCTTGTCGAGTTTGTCGTTCTCGAACCCCTCATCGGTAAGCGTGTCCTCCGGGTCGTCCTCGTTGGCACAGAAGCTGAAGATGGTGGCGATACGCAGTTTGCGGCTGCTTTCCGCATTCTGGCGCTTGAATTCTTCGTAGAACTTCATCGCCATTGGAATCGAGGCCACGGCAAAGATGGAATTGAACCCCTCAACCCTTCTGCTTGCTTTTTCCTCTTCTACCTTGCCGTGTTTGCTGGCCGCGACTTCTTCGACATTCACGATAACCCGGTGCTGGAAGAAGGCGCGGTTTTTATTCCTGTAGGTCTTTTGGTCGAAGTGTTCGAGCGTGTACTTTACGATCTCCCGCACGCGCTCCGGGGCGGACATGGCCTTTTCCACGTCGATAGCCCGGACTTTCGCGTCCTGCACGTCCGGCGACATCTTCACCGTGTTCACGTAGTCGATGCGAAACGGCAGCACATTGCCATCGTTGATGGCGTCCACGATGGTGTAGGTATGCAGCCTGTCCCCAAACGCCTGTTCCGTCGTCCGCAGGAACGGATTGCCGCCATGTCCGGCGTTTTTGGAGAAAATCGGCGTGCCGGTAAAGCCGAAGATGTGGTAACGCTTGAATGCCTTGGTAATCGCCTGGTGCAATTCCCCGAATTGGGAGCGGTGGCATTCGTCGAATATCAGCGCGACGTGCTTGCAGAATACGGGGTGATTCTTGTTCTTGCCGACAAAGATACCGAGCTTCTGGATGGTGGTGATGATGATCCGGGCGTTTGGGTCTTCCAGTTGCCGTTTCAGCACTCTCGTGGAGGTGTTGGAGTTGGCCGCGCCTTTCTCGAAGCGGTCGTACTCCTTCATGGTCTGGTAATCGAGGTCTTTGCGGTCAACGACGAACAGCACCTTGTCGATGCTGGGCAGGTTCTTGGCAAGCTGTGCCGTCTTGAAGCTGGTCAGCGTCTTGCCGCTGCCGGTGGTGTGCCAGATGTATCCGCCGCCTTCGACCGTGCCGGCTTTTTTATAGTTGGCCGCAATTTCGATGCGCGAGAGGATTCGCTCGGTCGCCGCGATCTGGTATGGGCGCATGACGAGCAGCAATTCTTCCGAAGTGAACACACAGTAGCGGGTGAGGATGTTCAGGATCGTGTGCTTGGCGAAGAACGTCGCGGTAAAGTCTGTGAGGTCGGCGATGACCTTGTTCGTGGCGTCCGCCCAGTAGCTTGTGAACTCAAAGCTGTTGCTGGTTTTTTTGCGGCTCTTGCGCTCATCGCCCCCCATCCCCCTGATGTGCTGGTCGCGGGTGGTGTTGCTGTAATACTTGGTGTAGGTGCCGTTGCTGATGACGAAAATCTGAACATATTCATACAGCCCGGAAGCTGCCCAAAAGCTGTCCCGCTGATAGCGTTTGATCTGGTTGAACGCCTCGCGGATGGCCACGCCCCGGCGCTTCAGTTCGACGTGGATCAGCGGCAGGCCGTTGACCAGAATCGTCACGTCGTAGCGGTTTTCACGCGCGCCGCGCGCTTCCTCGTATTGGTTCAGGACTTGGAGGCGGTTGTTATGGATGTTCTTTTTGTCGATCAGATAAATGTTCTTCGTGCTGCCGTCCTCACGCTTGAGGATTTGCACATAGTCGTCCTGTATCCGACGGGTTTTTTCCACGATGCCGTCGTTCGCGCCGGAAATGCACTCGCGGAAAAACAGCTTCCATTCTGAGTCGGTAAAGGCCGTGTCGTTCAAAGCCTCCAACTGACGGCGCAGGTTGGCAATCAAACCCGCTTCGTCAGTAACGTGGATGCGTTCATAGCCTTGCCCTTGCAGGCGTTTGATGAAGTCCCGCTCAAGCTCCGCTTCGGATTGATAAGAATCCTCCCGCACACACAGGGCAGGCTTATATTCGGCGACGACTGTCGATTCGTTGTCGGCGGCGATGATGCGGTATTGGCTCATGTACGTAACTTCCTTGTCTTTGTCATTGCGGGCGCAGCAATCCATCTGCATTATTTCACCGTTTTTACTGGATTGCTTCGTCGCTTCGCTCCTCGCAATGACGGAGTGGGAAGGTTAGCAGCTTGTCGCGGTAGTACTCGTATTGCTTGCGGCGGGCTTCGATCTCGGCGGGCAGGCCGCTGGTGATGTCGGTGGTCAGGGTGTCGAAACGGTCGAGGATAGAAACGATGCGGGCTTGTTCTTCGAGCGAGGGGAGAGAGAATTTATATCTTTTTACCTTGGCATCGGATATAGCCGGATAACTTGTGCCTTCTTGGTTATTCTCAACGTACAAGTTGAAATTTCCGGTTGTTATTGTGAAATAAAGAAATTTTGGCAATATCCTTTGTGTATTAGCTCGCAAAATGCAATATCCAGTACTACATATCTGCCCATCAAATTTTGATGGTATAAAACAATATCGTTGTAATGTAGGACGTGTTGTAGCGAACAGTACATCATTATTTTTAATAATCTGCTGTGCCCTACTTGGAGCATTTGCTGAATTTATTACCTGCTCAGGCTGAATTTTATTAGTTTCTCGATCCACAGATGTTAGATCAATATAATAATATTCATCATCTGATTCTTTCCAACGGATATTACTCGTATGTAAACACACTTCTCCCAACAACACCACTGGCACATCATCGCCAAAAGTCAGCAATTCGTTCCGATAATATTGATATTGCTTTTTCCTCGCTGCAAGCTCCGCTGTAAGCTCCGCTGTAAGCTCCGTGAATTTGTCCAAAATGCGGACGATTTCTTGTTGGATGGAGAGGGGTGGGAGGGGAATGATGACCTTCGCCATAACATTACTCATTAGCTTGGGGTTGCCCATACCATCATTAACGTAATCCTTCGCAGAAATTTGCAAAATATAATATATGAATTTTGCACTGATTTTGTCTATGTCTTTTACTTTTAATAAACCGCATACATTTGTTATACTGAATTTTTCTCCAACATGATAAAATACAGAACCAGCGTTTGCACCGTCAGTTGTCCATGTTATAGATTCGCAGTCGTAGTCATACGTGTTTATATAACCGAATATGCCGTTATTTGCTGTCTGTGAAGAATAAACAGGATAATCGCCCACATTGTCTCGTAGATAATCCTTTGACATGACCCGCCCGCGAGTGATGTCACAAATCTCTCCCAACGGAGCGCATTCCACCCCATCCGGGCAAAGCTCGGCGATCAGCCGGTCAAGCTTGCTCATCGCTCTCGTCTCCCGCATGGTTTTTTGCCAGTTGCTTCACTGCCCGGTCAAAATCACTCTCCAATTGTTTCATCTCCCGCGTGCGGTATATCTCAAATTCTTTTTCAGCTTTTTCAATCGCCCGCTTATGCGAGACGCTTCCCTTGCCTATGAGCAGTTCGCGCCGGTTGCCCAGTAATTGACGGTCGAGTTCGGCAACCCAGTCCGCCATAGTCATAGCGTGTTCTTCCAGCGCTTGCAGCTCGGCATAATCCAAAAACTGCGATACAAGCAGATTCAATATCTGCAACTCTCTTTCGCTCAAAAAATTTTTGGCAATGCGGACATCCTCTTTCGTAATATAGTTACCCTTGAAATTCGTCATGCCGACCAGAGGTTTGCGGCTGTCCGCGCGTTCGTAAATCACTTCCGCCGCCGTGTGTTTATGCGCGGCATAGTGCATTTTGTTCTGCACCGTTGCAAAAAACTCCCGCGCAATATCTGTTTTGGGGTTGTAATCAATCGCTGTTGTATAAATATCTGTCACTTGCTGATACAGGTTGCGCTCGCTGCTGCGAATGTCGCGGATGCGTTGCAACAGTTCCCGAAAATATCGCCCGCCGCCATTTTTCAGCCGCTCATCGTCAAGCGTGAAGCCCTTACGGATATATTCATTCAGCCGCTTCGTCGCCCATTGGCGAAATTGCGTACCACGCAGGGATTTGACGCGATACCCGACGGAAATAATCACATCGAGGTTGTGATAATCAACTTGATACGTTTTGCCATCGGCGGCAGTTGTTGCAAAATTTGCAACAACTGAATTTCTCACCAACTCACCTTCTTCAAAAACATTTTTAATATGGCGTGAAATCGTTGATTTATCACGCTCAAACAGCATAGCCATCTGGTCAAGCGTCAACCAGGCGCTTTCCTCGCCAAAGCGCACATCAACAGATATTTTTTCATCTTCCGTCTTGAAGATAATGATTTGATTGCCCGCTTTCCTCATTGATTACGCCCCCTCTATTTCCTCGATGATGGCGGCGATCTCCCGACGCAGAACATCGCTACGGGCAACGATGCGCTCAATTTCGGCATTCAGTACGGCGATGTCCACCTTCTCGCGCTTGTCCTCCTGCTCAACGTAGGAACTGACAGAAAGATTGTAGTCCTGCGCGGCAATGTCCCCGTTGGGCACAAGCGCGGCAAAATGCGGCGCGTCTTTCCGCGCCATGTACGCGGCAAGGATGGCGTCAATGTTCGCCTGCGTGAGTTTGTTGTTGTTCGTGACCTTGACGCATTCGCGGCTTGCGTCAATGAACAGGGTGCTGTTCTCGCTCTTGGACTTTTTCAGCACCATGATGCAGGTAGCGATGCTCGTGCCGTAAAAAAGGTTGCCCGGCAACTGTATTACGCAATCAACATAATTGTTGTCGATGAGATATTTGCGGATTTTCTGCTCCGCCCCGCCGCGATAGAGAATGCCGGGGAAGCAGACAATGGCCGCCGTGCCGCTGGTGGCCAGCCAGGACAGGCTGTGCATGATGAAGGCGAGGTCAGCCTTGCTCTTCGGCGCAAGCACGCCCGCCGGAGAAAAACGCGGATCGTTAATCAGCAGGGGATTTTCGTCGCCCGCCCATTTGATCGAATACGGCGGATTGGAAACAATCGCCTCGAACGGTTCATCGTCCCAATGCAGCGGCTCGGTGAGTGTGTCCCCGTGGCCGATGTCAAACTTGTCGTAGTCGATGTCGTGCAGGAACATGTTGATGCGGCAGAGGTTGTAGGTGGTGATGTTGATCTCCTGCCCGAAAAAGCCCTGCCGGATGTTCTCTTTCCCAAGAATCTTGGCGAACTTCAACAGCAGCGAACCGGAGCCGCAGGCCGGGTCATAGACCTTGTTGACTTTGGTTTTGCCAACGAGCGTCAGGTGGGCGAGAAGTTCGGAAACCTCCTGCGGGGTGTAATACTCGCCGCCGCTTTTGCCCGCGTTACCGGCGTACATGCCCATGAGGAATTCATAGGCGTCGCCAAAGGCGTCGATGGTGTTGTCCTTGTAATCGCCAAGCTGCATCTCGCCCACGCCGTTGAGCAGCTTGACTAGGCGCTCATTGCGCTTGGCGACCGAGGCGCCCAGCTTGTTGCTGTTGACGTCGATGTCGTCAAACAGCCCTTTGATGTCGTCCTCGCTGTCTGTACCCTGGGCGGAGGATTCGATATGCCTGAAAATCCTTTCCAGCGTCTCGTTCAGGTTCTCGTCCGACGCGGCGCGGCTACGGACATTCTCGAACAGTTCGCTTGGCAGGATAAAGAAGCCCTTTGTGTCGACCAGTTCCACGCGGGTAAGCTCGGCCTTGCTGTCTGGCAGCTTGGCGTAATCGAAGGACTCATCGCCCGCCTCACGTTCCCCGGCGTTGATGTAGGTGGCGATGTTTTCGGAAATGTAGCGGTAGAAAAGGATGCCGAGCACGTATTGCTTGAAGTCCCACCCGTCCACGCTTCCACGCAGGTCGTTGGCGATATTCCAGATGGTGCGGTGCAGTTCCGCACGTTCCTGTTCCTTTTTGTTGTCAGACATAATCTCCGTCTCTATGCAAACAAGATGTATTGCTTTTGAGGACAGGCTCTTGCTCAACAAACACCTCGCCCTCCATTCCCGCTAATTCTATCCTCCGAAGGTCAGAAATTAAGCCGCGCAACCCAAGGAAGCTCTGCACAACCCTTTTTGATGTTTAGTGCGGGGTTTATTCCCCGAAGGGGCGGGGTGGTTGCGGCGTATGGGAACCGCGCTCGGCTGGAAAAACCCCGGCTTCCGTCACCAGCCAGTTCATCGCGTGGTCATGGGATTGCGGCAGAACATCGTTTTCGCGCCCAAGCTCGAAACCGACTCCCACCGCAATCATCCTCATTGCGGCCAGTGTGCGGTCGAAATAGCCGCTGCCGTAGCCGAGCCGGTATCCGCGCGCGTCAAATGCGTTGAGCGGCACGAGCGCCACATCCGGCGTAAGGGCTTCTCCGTGCGTTGGGAACGGGATGCCGTGCTGGTCGAGCGCCAGTTCCATTCCCGGCGTCCAGCGCCGGAAAACGAGCGGCGCGTCCCGCCCCACCACGACCGGCAAGGCCGCGATACGGGCCGTATCCCCATCCAGCCAGCGTTCTACCCATCTGCGGCAATCCGCCTCCGCGCGGAATGGCCAGCAAAAAGCCAGCACACGCGGCGCGAATTGGGCGATCAATGAATCGAGATGGCGCATGATGGCCGCCTCCCATGCGGCGCGGCGCGCGTGAGGCGCAGTTTCCCGCGCGGTGAGCGCGCGTTTGCGTATCGCGGCTCTTTGTGCCTGGGCCTCGATAGTATCCAGGAGGGATTTTTCTTCCTGCGGCTCCATATTGTTACGGCGCTCCTCCAGCGGTTCGCCGCTATACTACGCGACTTTCCCCGACACATTAGATAGAGCGCCATCATGGAAGCAGAACGCCAGAATGCCATTGCCGAACGCATCGAAGACATCGCCGCGCGCGCGCGCGCGCTACGGAGGTATCTTTGACTACGAAGTCAAGGCAACCCGCTTAGAGGAGGTCAACCGCGCCCTGGAAGACCCCGCCGTCTGGAACGACGCCGCGCGCGCGCAGGAATTGGGACGCGAAAAACGCCAGCTTGAAGACGTCGTTCAGATTCTCGGGGCCGCCAACCTTGACGCGCGCAATCTCAAGGAATTGTTCGATCTCGCCCAGGCTGAAGACGACGACGACACTTTTGAAGCCGTGGAGGGCGACCTTCAGGCGCTTACGGAGACCATCGAGACGCTCGAATTCCGGCGTATGTTCGCTCATCCGATGGACCCGGCTAATTGCTTCGTCGAAATTCAGTCCGGCGCAGGAGGGACTGAGGCGCAGGATTGGGCTTCGATGCTGGAACGCATGTACCTGCGTTACGCGGAGAAAAAGGGGTTCACTGTTGAACTGCTCGAAGAGAGCGAAGGGGACGTAGCCGGCATCAAGAACTGCACCATCAAGGTGAACGGCGAATACGCCTACGGCCACTTGCGAACCGAGACGGGCATTCATCGGCTGGTACGCAAGTCCCCGTTCGATTCCAACGCGCGGCGGCACACCAGTTTCAGTTCGGTGTTCGTCTATCCGGAAGTCGATGATTCCATCGAAATCGAGATCAATCCTGCGGATTTACGCATCGACACCTACCGCGCCTCCGGCGCGGGTGGCCAGCACATCAACAAGACCGACTCGGCAGTACGCATCACCCACCTGCCGACCAATACCGTTGTTCAGTGCCAGAACGACCGTTCACAGCACCGCAACAAGGACGAAGCCATGAAAATGTTGCGGGCACGCCTCTATGAACTGGAACTCCGCAAGCGCCAGGCCGAACAGCAAAAGCTGGAAGACAGCAAATCCGACATTGGCTGGGGTCATCAGATTCGTTCCTACGTGCTCGACCAGTCGCGAATCAAGGATTTACGTACCAATTACGAAGTCGGCAATACCCAGGCCGTGCTCGATGGCGACCTTGACGATTTCATTGCCGCAAGCCTCAAGCAGGGGGTTTGATAGCAAGCGTAGCTTTGAGACCGGATGAGCCACGAAACGAGACCATCCGCCGTTCTCATTTTGGCGCGAAGCGGCGCTGACTATCAATTTGCACTGCTTCGCATTGGAACCGTTGATCGGCGGATGGCGATCTGCGGCCTTATCCGCCCTTGCTATGCGGATTATTTGCACATTGTGCAGCCTATGCGAAACAAGATAGTATGCGTAAATCTTACGCTACAGGAATTCGTCATGGCATTTCCGTTTGTTGACCGCGCTCCCACGATGGAGGAAATCATCTGCATCTACTTGTACGATGATACCAAGCCCCCTGCAAAGGGCACGCTCAAGACCTGGGACGATGTCAAGAAGCTGGCCAAGCCAACGCGGCAGGACGTGGAGATTGATAAAAAGTGGTTCATGATGCACGGCGGCGGGCGGTTCATGAGCGTCGCGCTGTTCCGCGTCGTGAGGAGGTTCCTGGCCGGAGAAGGGAATTTTTGGCCTGGGTCATACGGGCCAGAGGCGGTTTTTCAAAAGTTTGGTGTTTTCGATCAGATCAAACGACGGTTCGCACTGAAACAGTACGATTTTGGTTTGAATGACCCGGATTTTGTTGACCGCTGCGAGGTCTTCGGTTCCAGCGCTTTCGAGATCAACAGGTTTTCGCAGTTTGTCGTCGACCCATATCAGGAGGGTTCCGAAATGGGGCGACGCGAAGTCCGGAACATTTGGGTGGAGCCGGTTGAGGATAACTATGACTACGACAGCGACAGTTGGGAAGCCAAAATTAGCAACGCGATAGTGAGGCCCGTGATTGACCCGTTGAAAATGGGTCGTAAGATTGCAATCAAATTTGTCGGAAACTATCCTTTCCGGAAGGACTATACCAAAGCAGACCTACCCGAACTGGAAAGAACCAACAGGCTTCTTGATTCGCAAAAAGCCAGCATATTTGACAAGGGGATGGGCTTCCCCTCCCGGTTTGCTAAAAAAATGGAAGACTTGTACGCCCATGGCATTCTCTATGCAAAACCAAATATAAAGACGAAAATCGTATCTACCCCTTTCCTTGTACCTGTTCCTGTTATCGATGGTTTTGTCCCGCGCGATACGGAATGACGGGCATTGAAAATGAAAATGCAAATTAAAACATGGGGTAAAATAGCCATCGCCCTGTGCGTTTTTGTCCCGACACTCCTCTCATCAGCGTATTACGCGCAAACGCAGGGGGTATGCCTGAAGACCGGTCGGGCGTTAGGTGAAGAGGAACTGCGAAAGGCAGTCCTGGCAAATATAGTCAACCACAGAATCAAACAGACATTTCGATATAATCACGAGTTTGAGCAAGATGCTGTGCTAGGCATCAATAGCCCCACTCAAGAAACAAACCTCCAAAAACTAATTGAAGATTCCTATAACAACAACAAATCTTTTGAAGAAAACTTTGGCCTTAATAAAATCCTGCTGAATGGGCGGAAACAAAAAAAATACGATGCCTTGAGTCCCGGCCAATTAAGCGAACCTTTTCTTGCAATAGATTTTGAATCAAGAAGAAATGGTGATGCAACTATTTTTATCTCAAGTAATCTTAAAAAGATAGCTTTTTCGGATATGGAGCCAGAACTGAAAGAAGCGGCAAAGGAAAAGATGACTTGGTATAACAAACTTCTTGGATACGGGAATCATTATTTTGATTTTGGGTTTCCTTTTTTTTATTCTATTATGCGCGAATGCTGCGATAATAGAGATTCAAATGACAAAGATTATTTGCAGAGAAAGGAAGAAGCCTATACCCTCTCATTAAAAGCAGTGACAGTTGACAAAACTAAACACATTGATACAAATATAGGCGTTGTCACAAATTGCGGCGACCTTTTGCTGTCAAAGAACGGGGAAATTGCCATCTTGGGCAATAAATATAACGATGAAGACGACGATTGACTCCTGTTCTGTAGGCTCATCTTTGCCTATCTCTTTCTTTGTCCCGCGCGATGAGGAATAAGGGGCATTGAAGATGAAAGCGCATCTAACAACATGGGGCAAAATAGCCATCGCCCTGTGCGTTTTTGTCCCGGCGCTCCTCTCATCGGCGTATTACGCGCAAACGCAGGGGGTATGCCTGAAAGCTGGACGGGTGTTAAGTGAAGATGAACTGCGAAAAGCAGTGCAGGCGAATTTTGTCAACCAGAGAATTAAAGAAGCATTCCAATCTAATCATGAGTGGAAGTATGACTCTGTGGTGGGCATCAATAGTTCCGCTCAAGAAACAAACCTCCAAAAACTGATCGAGGCTTCCTATAACAATGGTAAATCTTTTGAAGAAAACTTTGGCCTTAATAAAATCCTGCTGAATGGGCGAGTACAAAAGGAATACGAAACCTTGAAACCTAGCCAGTTACACGAACCTTTTCTTGCGATAGTTTTTGAACCAAGAAAAAATCTTAATGCAAATGTTTTTATTTCCAACAACATTAAAAAGATAGCGTTTTCGGATTTGACGCCAGAACTGAAAGGAGCGGCAAAGGAAAAGATGACTTGGTACAACAAACTTCTTGGATACGGGAATCATTATTTTGATTTTAGTTCTTCATTTTATATTATTGGGCGTGAATGCTGCGATAATAGAAATTCAGATGACGAGGATTATTTGCACAGAAAGGAAGAAGCCTATTACAGCTCATTAAGAAATGTGTCAGACAACGTATTCCAACACAAAATTACAGATATTCGCGCAGTTTCAAATTGCGGCGAACTTTTGCGGTCAAAGCACGGAGGACTTGCCATCTTGGGCAGTAAATATGACGATGGAGGCAATGAAGACTGATCTCTGTTCCATAGGCTCTCTTTGCCTATCTCTTTCTTTGCCCCGCGCGATGCGGAATAACCGGCATTGAAAATGAAAATGCAAATAAAAACATGGGGCAAAATAGCCATCGCCCTGTGCGTTTTTGTCCCGACGCTCCTCTCATCGGCGTATTACGCGCAAACGCAGGGGGTATGCCTGAAAGCCGGGCGGGTGTTAAGTGAAGATGAGTTACGAAAAACGGTTCTGGCAAATTTTGTCAACCACAGAATCAAACGAACAGTTTACTATAATTATAAGCTTGAGGAAGACTCTATGGTAGGCATCAATAGCCCCACCCAAGAAACAAACATCCAAAAACTGATTGAGGTTTCCTATAACAACAGCAAATCTTTTGAAGAAAATTTCAGCCTTAACAAAATCCTACTGAATGGGCGGGCGAAAAAGAAATACGATACCTTGAGTCCCGGCCAGTTACGCGAACCTTTTCTTGCGATATATTTTGAACCAAGAAGAAGCGGTGATGCTGCTATTTTTATCTCCAGCAATCTTAAAAAAATAGCGTTTTCGGATTTGACGCCAGAACTGAAAGATGCCTCAAAGGAAAAAATGACTTGGTACAACAAACTTCTTGGGTACGCGAACCATTATTTTGATTTTGGTTCTATTTATGAGATTGAGCGTGAGTGCTGCGATAATAGAAACTCAGATGACAAAGATTATTTACAGAGAAAAGAAGAAGCCTATGCCCGCTCATTAAGAGCAGTGACAGACGACAACCCCTATCACAAAACTATACACATTCGCATGATCTCAAATTGCGGCGATCTTATGTTGTCAAAGAACGGAGAAATTGCCAGCTTGGGTAATAAATATAACGATGAAGACGACGACTGACGCCCGTTCCCTCTCTACCCATCACAGCATCCGACACTGGAAACACGAATGATGTTTTTTG
>Ga0082212_10000062_pt1 | contig 153132 bp, 147 predicted proteins | sample TergutNt197P3_FD_71548 | JGI IMG/M metagenome (GOLD analysis project Ga0082212, IMG submission 71548) | Neocapritermes taracua P3 segment gut microbial communities from Petit-Saut dam, French Guiana - Nt197 P3 | ecosystem: Host-associated > Arthropoda: Insects > Digestive system > Gut ... | reverse complement strand
TGAGGCAGGCTACACAGGACACGCCGCCCTTGCTCTTAGAGCTAAGGTTGTCGAACATGACCAGTTGGCTGATGGCTTTAAGAATGCTACGCGCTACACCATAGCCGCCAGCAATGGTAGTGTCGCTTTTGATGAAGCAGCTAATGTTACAGGAATTGGCGCGGGCGCTACCGAAAAGCTGATTGCTGCTACGGGAGCACAAGCGTGGAAGATTCCAGGTGTTGCCCTCAATCCTTACGAGGTGAAGCTGGTGAGCAATCAGATTGGGGCAACGGGTTACCCGATTGTTCCCAACGGTGTTTATGAAGTTGTGTTTGCTCCCGTGGGTCAAGATGACATCTTCGTTACCGTGACCATCACCTTGTCTTCGGGCAACTCTCCTGAGATTCACTTTAATCAATCCCCGCTTGTATTAGAGCAGACTTTGAATTCAAAGCCTTTGACCGAAGCCGATTTGAAGGCTGCCATGACGGTATGGGATGTAGAGGATGGAAACCTTTTGAACCAAACTACGGTAACCGTTGGCGGCGCACCACCGAATCTTAATCAAAGGAATATCGGTGTTTGGAAGCTTGACTATTCGGTTACTGACAGTCATGGCAACACCACTACGGCAAGTCGTGCCGTAGTCATAACTGACGGCCGCTACTACATTGACACGAATGACGATATCATCATCGGTGCGCGCGATTATGTTGCAGCAAGCAAGGACATAAACGGAAGCGAAGATCAAGCAAGAGGTCTTTCCTATGCTGAAGCATTTGATATCGACGGCAACCGTCTTGCGGTCAACTGGACAGAACATCCTGCCAACTATGGGGCAGGGGCTGCTCGGGGGGATTATCCTATAACCTGGAAAGCAATGGGACGCAATTCCACTAAGGCAATCACGGCTCATGTGGTCGATGCTGACGTGATTGATTCTGGCGATAAGGATTCAAGCTATGCCATTATGGGTAATCATTTTTCGGTGAATATGGAAGATGCAGGCGCCATCATCCGCGGTGGTTCAGATGCCTATATTGCTGCTGCTCAGGTAGAAGTAATCAAGTTGGTTTCTACTCTTTCGGAACGGGTGCCGCTGCTGTATAACACGGCGGGATTTGCCGCCGCCGAAGGAGCGTATTCCCCAATTAGCTTTAGAATTGACGGCATTCCTGAGACCTTACAAAAGATTGGTGTTACGGGCACGGTCAGCCAGGGTGCTCGCCCAACTATCACCGCTTCTACACCGCTCGAAGTCTGGATTGGCAGTGGCGCTGCGCCGACGAATGCCATCACAGCAGCGCAATACAGCCCGCTTTTTGATGTGAGTGCTTGGGATGAAGAGGACAAAGACATCACGCACTTGGTGACCTATACTGCTGATGCAATAACAGGTGATGTTGACCTGAGCCGAGTTGGCAGATACAAGCTTACCTATGATGTTGTTGACTCCGATTCCAACCATCCTGAAAAGAATCCAACGCGCGTTGTGGTTGTCAATGATGGGCGCTATACGGTTGGTCAAAATCGTCTCTTGTATGCGGAATCTTTCGTAACCAGACTTGCTGATGTGACCACCAATTCATCTCTTATCAATACTGAAATATTGCAAAAATCAGGCGCAAAACTTTTCGATGGTGAAACTAATGAGGTTATTCCTGATGTATCCGTGGGGAACGCAGGAGGATATCGCGCTGCGGTGGATACCTACCACATCACGATAAACGGTACCGATTTTGACAGCACTCTGATATCGAAGGCAATCACAGGAAAAGTTATTGATGCCGATGTCATTGTGGTGGGGCCAAGTGATCCTGACAAGGACAGCTATTATGTCTACGGTAACAACATTGAACTAGAGGTTTGGGAAGCCGAAGCCATCACCACCGACGCACAACTATTGAGCGCCCTTGGTGCGGGGGCAGAAGTTACGCGCCCAAGCGGTACGCTTGAAACACTGATGCCTGTTGTTGCTGACAAGGGCGGTTTTAAAGCTGAGGTTGGAAGGTATACCGTGGTTGTTTCAGACCCAGGCGGTAATGCTTTGGCAAACCTGACCGTAACAGTTGGTGCGGATGTTTTACCGTGGATTGAGGCAACGCCAACGCCGCTTGAGTATTCCTATAAATTGGGAAGCACCGACACGCTTACTCGTGCGGAGATTATGAGTGGTGTTACGGCGGGCGATGACAACGATGGTAATTTAACAAGTAGGGTTGTTGTCAATCCTGATGCTTCGGGGAATGAACAATTACCGAGCATTTCGTGGGGCGTTGCTTCAGTTACTTCCGTGACGTATTCAGTGACGAACAATAATGGTTTTACGAGCAGCGTAACTCGTGCACTCATCATCAACGATGGTTCGATTATTAAGGGCAGGTATATCTTGCGGGCGCAATCCTTCGTTGTCGAACTCAAAGATGTGCAAACCACAGAAGCCTTCATTCTTGAGCAATCCAATGCGCAAGCGTGGACTTTAGAAGGTTTACCTGCCACAGCCATAGTTACAAGTATCGGTTCATTTGGTTCTGTGAAAGGAACGCATCCTATTAAGATAGGGGTAAGAGAGGACGCAACTCTTACTCGTGATATTACTGGTCGGGTGACCGATGCGAAGGTAGGTAACGGGGAGCTCTATTCGATTGAAGCGAGAGATTTTCGCATCAATATTAAAGACGCTTTGAGCCTGCAGGCAATGAGTGGTGCTGCCTACGATGCCGTCTTCTTTGAGCGTTCGGGTGCAGCAAGCTATCTGCGCGCAGATAGCTATCTTTCGCACGCAGGAACTTTGGCGCTTGCCGATGATGGCGGGTTCAAGACGGCAATATTCGCTCTTGAAAGTGACGCCGATTATCCAAGCGTTGTTCGGGTTAAAATTTGGGTAAACGAGGACAAGAGTGCTTTTGTTTGGATAAATGTCACGATATCTAATGGCAACTACCCCGTGATTCACACCCCTGCACTGCGCACTATTTGGACGGCTGAAGGTGGTGCGTCACATCCGAATTATAAGCCCGAATACTTCTTGCCAATCGAGTGGGACTATATTCATGGTAAGGATCCTTTAGGCTCAGGGGACGTGAGAGCAACTGACGTTGAGGACATCACCATCACTAATATCGAGTGGGGTGTTATGTCAGGTAGTGATTTCGTTAAGAAAGCCGATGCGATTGATTTGAGCATAGCCGATTTGCAAGAAATTGCTTACAGAGTTGTTGACTCTGACGGCAACGTAACGGTCAAGAGAGACTGGGTCATGGTCAACGATGGCTCATGGGTTTGGGATGGTGACTATGGGGTCAAGGCGCAAAGTTTTGTCGTGCTTGCAAAGAGCATGGATGGCAGCAATGCGGAAGTTTTGCGCGAATCGAATGCCCAAGCAAAGCGGATGGAACAACGTGTTACCACAGAAGACCCGCTTGTTATCACCTCGGTTGATTATCTCTTAACTGTTCACAATAATGCAGGCTATACCGACACCCCTGGCGACTACCGTCCTATTGTCGTGGGCATCACTGGCCCTGAACCTGGGTATGAAGGAAATCCAAGAGTTGATATTACCGCTAAAGTTATTGACAAAGATGTTATTGACGATGGCTTTGTCGGCACAACTCGCTATGTGGTTGGTGCGAAAAATGCAACACTGACTCTAAACGAAGCACCAAGTTTTGTTGGCACTACCTCTGCAGCAAGTGCTCTTATTGCGCGCGCAGAAGCAGAAGCATGGGAGATAAAAGGTGCTTTGGCTGACTGGGATGTGGTGGTGCTCAGCAACCAAATAGGGGCTTTGGGACATTCGATTGTTGCTGGAGGGGAATACGAAGTTGTGTTCGCAGTAAAGGATCACACCGATATCCGTGTTACGGTAACTTTCAGCATCAACTACGGCAATTCTCCCGTTATTGAATTCCAGCAACGCCCGCTTATCCTAGAGCAAAGTGCAGATTCAAGACCCATTACGGCTGCCATGCTCAAAGCCTATATGACGGTTATGGATGTCGAGGATGGAAACCTGTGGGCACAGACGAGCGCTGTTGTTGAGGGCGGCGTTGCTCTCAACCAAGCAAACATCGGTGTTTGGCAGGTTGAGTATTCGGTTATGGATAGCCACAACAACACCACTACGGCAACCCGTGCTGTGGTGATAACTGACGGGCGCTACTATATTGATCCTGATGATGATATCATCATCGGCGCGCGTGACTTCGTGATTGCAAGTGCTGATGTCGACGGAAGTGAAAATCAGGCAAGGAATCTTTCTTATGCGGAAGCATTTGATATCGAGGGTAAGCCTCTTGTTGTCAACTGGGTTGAGCGCCCATCGGGATATAGCGCTCATGCTCCTGCGAGCACCTACCCGATTGTTTGGACGACTCCAGGGCACACGACCACCAAGGCTGCTGTAGCGCGCGTAGTTGATGCCGACGTGATTGATTCGGGCGACAAAGATTCAAGTTATGCGCTTTTGGCTAATCATTTTTCAGTAAGTGATGAAGATGCTCAAAGGATTCTCAATGGTGGACAAGCAGCCTTCATTGATGCCGCTTCGGTTGAGGTTGTGAAGCTGGTCGCCTCCAAACCAACCCTTGCACCTGTTTTGGTGAGCACGGCAGGCTTTGCCGCCCGCGAAGGTGTCTATGAACCTATCACCTTCCGTATCGAAACCATTCCTGCTGCCAGCCAAAGTGTTGGAGTTAAAGGAAGCGTGTGGAGCGAGCCGATTATCGAACTGAAGCGCTATCGTGTAGCGTTTGATGCCAACGGAGGTACGCTGACAGGACCAAGCGCGATCTATATAGTGGAACCCGCGACAAGTCTGAGCTATCTGCCTATTTCACCCGTGAGGTCAGGGTATGAATTCTTGTTCTGGGGCATGGACAGAAACGCTACCAGTATGCTGACAACAAGCACAATGATTAGCGAAGACGTTACGGTATATGCACAATGGAGAGCGCTTCCCGTGCCTGAAATACCGCCAGTTCAGCCGCCTCCAACAATCATCATCAACCCGCCGCAGATTATCGTTCCGCCGTCTACCTCAGGACCAGTTTATGTCACGGTATATCCTACGCCTGCGCCCACGCCGACCCCTGCACCCGAGCCCGCGCCGACACCTGTGCCTGAGCCTGAAGCTCCACGTGCGCAAGAGCCGACACCTGTTCCTGAGCCCCCGACACCTCCCGCTCAAGTCGAGCAAGAGGAACCAGCGCCTTTTAGCTTGCGGCTCGATACTTGGTCCTTGTTCAATCTTTGCGCGGTTGTTCTTTCGGGACTGTTGGTAGCACTTTTTGCTCTTTCATATTTCTTCACAAGACGCAAACCCGAAGAGCATATTGAAGAGCCTATCGACCAAAGAGATTGGGACATTATGACGCCTGAAGCGCGGGTTGCTTTCTTGCTTAATCGCGAGAATAGCCGTCAAGCGGCGGTTGAAAAATCGGCGAAACCACGCAGAAGCAAAAGAGGCATTTCCCTGAACTTACCCCTTCTTTTGATTGCGGCAATTGTGTTCGTTGAGGTGCTCATCGTCTTGTTAGTTACTCAGGATTTTGCCGGTCCGATGGTGGCAACTGACCAGTACTCCATTCCGTTGTCGCTTGCGGTTTGTGCTCAAGCTGTTCTTCCGATGATAGGAGGAATAGCAAAGAGGGGAAGTGATGGCTAGCTACCAAACAACGCTGCTGAGTAGCACCTCGTAACGTGGCAGTTGCCGAGTAGACTGACAGCACTGAGGCAAACCAACCAAGCCGACCCTGCAAGCTTTGCCCCTCTCATTGTTCGTTATGGGAGGGGCAAAGTGCAAAGTTATCGGAGCGTGGAGGGTAAGTAGTTATCGGGGATTCCGTGACGCGTCAGGAAACTCGCAGGAAGCCGTCAAACGGCTATCAAGCGGCTATCAAGGAACAAGGTTCTTGCACGTTTGGGTGACGAAATCTTGCACGTTGGTGATGATGCTTTTCGCCAAAAGGCTTCCTCGGTCTCCCAGTTTGTTCGCCGCAAATTCTGAAATATCCACGACATAAAAATAGACTTGGCGAAGCTTGCCGTCGGGCATGACGTGAAAAGAGGGCGTGATGTTTCCAGCAGCAATAGAGTGTAAGGTGGTCGCCATGCAAATGAGGGTTGTTGCTTGGGCAATGTGTTCGCGCATCGCGTCTTGCCCGACGTATACATCCCCATACACTTCAGGCAATGGGCCATCGTCGCGAATAGAGCCTGTTAAAACATAGGGAATGTTGTGGGCGGTGCAGGAATGCATGATGCCATCACGGATGTTTTCTTGTTCGATGAACGCAGCGATAGAGCCTGCCTGCCGCACCCGATTGATGGTGTCAAGGTGGTTGTAGTGTCCCTTGGGATAGGCGGTTTGCGTGTAGAGGTCTTGCCCGAGCGCGCTGCCCTTGTAGGCGGCTTCCAAATCATGAACGGCAAGGGCGTTACCTGCCAACAAAGCGTGTACGTAGCCGTTTTTGCACAGGCGTGAAAAGGCATCACGGCTGTTGGTATCAAAGGTGCACGCTGGTCCTACGACCCAAACGATATGCCCGTGTTCTTTTTCGTAGCGCAGTTGTTCGTAGAGGAAATCGTAGTCCATGGAAAAGGCGGTTTCTCGACTGCGCCCCTGGCGAAAGGCAAAGCTATCTCCGTTTATCTTGGGTGCATTACCGAAGCCATGGGGATGCACATAGATGCCCTGGCTCCCGTCTTCGTCGCGCCCCACAAAAACGAGGTCTCCTTTTTTGAGGTGGCGCAGTTCTCGCACTGCGATGTTTCCGTTTTCAAAAACAGCAAGGCAATCCATCCGACTTTTTTGCGCAAGAATCCACGTACCTTCTACCTTGAAATATTCAGGGAATATCGTGGTGGTATGGTAATTGTCGGGGGCAACTCCGTCGGCAGGGGCTGCCGTGAGCGCCGCATCAGGGGCGTTGGTGAATTGTTCCGCCGCGAAATCAGGCGGGCAATATTCTTTCAGAGAAAAATGCACGAGTCCTCGCTTTCTTTTCTGAGCAAAATATATACCGAGAACGCGTTTCTTACAAGGTAGTGATTTATTTTTTGGGTGTGCTTTGAGGGCGTGCAGAGGTAGTGGCAGTGGTGGGGGAAGCGGTTGGAGATGGGGAAGCGGCAGCGACGGGGGCGTGACCGTAGCGAACCGCGGCAGGCAATTCCAAGCCATGCGCTTCAAGTAGCTGTTTGTCGCTGAGCAATACTTGCGTAGCACCGTCGGCGACGATGCGCCCCTCATCGATGATGATGGAGCGCGGGCATAATTCCCACACCATATCAAGGTCATGTGTGGCGAGCAGTATCGTGTGGTCAATGGTGGTGAGCAGGTTTATCATGTGGCGTCGACCGCGCGGGTCAAGGTTGCTTGAAGGTTCATCAAGAATGAGGAAATCGGGGTGCATAACCAAGATGGTTGCAAGTGCTGCGCGTTTGCGTTGACCAAACGAGAGTTCCTGGGGGGCTTTTTGAGCAACGTGCGCCAGACCAACTTCGTCAAGCGCTTTGAACACGCGCGCTTCGATTTCTTGGGGAGTCATGGGGTGGCGATGCGGTTCATACGGGCGCCCCTGTTCGTGTAAGTGTTTGTGCTCCTGCTCATGTAAGCGTGCGTGCGCAGGGGTGTGCTCGGATTCCCCAACGGGCGTATCGGTATGCTCATGGGTGTGCGCATGGGTGTGTACGGTGGTACTTTGGTTGAGGAGCCCAAAAGCAAGGTCATCGAAAACGCTTGTCATAAAAAGTTGGTCGTCGGGGTCTTGGAAAACGAGTCCGACGCGTTGGCGCACCTCAACAAGGGTTTTCTTGGAGACTTCGACATTGCCAACCGTTATGCTGCCCTCTTGCGGCAACAAAATTCCATTAGCAAGCAGCATAAGGGTAGATTTGCCCGCGCCGTTAGGACCGAGCAGGGCTACGTGTTCCCCGTGTCCCAGTTCAAAGGAAACAGCCTTGAGCGCTTGCGTGCCATCAGGGTAGGAAAAAGCGACGTTGTTATAGGTTAATTGACAGGTCATAGGTTCACTCCTTGGTGCCTAAAGTACCACAAACGCAAAGCCGAGCAAAATCGCAACAGCAACAAGCGCGGCGTCGAGTACTCCAAAGCGGTGGCGTTCGATGCGGGGCAACGACCCCGTAAATCCGCGCGAAAGCATGGCGGCATAAATGCGCTCTCCGCGGTCATGCGCCCTTACGAGCATCGCACCCGCAAGATTCCCATACAAAAGCACTTGCTTGCGCGCACTCATGTTCGGCGCGCGCGAAAGCACTGAACGGCGCGCAGCCGTAAGCTGGGTGCCCATAACGCCCACGTAGCGATACAAAAAGGTAAGCAGTAAAGTAAATGCCTGTGGAATGTGCAGCCGCTCAAGTGCGTAGAGAAGATCCTTTTCAGGGCAAAGCGCAGCGAGTAAAAGCATTACCAGCACGCACATCCAAGGGGTGAGGATAAGTTCTGTCATTTGCCCCGCTCCTTGGGTATAGGCTTGCGCAATGCCCGAAGTGCTCCATTCAGAAACAAGGCGCAGCGGCGCGAAAGCAGCCATGCAACCAGCAATCGGGATGACAATCAACGAGCGCAAAAAAAGCTTGGGTACGTTGACGCGCGCAACAAGACCAATAATCACTACGAGGGCAAGTACCGTTATGACCTCAAGAGGTGCATGCGGCATGCCCACCACAATGCCGACAACCATAACCACGGCAGCAATTAACATCCCTTGTGGGGACAGGTGAAGAGTTGCTGAAGGGGTTGTTGGCGGGCGTTGCATAGGGTTTCGTTTGACGCTTTCTTATTCTTTGGTTTTATTTGTTTCTTGAGCGGCTTTTGCGGTTCCTGCGACGGCTGTGGTTGCTGCCTCTGCGATTGCTGCCTCTGCGGTTGTTTCTGCTGCCTCTGCGATTACTGCGTCTGCGGTTGTTTCTGCTGTCCCTGTTCCTGTGACCGCTTGTGCACGCCGCCGCTTGAGCAGGACGACTCCTCCGAAAAGCAATGCTCCAGTAAGCACAGCTCCGATGATGCCTGCCGCAATGCCCGCAAGGGTTTCATTGCCTACCCCTGGCAACAAATAATCACTGAGCGGAGCCATTGAAACGTAGGCTGCCTCTTCAAATTCCGCACCAATTCCCGATTCAAAATAGACGAATTCAAGTCCATCGGGATGTGTTGAAGCGAGAAATGAAAAGCCTGCTGCAATCACTGCGAGCGCGCCGAGCACCGCGCTCATGCTCTTCAAAGAACGCTTGCCGTTCGGGATGTTTTCATCATCAAGTAACTGAGGACGCACTTTGGCAACGTAGGCAATAAGTCCTGCGGTAACGATGCCCTCGCCGATGCCGATAAGCGCGTGGAAGAAGGTCATTGCGCCCAGGGCTGCGAAAAAATGCGCATGGTTGGAAGCCCAGAGTTCCAAGGCAACCGCCGCAGAAGAAACGACGACTGCGACAAAAGCTCCCACGAAAGCACCGCCGATTTTTGAGGCATATCCGTTGCTGATGCGTTGAAAAATCTCATAGATAAAGGCGCCGACGAAAGGGGCGATGATGCCCAGATTGACAATGTTTGCGCCCAGTGTCGTGATGCCGCCGTCACCAAAAAAGATTGCCTGAACCAGTAAAACAGCAGTCATCACAATGCAGGCGGGCCATGCGCCCAGTAAAATGCCCGCAAGTGCTCCGCCGGCAAAATGCCCACTGGTACCTGCGGCAATAGGGAAGTTGAGCATTTGTAACCCGAAAATGAGCGCTGCAAGCACTGCCATGAGTACAATCTTTGAGCCGTCTAAATGTTTGCGAATCCACCAGCTTGCATAGGCAATGCTGGCACCGCCGCCAGCCCACAGCGTAGAAAAAGTCTTTACGTCAAGCATACCGTCAGGAATGTGCACGATTGTCCCCTCTGTGTTTTAGTGCGCAGTTTGTTGCCCTTAGTGTAACACGAATTTGAAATTCGTAACATTTCTGCAACTCTCGAGAATCCCCGCCATCGGTAAACGGCACAGCAAAAGGGACGCTTCCCGCGTCCCTTTTTTCCGTAAGTCTCTATTTGCTTAGCTGTGTGCGGTTTCTTGTTTAACAAACGCTACGAGGTCGTCGTAACTCTTTTCTCCCGAAGCAACCCCTAAAATGATTTGCTCGAGGTCTTTGTGACGGGGCTTGAAGTGGCAGCCATTTGCTTTTAAGAATGCAACCATTGCCGCAGTGCCCGTTCTTTTATTAGCATCTGCAAAGGGGTGATTCTTGATAATCCCAAACGCATAGCGCGCCGCTTTTTCTTCGAGAGTCGGGTAGAGGTCGATTTCACCAAAAGAGGCAAAAGGCTGCACGAGCGCGGAGTCTAACATGCCCTCATCGCCCAAACCAGCGAGTCCTCCAAACTCTTCAAGTTGATAGGTGTGCAGTGCGAGAACAAGAGCTTTTGATAGTGGCGTTATGCTCATTGTGCCAGCACCTCAAAAACGTCACGGTACTCTTCTACAAACTCATTGGTTGCAGAAAGTAGGAGTTTTTCTTCGGGAGTTAGCTCACGCACCACACTCAAATCAACAGCAATTTCCTTTTCCTGTTCAGCCTGTGCGGGGGTTATCACAAGCCACGGTTTGCTGTTTTTGAACACAGTAATAGGTTTTTTGGTGCGAAAGACTTCTTCGCCGAGTTTCGAGAAATTTGCCCGTGCTTCAGATGCGGTTACGGTCAACATGGCATTGCTCCTTTTTCGGTGGGGTCTTGGTGGCAGGTACCCCGAGGGTTTCTTAATAACGCTTATATTATAGCATAAATTTACGCGTAAATCATAAGGGCACTTGACTTGACGATTATGGCTCGTATTCTTGATAAGGAAGTATTGATACTTGTTCTCGAAGTTGGACATCGAAGCGAAATATATAAAAGATGGCGGCGGCAAAGTATTTTGCGCCGTGCGGGAAGGAAAAAACAATCATGTCAAGTAAGGAAAATTTCCAAGCATTCAAGAAGAATCTTATTGAAGAAAATGAGACGTTCTATGGCGTTGAAATGCGAGAAAAGTACGGTGACGAGGCACTGAGCGCAAGCAATGCAAAGATGATGGACATGACAGAAGAGCAATATGAGCACGCTCTTGACCTGGAGGCTCGGGTCAAAGAACTGCTGGCAAGCAGCATGGAAAAGAGCGACCCCTCGTGTGCCGAAGCGCAACAGGCATGTCATCTGCACCGTGAGTGGCTCAACCTATTTTGGAAAGAGGGTACTTACAGCTTGGAGGCTCATCGAGGACTCGGTGAAATGTACGTAGCAGACGAACGCTTCAAAGCGTACTACGATGCATCCAAGGTGGGGATGGCAGAATTCTTTCGCGATGCGTTGCGGGTGTATACGACGAAGTAGGGAATGCTCGAAGAGAACAGGATAAACAAGCATGAACGAGAACTGCTCCCAAGGGCAATTAACCCTCGGTTGCCATCTTTCCATTTCGAAGGGCTTTCTCAAAATGGCGCAGACGGCCGTTTCGATTGACGCAAACACCTTCCAATTTTTCACGAGAAATCCGCGGGGCGGGGCAGCAAAGGCAGTCAATCAACAAGATATCGATGCATTCGCAGCCTACTGTGCCGAACAGGGGATTCATCAAGTTTTGGCGCATGCACCCTATACGCTTAATGCGGCTTCAGCCAACGAACAAGTGCGTGCATTCGCCTTCGAGGTTCTTGCTGACGATTTGCGCCGCATGGAACACACGCCGCATCAGATGTATAATTTTCACCCTGGGGGAAATTCGCAGCAAAGTATCGCAGAGAGTATTGAACAAGTGGCAGAAGTGCTCAATACAGTGCTTTCACCAGGTCAAACAACCATGGTGCTGCTGGAAACCATGGCAGGAAAGGGGAGCGAGGTCGGAGCTTCCTTCGATGATCTCGCGCAGGTGATTGCGCGCGTTGAACTTGAGAGCCATCTGGGGGTGTGCCTTGACACTTGTCATGTTTGGGACGCGGGCTATGATATCGTCAACAACCTTGATGGGGTGCTCGAAGAATTTGATAGCAGCATTGGCCTTGGTCGCTTGCGCGCGATTCATCTGAATGACAGTTTGAACGAACGAGGGTCGCACAAAGATCGACACGCGAAAATCGGGGAAGGGAAAATCGGCTTTGAAGCGCTTGCTCGAATTACGAATCATCCGATGCTGCGCCATTTGCCGTTTTATCTTGAAACGCCCAATGAACTTCCTGGTTATGCCGATGAGATTTCTCGTCTTCGCGCACGATACCTGCAGTAACGCCGTGCACTGAGAGGGGCAGCTGAGGTGCGCTGCGAGCGCCGTCCAGCAACGCATCGCGAGTACCAGAAAAATTGAGTTCAAAAACTGCACCCAAGCCTATGGAGCCCGCGCAGTCCGTGCGACCCACGCAGCCCGCGCGACCCACGCAGCCAGTGAAAACCTCGAATACTTTTCCTTGACATTATTCTGTAATGAGAATAATATAACATTCTGATAATCGAACCTGCTCTAAAATCAGGTAGACAGAAAGGGTATAGAATGAAAGCTCGCTTCAAGCTACTCCTTGTTGTATTTTGCGTGGCGCTCATGGGCGCTTTGATGATTGTTGGATGCACGCCGAAAGACATTGGCAATGAACCTGCAGACACTTCCGCAGCAGAAGCCGAAACGCACGAATCGGTTGAGCTGCAAATTTTCGCGGCTAATTCACTATCAAAAGCACTTGAGGCGGTACAGGAAGCCTACGTTGAAGAGCACAGTTGGGTGACGTTCGCCGACACCCAGTATAAGTCCTCGGGCGAACTCAACGAAATGCTTGCCGCTGGCGCTTCTGCCGACATCCTTATCTCAGCTTCAAAAGGCAAGATGGATGATGCCGCTGAGGCGGGTTACATCGACCCTATAACCCGTTTCGATATGTTCACCAATGATCTTGTTATGGTGAGCGCAGAAAATTCTGCGATAGCAACGTGCACCCTGGAAGACATTGCAGCAGGCATGTACACGGTTGCTGTGGGTGATGAATCGGTTCCTGCAGGCAACTATGCGTGCCAGTCGCTTTTCACGGTTGATTGCTATTCCGATGCGTCTGGAATTGGCGGAGAATTCAGCGGTGCTTTGGCGCAAGAGGGCAAGGTTGTCCTTGATACATCGGTGGGCAATGTTTGCAAACATGCGGAATCGGGTGAGGTCGATATTGCCTTTGTTTACAGTTCAGATGTGTACCGTTTTGGCGGCGTGAAAGTTGTCGGCGTCGTTGAGCCAAACACTCACAAACTTATTGTCTATCCTGCCGCTCTTTGTGCCGATTCTGAAAATGAGGAAGCAGCAGCAGCGTTTTTAGAGTGGGCCTTTAATGATGCCAAGGCGCTTAAACTTTGGCAGGAGTGGGGTTTTGAACTCGCTTCGTAAGGTTTATTGAGTGAGCCGAAAATTGGCTCAAGGTTTCCTTTTCTTGGAGAAAAGGTTGATGGAGAATTTCCTTTGTCCGAGGAGATGGGTAGAAGAATTCCCTTCGCTACCCATCTTCTCTATTTTTTACGGAGAGTTCTTGGTAAAATTTTACCAAGGATATTCTTTCTTAAAGACGAAAGAGGATATGGGCAAGTCGAAACGACAAAGCAAAAGTGGAGCAAAGAGAATAGCTGATGTCTTTAAGGCATCTGTTGTGCGACGGGTTTTGCTAGCTTCGCTGCTTGCGGTATCAGTGCTTGTTTTTGGATCCGTTGCTTTTGCTGCTGAGCCAGGAGAAGTGGAAGTATCGGCGGATGGTTCAACCGCGCGGCTCGAAACATCTTCCTTTGCATTGCAGGATTTTTCCCGCGCACAAGTTGGCTCTAGTCGTTCAATTGAGGGGGAATATCACGGCTACCTGTATTTGGCAGGGAGTGAATCAGGACTTATGGCGGCTCTCGCAACGCACGATGCCGTGGTCGTGTATGTGCCCGATGCGGCAACACTTGAAACAAGTTTCGATATTGCAAACCCTTCCGATAAAGAAGCGCTCAAGCAACTACTTATTGTACTCGATGCACAGGCAGCAAAAGGTGCTCGGGTGCTTTCGGATGAACTTGATTGGCACTTCACTAATGAGCAGCGCTTTGTGCTTGGGTCACATGCCTTTTTCTTCGACCAAGAGTTGAAGAAAAATGAGTTCTACGCAGGCATCATTGGTGATGACGGAAGTGATATTACCGATACCGAAAACCCTCTTTATCTTAAGCGTTCTCACGCGAATTTCGCAAGATTTATTAATGCTGATGATGCAGTTATTGTTGTCCCAAAAACGGGCTTCGTTGCCTTCATCGAATTCCTTTCAAGCATTGATTACAGCCCGCTGTGGGTAACACTCAAGACTACGGGGACGGCTATCATAATCGTGTTTATCTTAGGGCTTGCAGCAGCATATTTCAGCCTGCGAATTCCTGCCCGTGCACAAGATATCGCCGATTCAATTTTTACGATTCCCATGGTTTTACCGCCTACGGTTTGCGGGTTTTTGCTCTTATTATTATTCGGAAAAAATACTGGCATCGGAAAGTGGTTCATTGACATTGGTTTCCCTCTTATTTTTAGTTGGCAGGCGACCGTACTTGCCGCAACTGTGGTGGCATTCCCGCTCATGTATCGCAGCGCTCGCGGTGCGTTTGAGGGGCTTGATGCTAACATGCTTGATGCCGCGCGCACACTTGGCTGGTCCAACTCAAAGATATTTTTTCGCTTGATGCTACCCCTTGCGTGGAGCTCGATTGCCGCTGGTACGGTGCTCGCTTTTGCCCGCGCACTGGGTGAATTTGGTGCGACCTTGTTCTTGGCAGGAAACTATTTGGGCGTGACTCGTACCATCCCCATAGCCATGTACTTTGAATGGATGAATGGGCATAATGAAGTTGCGATTTTCTGGACTATTGTCATTATCGCAATCAGCTTCATTGTTATCCTGCTCATTAATTTATGGGGGAGAAAAACAACGAAATATCGAAGGAGGGGAATGCTTTGAGTTTAGATGTTGCCATTACCAAAAAGTTCCCTGACTTTCAGCTGGACGTTGCCTTCAGCGCCGAAAGTGAAACTCTTGGTTTCCTGGGTGCTTCGGGTTGTGGGAAGTCTCTTACAATGCGCTGCATTGCGGGCATTGCGCGTCCCGACGCGGGGCACATCGTGGTCAACGGTGTGACCTTTTTCGACTCCGAAAAAAGGATCAACCTCACCCCGCAACAACGCAAGACAGCCCTTCTCTTCCAGAACTATATGCTCTTTCCAAACCTCACCGTTGCGCACAATGTTGCCGCGGGTATCGACAAAAATGTCAGCAAGGCCGAGCAGGACAAAATTATCGCAACAGAACTTAAACGCTTCAGTCTTGAGAGTTTTACCGATCGCTATCCTGATGAACTTTCGGGCGGGCAACAACAGCGGGTTGCCCTTGCAAGAATGCTTGCCGCAAAGCCGGCTATTCTTATGTTGGATGAGCCGTTTTCAGCACTTGATGCGCATTTGAAAGGCGTGCTTGAACAAAACCTCGCGAACCTTTTTGATGCCTATGAGGGAACGATTCTTTACGTAAGCCACGACATCGACGAAGCCTTGCGTTTTTGCGATCGCATTGCCGTTGTGGAAGAAGGAAAAATCGTAGAAGAAGGCACGGGGGATGATCTCATTAATCGCCCACAAAGTCTTGCAGGCATCAAGTTATCGGGGTGCAAGAATGCAACGGTTGCAGAATATATTGACGACCATCATGTGCGACTTCCCAAATGGGGAATCGAACTTGCTACCGCCGATAAAGTTCCGCAAAATGTTGAACATCTGGGGGTGCGTGCTGCCTTTTTGCAGCGTGCTGACAAGTCGGGAGAAAACGTCTTTCGCGTGCGCGTTGACCGTGCAATCGATGCGCGATTTGAGCGAACGGCATTGCTTGGAGTTGTTGAGAGAGCCGATTTTGGAGTTGAAGAAGTAGGTGCGGAAGAAGAGGACATGAAGTTTTTGCATCAGCATATTTTCTGGCGACTTGATACCCTTAACACGCCGATGGATAAGTTACCCTGCCAGGGTGATGAGTTGTTTGTACACATTCCAAAAGATAAGCTCTACCTGGTAACCCATTAAGTGGGCGCACAAAGCAGTGTGCCCAAAGTACCACCAAGAGTTGTAGTAAATGTATAGTAAGGAGACTGCCATGCTTTTCATCTGTTATCCGAAATGTACAACCTGTCAAAAGGCTCAGAAATGGCTTGATGCGAACGGTGTCGCCTATGAGCTGCGCGACATCAAAACGCAAAATCCAAGTCATGAAGAACTTGCTTCCTGGTTCTCAACAAGCGCGCTTCCGATTAAGCGCTTCTTTAACACGAGCGGCTTGCAATATAAGGCACTCGCACTCAAGGACAAGCTGCCTACCATGAGTGATGGCGAATGTCTAAAACTGCTTGCAACCGACGGAATGCTCGTCAAGCGTCCGTTGCTTATCGGCGATGATTTTGTGCTCGTAGGATTCAAAGAACCCGAATGGCAAGAACACCTTCTTCGCTAGGAAGCTTTGCTATCGTCAGGAAAACAAAGGGTTTGAAGGCTTTCAAGAGCAAGCTGTGGTTCGTCAGTCTTGAACGAAAAACCGATGAAACTGTCCTCAGTTTCTTCACCATTGAGCATCAAGCGGTACGGTTGCTTGAAGGTGAGCAACACATTGGTTGATCTCATGTCGTTCAAAGCCATAAACCGCCCCTTGTCTTTTTCATAAACTTCTATCGTTTTATTTTTGACGCAGCCCCTTGTTGACAGTTGAACATTCTTGAGCGCATCGGGCGTGATAACAACGTTGTGGTAGCATGAATAGCGAAAAACAAGTTTTTCGGCATTAATATAGTGCGGATACACCAAAGACGCTACCGTAAAACCGACAAGCCACATTAAAACATAGAGAGTAACAATGATTACCACAAGGTGAACAATCAAAGGAACCTGAAAATGAACAAGCAAAAATTCGACGCCGATAATCTCGAGGGGCGATAGGCAAAGAAGCACAAGAGCAAGGCGGCGAAACTCACTACCGTATTTCAATTCCACCGAGCCTTTAGGTACGTCCTTCTTCTTGGTGACGAAGCGGTATATCGAAGCCCATATCCCTAGTTCGACTCCTACCAAAAAGAGAATTTTTTTCGGCAAAATTTCCTTAAACTCTTGTTGGATTGCGTTTCCCACCGACATTCCTGAACGAGTTTTTCTTACTATCTTGACAACTGCAGGTACCACAATGCTTAATCCTAAGACAAGAGCCGTAGCTTCGGTGATTGCAATCAAGACCACAGAAATATGGGCGGGGATGAGCCCCGAAAAAAGAAGGATAAGTTCAATAATCAACAACGACAGAAAAATCCATCGAACGGAACGCTTCATAATCACCTCGTTTGGAAACAAGTTTTCCAGATTATAGCAAGAAACTCGTACTTACCAGAAACCTATAGCTACCAGAAAACTCGTACCTGCTGGAAAATTAGGGCATTTTGCTAACGCTTCCTTGCGGGGACTTTCTAGGGTACTACGGGAGTGGGGAGTGTTCTTGAGGCACCAAGGCTCCTATTTCTCGAAATAGATGATACAGTCGAGATCCTCACGATATTGCCAAATTATTTCATCTGCGGTGAGAAGAAAAACCTGCTCACATACAGCTTGAGAAAGCAAAATGCGATCAAAAGGGTCTTGGTGGTGTTCGGGGAGTTTTGCTAGAGCAAGAACATGGCGGCTTGTTAGTTCGAGTTCTCGGTAGCTACTTTGTAGCAGCTTTTGGTAAAAAATTCGGGGATCAAGGTCAAGTCGTGTTTTCTTAAGTTCTATTTCCCAAAGATTCACGGGAGAAAAGAGAAGTTCGTTAGAGGTATCCTCAATAAGTTCAAGTGCCTTTTTCGGAAGTGTTCCTTTTGCTGCCCAAAGAAGCGTGTGGGTGTCGAGAAGCAGCCTCATAGGGTTGTTCCGTTAAACAGGGCTGCGATTTTTTCCTGGTCAAGCGTATTGAAGTTGTCGGGAATTTGGATCTCTGGCATGAATCCAGTGCGTCCACCCGCCTCGTTAATTACGTAATAGGAATACACTATAACCTGGGGGGTTCCCGATTTTGCGATGATGAAGGGTTCTCCGAGCACTGCATCTTCTACCAGCGAAGAAAGATGCGTTTTTGCCTCATGCATGTTAACTTGTTTCATGTTTCTTCCTAACGAAGTAAACTAAGTCTCTAAACTAAGTCATCATAGCATGAAGGAAGCAAGAAGGCAATTCTGTTCCGCTACTCCTCTTCACAATACACTTCCAGAATGCCCCTAAGGTAGGCTTTGTATTCCTCTACAAGTTCTGGAGGACCTTCAAGCTTAATCTTGGTGCCGAATTGGGAAAGCCAGCCGAAGAACATGGCACTTTTCATCACACGCACGTGTATTAGGGCGCTCGATTCGTCTATCTTGAAAATATCAATCTCTGGTCCGAAGCGGTCGATAACCGATCCAACGAGCGACTTGTCAAACTTGAGCGTTATAGACCTTTCTTCGCCCTCAAACATGCTAAATGCGAGCAAAACGTATTTCTGTACGTCAAGATTTTTTATAGCGTCAAGTCGCGGTATGGCTTCGCTGGTTCTTTTGATGTTAACCATGCGATCAACGCGAAAGGTTACAGGCCTATCGTCAACGTCGTTGTAAGTAAGTAAATAGTAGTACTCGTCTTTATATATCAGAGCAACAGGACTCTCGGAGTACCATTTCTCATTGTGTTTGAGGATTTTTTCTTTGAATTCGTAGCCTAAATATTGGAAGGCAATTTTCTTTTTGTTCTTAATGGCTTCTTGTATGCCGTCAATATTGTAATAGACACTATCATTTTGCATCTTGATACGTCCGCCAACATGCATGCTTTTGTCAAAGAGGCTTTTGTGATGTCTGGAAGTCAACTTCCGTAGCTTCTTGATGAGCTCCTCACTCTTCTTCTTCGTAAGGAATCGGGAACTTTGAACTGCATCAGCCAAAAGCAGAAGTTCGGCTAGTTGGAATTCTCGAGTGCCAACAGCATATTCCATTTGCGGCTCCCGTCTTTTGATGATGTCAAGTCCGTGGGCTTCTAAGGTATCTATATCGTCGTAGAGTGCCTTACGCTCGGCACCAATGCCGCGCTCTTGAAGATGCTCTATGATTTGGGGCATGGTGAGACCATGGTCGTCGTCGGTTTCTTCAAGCAAGATATCTTGCAGATGAAGGAGTTTTGCTTTTCGTTGAGAACCTTTGGTCATAAGTCAACCTTTCTTTGTGCGTATAGTACAGCACAGAAAATATATTACTGTCCCTATTGTAGTACACCTACAACTAAAAAACCAGGTATTGTATAGGAGCGTAATCGGTAAGATTGTGTCCGACTTTTCGGACAGGGAAGGAAGTGGAGGTAGGTCTTATGTATAGGTTTTCTCGACATTTTATTGACTTTTATATTGCGGGCTATACGTACTGGGATGCGGTTGAGTTAGAGCAGCCGTTGCAGGTTGGCATGGCTCTTGATATGAAGGTCGAATCTGACAACCCCTATGATCCGCGGGCAGTTGAACTTTTCTTTGAGGGAGTGAAGATTGGCTACATTCCCAGTAGGTGCAACCTTCAAGTGCAGCAACTGCTTTTTTATGGGCATGACGTTTTTACTGCAAGTGTTACTCAGATAAACCCTGAGGCGCCCCTCGAGCAGCAAGTGCACGTCACTATTCGTGTGAAAGACGCACGCGAAGACGCCCTCGAAAACACTGAGGACGGCGAAGGCAGTGAAAGCGATGAAATCGGGGCAGCTGCCGAAAGCAGCGAAAGCAGATAGGCATGAAACTCTCAGAAACTCTCCTCTCTTTATGGCGCGCAGCAAAAATGCTGCGCGCTGGATACACGCCCACTCGCTGGTCGGCTGATGGGATTGACATAATGCTTGCTGGCGAATCGTGGGTCTGTAATGGGGCGGGGTGTTTTGAAAACCCCGAAAAAGCGCTTGGTTGTGCTCTTCGTCCGGAACTTCATAGTGTTGAAATTTGGAAAAACATCTATGTTGGAAGACGCTACCTAGGCGTTTCATCACTAGGACGGATTAGAGATGAAAACGGCAACGAAATTCCCATCTATGAAGAAAAAGGAAAATATCTTTGTGTTGGCATAGCTTCTGCCCCCGATAATAAAACAGGGCTAAGAAGATATTACGTACACCAGCTTGTGGTGAAGGCATTTTATCCGGGAGAGGCATTTTCCGATGAAATGACTGTTCATCATTTGAATGGAAATCGCTATGACAATAGGGCGGCAAATCTTATTGTCTTGTCAAAACGAGCTCACGCATTAATTCATGACGAAAAAAATGGTACTGCTGGCAACAATGATTCTGAGACAGATGAATTATCGATGTCTCCGAGATCAGAGTTTCATTTTGCAATAAAAAACCCTGGGAAAGAATGGCGTGAAGTGCCCAGCTACCACAACCTTTATTGGATAAACAGGCAAGGGCTGATAATAAGTTGCGACCATCGAGCAATTCTCGGATATTATGAACCGGGACGGCGTTTTGTCAATCTAAAAAATGAACTAGGAACTATCTCAAAGTATGCAGTGGATTATCTTGTTGCTTCGGTATGGACAGATTCCAAGCCTAGCCATTGCGACTTTCTCGTAGAAGGCAGCGGTCATCTTGCCCATAAAAACGGCGACCTTTCTGATAATAATCTGGACAATCTCCAGTGGGTTCGGCATGTTTCGCAGCTAGAAGACGGCTCTAATCATGGCAGTAGGTACAGCATCAGTGCCAGTGAAGAGGAAGGAATTGAAGCTGGAATACGTGCCGAATAGCTTGGTCTATGGCCTAGGGTAGCGCTGTCTTATATGACCATGCTAATCCTGCAACTAGACCTAAAAACAATTTGTCGTATAATAAGTCTACGGGAATTTCTACTCTTGTAGATTGGCGTGTGATTGACATGTTTTTTGGTTAATTTGAGTTTCAAAATTTTATGGCGTGTATAACATTGACGATCTTTAATTTTTTTGGTATTGTTGATTTGTTTGGTCGAGCGAACTATCCATGCGCTCCTTGGTTCGTTCGACCAGATATTTCGATATTAACTGTCCTCGATGAAAGGGGAATGATGAAAGACAGAAATTTTGAACATTTTATCGGCGTGTACCCTCTACAAAAAACTTTACGGAATCGGCTGATTCCAGTTGGTCGGACGGAAGAGTTTATTCAAGAGCGGGGCATTATCTCGTGCGATGAACAGCGTGCGAGGGACTACAATTTTATAAAGGAAAAAATCGATATTTTTCATGCTGAGTTAATCGAAAATGTTTTAGAAAAGCAAAGCAATTGCTTGGACTGGAATGGACTTGCCGAAGCAATCGCAGCTCACAAACAGCCAAAAACGGAGGATAAGACCGCGCTTGCCGCGAGAGTTAAAGCAGAGCAGGCGACCATGCGCAAAGCAATTATCAATCTCTTTTCGATGAGACCAGATTTCAAGCTTCTTTTCAAGAAAGAGCTTATTTCTGTGATATTGCCTCGTTATTTTGAAAATGATCAAGAAGTGCAGGAAGTGTTGAGTAAGTTCAAAGGTTTTGCGACCTATTTCACTGGTTTCTTTGAAAACAGGAAAAATGTGTATTCTGTTGATGAGCTTCCAACATCTATCGCTCATCGCACCGTTCATGTGAATTTTGGACGTTATCTCGAAAATATTAGCGTTCTAAGGAAGATAGAGCAGGAATACCCATCGGCACTGAAAGCTGCGGAAAACGAACTCAAAACAATCTTTCCCGACTTTGAATTCAAGGATCTTTTTATCCTACAGAATTTCAACAAGGTTTTGAGCCAGATAGGGATAGACCGCTACAACGGAATGATTGGCGGTAGAACGCTTGAGGGCAACAAGAAGGTTCGGGGTATAAACGAGCATGTCAACCTAGCTCAACACCAAGATAAAACTGATGGCAAAAAGCAAAAGCTTAAGTTGCAGTTGCTGCACAAACAAATTTTGTCTGATAGAACTACTCACTCGTTTGTCTATGACCCACTTGAAAACGACTACGAAGCTTTTTCGGCTATTTGCGTTGTGTCCGACAACCTCAATATGTCCATGGCTGAATTTGGTAATATATCATCGCTTGAGAGAGCCTTGGAGCTTTTGCAACATATATCCAATTATGACCTGAACCATATTTTTATTCCCGCCAAGAATCTCAAAAAGCTATCGTCGCAATTTCTTGGCCATTGGAGCATAGTTGGAGATGCTCTTGATTGGTGTGTGACCGAAGAAGAGTTAGGTCCAACTTCTGGAATGACCAAAAAGCAGGCAGAATCGTGGCGTAAGAGCGGTTGTTTTTCTTTAAGTGATATATGCTCAGCTCTAGAAATTTCAGGCCAGAGCCTTGATTTGGGTCTCATTAGTATGCAATTAGGCGATTTGAAATCAAAAGCCAACGAGGCGTATGTCAAAGTTTCTGAACTTGCTCATAGGTTTACTTCTGGGCAGAGAAGGCTTCTCCAAGATGAAAACGCAACGAATGCAATAAGGGAATATCTTGATATTTTGCTTGAGTTTTTACATGTATTAAAGTTGTTCGAAGGCTCTTCTGAAGAAGATCGAGATTTAGGCTTTTATGTAGATTTTGATCAGATAGTCCATCTCATGAGTGATATAGTTCCCCTCTACAATCGGGTTCGTAACTATGTAACTCAAAAACCGTACAGTCAAGAGAAGTTCAAATTGAATTTTGAGAGTCCGACACTATGTGATGGTTGGGATATAAACAAAGAATCCGCCAACATGGCAACGCTCCTCAGAAAAGATGATCTTTTTTATCTTGCAATTATGAATCCCGAGCATCGAAAATCGTTTATCGATGCTCCAAAGGCAACAACAGGTGAGATCTATCAAAAAATGATCTATAAGTTTCTGCCAGGACCAAACAAGATGCTTCCGAAAGTTTTTTTTGCTGCATCAAATCTTGATTTCTATAATCCATCAGACAAAATAATGCAGATTTACGAGCAGGGAACCTTCAAAAAAGGCAACGCGTTTTCCCTGCAAGATTGTCATATGCTCATCGATTTTTTCAAGGACAGCATTGCTCGTCACCCTGACTGGTCGCAGTTTGGTTTCAAGTTTTCGGAAACATCCTCGTACAAAGATATAGCAGGGTTTTACACCGAAGTGCAGCAGCAAGGGTATAAACTCAGGTTTATCGACATTGACGCTTTTTATGTTGACCAATTGGTGGATGACGGGAAAATTTACCTATTCCAGATTTATAACCGCGATTTTTCCCCGCACATTAGAAATAGGGAGGGAGCATCTAGAAAGAATCTCCACACCCTTTACTTAGAGAATTTGTTTTCTAAGGAGAATCTTGAGGACGTGGTACTCAAGCTAAATGGTGAAGCGGAACTTTTTTATCGACGGGGGAGCATTGAAAATCCTGTGGTGCACAAGACGGGAGAAAAACTTGTAAATCGAACGTATGAGGAACTAGACAAAATTTCCGGCAAAACAATCGTTAGGCGCATATCAGGAAAGGTCTATTTAGAGCTTTTTAAGCACCTCAACGGAGAACTTGCATATGAGTCTTTGTGTGATGAGGCTAAAGAACTTGTTGATAAAAAGAAAGTCAAATCTAGAACTGCAGCGTATGACATCGTGAAGGATAAGCGTTATACAGAAGATCAGTATTTTTTCCATGTGCCCATTACCATCAACTTTAAGGCGGCTGGCAGCCAAGCCTTTAACTCAAAGGCGGCTGCCAGCCAAGCCTTTAACTCAAAGGCGCTTGACTATCTCGAGTGCAATAAAGAGGTAAAGATTATCGGCATTGACCGTGGAGAACGTCATCTCCTTTACTACACGCTTATGGATCAACAAGGCACTATTCTGGAACAGGATAGCCTCAATAGCTTAAATGGAGTTGACTATAGGGAAAAACTTCATGAACGAGAAAAAGAGCGTGATGAAGCGAGGAAAAATTGGAAAAAGATTAGCAAGATTGTTGATCTGAAGGAAGGGTATTTATCTCTAGTTGTTAACAAGCTGGCAAAGATGATGGTGGACAATAATGCAATCCTTGTTTTGGAGGACTTGAATTTTGGATTTAAGCGAGGACGTTTTAAGGTGGAAAAACAGGTTTATCAAAAATTCGAGAAACAGTTGATAGACAAGTTGAATTACTTTGCCTTGAAGCCGAATGATGTTGACGTCAATCAGGCAGGTGGGGTTCTAAGAGGATATCAATTGGCTGCACCGTTTGAGTCTTTCGAAAAGCTAGGTAAGCAAAGTGGTTTCATATTCTATGTCCCGGCATGGAACACGTCGCATATTGACCCCACAACAGGATTTTGTGATCTATTTATGCGGAATCGTGAGCTGGCAGACGCGACTAACTTTTTCTCAAAGATGGAAAGCATAAAATACAACTGTGATACCAACTACTTTGAGTTCTCTTTTGACTATGCTGACTATCACACACGCTGTTTATCCCCCCAAACAAAATGGACTGTTTGTTCCTGGGGCGATAAGCGATGGATTGGAACGGCAAGGACAACTAATGCAGGACGAAAATATGAAGTTGATGAGATAAATGTTAATCAAGAATTAAAGGATATTTTTGACAACGCAGGCATTAGCTATCATGACGGACATGACCTGAGAAGCGATATTGCTGCACAGGAAACCAAAGAGTTTGGAAAGAAGCTTCTAAAACAATTTAAAAATCTTTTGAAGCTTCGATACAGTACTGCTCCGAGCGACGAGGAGCAGCACGACTGCATTATCTCGCCCGTCATGAATGACACTGGAGAGTTCTTTATGAGCAAAGAGGGCTGTAAAAACTTGCCTGAAAATGCTGACGCCAACGGCTCGTATAACATTGCGTTAAAAGGGCTACAATTGTTGAGAGAGGAAATTGAAATGAATGAAAAAGGCTTACGGGGAATTGCTTACCCCAAAAAGCCAAACGAGGCGTGGCTGAGGTTTATTCAGGGTAAGGAGTGGGTGGAGTGACCTTGTGGAAGAGCCGATTGCAATAACGCTGCTTAATGACTTCGTTTTTTGTCCTGCCTCAATTTATTTCCACAATATGTACCAAGAGCTTGATGGAATGGTTTTTAAGGATGTGCCCCAGATTGCTGGGGCACATGCACATAGCAGTATGGACAACAACACATATACTTCGCGAAAAGACGTCCTGCAAGGTATTGCTGTATATAGCGAAAAATACGGCCTAATTGGCAAAATCGATAAGTTTGATACTGCGAGTGGACGCCTGACAGAGAGCAAGAAGCAAATCAAGCAAATCTTTGACGGGTACGTTTTTCAAGTCTACGCCCAGTGTTTTGCCTTGCAGGAGATGGGCTACAATGTAAAGAAAATTGTTCTTCACAGCATTGACGACAACAAGAATTATCCAATTGACTTACCGCAGAAAAATGACTTAATGAGGAGCAAGTTTGAAGCACTAATTGAGGAAATTAGGAACTTTTCACTTCTAGGTTTTGGGCAAACAAATCAAGCAAAATGCGAATCCTGTATATATTCGTATGCGTGTAAGTGGGGCTGCAATGATTAGTGTTAATGAATTTGAAAAAAAGCAACTGGTGTTTGTATTTATTAACGCTGGAGAGAAGCTCTCTTTTTCAAATGACAACATTGTTGTCAAAGACAAAGAAGGCAAAATCAAACATCAGTCTACCTGCTATCGGATTTTTGCGCTATTTGTTGTCGGCAATTTCACTATCACTTCTAGTGTAATAAGTCGTGCGAGGAAGTTTTGTTTCCCTATTCTCTTGATGACAGGCTCATTAAAGATTATTGGTGCATTTGGGTTTCAAGCCGAAGGGAATACACTGCTGCGGTCGGTTCAGTACGCTTATGAGGGGCTCGATATTGCAAAACGGATAACAGAAAACAAAATAAGAAATCAGAGAATTATGCTCGGACATCAGCGGCCAAAAAGTGATGCCCTGAAAGAAGCAATCTCATTCCTTAAACAATATGAGAGTAAAATTCAGGCGACAGAGAGCATCAATGAGCTTATGGGAATTGAAGGAGTGGCAGCAAAAATATATTTTGCTCAGCATTTTAATAACTGCCTGTGGCCAGGGCGTAAACCTAGAGCTAAGCTTGACTACGTTAATGTGACACTCGACATTGGGTACAACCTCCTCTTTAACTATATTGAAAGCATGCTGCGCCTTTATGGGTTTGACGTTTATGTTGGAGTTCTGCACCAGAGATTTTATATGCGGAAGTCTTTAGTTTGCGATTTAGTTGAACCATTTCGTCCTCTAATCGACGGCAAGGTCAGAAAAGCCATTTCGCTTGGACAATGCAAAGAGGAAGATTTTGAGTGCAGAAACGGTACCTATTACTTGCATGGTGAAAAGAATAAGGATTATATCCTTTTTTTGCTAGAGCCTATTCTTGACAACAAGCGTGACATTTTTCTTTATATTCAGAGTTACTATCGAGCGTTTGTACGTGAGTCCGCTATTGAAAACTATCCTTTTTACGAAATGAGCTGACATGATACTAATTAGCTATGACATTGCGGACAACAAGCTCAGAACAAAATTCTCGAAGTACATTCAGCGGTTTGGGCACAGATTGCAATACTCCGTTTACGAGATTGATAATGGGCCCCGGATTCTCGATAGCATTATGTCTGATCTTGAGAACACTTGGGAGAAACGTTTTTCTGAAACTGATAGTGTTTTGATTTTTCATACCTCAAAGACTTGCAAGGTGATAAAATATGGCTATGCAAAGCACGATGATGAAGCGGTGATTATCGTCTGATGCAAACCGTGGTCTCTATGGGCTGATTTTTGAGAAAAAGTGAGCGGGTATGTTTGTTCAATCAATATGTTGTGGAAGCAGGAAATCTTCAACAACAATATAGGCGAACAAGCGGCTAGACCAGGTATTAAATTTCTACTTCTGTAGATTTAGAAGGTGGCTCGTTGTCTATGGGTCGGCTAGACCAGGTATTAAATTTCTACTTCTGTAGATGCACAAGCATCAGCCAACGCCGCTGAAAGGCTAGACCAGGTATTAAATTTCTACTTCTGTAGATTATGGATGGATGGTTTCTCGTCCGAAGGGCTAGACCAGGTATTAAATTTCTACTTCTGTAGATGTCTATACCGCCTGGGTACAACTCGTCGGCTAGACCAGGTATTAAATTTCTACTTCTGTAGATAGGAAGATAACCACCGCCGTGGCGGTTGAGGCTAGACCAGGTATTAAATTTCTACTTCTGTAGATTGTTTCAACTGCTCAAGTATAGCTTATGGGCTAGACCAGGTATTAAATTTCTACTTCTGTAGATGTGAAGTCTTTGCCGAGGGTGTCACCGCGGGCTAGACCAGGTATTAAATTTCTACTTCTGTAGATAGGAAAATAAGCGCACCTTGCGAGACTTGGGCTAGACCAGGTATTAAATTTCTACTTCTGTAGATGGGAAAGAACCCAGTGACTTTGAAAAAAGGCTAGACCAGGTATTAAATTTCTACTTCTGTAGATAGACTTTGCTATGCTAAAGTTCTTATGGGCTAGACCAGGTATTAAATTTCTACTTCTGTAGATCCGACAACGAGGTTTCCCTCTTTGTCAAGGCTAGACCAGGTATTAAATTTCTACTTCTGTAGATAAGTCCATCATAAGCGGCGCGATAGCATGGGCTAGACCAGGTATTAAATTTCTACTTCTGTAGATCGCATCCATTCCGCTACCTATGGCTGGAGGCTAGACCAGGTATTAAATTTCTACTTCTGTAGATTAGACGTTCAATGCTTCCTGTGCGCTTTGGCTAGACCAGGTATTAAATTTCTACTTCTGTAGATTACGAGGATTACAAAACGACTTCCACAGGCTAGACCAGGTATTAAATTTCTACTTCTGTAGATGAGACACGGCATCATCCCCTTTAATAATGGCTAGACCAGGTATTAAATTTCTACTTCTGTAGATAGGTTTTGCCCGTGCGATTTAGTGCTAAGGCTAGACCAGGTATTAAATTTCTACTTCTGTAGATGTGTATATACAAAGTTACGACTCTTGCGGGCTAGACCAGGTATTAAATTTCTACTTCTGTAGATCAAACCCCGTAAAATGAACAGTATGTTGGGCTAGACCAGGTATTAAATTTCTACTTCTGTAGATTCTGATTCGTCTGCATTGAGATCTATATCGGCTAGACCAGGTATTAAATTTCTACTTCTGTAGATCTCCAACCTCGCCCTCTGTTCCAGTTGGGGGCTAGACCAGGTATTAAATTTCTACTTCTGTAGATTGACAGTGGTAAGATGGGACGCAAGTTTGGGCTAGACCAGGTATTAAATTTCTACTTCTGTAGATTTGCGGATGCCGCTTTTGTTGCTTTTGCAGGCTAGACCAGGTATTAAATTTCTACTTCTGTAGATTGGCATTCGCTACGGTACAAACAATTGGGGCTAGACCAGGTATTAAATTTCTACTTCTGTAGATCAAGATAAGGGATTGTTCGATGAACATAGGCTAGACCAGGTATTAAATTTCTACTTCTGTAGATTCTCTAGCCGCGTCTATTACTTTTGGCAGGCTAGACCAGGTATTAAATTTCTACTTCTGTAGATAATAACAAGTCCAGTGGAGAGAGAAAACGGCTAGACCAGGTATTAAATTTCTACTTCTGTAGATTCTGCAAGCGGCTTTCACGTCTTTACAGGGCTAGACCAGGTATTAAATTTCTACTTCTGTAGATCGCAAAGAGACAAGTCTATATCATCAAGGCTAGACCAGGTATTAAATTTCTACTTCTGTAGATTCAAAAATGAGATTACGGGTACCATATTGGCTAGACCAGGTATTAAATTTCTACTTCTGTAGATATCAGACTTGCTATTGATGATCTAATGGGCTAGACCAGGTATTAAATTTCTACTTCTGTAGATCAATTCTCTTTTGATGTTGCGAACTAAGGGCTAGACCAGGTATTAAATTTCTACTTCTGTAGATTTTATTGGTCAACCACCCACTCACGCTGGCTAGACCAGGTATTAAATTTCTACTTCTGTAGATAGGTAGCTTCTTTTTTGACGATATTGAGGGCTAGACCAGGTATTAAATTTCTACTTCTGTAGATACCAGTTGGCAGGTATGTAAGCTCAAGGGCTAGACCAGGTATTAAATTTCTACTTCTGTAGATGCTCCTACTGTGTAGTAGTAGCCTTCTTGGCTAGACCAGGTATTAAATTCTACTGTTGTAGGTTAGCAACGCTACACACATCTTGCATTGTCTCCACTGGTGTAAACTGACCCTCTCTAGGGGAGAAGTCCTCTCATGCGGGGTGCAATAGGTGCTTGGGCAGATTGTCTTCGGGAGTTGCCTCTTGGGTGCTCACGGGTCTAAAAGTTTAATTCCCGTGTCAAGAATAATCCCGAGAAACCCGCTTGTGCATTCGGCGGCTTCGACGAGATGCGCTTCAACAGGGTAAAAGTCTTCTGTAAGAAGGGTAAGAATAACGCTCTCGTCTAAAGAGCTCGCTGGCCATCAATCCTTTCGACAATAACAGCAATGTCTACGCCAGAGTTTGGGCGAGCCGTTCCTTTAGCGTGTGAGCCAAAAAGACAAACATAGCTTCTTGGATGGAGCTTTTGGGCTTCCACTCCAAACAAAAGAGCAAGATCATAAACCATCTTAACATAGCCTGGCTCTTTCAACATATAGTACCTTGTGGGGCTGAGTGGATACGAAGCCTCAGAGTGGAGGTTTGGCACATGAGTTAAACCCCCTTTTGATTTTGGTGTCAATCTGTCGAACTTTGATTACTATGGAATCGGGGCCTTGAATTACCATCCTGTTGAAGCCCACCTTATTGAGGCAGACTGCGACAGGAGCGGGTTTACGAACAACATCCTCGAAACAGGCATCCAGCTTTTAGGGCCTTACGGCTCTCTCGAAAACCAGTTCGTTACCTATGGATTACCCGGAGACGAACCAGTTAATCGCTTGTTGCACCCCGCGTAAGGGGGCACTTTCTCGCATAGCTTCCCCACTTCGCTCCAAGGTGCTCTCGCATTTCGTCTGGGGTGTAGAGCCTTTCCGCGCTGCCGTCAATCCTTTTAATGATTTCGTCTAGTTTTTTGTCAAGGTAGTCATCAAAAGAAGAGCAACCTTCCGCATTCATCCTCATGGAGGTTTCCAGGTCAATTATCTGTTCAGCCATGCTTAACACCTCCTTCAAGATCTATGGCTCATCATATCACTTTTACTATACACTTGGTATTTGTATTCCCCGCACAGGCGGGGGTGATCCCCGAAAGGTTTAAGGCAGGAAGGTGAGAAGATATGATTAAGGTGTATGAAGCGATTATCACACCAGAGGAAAGCGGATATAGCGTAGAGTTTCCTGATATTCCAGGATGTACAACGCAGGGAAACGACTTAGAGGATGCCTATTTAATGGGTTATGATGCTCTTGGTCTCATGTTGCAAGAGATAACAGAATCGGGAGACAGTATTCCTGCTGCTACCTTTGGAAATAAGACTGATGGCGCTGGAAGTATTGCAGTTTTTGCCGTAAACATGGATGCTCTCGATTTTACCGAACGCTATGTGACCGTGAAGGAAGCTAGCGACATGTTGGGTGTTTCGCATGTTAGGATTCAGGCACTCATTAAGTCAGGAGACATACAGAGTGAAAAGGTTGGAACGAGTAGACTTATTAATCAGAAAAGCGTTATCGCCTATCAGGAGCGCCGCCAAGGAGCAGGGCGACCAAAGGTTTTGGAGCAGTGACATTCTGACTGGTAATCAAACTGCGCCAAGTCTTTGAGATATGGCGGCGAGGTTTTGGAGCAGTGACATTCTGACTGGTAATCAAACCCAGTTGCGGCATCGTGGCGGTTTGTATTGTTTTGGAGCAGTGACATTCTGACTGGTAATCAAACTGAAGCGAGAGGGCTTCAATGGCACACCGAGGTTTTGGAGCAGTGACATTCTGACTGGTAATCAAACTCATGATTAAAATCAATAGAATAGCATATGGAGAAGTACTTAGCGATAGGGAATAGCGGCTAATAATTAATGAAACGACAGGAGGGTACTAGTATGTACAATTCAAAATTTTGCGACGTTTGCTACGACGAAAGCAACAATGTTGTTTTCGTTAAATGGAAAAAGTTTTGTTGTGGGGAAGACTATCAAGCGCCGCTTAGATATGCAATTGATCTGATGGAAAAACATGACAATTGTCACTACGTTGCGGATACTAGGGATGGTTTTGAGAATGATCCGGAGGACACAAAATGGGTATTTGAGCGCTTTATTCCTCAGGCGTATGCAGCCGGTTGCAGATATATTTTTTTCATTATTGACCAAAACAATTCCTTGAAAGAGGAGTTGGAAGGACAATCTGTTGAGCTATCCAGATATTTTACCGTAAAAGCATGTTACAGCATGGATGAAGTTTCGGAAATACTACGACATGATTGAGCTGTATGCGATTAATGTTGAGGAAGAAATAGAACCAAATATTTGGCAAAAATTACTAGGCCTTGTTTCAGAACAGAGGCGTATTCGTGCAAATAAATTTCTGTTCGGCGTTTTGGAGCAGTGACATTCTGACTGGTAATCAAACAAGGATAGGGATGGAAACAGCATATATAAGTTTTGGAGCAGTGACATTCTGACTGGTAATCAAACCATGGTAGTATAGTTTCGTGGTAGAAGAACTTTTTCAATCAACAAGAAAGGCAAATCCGTGAACTACACCCTTATGAATAAAAATACACCTATCTTAGCGTGTGAGATAGATGAAGCCCGAGGACGCATCATCAAAACGGGGAAACTTTTTAATCCAGAATACTTGCCTGTTGGCGTAACCCCAAACAAACAGTTATTGCGAGTTGACCTTGATGACTGGTGGCGCGGACGTTCGATTCCTGCAAGTAGACAAGGCTTATCCCCCGCACTAGCTGAACTTAATATTATTGAAAAGAACTATCTCCTTACTAAAAGTTTAGGATTATCGCTTTCGGATCAATATTGGATAAGACCTCACGAGGACATCAAGTGGGAAGAAGTCAATTTTTTTAACAACCCCTTTTCAGAAGAAGTGGGTGATGTGTTGTTTGGTGAATTTGCCAAGAATGGCGAGATTGACCTAGCGTCCCCAGACAACACGTCTGATGGCTGGCTGAAAAAGCGATGGAAGATAGTTGAAGGTGACCGCTGCTTGATTAAAGCAGGAAGCGGAACTGTTATGCAAGAACCAATTAATGAGGTCTTTGTGTCTAAAATCCTCAACCGCCTAAACGCGGTTGATTTTGTTGATTATACTCTTGCTATCATAGATGATAAACCATACAGCGTGTGCAAAAACTTTATAACACCAGACACAGAACTTGTAACAGCGTATCAAATTATGCAACATTCTAAAAAAATAAATAACGATTCATTCCGCACACATTTATTAAAACAATGTGAAGTCTTAGAAATTCCTCATGCTGCTCCCACCTTGGACTTTATGCTTACGCTTGATTATTTAATAATGAATGAAGATCGACACTATGGTAATTTCGGTGCTGTGCGCGATGTAAATACCTTAAAATTTATAGGAATGGCTCCAATATTTGATAGCGGGTCAAGTCTTTGGTATGACACCCGCACACAACTTATATCCCCTCAACCCCACTTCAAGGCAAAGCCTTTTCACAATTCACCAGAAAGACAACTAAAACTTATTTCTTCTTTTGCAGCTTTTGATGTAGCAAAGCTGCAAGGGATTGAAAAAGAATTTGATGCTCTACTCCTTCAATCGCCACCCATTACATCCGATCGCCGAGATGCTCTTTGCCACCACTTTGCTAGTAGAGTAGAGGACTTTGGAAGAACCATAGAATTTCACCAAGCAAAGACAAGGGCAACTGATAAGCTTGCAGCGCTTGCCGATGCTGCAAAGGACATGAAAGCGGCAAGCGCTGAAACCCCATCAACACCCGACAAGTCCGCGCCCGAGGTTTTGGAGCAGTGACATTCTGACTGGTAATCAAACACTTTGAAGATGATGACGATTTCTTAGGCGTTTTGGAGCAGTGACATTCTGACTGGTAATCAAACTACAGAGCTTCAGGCGAGGCTCACATAGAAGGTTTTGGAGCAGTGACATTCTGACTGGTAATCAAACCGCGCGTAATTGGACGTTTATTGTTTACCCGTTTTGGAGCAGTGACATTCTGACTGGTAATCAAACTTATTGGTCATTGCGGCGCTGATCCGTCCGTTTTGGAGCAGTGACATTCTGACTGGTAATCAAACAGTGCTTCATTAGCAACAGTATACCATATATTGTGTTTATGGGAATAAGAAAACCCTCTACGCAATGTAAAGGGTTGAAAATATATGGAGCAGCGAAAGGCGACTTTGCTTCTGTTTGCTTTTCTTTAAGTCTGATGTCAGACTGATGCGCGTCTATCAGGCTTAATTATTGTCAAAAAGAGCGTCATAAACTCTTTCCAGCTCTCTACCGCTGTCGTTGATTTCGTCATCGTCATCAAAACCAATATTGAGCATAACGTCTTCAATATCAGATAGAGCGTCGTTTATTTCTGCCTCAGCGTCAATCTCAAGACCATATTTCTTGAGTATTTTGTTTTCTAATTCACTTATCGCCAACATTAACTTTTACCTCTTTTCTTGGGTTGACCTGTATCAGATTTCCAGTGATATGGTTAATGCTGACAGTGTTATCCTTGCCATTTATTTTAGTTGATTTTTCAAATTTTTTGAAGTCTTTTCCATCAAGAATAGTACGGCGTGCGCTTTCAACAGAAACACCGCTTCTTTTCTGCTCAATGCTGCCAAAAATCCTATCGATAAAATGATAGCTGTGCCCAGTAACAGTGATTCCATTTGTGGTAGTAAGTCCATGCAGCTTTTCCTTTATAGCCGTATCCATCTTGATATATAGACTAAAACCAACTAGCGGCGATAAGTCGCCTTTGTTGATTGCTAAATCGTAGTGGCTTTTTAGCGCATACTTATGCTTTAGCTCTTCCCAATCAACACCACCACTGTTTTTTATGGTGGAAAATTCAGAGAACGACGCAGGAACCATATCGCCAAGCGCAGACAGATACCTAGTTTTGGAGCAGTGACATTCTGACTGGTAATCAAACTGCCCAACAGGGCAGCACGACCCTCACACAGTTTTGGAGCAGTGACATTCTGACTGGTAATCAAACCAGGGTCATAATGTTTTCGGTGCCATACTTCATTTGCGGCTCTGCGCTGGACAATGCCGTAATGACAGAAGAACCTTGCGCCTTCTTCCAAATGCCAGGAAGTAAAGTATCTGGCATTGAAATGTCGGCAGTTGTTAAAATATTACTAGGCATATCATTCTCTCTTTCCAAATAGTTGTCTTACTGCTTCCCGCTCAGCAGATTCCTTTGGTGTTTTTGCTTGTTGTGAGCCCTCTCCAGGGACTGCGGGAACAGTGTTTTTTTCAGTTGATGCGAGAAATGGCTTAATGCGCTTTGCGTGTTCTGCCAGCTTCTCTTTTGTTGTGCCCTCTAAAATCCCGATCGGCACACCATGTTCTTCGGATACTTCCTTTTTCCACGCTGCAACTTGGTCACGCGCTTCATATTCTTCGATTCTGCGACGATAACGCGCAGTTCGTTTGGCAACGATGCTGTCAAGTTCCTCTTGCGTGGTAATTGGTTTGAATCCGTCCCCTGTTTTGGGTTTTTTTCCTGTTCGGCTTCTTCTGTGGTGTCCACTTCTTCTGCCGATACAGCTTCTTCTTCAACCGTATCTTGCGATTCGGCTTCTTCTCCTGTTTCCAGTTGTTCGTTCGTCATTTCTTCTCTCCCGTTCGTTGGTGTTTTCATCCGTGTTTTACCTGGCACGTTCAGGGCAATAAAAAAGCCGCCCCGAAGGACGGCTGGAATGCCAAAAAATGTTTGTTTAGTGCTTAAGCGTAAGCTTTTACGTCCTCTGCTTCTTTTAGCTGCGGGAAATATCCGTCTTCGAGGAAATACATACAAGCATCATGCTCGGAAACAAATCTTCGTATATCGAAGCGTTCGCCCCTATCAACATTACATACTTCAAACATTCCGTTATCGAGAACACGAATATACTCATAACACTCGCCAAAGACGTAATCGTCAGAATATATTGCATAAATGTTTTTTGAAACATTGCTCTCTTCAAGAAGTTGTTTCAGTTCTCTAATGTTCATTCTTAATCCCGCTTAAATAGGTTCCGAGCAAATCTTTAATCTGTTTTTCTGTTCTATATTGTACACCATTTCCCGACTCACCGAACCAAGGAGCAGTTTTTCCTGAATAAACATTCATGTCTTTTAGAACAACAAATTTAGTTTTGGAGCAGTGACATTCTGACTGGTAATCAAACTTGTCGAGTGTTCGATATTTTAGCTTGAGGTTTTGGAGCAGTGACATTCTGACTGGTAATCAAACCTAGTAGCGCTCTTTGTTCTTTTGTAATTTTCATTGTCGTTCCTTTCTTGTTTATCTTTTTGTTCAGGCTGTTTGTTGGGGGCAAGGGTTGTGCGGCTGCCTAATAGCCTTGACAATCGCACAGGTTTTTAGTTATAGTTAGTGGCAAGGGTTGTGCGGCTGCCTAATAACTTTGACAACCGCACGGGTTTTGGCTATATTAGCCATGTTGGATTAACCGTTGCGCTTTTCGCAGCGGTTTTTCTTTTCCGCTACTTCAAGCGCTAGGCTTGTGACCTGTACAGCAAGTTGGTTTTGGAGCAGTGACATTTTGACTGGTAACCTCGCACTGCCTTCGAGCTTCATTCTTGGTGGTGTGCTTGCTGGGGGGGGCGCTTTGTTAGAATATGGAATACGAGCTACATTAAGGCACAGGCGGCGCATGCTTTTTGCTGCCCTGGTTCTTAAGTATCAAAAAATTCATGTACGTTTTGAGAGGTGGTAGCAAAGTTATGAGAAGTAAAACTATTTGGACAAAGGCTATTGTGGTTGTCGCTTTGCTTGCGCTTGGTTGCGGCGGGCTATTTTCCTGCGGCGGTGATAAGGCCGTTGACGACGGACAATCCTCAGCTGCTACTGAAGTAACACAAGGCGTGCTAGACCAGCAACCTGTCGATGCGGCAACTGTTGAAGAGTTAAGGGCATTTTTGGTTTCGTCAGTAAGAGACAGCAGTCTTAAAGAGGCATTCGCTGTCGCCGAGGTGACGGCTTACCCGCCCGTGTATGTCTTAACTGCAACGATGCCAACAGGTGCGCTCATAACAGCTGATGTTCTTATCAAAGACGATACCGGAATACAAAGGCTTTTTGGTTTTAATGTAGCCGATGCCTCGACCGAAGAGAAAATTAGTTCGTGCATACAGCACAGTGCGAAAGAAATAACGGTGATTACTAAATATACTGGTCATCGTGCAAGCAGCGAGGAAGATTTGGTCTACTCTTTCGTGAAAAAGAATGGGAAGTGGCGACAAGTAAAGAATGCTTCTTAAGAGGTTTATAGCAGCGCCATCCTGAGTGGGAATCAAACGTCAAGCTTTTTCCCATGGTCAGCGATGCCGGCACTAAACACCTGAGCAACCTACGCGAGAAGATGCGCGGACAGCTAACCGATGCCGTAGCCGTCACAACGGGTAGCCTTGCCTGCCGAAGGGGGGGGGCGGCATTGTCGTGGTGCCTGCTGCACTGTTGGGCGCTTAGCGGGCGACAGGAATTTGATGCAAATGGAAGAATTCTGACGGTGGCATAGATATCTTGCTCGGGATTCCTTGTATCTATAATCATTAACCATTAATATTTGAAATCGTTAACGTAAAACGGTTGAAATTATGCCCACCTAAGTAAGGCCTTTTGGAAAGCGAGCGTCAATGGACAAAACCCCAATCCATCCAAAGGTTCTTCAAGGGAATCCCAACGGCTCGTATGTCGTTGACAGGCTCCTGGGGAGCAAGGTCGTCAGGAGCCTGGGGAGCAAGGTTGTCAGGATCCTGAAAGGTCTTCACCTTCTTGTCGCAACGCCTTTCGGCATGGTCTGCTCCGTGGGCGCCAAGGTCAAGCCCCGGAAAATTATGTTCATGACATACTCGAACACCTATATGTGCAACCCGAAATATATCTGCGAAGAGCTCTTAAAAAGAAATGCCGGCTGCGAGGTCGTATGGGCTGTTGGCACACAAACCGATAGAAGCGCTTTCCCGGATGGCATCAAACTGGTTCCAAAATATTCTGCCGAATTCTTCCGTGATCTGGCTTCGTCAAAAGTGTGGGTAGACAATGCGCTGTGCTTTATGTGGGTCTGGTTTCCCAAAAAAGAAGAACAGATATGGTTTAATACCTGGCATGGCTCCATGGGGCTGAAACGGATCGGACAAAACGACGTACGCAGTAGAAGGTGGCGCCGTGTGGCAAAGAGGACAGGACGTCTCACCGACTACTGTATCTCTAACAGTGCCTTTGAGGACGAGGTTTTCAAAACGACGCATTGGCCAAAGACTGCCATCCTTCCCTATGGCCATGCGCGCAACGACCCCCTCGTGAGCAGCAGCCCTGCCCTTGTTGCGGCTATCAAGGAGAAAGTCAGCAACCACTATGGGTTCGATCGGAAAGCCAAGATTGTGCTCTACGCACCGACTTTTCGGGAGGGCGGGACAACCAAGGGCTACGATATCGACTACGAACGGCTTCTTCAGAATCTGGCAGCACATTTTGGCGGGAAATGGCAAGTGTTGGTACGCTACCATTTCCACGACAGGGGCTCATATGGGGTACAAGGATCCATTGGCGGTAAGTCAGGGGTTGTCAATGCGACGGACTATCCGGATATGCAGGAGCTGCTCTTGGCGGCAGATGTGGGTATTACGGACTATTCCAGCTGGATCTGCGACTACGTGCTCACCTCCAAGCCCGGCTTCCTGTATGCTTACGACTTAGCGGAATACAGCAGCGGGAGGGGACTGTACTACCCGCTTGAAATCACACCCTTTCCCCTGTCAACTGACAATGACGGTCTTATGCGGGCCATCGAGCTGTTCGACCAAGGGAAATACGAGGAAGATTGCAAGAATTTCCTGGTTGAGCGCGGATCGTATGAGGAAGGCAACGCTGCAAAGAGGATAGTCGACGACATACTCAGGATATGTGATGCATGATGAAATACGAACTACTGGTCAACAGGGAGTGCCGGAACCTTGGCAGCGACGTGCAGTCCTATGCGGGGGCACAGTTCTTGCTGCGGATCGACTACCTTGTGAACTGTGAAGAGGCCGACAGTTTTAGTATTGATCCGTTTTATTAAAAAAGACGACAAGACCTAGGCTCGCAGAGCTCACGCATTCTTCGCAAGTTTGAACGAGGAAAATCAAGGCTATCTTTTCTTGGTAACTTTGGTCGAGTTCGTTTGGGTTCTTCGAGCAAGCTATCAACAACTATGTCAAAAAATTGCTGCATTTATTGAGGGGCTTTTGAGCACAGGAAACATTGCTTTTTACCACACGCGGGCAAAGGTCGCACAATACACGTTTTCAACTCCTGCGTTTTGTAAGGCTTTGCAAGCGGTAATAAGGCTTACCCCAGTTGTGTAGACGTCATCAACGAGTAGAACCTCTTGAGGTAGCGCTTTTCCAAGAAGGAGCCCTTCTTTTAGGCGGATACTTTCATCCATGTTGGCGAAGCGCAAACTACGCGAAAGGGTGCGCTGGTCTTTGTTGTCGGGCGGGTCGAAAAGCGCAACGCTGGAAGAATCCATCCTTTGTGCCAGCTTTTCAGCCAAGAGTTCAGCGTGGTCAAAGCCGCGCCTTCTCAGCGCGCGTCGCGTTGCGGGAATGAATGAAATGCTGCAACCGTGAAACCATTCAGGGGGAATCACCTCGGCAAGCATACACGCGATTTCATCTGCCAACCTTCGCTCACCCCGATCCTTGTAGGTGGTGACGATCGCAGAAGAGGCGCCGTTAAATTCGCTCACGCAAACGCAGCGTGCAAAAGGCGGCGCTTTTTCGCCTAGTTGCTGCAAGGTTACAGGATTGCATTCACTGCACTGGATTTTGCCCAAGGGAGCACCGCAGCGCACGCACGCCTTCCAATAATCGATGTAGGGAAGGTTCAAGCGGCAGGTTTCGCAAAGAACCGCTCCGGGCTTGTCACACAAAGCACAGCGGGTTGGCCAGATGCTTTCTGCGAACACTTCGGCAAGGGAGTGCGTATAGGCTCTGGCAGCACTGCGCAGGTGGGTGCTATGAGGAGTTCGGGACATCATGGAGCAAGAATAGAGGCTTTTTAATGGCAGAACTTAGATGAATATTGTGCAGCGATTGGATGTGGATCGAGCACGAATTAGACGGGGATTGAATGCAAATTGAATACGAATTGAATAAGAGTTGGACACGGATTGAATACGGATTAGGCAGCGGTTGAACGCAAATTCGACACGGACTGAATACAGATTAGATGGGGGTTGAATGCAAATTGGACATAAACCAGCCGCAAGCCAGCTGCAACTCAGCTGCAGTTCCGACGCAGCTCCGACGCAAACCAAAGAGCGATTCGAAGAAAAAGGTTTCTTAATCTCGCAAGAAAACCCGAAGTATTGCGCCCAAATCTGGTAAACTAGACTTCGCTTCTTTCGAGTCTGTAGTTGCGGGAGTAATCCCAAATCCATGGCAGATGCGGTCGAAAGGATCCACGTAAGCAGTGGGCATTATGCGCGTTGTGAGCATGGCGCATCCTAGAAGTAAGACGTACCGCTTGGTTATTGTGTCATAGTGATGCAGCAGGCGAGAGGGCAGTGGGCTTTCGGGCTCACCCCCAGTATGCGAGTGTGGGGGCAAAGACTAGGTCAGTCGGAAGAGGCGTATTTTAGGTTTCGAGTCAAAGATGGAGGCTGTTTCGTGATAAAGCGTTTTGGAATGCTGCTTCTCAGTGTGATGCTTGGCTTGGGTATGCTTTCGGTGCTTACTGGGTGTAACACGGAAGAATATACGCCACAAGACAAACAACCCATAGTGTTCGCTCCAACGATAGCAAAAAATGGCGTTTTGCGCGTGGGCGTTGATATTGAAAATTCTCCTTTTGCAGGAAAGCCGGCAGATACCATCATTGGGCTTAATGTGGATATTGCCGCAGCGCTCGCCGATGAGCTCGGCTTGAAACTTGAGCTTGTTTCGGTAGGCACCGACTACGATGCCGCGCTTGCTGCTGATAATCCTAATCGCGTTGACATCGTTATGGGTGTTGACAAGGCAGACACGGCAATCACGTGTTGGCGTTCGGAAGCCTATATCCAAAGCGGTGTCGCCCTTTTTGCGATGTCGCCCGAAGTGATGGTTCCCACCCAAGATTCTGCTGCGCGCATTGCCGCCCAGTCCTCTTCCATGAGTGCTTGGGAAGTCAATAAGCAATACGGGGAAGAATCTTTGGTTTCTTCGCCCGATTTGAAAACGGTCTTTAGTGACCTGGCGAACGGTTCGGTTTCCTATGCAGCGGCTGATGCGGTCATCGGCACTTATGCTGCTTATTCAAGTTCCCCTCGCGTCAATGTTTCGATCATTGCCCTTCTACAAAAGCCCAACGGTTATGCGGTGGGCGTTCTTGAGGAAAACACTGAATTGAAGCAGATTATCAGCGACGTGCTCGTAAAACTAACCTCAAATGGTGTGATTGATTTGGTTGAAGTCAAGTGGCTCGGTAATCCGATTGACTTGACAGGTGTTCCCTTTACGGAAGGGGTTGTTACCCAAGAAACTCCTCCACCGCCACCTGCGCCTGAGCCCGAACCCGCCGACGACGAAGAGGATGAAGGCGACGACGAATGGGACGACGAAGACGACGAATGGTAACAAAAACGGGAGCAAAGCTCCCGTTTTTTATTCTTCAACCTGCATATCATTGACTAGATTGCTTTGTCATTCGCTACACTCATTCCTCGCAAAGACGGGTGGAGAAACCCTCGCTGACTGGTTTGGACATGTGGTGAACCATCCCGTTTTTGTCCCTCAGGCCACTACTGCCCAACCCGCTTTTCCTGCCTTAGAGTATTTTTATGGGCAAACGCATTTTAGCGTGTCTCCCTATAACGGCTTTTTATATAATCGTAAAGTTAGTAAATGATTCTTGAGCGCTTTCTTTGAGGAGATACATGAAAGGTATTATCTTAGCTGGTGGATCAGGCACACGCCTTTACCCTTTGACTACGGTGACATCCAAGCAGCTTCTGCCCGTCTATGACAAGCCGATGATTTTTTACCCGCTGTCGGTTTTGATGATGGCAGGCATCAGGGACATTCTCATCATATCAACGCCTACCGATTTGCCCAATTTCGAACGTCTCCTAAAAGACGGGAGCGATTTCGGCCTAAATCTTTCCTATGCCGAACAACCCTCGCCTGATGGGTTGGCTCAAGCCTTCCTTATCGGCGAAGATTTCATCGATAACAGCCCGTGTGCTCTTGTGCTGGGCGACAACATTTTTTACGGAAATGGCCTGGGGCGCCACTTAAAGCGCGCGGTCGAAACGGCAGAAGGGAAGGGCGGCGCTACGGTATTTGGCTACTACGTTGATGATCCCGAGCGCTATGGCGTGGTGGAATTCGACGAAGAATTCAACGCGATTTCCATTGAAGAAAAGCCGAAGCTTCCTAAAAGCAATTATGCCGTTACGGGGTTGTATTTCTACGACAACCGCGTTTGTGACTTCGCCAAGCAGGTGAAACCTTCTGACCGCGGTGAACTCGAGATAACCGACCTTAACCGAATGTATCTGGAAGAAGGCACGCTCAATGTAGTGACGCTCGGCCTTGGGTATGCCTGGCTTGACACGGGCACCATGGAGTCCCTATTTGAGGCAAGCGAATTTGTTCGCGTAGTCGAAAAAAGCCAGGGTCTTTCCATTTCGGTGATAGAGGAAATCGCTTACTTCAATGGCTGGATAAGCAAGGAACGCTTGCTTGCCTGTGCCGAACGTTACGGGAAATCCCCCTACGGCGAGCACCTCAAGAAAGTTGCCGAGGGCAGGATACATACTTCTCCAGGGGGAAACATTCTATGAAAATCCTCATCTGTGGTGCAAACGGGCAGCTTGGATGTGAGCTTTCGCGCCTGCTTGAAACGGGATACGCTGAAATCGGGGCTATTCCGAACGCCTATCAAGGGGCAGAGGTCACAAAAACCGACGTTGCCGATCTTGACATTACCGATAACCTTGCCGTTCAGCACTTTGTTTCGCAAGGTAAGTTTGACCTTATCATTAACTGTGCTGCGATGACCAACGTCGATGGGTGCGAAGAACACGAAGAAGCCGCCTATCGAATCAATGCTGAAGGTGCCAAGAATTTGGCTGCAGCCGCCGCGCAACAGGATGCGAAAATCGTTCACATCTCGACCGACTACGTGTTTTCGGGTGACGATGCCACCGACCGCATTGAAAGCGACGCGCCCGACCCGCAAAGCGCTTATGGACGCACAAAACTTGCGGGGGAGCGCTTGGTTGCTCAGGCAAACGCACGGCACTTCGTCATACGTACAGCGTGGCTCTATGGTTATGTGGGCAAAAACTTCGTGAAAACTATTCTTAAGCTGGCGCAAGAAACGGGTGCCATCAAGGTGGTTGATGACCAGGTGGGAAACCCCACCTCGGCAAACGACCTTGCCTATGAAATACTCAAAATCGCTGAAACGGAAAACTACGGAATTTATCACTGTACGAACAACGGTACTTGCAGCTGGTTTGATTTTGCGTGTGCCATCGTGGATGGAGCGCATATTTCGTGTGAAAAAACTCCGTGTTCTACGCAAGATTTTCCGCGTCCCGCGAAACGCCCCGCGTTTTCCTCGCTTCAAAACAAGCATTTGCAAGACACGATTGGCGATGAAATGCGCACCTGGCAAGATGCTTTAGACAACTATTTGAAAAACTTACCTGAATTGGGGGACTAGCCTTTATGAAAACCTATCTGGTGACCGGGGGAGCTGGGTTCATTGGCTCGAATTTCGTGTTGTATATGCTGCAAAAGTATGCCGACATCCGCATTATCAACGTCGACAAGCTCACCTATGCGGGCAACCTTGAGAACCTGAAAAGCACGCTTGATGATACCCGTCATATCTTCGTGCAGGCAGATATCTGCGACACTTCTGCGATGACAAGCCTTTTTGAGCGCTATGCACCCGACTACGTGGTGAACTTTGCCGCAGAATCCCACGTCGACCGCTCAATTACCGACCCAGGAGTTTTTGCGCACACCAACGTGATGGGCACGGTGAACTTGCTCAACATTGCCCGTGCGGCTTGGCAGCAAGGCGAAGACGACTACGGCGCGCATAAATTCTTGCAGGTTTCAACTGATGAGGTCTACGGCTCGCTGCCTTTGGACGATCCTCAAGCATTCTTTCGGGAAGACACGCCCATTTCGCCCCATAGCCCCTATTCGGCAAGCAAGGCTGCTGCTGACATGTTCGTGCTTGCGTATGGCGACACCTATCAATTCCCCATCAACATCACCCGCTGTTCGAACAATTACGGCCCCTTCCAGTTTCCCGAAAAACTCATCCCGCTCATGATTAACAACGCCTTACAACACAAAAAACTACCCGTGTACGGGGATGGGCTTAACGTGCGCGACTGGCTTTATGTTGAAGATCATTGCAAGGCGATAGATGCTGTGATTGAGGCAGGCGTGAAGGGCGAAGTGTACAACATCGGCGGGCACAACGAACACCCCAATATCTTTATCGTGAAAACCATTATTGCTGAAGTTTCGAAAGCGCTCGGGGATGCGGCGATTGACGAACAACTCATCGAATACGTGCAAGATCGCAAAGGGCACGATCGGCGCTACGGCATTGCACCTGATAAAATCAAGGCAGACTTGGGGTGGTACCCCGAAACCCCCTTTGCACGCGGAATCGTAGCAACCATACAGTGGTATTTGGACAACAAGGAATGGGTTGATCACGTCACCAGTGGAGCCTATCAAGACTATTACCAAACTATGTATGGGAGCCGTTCATGACACAAGCTTCTTCAGGCATGGCAGCTGCCCTGGCAATCACCTCGGGAAACTTCACCTTTACCAATACTTCGCTTGAAGGGGTAAAGATAGTTGACGTTGCTTGTTTTGGGGATGAACGCGGCTATTTCATGGAAACCTACAAGCGCTCCGATTTCCTTGTTGGCGGAATTGATGCGGAATTTGTACAAGATAATCAATCGTCCTCGAGCAAAGGCGTTTTACGCGGCTTGCATTTCCAGATAGCCCGCCCGCAAGCAAAACTGGTGCGAGTGGTCTCGGGCGAGGTCTTTGATGTTGCTGTTGACCTGCGAAAAGATAGCCCAAGCTACGGAAAATGGGAAGGCGTAGTCTTAAGTGCCGAAAACAGGCGGCAATTCTTTATTCCGCGCGGGTTCGCCCACGGCTTTCTCGTGCTTTCGCAAACGGCTGAATTCGCCTACAAGTGCGACGATGTTTATCGACCAGGGGACGAGGGCGGTCTTTTGTGGAGCGATGTGGACGTAAATATTTCCTGGCCGCCGCTTGATTGCGCCTATGTTTTGAGTGAAAAAGACCGCGCGAATCCTTGTTTGAAAGAGCTTTAGGGTAGCCATGAAGATTAAATCCTTAGGCATGTGCCGAGGAGACGGCAAAGCATATGTCGGAGTTCGTTTACCCGCTGTTCCCGCAGGTACTAAGCCTGTTGTTGAGGCGAGGACCGATGCGGGCAGGGAAATACCCGTACTCTGGCATCAAGACGGCGAAAGTGAAAAGCGCTTCAACCAAGCCTGCGGTGTGCTCGTATTCCCGCTGTTGAGCGTTGAAAGCGTGACTTTTACGTTGAGCGTTGCGGATGGTTCAGGGGGCAGTTTAGACAGCCCTTCGAATAGCGCCCCGAAAAACATTTTGACTAACGCAACAACGCGAACCATGAAGTTAAACATGAACGTCTTGAAGTGGACTTCCCGCCTTATGTATCGCCTACGACCCCAAGCGTGCAAGAAGCTCCTTGCCATCGAGGCTGCCTGCACTACTTCAGCCGAACTTCTGGTATGTGTTCCCGATGAGTCTTGGACGGTGTGGCGTCTCGCCATAACCAGACCTTTTCAAGAAGAACTTAAGGGGCAAGAAAAAAATAACGACCTAGAGTTTTCCCTTCTTGACGCACAAGGGAATCTTTGTGAGAGCGAGCCTCTCATATTGGAAAACCAGGTTGTCGATGCGCCTTCTGCGCGAATGCAGAAAACAACGGTGTCATTTCGGCTTTTGGACAGTTCGCGCCTTGAGTGTTTTTGTATTGCCGTTGCCGATTCGTCAAACAAAACCATTGCTTTTTTCGGGCTTGGACCAGGGGAGCGCGAAGGAGCCCTAGCGCAAACGCACCTGCGGCAAAAAAACGCAAGCAATCAAACAGACTATCAGCGATGGCGCGCTGCCCACACGCCAACTCAAGAAGAACTCAAACTCCAAACGACAACAAACTTTGCGCATGAACCCCTCATCAGTATCGTTACCCCAAGCTTTCAGCCAAACCTGCGTTATCTCGCAGAAATGATAACCTCAGTATGCGCCCAAACTTACGGTAAGTGGGAGCTTATTCTGGTTGATGCGCAGCCTCAAGAATCGGGCGTTGCCAAGGTGCTTCCTCCCTTCAATGATGAACGCATCAAGAGAATCGACTGCGCACAAAACCTAGGAATTGTAGGCAATACCAATTATGGCATCAAGCAGGCGGCGGGGGATTTTATTGCCTTTCTCGACTACGACGATGTGCTTGCGCCCCAAACCCTTTTCGAATACGTGAAAGCCATCAACGAAAATCCTCACGCAGGGCTTCTTTACTGCGATGAAGAAATGTTTGAGCAAAGCAAGCGCAAGCAGGGAAAGCAAGAAAACGAGAGCTTTTCTCCAATTTTCAAATCACCCTTTAATCGAGATTTGCTCTATACCCACAATTGCGTCACCCATTTCCTTATGGTTTCTCGCCAAGCCCTTGAAGAAGTGGGGCTCTCAGACAACGAGGTCAACGGCGCACAAGACTACGACTTAACCTTGAAAATCCTTGAGACAAACTACGAAATTATACATGTTCCTCACATGCTCTATCGTTGGCGCATGCACGCAGATTCTACCAGCGGAGATAACGCGGAAAGTAAGCCGTATGCCCATGAGGCAGGAAGGTTAGCACTCAAGCGTCACTTCGAACGAAGAAACCTTGCGGTTCACGTCGAAGATGGCAAAATCCCTTATACCTATCGCGTGCGCTACACCTTGCCAAGCCCGCATCCTTTAGTGGACATCATTATTCCGAGCAAAGACTATCGAGAAATACTCGATGCGTGTCTTACCTCGATTCTTGAATTGAGCACCTATGACAATTACGCAATAACGGTGATCGAAAACAACAGTACCGATGAAGCGACCTTTTGCTATTACGAAGAAATTCAGCAGCGCTCAGACAAGGTGAAGGTGCTTTTTTGGGAAGGCGAATTCAACTATTCCCAGCTCATCAACTTTGGCATGAGCAAAACTGCGGCACCCTATGCGCTGTTGCTCAATAATGACACTGAAGTGATTTCCCCCGATTTTATCGAAGAAATGTTGGGGTATTTGCAGCGTCCTGAAGTGGGCGTTGTGGGTGCGAAACTGTATTTTTCCGACAGGCTTGTTCAGCATGCAGGAATGCTTATTGGACCTCATGATATGGTCGTTCACGTGAATCAGAATCTCGCGCGTGATGGGGCTGGCTATTTGAGTCGCGCCGAACGTCCTGGTAATTTTTCCTCGGTAACAGGGGCTTGTCAAATGGTTAAACGCTCAGTTTTCGAGCACGTGGGTGGCTATACTGAAGCCTTCGCCGTAGGATTTAATGATGCCGATTTTTGCTGCAAGGTTACCGAGGCAGGTTATTTGGTTGTTTTCAGCCCCTATGCGGAACTCTTTCATCACGAATTTACTTCACGCGGGCGTGAAGAAGGAGATTCAGCAAAAATGCAGCGCTGGCAGCAAGAACGCGAGCTCATGATAGCGAAATGGTCCTCCTACTTCACGTCAGGTGACCCCTTCCTAAACCCCAATCTTGACCGTAATAGCTGCTATTTCGCCTTGCCCGAATAAGGGGAATCTTGTGGTCTCGCGGTGCCGTCTTTCGCGATTTGCCACCCCGTCTTCTGCCCCTTCACTGCGCCCCTTTTTATACGAAAAACAAGAAATCCTCTTTCAATATGACTCAATATGACTGCCATTTATGATTGACGTGGGTTTTTTATGATGAGGGCTACTATTTGGTAGTATAATCACGAAGGTAGCAGCTAAACGTAGACTAATGGTAGAAAAGCTTTGCTCAAGAAAGACTAAGGTGATACGCGTATGCGCGCTGTAAAACACACGGTAAAAAAATCTCTCATGATAACTCTCGTCCTTGCTCTCATGGTGCCAGTAAGCAGCCTAAGCACTGCTTTTGCTGACGAACAAGACGCTTTAGGAAACGGCACCACTCAAAATCAGCCAAACCAATCAAACGAAAGCTCTTTTGAAGACTCGGGTGCTCTTGGTTCCGACGGGGGAGAAGAAACGGGCTTTTCCGAAGCAAGTGAACCCGCCATTAGCGAAGAAGACTTCGATGCTGTGTCAATCGATCCTGATGAAGGCTGGGAAAATGCTACGTTTGTCGATCCCGCTGAAGTTATCGAATACGTCTATCTTGATGAAAAGGTCGTCGTGTTTGATCAAGAACAATATATTGCATTTGCCTTGATTGACGAAGAGGTGACCATAACCGAAGCAGAGATTTCCCTTATTGCCATTGACACTGAAGAGATAACGACCTATGCGGCGACTACGGTGCTTGAAAACACCGCCCTCTTTTCCTTTGCTTTCCCCGAGATCGAAGGGGCAACAAACTATCGTTTAACCGAGATTGCCTATTGTCTCGAAGAATCCGAAGAAATCTATCGTGCTGATTTTTCGGCACCAACCACCGATAATAACGATTATTCTTTTGACGTGGTGTCACAACAGGTAGCCGAGGCGGTTTTAGCCATCCAAGAACAAGAAGAAGATCTTGCTGCTTTTGCCATCGCTGATGATGGTGAATTTATTGTTGCCGAAACTGTTGAGGAAGCCTTGCTTATTGCTGATGGGGAGGGCATCGAAAACTTTGAAGCGGGGGAGTCGATTGTTGATGCGACTGCCTTATCGATTATGGCAGAGCAGGGAAACCCCATTGACCCCGACGAAGGAAAGTCTTCGTGGCTCGATTCGTTGCGTTTATTCTTCGCTCCCCTCAATGCCTATGCAGCAGCCACTTCTGCACGCGAAGCCTATTTAATCGTTGCCCTAGACCCAGGGCACGGTGCGGGCGATTCGGGTGCTGTGGGCAAAAAGTTGGGTTCTGGGGGTAAAGACTTACTTGAAAAGGACGTAAACTGGAAAATTGCCCAGGCGTGCTATAACGAACTTCTTGTCTATACGGGTGTTTCTCCCGTGCTCACGAGGAAAGAAAATGAAAATCCTAGCTTGGCAACGCGCGTCCAACGCGCCGTTTCCAATGGGGCAGACGTTTTTGTGAGCCTGCACAACAACGCAAGCGGAACAGGCAAGGCAATGGGTGCTGAGGTTTGGGTGCCCAACAACGCGAAATACCTCAATAGTCAAACCCACACCGTGGGCGAACAATTGGGGAAGAAGATTCTTGCGCAACTGACAAGTTTGGGGCTCACGAATCGCGGCGTAAAGACGCGGGACAATACCACCAACGAAAAATATCCAGATGGCAGTCTTGCCGATTACTACACGGTAATCAATGAGGCTCGTCGCGCAGGGATTCCTGGCATTATCGTAGAGCATGCTTTCGTCGACAACGCTTCCGATGCTGCAAAGCTCAAAGACGATAACTTCTTGAAAAAACTGGGGCAAGCTGATGCTACAGGCATCGCCTTGCAATACAACCTAGGCACACACAAAACGGCACAAAAGAATGCTCTGGTTAAATACCGCTCCTATGTTGCGAACCTTGGTTGGCAGGGCTATGTCTACGACCAAAAAGTGTCGGGCACTACAGGCAAAAGTAAACGTATTGAGGCGTTCGAAATTCAGTTGCAAAATCAACCAACTACTGGCTCAATTCAGTATAAAGCTCATGTTGCGGGCGTTGGCTGGCAAGGATGGGTGGATTCTGCAAAAACTGCAGGCACAACAGGTCAAGCGAAAGCCACTGAGGCGATACAAATCAAGCTTACGGGTGATATGGCGAATAAATACGATATTTACTATCGGGTACATTCAGCAAATATTGGCTGGCTTGGTTGGGCGAAAAATGGTGCCTCTGCCGGAAGCGTCGGATATGGTTATAGTGCCGAAGCTTTCGAAGTGGTGATTGTAAAGCGCGGTGCCTCTGCTCCTGGTTCGACTACGACGCCGTTTCGAGATAAAGGAGTTGTTTCTACAACAATAAGCTACCAATCCCATGTTCAAAATGTTGGATGGCAACCAGCGGTTTCCGAAGGCAAGACGTCGGGCACCACGGGAAAAAGCTTGCGTGTTGAAGCACTCAAGATAAGTCTGCCTACTAAACAATATGCTGGAAGCATACAGTACAACGCGCATTGTGCCAACCTTGGTTGGCAAGGCTGGAAAAACGAAGGAGCGCAAGCTGGGACAACCGGACAGTCGCGCCAGGTTGAGGCAGTGCAAATCAGGCTTACGGGTGATATGGCAAGCAAATATGACATTTACTATCGTGTTCACGCTGCTAATTTCGGCTGGTTGAGTTGGGCGAAGAATGGCGAAACCGCAGGATCGATGGGTTACGGGTATCGTATGGAAGCTTTCGAGATAAAACTGGTAGCCAAGGGCGGTAAAGCTCCAGGTTCTACAACGGGCCCCTTTAGGCAAAAAGCTCTCGTTCACTACCAGACACATGTTCAAAATGTTGGATGGCAAAGCTGGGCTAGTGATGGAGAAACAACGGGTACAACGGGGAGATCTCTGCGGGTTGAGGCACTTAAAATTGGACTGGTTACTCAGCAATACTCGGGTGGCATTCAATATAGTGCACATTGTGCCAATATTGGCTGGCAGGGTTGGAAAACAGGCCCTACTCTAGCAGGAACCACAGGGCAGTCGCGGCAAGTTGAAGCTATTAAGATTAAGCTCACGGGCGAAATGGCAACCTACTTTGATGTGTACTATCGTGTTCACGCAGCAAATTTTGGCTGGCTCGGCTGGGCGAAAAACGGCGCCAGTGCGGGTACGGCAGGCTATGGCTATCGTCTTGAAGCGCTGCAGATAAAACTGGTTTTGAAAGGCAATGCTGCTCCAGGAAGCACGAGCGGAGCCTATCGAGAAAAGGTTTCATCTCCTTCCACTTCAAGTACGCCAATCATGGGTTCTGCAAAAACTTCGATTGCGCAGATGGTTCGGCGCTATGAAGCCACTGGGCATAAATACCCCGCAACAACCTATGCTTCAAAAGGTGCATCTACCCTCAAAGATTTCTGTACCATTGTCTATGAAGAAGCACGTGCAGAAGGCGTGCGTCCCGAAGTGCTCTTTTGTCAGGCGATGTATGAAACGGGATGGCTGCAGTTTGGCGGTTCGGTAAAGGCATCCCAGTGCAATTTTGGGGGCTTGGGTGCGACAACCCCGACGACAGGCGGGGCAACCTTTACTACTGTGCGTCTTGGCTTGCGGGCGCAAACGCAGCATTTGAAAGCTTATGCGGTCAGCGGCCTGAAGGCTTCTGATCTTAAAAATCCTCTTGTTGACCCGCGTTTCGATTACGTCACTAAGGGTTCGGCAAAAACCTTGGAAGCCTTAAACGGAAAGTGGGCAGTACCAGGAACTGGTTACGGAGAAAAGCTTTCAGGCATGATAGATGTGCTTTTGAAGGCTTAGAGCCCGAGCGCCTATCCCACGCCGTTCACCACGCCCGACCGTGCCTTTGACCCGCAGTTGTGGAGTCTTAAAAAATTTTTCCGCGCAACTGCCAAGGTTTATGCCATAATGTTGCGAACCCGAAAGAAAGGCTTCGATTGAAGGCAACGACCACAAGCATGTTTTCGAATAACGCGATTCCCGCGTCGTTCGCTGGTGCTTGGTGGTGGAACAATCAGTCATAGTCGGGTTATCGTCAGCTTCTGTTCCTCTACACAAACACATTGGGCTCTCGGTAATCCGAGAGTCTTTTTTGTTGCGCGAAAGTGGAAAGCGGAAAGTGGAAAGTGAATGAAGCTGACGTATGCAACAAGAAAAGGGAACAGAGGCTATTTGGTAAATGGCAAACAGACAGAAAGGAAATGCCATGACTAACGCAACACCGCATCGCACATATCTTCGCGAGGAAGAAATCCCGACACAATGGTATAACCTGCGTGCCGACATGCCCGAAGCCCCTGACCCTATCCGTCTTCCAAATGGGATCATCGCCGAACACGACCACTTGAAAGCGGTTTTCTGCGATGAACTGGTCAAACAGGAGCTTGATGACACGACCCCTTATTACGACATCCCCGAAGCGGTCCAAGAAATGTATCGCATCTATCGACCCTCGCCGCTGTGTCGTGCCTACACGCTCGAAAAGGAACTGAACACTCCTGCAAAAATTTACTACAAGTTCGAGGGCAACAACACTTCTGGTTCGCACAAGCTCAATTCCGCCATCGCTCAGGCCTATTACGCGAAAGCGCAAGACCTTGACGGCATCACCACGGAAACAGGAGCTGGGCAGTGGGGAACCGCGCTTTCTGAAGCGGCTGACCATTTCGGCTTGAACCTCGACGTATTCATGGTGAAGTGCTCCTATGAGCAAAAGCCTTTCCGTCGTTCGGTTATGGAAACCTTCAAGGCAAAGGTAACCCCGTCACCTTCAGACACCACCGAAATCGGCAAAAAGATGCTCGCTGAACACCCAGATTCAACGGGCTCTTTAGGAACGGCAATTTCAGAAGCGGTCGAACGTGCGCTTTCCATCCCCGAAAACAAGGGACGCTACTCCTTGGGGTCGGTTCTCAATCAGGTTTTGCTGCACCAAAGCATCATCGGGCTTGAAAGCCATCTTGCTTTTGAAAAGCTCGGCGAATACCCCGACATCATCATCGGTTGTGCTGGCGGTGGCTCAAATCTCGGCGGCTTGATTGCACCCTTTATGCGCGATAAGCTCAAAGGCATCCACCCCGACACCCGCGTCATCGCAGTTGAACCAGCGAGTTGTCCGAGCCTGACGCGCGGGCGCTACGCTTATGACTTTGCCGACACGGGACAAACTTGTCCGCTGGTAAAGATGTATACCTTGGGCAACGGCTTCCAGCCAAACCCCGACCATGCGGGTGGCTTGCGCTATCACGGCATGAGCCCCATTATCTCGAAACTTGTTCACGATGGATACATGGAAGCGGTGGCAGTGCGCCAAAGCGAAGTATTCCAGGCAGCGGTTGACTTTGCGCGTCTTGAAACAATTCTTCCTGCTCCTGAAAGCGCTCACGCCATTTTCCAAGCAATCGAAGAAGCGAAGAAATGCGCGGAAACGGGCGAAGAGAAAACGATTCTTTTCGGTCTTACTGGGACAGGCTATTTTGATATGATGGCATACGATGCCTTCAACAAGGGCGAATTGGTCGACCATTCTCCCACTGAGGCAGAACTGGAAGCAGGGTTTGCGACGATTCCGCATATTGAAGGTATCCAGTAGGGATATTGAAGGCATACGATAGGGACTCATGGCGCTTTTTGAAGCAAGGCATATTGCAGCATCCTATACCCGTGCGGGCGAAACCGCGCAGCTGTTTTCCGATGTCTGCTTTGTTCTCGAAGAAGGAAGAATCTATGACCTCATAGGTTCTTCCGGTTCGGGAAAATCAACCCTACTCAAGATTTGTGCGCTAATGATTAAGCGCGAGCGTGGTGACCTCTTTTTAGACAATAAAGAAAGTGCCACCTTTGAACCGACGGTGTGGAGACGGCAAGTGTGTCTGGTGCCACAAATACCGACGCTCATCACAGGAACGGTGCGCGACAACCTCTTGTTTCCATGGAAACTGAAGGTGCACGCAGGTCAAACTCCTCCCGATGAGACAACCCTTATCTCGCTGCTCGAGCGTGCCGAACTTGTCGATATCGAACTCGACCGCGATGTCTCACAGCTTTCAGGTGGTCAGGTTGCGCGCGTGGCACTGCTGCGCGCTTTTGCCACTAAGCCCCAAGTCTTGCTGCTCGATGAAGTGGATGCTTCGCTTGATGATGAATCGGCTTCAGCCATTGGGCGCTTGACGAACAGTCTGGTTGACAAGGGAATTGCTTGCTTGCGGATTCGCCATCGCAAAGCTGATGGCTTTGCAAGTGGCACGTTTACTCTTAAAGATTCTGTCCTGTCGTATGCTTCGCATGTCGCAGACCTCAAAAAGGCAAACCCCCCAACGCTCGACCCCCAAACACTCGACCCCCCAACGCCTAGCTCCCTTTCGGAAGAGGTGGCGCGCTCGTGAATTCAGGCTTTGTTGACATTGGCTATATCGAACTGTTTGCGTCAGCCCTGCTCATGCTCATTGCGGGCGTGGTCTCTTATAAGCTAGAACTGGGGCAGGCAAAACGCATCCTAGTCTCAACCTTGCGCTGTTTTATTCAGCTTTTGGCAGTGGGTTTTCTCCTGCAGTATCTTTTCGAGTATCAGACCTGGTGGATTATGGTGCTGGTGGTTGCGGTTATGCTCATCGCTGCCACACAAATTGCCACTTCGCGCATTAAAAGTTCAGTTCCTGGTCTTATCCCTGCGGTTTTTCTGTCAATTTTCGTTTCTTCGCTGGCGGTGGGAATGCTTATCGCAGAAGGAGTGGTGCGCGCAGACCCGTGGTATAACGCCCAGCAACTTATCCCCATCATCGGAATGATTATCGGCAACGCCATGTCGGCGACGGCTGTTGCTATTGATCGGCTCTTTGCCGATATGGACGCGCGCGAAAACGAAATGTTTTCCCTGGTTGCTCTCGGAGCGACAACGCGTGAAGCCGCCTTCCCCTCATTGAAAGCTGCGGTTGGCGCAGGCATGACGCCAGTGTTGGCAACCATGTCTGCGGCAGGCATCGTTGCCATTCCTGGCATGATGGGCGGGCAAATCCTTTCTGGTGTTGACCCGCTTGCTGCGGCGAAATACCAGATAGTCGTTATGCTCATGCTTTCGGCAGCCACCACTATCGCCATCGTCATGGTTTGTTTCCTCACCTATCGCAAGCGTTTTTCCCAAGATGGATATTATTTGGATAGAGGGCAGCGCTTGTAGGCATCCCGTATAATGCGCTTAAGCACAAGGGGTGTGATAAAAAAGGGGCGTCCAATGACGGCGAAAAACGAAGAGGGATATTCGATTATAACGGTGAATGCTGACGATAACGATGAAGTCGTCATTCAAGCAGGCATTACGCAAGCATCTCGCGAAGCGCAAGGAGAAGTGCAAGCAGAAACATTCGCCAACCAAGGAACTTCGGTTGAAATCAACGGTGATTTCTCTGCGGAAAAGCCCGCACTTGAAACCCACCAAAAAACAGTAGACTCGCTCGACAAACCATCAGGTAAACCGCATGAAACCTACGCGGAAACGACTCTTGACGACCTCAAAGAAATAGGGCCTTTGCCCAAAACCCGTATTGCGGTTATTGCCGCAGCAATTCTCTTTATTGTCGGGTTCCTTCTTTATAACCTCTTAATGCGCTAAAATGAACGTAGTACTCTTCGGAGCACCACCACGAATCCGTGTGCTTTCACAGACACCAGGAAGGTTTAAATGATGCCAAAACATGCACGAACCGACAAAACTAATCTTTCGCGGGACGAAAAAATTCCGACAGCAGAAATTGATGTTGACTGGGGCGACGAAAACGAAACCCATCCTCGGGAAATACATCCCGATGACGTAGATATTGATGATGTCGACTCTGATGGCGCAAGTTCTGAGGACGCCTCAGAAGAAGATGAAGCATTTGCCCCCTCGTCAAATCTTGCTGCCTCTGACGAAGAAAAGCGCCTCTCACCCCTGCAGCGAAGGTCACGCAAAACAAAGCGCACCTTACTGGTGGTTATCGGTTTGCTCATTGTGCTTATTGGTGCCTTAAGCTATTTCGCCTATCAGCTGTTCTTAGAAGCCCAAACACAAGCCCAACAACAGGCGCAGCAAAAAACTCCCACTGACGTCAATGAGCTGAAAGCGGGAGGCGACGACCCTCAAGACGCGACAACGGCTACCACGAAAAAGACGGAAGTTCCTCTTTTGACCGAGCTTATCGGACTTAAGGAAACCGAAGCGCTTGCCCGTATTGGACGTGGCGCGATTGTCGTAAGTTCGTCTCCTTTCGCCGAAGAAGGAAACCCCATCACCACCGAGGTAAAAATATCCTTAACCGAAGAACCAGGGGATACGCGCTCGGGAAATCCCACGGTTTATCTGGGGCTTGATGGTGCAGGCGTCATTATCCGCGTTGGCTATTCTGCTGCGGTGACCACGCTTGGATACGGGTCGAGCAGCTTTTCAGATGCGGTGACAAAAGATTTTCTCGTTGAACATACCTTGAGCGAAGGAGGGCTTGCCGTTGCGGAAGGTTCCCTCACGCTCCCGCAAGACAAGGCGGAATATACCACCTATAAAGATGATGGCAAAACGGTTCTTAAGGAAATCTATTCCTTTTCGGGCAGCGAAACGGTAAACGGAGTCAAGCATGAATGGTCAGCTGTTTTACGCTATGACTATACTGCTGAAAATGCGTCGGGCAACCTGGCAGATACGATACGCCAAGTATATGTCTATATCTTTGTGCCCTCTGCCGCTACTCCTCCCGAATTATTGCCAAAACCCGATGAGGAAAAACCCGAAGCAGGCACCACTCCCGCAAGCCCCTAGCTTTGTCTTTGCGAGCGAAAAAACGCCGCACCAATCGACACGTGGTCGAAATCACTCAGGCGGCGGCTCCTGACTTCGCCCTTGATTTACGACCCCCTAATCGTCATTGCGAATCGCGCAGCGATGAAGCAACCTAGTCGTTGATGTGCAGGTTGACACTCTCGCGGTCACTGGCGAAGGGGTCTCAGTTCACCCGTTTCGCTACTCAGATTCTGCGAATCTTCGTGCGCTTCACTGCTGAAGGCGCATTAAAATAGTAAACAGTGTTCAGAGAGAACTTCGACCCCTTTGCCAGTGACCGCGTTCATGTTAGTTCATTCGTGAAGATTTTGTGAAGGGGAGTGCCTTCCAAAGCAGCTCCTAAACTTTCCTTTGCTTCAACGCCCCCGGGCGTTTATAATTTTCGTTTGCGTCTATGGTTGAATGGATACACCCGGGCGCGTGGAAACTCGGAATTGCAGATGCCCAAACTCCCAAAGGGTATGAGGCAGTGATCGAGACCAACATTGAAAAAGGCATATGGTTGCGCAAAGAACATCAGGTTCCAAATAGCAAGATAGCGTATACCAAAAGCCTGAGGAAAGGAATGGAATGGGAGTTAAACAATACAAGCCGACAAGCCCTGGCAGGCGCTTTCAAACGGTTTCGGATTTTGCCGAAATCACGCGAAGCACGCCAGAAAAGTCGCTGTTGGCGCCTCTGCCGAAAAAGGCAGGTCGCAACAATAACGGACGCATCACCACGCGTCACCAAGGCGGCGGCGCAAAGCGTCGTTACCGCATTATTGATTTCAAACGCAACAAAGACGGGGTTCCCGCCAAGGTTGCCACAATCGAATACGACCCGAACCGCAGCGCGCGTATTGCGCTGCTTCACTATGTAGACGGCGAAAAGCGCTACATCCTTCACCCGAAGGGGCTTTGTGTCGGCGATAAAGTGATGAGCGGTGCCGATGCCGACATCAAGCCTGGCAATGCTTTGCCGCTTTCGGCGATTCCTGTTGGTACGGTTGTTCACGCGGTTGAATTACAACCTGGTCGCGGTGCTGCTATTGCGCGCTCTGCGGGCACGAGCATCCAGCTTATGGGTAAAGAAGGCAAGTACGCCATTTTACGTATGCCCTCTTCCGAAATGCGTCGCGTGCTTATTGATTGCCGCGCAACCATCGGTGAAGTTGGCAACGCAGAACACGCTAACATCAAGATTGGTAAAGCAGGACGCAACCGCTGGAAGGGCATCCGCCCAACCGTGCGTGGTACTGCTATGAACCCCGTTGACCATCCTCATGGTGGTGGCGAAGGTAAGAACAAATCTGCTGGCCGTCATCCTGTTTCTCCGTGGGGTGTTCCGACGAAGGGCCACCGCACGCGCAATCCCAAGAAGGCTTCAAGCCGTCTGATTATCCGCCGTCGCAAGAAGTAGCGGAAACGATAAGGAGCAATAAGTGAGTAGAAGTATGAAAAAAGGTCCCTTCGTTGAGCCGCGCCTTCTTGATCGCATTGAAGCGATGAATGATGCGGGTGACAAGGAAGTTATTAAGACCTGGTCTCGTGCAAGCACAATCTTTCCAGAAATGGTGGGACACACCATAGCCGTTCATGATGGTCGCAAGCACGTGCCCGTTTACGTAACCGAATCCATGGTCGGTCATAAGCTCGGAGAATTCGCACCCACGCGTACCTTCCGCAGCCACAGCGCCGACAAGGGCAAGCGATAGGAGGCGCGCATCATGGAAGCTAAAGCAGTAGCACGTTTTGTGCGAGTTTCTCCTCGCAAAGCCCGCATAGTAATCGACCAGATTCGCGGCAAAGATGTTATCGCAGCACGTGAAATCTTGCGTTTCACCAATCGCGGTGTGGCTGAAACGGTTGAAAAGACCTTGAATTCCGCAATCGCCAATGCCGAGCACAACCATCACATTCGTCCTGAATCTTTGGTGGTCAAGACCGCTTTCGCCGACGAAGGCCCCACGCTTAAGCGTATTCGCCCTCGGGCAAAGGGTTCTGCTGCGCGCATTCGCAAGCGTACGAGCCACATCACCATTATCGTAGCACCGCGAGAGGAGGCATAAAGCCCTATGGGTCAAAAAGTTAACCCCACCGGATTCCGTTTAGGTATCACCGAAGAGTGGCGTAGCCGCTGGTATTCAGACAAGGACTACGCGAAAAACCTCGAAAACGACCTTGCAATCCGTAAATTCCTCGACAAGCATCTTTCCCGTGCAGCCGTTTCCAAAGTGGAAATCGAACGTGCTGGCGACAAGGTCAAAGTCATTATCACCACCGCGCGTCCTGGTGTCATCATCGGGAAGAAGGGTGCCGAGATTGACACCCTGCGCAAAGAACTTGATGCCATAGCTTCAGGACCTGTGTCCGTTGAAGTTATCGAAATCAAGCGTCCTGAACTCGATGCCGTGCTCATTGCACAAAGCGTTGCCGAACAGCTGGAGGGTCGTGTCGCTTTCCGTCGCGCAATGCGCAAAGCCGTGCAATCCGCCCGCAAAAGCGGCGCACAAGGCATTCGTATTCAGTGTTCAGGCCGTCTCGGCGGTGCCGAGATGAGCCGCCGCGAATGGTATCGTGAAGGGCGCGTGCCCTTGCATACCCTGCGCGCAAAAATCGACTTCGGATTCGCCACCGCTGCTACCACCATGGGCTCCATCGGGGTGCAGGTGTGGGTTTATCACGGCGAAATGCTTCCTGGGCAAAAGGCTCCCCAGCCGGCACTCGAAGGAAGCTCCCGTCCCAGCCGACCTCGAAGAAACGAGAGGGGGGCAAAGTAAATGCTTACTCCAAAACGTGTAAGGCACCGCAAGGTGCAGCGTGGCTCCATGAAGGGCAAAGCAAAAGGGGGCACGCAGCTTAACAACGGCTCCTATGGCATTCAAGCCCAGGAAGCCGCATGGATTACGAACCGCCAAATTGAGGCAGCTCGTATCGCAATGACTCGTCATATGAAGCGTGGTGGCAAGGTGTGGATTACCATATTCCCCGACAAGCCAATCACCAAGAAACCGGCTGAAACGCGCATGGGTTCTGGTAAGGGTAGCCCTGAAGGTTGGGTAGCGGTTGTAAAGCCTGGGCGCATCATGTTCGAGATAGACGGCGTTGATGACGAGACCGCACGCGAAGCCTTGCGTCTTGCTATCAACAAATTGCCCAACAAGTGCAAGATTGTTACGCGACAGACGGAAGGACAGGCATAAATGAAGTCCACAGAGATTCGCGAACTTTCAGCCGATGATTTGGTTGTGAAGTTGAAGGAAGCGCGCGCAGAGCTTTTCAATCTGCGTTTCCAGATGGCAACGAGCCAGCTGGACAATACTGCTCGTGTGAAGCAGGTAAAAAAGAACATCGCACGCATCCAAACTGAGATGCGCGCCCGTGAACTGAGCGCTTAAGCGGCGAGATCAAGGAAGGAAGAATTTACATGAGTGATGAACGTAATTCTCGCAAGGTCCGCCAAGGCGTAGTCGTAAGCGCTGCGGGGGAGAAAACCTGCGTGGTTCAAACTAAGGAGCGTAAGCCCCATCCGGTGTACGGCAAAATGATGACCGTCTCCAAGAAGTTCCATGCCCATGATGAGGAAAATGCCGCTGGTGTTGGCGATACCGTCCAAATCATGGAAACGCGCCCGCTGTCAAAGATGAAGCGTTGGCGTTTAGTCAAAATCGTTGAGAAGGCCAAATAGTTTCTTCGTAAACTATTGTTAATGAGAAAGTCAGGTTAAGCAAATGATTCAGATGCAAACCATGCTCGCAGTGGCCGACAACTCCGGCGCTCGCAAGGTGCAGTGCATCAAGGTTCTCGGAGGCTCGAAGCGCCGCTATGCCGGTCTCGGCGATGTCATCATCTGCAGCGTGAAAGAAGCAATGCCCAACGGGAACGTGAAAAAGGGCGATGTCGTTCGTTGTGTTGTCGTACGCGTGAAAAAGCAAATACGACGCGCTGATGGTAGTTATATCAAGTTCGACCAAAACGCTGTGGTGCTCATTGATGCCAACGGTGCCCCCCGTGGTACCCGTATCTTTGGACCGGTTGCCCGCGAACTGCGCGACAAAAAGTATATGAAAATAGTGTCTTTGGCACCAGAAACGCTCTAAAAAAGGAGGTGTGCACTTATGGCTAAGATGAACATCAAAAAAGGCGACAAAGTTAAAGTACTCGCTGGTAAAGATAAAGGTAAAGAAGCATCTGTTTTACGCGCATACCCCGAAACTGGGCGTGTTATTGTCGAGCGGGTAAACGTGGTAAAAAAGGCGCTGCGTCCCACTCAGAAAAACCCTCAGGGCGGAATTTCTACGATAGAAGCTCCTATCCATGTTTCGAATGTGGCACTTGTGTGTCCCAGCTGTAAAGAAGCAACGCGCATTTCTATACAGCGCAACGAAGAAAATAGAAAAATCCGTTTTTGCAAGAAATGCAACAGACCGATAGATAAGTAAGTAGTAAGTAACCGTATGTGCGGTCGGTGAAGCACGTGCTCATGTCCGACCGTTATGACCCTCAAGAAATACTTGGGGGACGCAGGGTCAGAAATCCTGCGTTTAATTCATCGAAAGAGGTAAGAAATGACAACTCCTCGCTTGAAGGAAAAGTACAACAAAGAAATCGTGCCTGCACTGGTAAAGCAGCTCGAGCTTGACAACGTTAATAAGGTTCCTCGTCTGGAAAAGATTATCGTCAACATGGGCGTGGGCGCTGCTTCAGCAGACGCAAAGCTGCTCGATGCGGCAATCAACGACCTGCGCGTGATAACAGGACAGCAACCCATGGTGACCCGTGCAAAGAAGTCCATCGCGGGCTTTAAGATTCGTACTGGCATGGCAATTGGTGCCAAGGTTACCTTGCGCGGCGACCGTATGTGGGAATTTCTCGACCGCCTTTTGGCAACGGCTCTTCCTCGCGTACGCGACTTCCGTGGTATTCCGCTTACGAGTTTTGACGGACGGGGGAACTATTCCTTCGGTGTTACCGAGCAACTGATTTTCCCTGAGGTCGACTACGACAAAATCGACCGCACCCGTGGCATGGACATCACGTTTGTGACCACCACTGAAAACAACGATGAAGCCAAGGCGCTCTTTGATGCGCTGGGCTTCCCCTTCAAGAATAACTAAGCGACCTAAACTTGTGCTTGCACTAAGTTGGTTATAAAAGAAAGAAGGAATTGAATGGCAAAGAAATCGATGATCGCCAAGGCAAAGCGTGAACCGAAGTTTTCGACGCGCCAGCACAATCGCTGTACCCGCTGTGGTCGCCCTCGGGCGTACTACCGCAAGTTTGGCTTGTGTCGCGTCTGTCTTCGTGAACTCGCGAACAGAGGCGAACTACCCGGTATTTCGAAATCTTCTTGGTAGAAACCTCAAAGATACGAAGTGCCTTTGTGCCGTAGATCAAGGCGAAGGTGTTAAGGGCGCCAACGAACCAGATATTTCGGCTCATCATGGACTAAAGGAGAAACTAACAATGAGTATGAACGATCCTATTGCAGATATGCTTACGCGGGTGCGTAACGCTAATTCTGCAGGTAAGCAGACGGTTTGTATGCCGTCAAGCAAGAAACTTACCGAGATTGCCCGCATTATGCAAGAAGAGGGCTATATCGCAGGTTTCGATATTGAAAAAAGCGACCCGCGTGATGTGTTAGAAATCACGCTGAAATATGGCGAAAAGAAAGACAAGACCATCCGCGGTCTTAAGCGTATCTCTAAGCCAGGTTTGCGTATTTATGCTGGCAAAGACGAGCTTCCCCGTGTTTTGGGAGGGCTTGGTACTGCTGTTATCTCTACAAGCCGCGGCGTTATGACCGACCGCGATGCCCGCAAAGCTGGCATCGGTGGCGAAGTCATCGCTTATATTTGGTAGGAAAGGAAGGGTAGCAATGTCTCGTATTGGCAAACAACCTATCCCGGTTCCTGCCGGTGTTGAAGTAAAAATCGAAGGAACCACGGTCAGCGTGAAGGGTGCAAAAGGCGAATTGTCCCGCACGCTTCCAAGTATTTTGACCATCAAACAAGAGGGCGACCACGTTATCGTTGAGCGCCCCGATGACAGCCGTGAAGCAAAAAGCTTCCACGGTCTTGCGCGCACGCTTATCGACAACATGGTAGTGGGAGTTTCTACTGGTTTTTCCAAAAAGCTCCAACTTGTCGGCGTTGGCTATCGTGCCGCACTTAAGGGACGCGATCTTGAACTCCAACTGGGGTATTCACATCCTGTCTCGGTAAAGGCTCCTGAAGGAATCACGTTTGAAGTGCCTACCCAGACCGAAATTATCGTGTCGGGGGCAAGCAAAGAAGACGTGGGTCAGGTAGCCGCTAATATCCGCAAATGGCGCAAACCCGAACCCTACAAAGGCAAAGGTATCCGCTATGAGGGCGAACGTGTCCGTCGCAAGCTTGGTAAAGCTGCGAAGGCCGACTAAGCGCATAACTGATTGAAAGGATTGAAGGGAAGTAGCATGAAAAAGCTTCAAGCAAAACAAGCAGGACTGCGCCGTCGTCATACCCGTGTTCGCGGTAAGATTTCGGGTACGTCCGAGCGTCCGCGCCTGTGCATCACGCGCTCGAACGCAAACCTCTATGCTCAGGTAATTGATGATGTCGAAGGAAAGACCCTTTGTGCCGTATCAACACTTGGACCTGAATTCAAGGCGAAGAAGAAGAGTGGCGCAACTGTTGAGGGCGCGTCAGCACTCGGCGAACTGATTGGCAAAAAGGCAAAGGATTCTGGTATTACTGAAGTAGTCTTCGACCGTGGCGGCAACTTGTACCACGGACGCATCAAGGCACTCGCCGAAGGTGCTCGCGAAGCCGGACTGAAGTTTTAGGAGAGGGTTAGTATATGGCTCGCAAACAACAACAAGAAAATCAGCCGACAGTTCCTGAACTTCAGGAACGCGTGGTGTATATCAACCGCGTCTCTAAGGTTGTTAAGGGTGGACGCCGTTTCTCACTGACTGCTTTGGTTGTCGTGGGGGATGGGAACGGTCGCGTTGGCGTAGGGATGGGTAAATCCCAAGAAGTGCCTATCGCCATCAAAAAGGGTGTTGAGGACGCTAAGAAAAACATGTTCTCGGTGCCTTTGACTGAAGCTCGCACCCTTCCTCATGAAATTTTGGGTACCTTTGGTGCTGGTCGCGTTCTTCTGAAGCCAGCAACGCCTGGTACTGGCGTTATCGCTGGTGGTCCTGTTCGTGCCGTCATGGAACTTGCAGGCGTGACCGACGTGTTGACCAAGTCTTTAGGGACGAACAACGCAATGAACATCGTGAAAGCTGCTGCTGAAGGCTTGAAAAACATGCAAAGCCCCGAAGACGTGGCAAAACGCCGTGGTATCTCAGTCGCGCAGATTTATGGCTGGAAGGAGAAGAAGTAATCATGGCAGAAGCGAAAAAAGCAGAAACAAGCACAGCGCAAGCGAAAAACGCAGAAGCAGCTAAGCCTGCGGCAAAAAAGCCTGCAGCAAAAAAAGCTGATACGAAAAAGACGCTTCGTGTTACCCAGGTTAAAAGTTCTATCGGATATAAGTCAGACCAAGGAAAGACCTTGAAGGCTTTGGGACTGGGCAAGATAGGGCGCAGCGTAGATCAGGTAGACAACCCCTGCGTGCGCGGCATGATATTCAAGGTCAAGCATTTGGTAAAGGTTGAAGAACTCTAAATTGATAGGGTAGAATGACAAGAGTTTGCCGACGGCGAGCTGTCGGCACGGGGGCGAGCCCCGTTAAAGCGAAAAGGAGATCCATACGATGGAACTAAAAGATTTGACACCCGCCGAAGGGTCAACGCGCAATCGTAAGCGTGTGGGACGCGGCCCAGGTTCGGGTACGGGAAAGACTGCGGGTCGTGGTTACAACGGCCAAAAGTCTCGTGCAGGAGGCGGCAAAGGTGCTGGTTTTGAGGGCGGTCAGACCCCGCTTGCACGTCGTTTGCCAAAGCTACCTGGCTTTCGCAACATCAATCACGTAGAGTATGTACCGGTCAATGTTGGGCGGCTCGAAGAAAACTTCGAGGCAGGGGCGACCGTTGACGGAGTAAGCCTTAAGGCAAAAGGCATCATCAAACGCTCTGACGCGTTGGTGAAGGTTTTGGGCGATGGTGAATTGACCAAGGCACTTACCGTCAAAGTCGATAAAGTTTCAGCTTCGGCAAAGACAAAGATCGAAGCGTGCGGAGGAAAGGTTGAAGAACCTTGTTAAAGTCACTCATTGATGCATTTAAGGTTCCTGAGCTTCGTAAGAAGATTCTTTTTACGCTCAGCATCCTATTGCTTTACCGTTTTGGCTCTTTTGTACCAGTCCCTGGCATTCCCTTGGGCGAGTTTTCGAAGATGATGCAAGAGCAAGTCGCAGGCGCAATGGGTCTTGTCGACCTATTCACTGGTGGCGCGCTTTCAAACTTCTCGGTGTTTTCACTGGGTATCATGCCCTACATTACGGCATCAATTATCATGCAGCTGATGCAAGGCGTTGTGCCCGCGGTTGGGCGCTGGGCGAAGGAAGGCGAAGCAGGGCGCAAGAAAATCACCCAAACTACGCGCTACCTTACGCTGATTTTGGGCTTCATCAACGCAATCGGCTATCTCTTCTTGTTTAAGTCGCCGCAATATGGTGTTGTATTCACCACCGCTTTACCTGAAGCACTCACCAATATCGTGGTGGTCTTTACGCTTGTTGCGGGTACGGCATTCATCATGTGGATGGGTGAGCTCATCACACAGCGCGGTATCGGCAACGGCATGTCGCTCATCATCTTTACGAGCATCGTGTCGCGCGTACCGAGCGCTATCTTTGAGTCGACCACTTCAAATGCCGATATGGGGATGGGAATTGCCATCACCATTCTTATCGTTGCCATCGTGTTGTTAGTTATTCCTGCAATCATTTTTGTGGAACGTGCACAGCGCAGGATTCCTGTTAACTACGCCAAGCGTATGCAGGGGCGTAAAATGGTGGGAGGTCAAACGACCTATATTCCTCTGAAGGTGAACTCGGCAGGTGTTATCCCCATCATCTTCGCGAGTTGTATCATTTACTTTCCCGCTCAGCTTGCAGCCTTGTTCAACGTTGGCTGGTTGAATTCGGCGGCAAACGCGGTATCGAGCGGATGGATAAACTGGATTGTCACCATTGTGCTCATCGTGTTCTTTGCATATTTCTATACCACGATGGTTTTCAATCCCGAGGATCTTTCCAACAACATGCGCAAGCAGGGCGGATTTATCCCTGGCGTGCGTCCTGGTAGCGCAACGATGCAATACATCAAAAACGTCATCAATCGTGTTACCTTACCTGGCGGTATTTTCATCGCCTTGATTGCGGTTGTCCCGTCCATTTTCTTCTTCTTTACGGGCAACAATCTCATCCAGGCATTTGGCGGTACTTCCATCCTCATCATGATTGGTGTTGCGCTCGATACGATGAACAAGCTTGAGTCCCAGCTCAAGATGTATAACTATGACGGCTTCTTCAAGTAAACATTTCGGGTAGGTATGTAAGCATTTCTTGAAGCAGCTTTAATAATTGAAAGGATACAGACGATGAATATAGTGTTGCTCGGTGCTCCTGGTGCCGGAAAGGGCACGCAAGCTGCCAAATTGGTCGAAAAGTATCAGCTCCCCCATATCTCAACAGGCGATATGCTGCGTGCTGCAGTAAAAGCAGGAACACCTTTGGGTGTGAAGGCGAAATCATTCATGGATGCTGGCGAACTGGTTCCTGATGATGTCATTATCGGGTTGGTAACGGAGCGTTTGCAGGATGCCGATGCCGCACAAGGATTCATCCTGGATGGCTTTCCGCGTACCTCAATTCAGGCAGTTGCACTTGACAGCGAACTTTCCCGCTTGGGGCGTCCTCTTGATGCAGCCTTGCTTATCGATGTGGATTTTGAAGTTATTGTTGCTCGCCTTACCTCGCGCAGAATGTGCGAGGTGTGCGGTTATATCGGCACGGCAGCAGATGCTGTGTGCCCGAAATGCGGCGGCGCAATGTATCAAAGGGAAGACGACAAGGAATCGGTGGTGCGCAACCGCCTTAATGTTTACGAAACCTCAACGGCGCCGCTGATTGACTATTACCGCGGGTGCGATTTGCTTGTTACCATCGACGGTGACCGCGACGTGGCACTGGTGTTCGCCGACGTGCAAAAGAGCCTGAATCTTTCATAGCGCCTCAGGCTTGCTTCACCAATGAGGTTTAAGTTTCATTTTGTTGCCTAAAACTAAGGGGTTGTTAAGCATGGAAATTATCGTAGCAAAAGATTACGCAGAAATGAGCCGCAAGGCGGCCGATGTGATTGCCGCATGCCTTAAAGAAAACCCTGCCACGCGTCTGGGGCTTGCAACGGGGTCAACGCCCGAGGGCTTGTATGCGTGTCTGGTGAAGGACTATCAGGCAGGTTTGCTCGATTTTTCTCAAGCATCCTCTTTCAATCTGGACGAATACCGCGGTCTTGCCCATGATCATGACCAAAGCTATCACTACTTCATGAAGAAAAATCTCTTTGATGCGGTCAATATCGATCCCGCAAATACTGCTGTTCCCGATGGCGCGAATCCCGATGCACAGGCTGCCTGTGATGAATACGAAGCGGCGATTGAAGCAGCGGGCGGCGTGGACATCCAGCTTTTGGGTATGGGACACAACGGGCACATCGGCTTTAATGAACCAGCAGACGAATTTCCGAAACAGACACATTGCGTTGATCTTACCGAAAGTACCATTTCAGCGAATAGCCGCCTTTTTGATTCAGCTGAAGAAGTGCCGCGCCAAGCCTACACCATGGGGATTGGCACCATCATGAAGGCAAAGAAGATTCTCGTTGTTGCCAACGGTACCGCCAAAGCGGCCATCGTGCGTGATGCCTTTACTGGAGCGGTGACCCCTTCGGTGCCCGCATCAATCCTTCAGTTCCATCCCGATGTCACCGTTGTTCTTGACGCTGATGCTGCTTCGCTTCTCGCTTAGTTGCTCCGTCGGTTCGGTACAAGTTTTTGATGGGTCGGTTTATTCATAAGGGGCAAACCGTGATTGAGTGGGGCGTGAGGTATGGCAAAAGTACGCGAATATAGATTCGACAATTTCAAATTACTGCTGATATTTTTAGTTGTATTCGGTCACTTTCTAGAACTCTTCTTAAAAAAGAGCGTTACTGCAGAGCTCTACACCATCATCTACACCTTTCACATGCCCGCCTTTATCTTTATTTCGGGATATTTTTCAAAGAGGTTTGATGTCGCCAACCTTATCAAGTCTATCATCGTGCCCTACGTGATATTCGGGCTGCTCTACGCTGTTTTTATAAGCGTCGTTTTCGATAAATCATTCAGCTATTCTTTCTTCACGCCGTATTGGATACTGTGGTATTTGTTTAGCCTGCTCATTTGGAAGCTCATAACACCGATATTCACGAAATTGAAGTATCATCTGGTTGTGGCTTTCGCAGTAGGGCTCCTGATTTCGATTGATTCAAGCGTTGGTTATTTTGCAAGCATGAGCAGGACATTTGTGTTCTTCCCCTTCTTCTTGCTCGGCTATAATTTCAATAAAGAATTTCTTGACAACAAGAAGAGCATCCTCGGGTTAGCAGGACTCGTTCTAGCTTTATTGTTGACCTATTTTGTTCTCATCAAAGGCTTTAATATCTCGTATCACTTCTTATATGGGTCCCACGCCTATGATGCAATTGGGTGGGGCATACTTATGAGAGCGTGCGTTTACGCGATAGCTATTTTGTTTATTCTGTCTTTGCTGGTGGTTATCTATAAAAAGAAAATACCCTTCGTTACCGTTTTGGGAGCCAATACTATAGTGACCTATCTCATGCATGGCTTTGTCATCAAGTATTTAGCAAGTCTGAATATCTTTACTGATATGAGCTTTAGCACCTCGATAATACTGGCGCTTGTTCTATCGACGACAATTGTGGTAGCTTTCGGCAATAGATATGTCACTAAATACTTTGATGTCGGCTTAGCCAAGCTGTCGGGTCTTATCATAAAAAAGGATCCCACCTAGAAAACCCCTGCGTATTTATTGGACGTATCTTGAAGGAAGTGTTGCAGGATTGGCTAATTTATAGTAAAAAGATATCAAGCTAAAAGGGGCTTGCAAGGGCAAGCCCCTTTTTCTGAGAGTCATCAAAAGGAAGGAAAGAAAGATATGTTAGATCTACCACTGTTAATCGGTCTTGTAGCCGGTGTGGTCGCGGTCGTGTATGCAGGTATTTTGATTGTGAAAGTCAATAAACTGCCTGCAGGCAACGACAAAATGCAAAGCATTGCTGCGGCAATCCAGGAAGGCGCTATGGCGTACATGAAGCGCCAGTATCGCACGGTTGCTATCGTTGCGGTCATTATCGCTGTCGTGTTGCTTATTCCAGGCTTTCTTGGTGTCACGGGCTTTGGTCTTTGGACAGCAATCGGATTTCTGATTGGTGGCATAGCATCTGCTGCTGCAGGCTTCATCGGCATGAGCATTTCGGTTCGTGCGAATGTGCGTACCGCAGAAGCCGCTTGTGAAGGCTTGCCCAAAGCACTGCGCGTGGCATTCCAGTCGGGCACCGTTACGGGCATGTTTGTTATCGGGCTGGGCATCTTAGCCGTTTCTGTTATGGGCATGCTGGTGTCAGCAGGCGTTGCAGATTTCTCAGCCTTAATCGGTCTCGGTTTTGGTGGCTCGCTCATTTCGGTTTTTGCTCGTTTGGGCGGCGGCATCTTTACCAAGGCGGCTGACGTGGGCGCTGACCTCGTCGGCAAGGTTGAAGCTGGCATCCCTGAAGATGATCCGCGCAACCCCGCCGTTATCGCAGACAATGTGGGCGATAACGTGGGAGACTGTGCTGGCATGGCAGCAGACCTCTTCGAGACCTACGTAGTGACCACCGTTGCTGCGATGCTCATTGGCAACCTCGCCTTCGGCGCAAGCGGTATTGCTGTTTCGCTGGGCTTCCCGCTTGCCATTGGTGCAGCCTCTATCATTGCATCAGTTATCGGCACCATTTTCGTGAAAATGGGCGCAAACGGTTCCATCATGGGTGCCCTTTACAAAGGTCTTTGGATTGCTGCGGGAATTGCTATTGTGTTGTTCTTCCCCTTGTGCCAATGGCTCTTGGGTGATTTGACCGTCACCAATTCGGCGCTGGCACCTGTTGGCGTTACTCCCGTTGCCGTATGGATTTGTGCGGTTATCGGCGTTATTTTGACTGCTGGTATGGTGTATGTGACCGATTACTACACTTCATCTTCTAAAAAGCCCGTTGAAAGAATTGCTGAAGCATCTGAAACGGGTCATGCGACCAACATTATTCAGGGTCTTGCGGTTGGCATGGAAGCCACGGGTATTCCTATCCTTATGATTGTTGTTGCAACGCTGGTAAGTTTCTTCTTGGCAGGCATCTTCGGTATCGCGGTTGCGGCGCTGTCCATGCTTTCCATGGCGGGCATCGTTGTTGCTATCGATTCGTTCGGTCCAGTAACCGACAACGCAGGCGGCATCGCTGAAATGAGTGGGCTTCCTGAAAATGTGCGCGAAAGCACTGACGCTCTTGACGCTGTCGGCAATACCACCAAAGCAGTCACCAAGGGCTATGCCATCGCTTCAGCAGCACTTGCCGCTGTGGTGCTCTTCTCCGACTTCACGCATTCAATCGTTGAAGAGGTAGGCATTTCCGCACAAGCGCTGAGCTTTGATTTGTCGAACCCCTTCGTTTTGGTTGGTCTTTTCCTCGGCGGTCTTTTGCCCTTCATCTTTGCATCCCTCGCTATGACTTCGGTCGGCAAGGCTGCGGGCGGTGTTGTTGAAGAAGTGCGTCGCCAGTTCAAGGAAATTGACGGCATTATGGAAGGCACTGGCAAACCTGATTACGCGAAATGCGTTGACTTGGTAACCCAAAGTGCGCTTAAGGAAATGACCCTTCCCGCAATGATTCCGATTGGGGCACCTATCCTTATCTTGCTCATTGGCTTCATCTTGAAGGCAGCAGGATACGAACAAGCCTTTGAATTTACGGCACTGGTGCTCGGCGGTGCCTTGGTGGGAACCATCGTTACTGGTCTGTTTGTTGCTATCTCGATGACTTCGGGTGGTGGTGCGTGGGATAACGCCAAGAAACTCATCGAAGAGGGCAAATATGGCGGCAAAGGTTCCTTTGCGCATCAAGCTGCCGTTACGGGTGACACGGTAGGCGACCCCTACAAAGACACGGCAGGCCCAGCACTAAACTCCATGATTAAGGTGTTCAACATCGTGGCGCTGTTGCTCGTGCCGCTCTTGGCACTCTTGGCAGCATAGTTTTTATCTGTCACCTATCTTGTAATCGAAGGGGCTGCATCGCGCAGCCCCTTTTGTTGTTCGCCCCTTTTGTCTTTGCGAGAAGCGAAACGACGAAGCAATCCAGGCAACTATGAAAGAGGGGCAAGCTATCCCGCCCCGCGCCTTTGCACGCTTCGATTCGCAATCAACGGCTACCGTAGAGTTCCCTCCATTTACGAAGGAACTAAACCGTATCCTCTTAAATATGCGATATACTGCGTAGAACTACTTTTCCCAAAAGTTTGAATTATTAGGGAGCAAGAACACAGATAGGGGAGTACGCATGAGTAAAATGAAAACTCAAACAATGGATGGTAATGCGGCGGCTTCACATGTTGCCTATGCCTTTACCGACGTGGCTGCAATTTATCCCATCACTCCGTCATCAACTATGGCAGAATACGTTGATGAATGGGCTGCTTACGGGCGCAAAAACCTTTTTGGACAACAGGTGCGCTTAACCGAACTGCAATCAGAAGGCGGTGCTGCTGGAGCAGTTCACGGCTCTCTCGCCGTGGGAGGTTTGACCACCACGTTTACCGCTTCTCAAGGCCTCTTGTTGATGATTCCGAATATGTATAAGCTGGCGGGTGAATTGCTTCCTGGCGTTTTCCACGTGAGCGCGCGTACCGTTGCCACCCATGCTCTTTCTATTTTCGGCGACCATTCCGACGTTATGGCGGCTCGCCAAACTGGATTTGCTATGCTGGCTGCTGGTTCTGTCCAAGAGGTCATGGATCTTGCTGCCGTTGCTCATCTTGCTTCCATCAAGTCGAGCATTCCGTTCCTGCACTTCTTCGACGGCTTTAGAACCTCTGCCGAAGTTCAAAAAATCGAGACCTGGGATTACAAGGATTTGGGAGAAATGCTTGACTGGGACGCGCTGAAATCATTCCGCGCGCGTGCCTTAAGCCCCGAACATGCTTTCATTCGCGGTACCGCCCAAAATCCTGATATCTACTTCCAGGCGCGCGAAGCTTCGCAGCCCTTCTATGACCGCCTTCCTAGTATTGTTACGGAATATATGGACGAAGTCAGCAAGCGCAGTGGGCGCAGCTATCATCTGTTCGACTATGTGGGTGCGCCCGATGCCACCAACGTTGTTGTTGCTATGGGTTCGGTGTGCGAAACCATCGAAGAGACCATGGAAAATATTCTCATCGACCAAAAGATTGGGCTACTCAAAGTTCGCCTGTATCGTCCTTTCGTAACCGAGGCATTCTTAGAAGCCCTGCCCAAGACCACTGAGCGCATCTGCGTTCTTGATCGCACCAAAGAACCAGGTGCTCCAGGCGATCCACTCTACTTAGATGTTCGCTCGGCCTTCTATGGTTCTGCTGAAACTCCCGAAATTATCGCAGGGCGCTACGGTCTTGCTTCTAAAGATGTCACACCAGGTCAAATCGTTGCTATCTTTGACAATCTGGCAGCCGCTCAACCAAAAGACCATTTCACCGTTGGCATCGAGGACGACGTCAACAACAGTTCTCTTCCCTACGACAAGGCACTTTCAGCCGAACCTGAAGGCACGATTATGTGCAAGTTCTGGGGGCTGGGCTCAGACGGTACGGTTGGCGCGAATAAAACCGCTATCAAGATTATCGGCGACCACACCGAGCAATACGCCCAGGGCTATTTTGCATACGACTCCAAGAAATCAGGCGGTGTTACCATTTCGCACCTGCGCTTTGGCGACAAGCCGATTAAATCAACCTATCTCATCAATCGTGCTGATTATGTTGCTTGCCACAATCAGGCCTATGTTCACCAATACGACATGCTCAAAGACCTCAAAGAGGGTGGCATTTTCATGCTGAACACTCGCTGGACTGCCGACGAATTGGAAGAGAATCTCCCTGCTTTGGTGAAGCGTCAGTTAGCTGAAAAGAAGATTCGTTTCTATACCATCGACGCCTATTCAGTTGCGCGTGAAATCGGGCTGGGCAATCGCATCAACATGATTATGCAAGCCGCCTTCTTCGCACTGACGCAAGTCATTCCTATTGATGATGCTGTCAAATACCTGCGTGAAGGCATTGATGCGGCATACGGCAAAAAGGGTCAAAAGATTCTTGACATGAACTACGAATCGGTCAACCGCGGTATCAATGCCTTTGTAGAAGTGCCCGTGCCAGCGAACTGGGCTGGTGCGGAAGATTCCGAAACGGGCAAAGACATCCCCGATTTCATCAAGAATGTTTTGATTCCGATGAATCGCCAAGAAGGCAACAGCTTGCCCTCATCAGTCTTTGTCGGGCGCGAAGATGGACATTTCCCCTCAGGGACTTCAGCCTTCGAAAAGCGCGGTGTGGCGCAAACGGTACCTGTTTGGGTTCCTGAGTATTGCACCCAGTGTAACCAGTGTGCCTTTGTTTGCCCGCATGCCTGCATTCGTCCAGCATTGTTGACGGATGAAGAAAAAACAGCCGCTCCTGAAGCCTTTAAGGCTGTTGAAGCAAAGGGCAAGGGTCTGGGGGAATATCACTACAATCTTCAGGTCAGTCCGTTGGATTGTTATGGCTGCGGTAACTGTGCCGATATATGCCCCACCAAGGAAGACAAAAAAGCGCTGGTAATGAGCGAATCGGGATGGGACAGCGCCGAAGAAGCCAACTGGGAATACTTCACCACCTTGCCCGTCCGCGACAATTTGACGTCAAGAACAAGCATTAAGGGCAGCCAGTTCGCTAAGCCCTACATCGAATTCTCGGGAGCCTGTTCTGGTTGCGGCGAAACCCCCTATATTAAGGTTATCACGCAACTTTTCGGCGACCGTATGTTTATTGCTAACGCCACTGGTTGTTCTTCAATCTGGGGTGCTTCGGCTCCTTCCATGCCGTATTGCACCGATGAACACGGGCGCGGTCCTGCGTGGGCTAATTCCCTGTTTGAGGACAACGCCGAATATGCGCTCGGTATGGCGGTGGCAAATCGCCAAATTCGCGAACAGCTGGTTTTGGCTGCAACAGCTCTTGTTAGTGAAGCTAAAGGTGCCCTGGCTTCAGCCGCTTCTGATTGGCTGGAATTCAAAGACGACAATGACCGCGGACGCGAAGTGGCTGAGGCTTTGTTGGCAGCGGTGTCTGCTGGTAATTTCTCGAGTGATGAATGCGCACATGCTGCTGGTGTTGTTGAAGGCAACAAGGATTTCTTGACCAAGAAGAGTGTTTGGGCTCTGGGCGGTGACGGCTGGGCATACGACATTGGCTATGGCGGTCTTGACCACGTTCTTGCTTCAGGCGAAAACGTCAACGTCTTAGTCTTTGACACGGAAGTCTATTCAAACACGGGTGGCCAGGCATCAAAGTCTACACCAGAAGGCGCTATTGCCAAGTTTGCTGCTGCAGGTAAGCGCATCAAGAAGAAAGATCTTGGCATGATGGCGATATCTTATGGCTATGTCTATGTAGCCCAAGTGAGCATGGGTGCCGACAAGAATCAGCTTATGAAAGCTCTTATTGAAGCTGAGGCCTATGATGGTCCATCCTTGGTTATTGCTTATTCTCCCTGTATTAGCCATGGGCTGAAGAAGGGCATGGGCAAAACTCAGGAGGATATGAAAGATGCGGTGGCAGCAGGGTATTGGCACTTGTATCGCTACAACCCCGACAAAGCTGGTCAAGGCGAAAACCCCTTCACGCTTGACCAGAAAGAGCCAACGGAAAGTTTCCGCGACTACATCATGAACCAGAACCGCTATTCGGCTTTGGTTGGGGAATTCCCCGAAGAGGCTGAACGCTTATTTGTTAATACCGAGAAAAATGCTCAAGACAGATTAGCTGTCTATCAGAAGATGGCCCGCGACTAAGGCACTTTGCGGGCCCGCCCGCAATCTGGCGTTTTGCCATTACGGCATGCGACAATCAAAAGGGGCTGCATTACGCAGCCCCTTTGTTATGCAAGCAATTTTTCGAGGGTGGCAAGCTTCACGCAGCAGACGAACACGTCCATCGCTGCTTCCAATTCTTCCAAAGGGGGAAGAGTGGGGGCGATGCGAATATTGCTGTCGAGCGGGTCGCGTCCGTAAGGATAGGTTGCTCCCGCACCCGTCATCACCACACCAGCATCCTTTGCAAGAGCAACTATGCGTGTGGCGGTGCCTTTGGGCGCATCAAAGGAAATGAAATAGCCTCCGCGCGGTGTTTTCCAGGTTCCGCAACCGTTTTCGTTCAGTCCCGTATCCAGCTTTTCGCAAACCAACTCAAACTTTTCTCTGATGATTGCTGCATGCTTTTTCATGTGCGCAGAAAGCCCGTTTGCATCAACAAGAAAGCGCGCATGGCGCAGCTGGTTGAGTTTGTCGTGTCCGATGGTTTGTGCTGCCATACGCTTTTTTATTTCGGTAATGTTGGCACTACTTGCCGCCAGTCCTGAAATTCCCGCACCTGGGAAAGTAATCTTTGAAGTTGACACAAACTTGAAATAGCGGTCGGGGTTTTCTGCAGCTCGACAGGCAAGACCGATATCAAGCACACAGTCTTGGTTTTCTACTTCATCGAAAAGATGATGGATGCAATAGGCGTTATCCCAAAAGATGCGGAAATCATCCGCTGCACATTCCATGCTTGCAAGGCGGCGCACCACTTCTGCGCTATACGTTATTCCTTCGGGGTTCGAATACTGGGGCACGCACCAAATTCCCTTGATGGTATCGTCGTCTTTCACGAGATTTTCGACGATGTCCATATCGGGTCCAGCTTCATTGGTAGGAATGTTTATCATCGTGATGCCAAATGCTTCGGTAACGCTAAAATGGCGGTCGTAGCCTGGCACGGGACAAAGCCACTTCACTTCATCAAGCTTGCCCCAAGGCGTTGACCCCAAGGTGCCGAACGCCATACAGCGGGCAAGGGTGTCATACATCATGTTGAGACTCGCGTTGCCGAAAATGATAGTGTTTTTCGGTTCATCCTCAAGCATGCCTGCCAGCAACGCCTTTGCTTCAGCAAGGCCATCAAGCACGCCGTAGTTGCGGCAATCAGTGCCATCGGCGCTTTTGAAGTCGGCTTCGGAATTCAAAACATCAAGCATCGGCATGCTGAGTTCGAGTTGGGCCGCAGAAGGTTTCCCGCGCGACATATCCAGGGCAAGCCCTTGTGCTTTGTATTCTAAGAATTCCTGTTCAACTGTCTTTTTTGCTGCTTCAAGTTCGACTTTTGACATGTCCGCATATCTCGGCATTGCGCTTCCTTTCGCCTCGGGTTTCTTAGGGGTATAAGCGCCCACAATTTCCCGTATAGCAAAAGTATAAACCCACTGTGCTATTATTATCAGGAAAAATAAGGTAGCAACCACCTTTTGACCGCCGAGATGAATCGATGGATTATGGCAGAAACGCCCCTACAAGCTAGCAGCCCCTTGAAAGATTCGTCGTGTGCGATTGAAGCTTTAAAACTTACGAAATACTACGGGAAAGCGCGCGGCATCGTTGACGTTGACCTGCGTGTCGAACAAGGGGACATCTTCGGATTCATCGGACCGAATGGGGCGGGGAAGTCCACCTTTATCCGCACTCTTCTCGGTTTGATTTCGCCCACCGATGGAAGCGCGCGCGTCCTTGGATTGGACTCTGTGCACCAAACAAAAGACATTCTTGAACAAGTTGGCTATATGCCCTCCGAAACCATGTTTTATCATGGCATGAAAGTAAAAGACATCCTGGCGCTTTCTGCGCGCTTGCGAAAGCAGGATTGTGGCAAGGAAGCAACGCTGCTGTGCGACCACCTCGATTTAGACCCGAACAGGAAAGTCGAAGAACTCTCAATGGGGAATCGTCGGAAGGTGGGGATTGTCTGTGCCTTGCAGCATAAGCCTTCGCTCTACATACTCGATGAACCGACGAGCGGTCTTGATCCTTTGGTGCAAAAGGAATTTTTCAATCTTCTTATGGCGCGCCATGAACAAGGAGCGACCATTCTTCTTTCCTCACACGTACTCTCCGAAGTGCAGCGCTACTGCAAGCACGCGGCGATTATCCGCGAGGGACAAGTGATTGTGTCGGGAACGGTTGAAGATCTTTCCTCGGAATCGGCGCGGCGCGTGCGCATCCAAGGGCTGCTCAAACCACCTGCTCTTGCGGGGATAAAGAACCTTGCTATTCACGCTGATGGCGTCGATTTCTTCTATCAAGGTGATATGCGGCTGTTGGTGGCGGCGCTGGCAAAAGAAGAATTCAGCGACCTCATCGTTGAGGAGCCTGCTATCGAAGAAGTGTTCATGCACTACTATGAAGCTGATGTGGATGGTTCTGATGTGGATGCTACTGATGTGGATGGTGGCAACAATCCTGGCGGCGAACCCGACGAACCTGATGGGCAGGGGGCAGCGTCATGACCATGTTTCTCCACGAAATGAAACAAAGCACCAAGATGCTGATTATCTGGAACGTGTTGGTCGGTGCCATAATCGTGGTCTGCATGGCAACGTTTCCTGAAGTGAAGAAGCAAACCGATGAGCTGCGCGAGGCTTTTGCTATGATGGGCGCTTTCACGTCGGCTTTCGGTTTGGACAAAATAGACATGATGGAAGCTATCGGCTATTACGGGCTTGATTGCGCTGCGGTACTCGCCTTTGGCGGTGGGCTGTTTGCTGCCTTTGTGGGCGTGCGCATGCTTTCCAAGGAAGAGACCGAGCATACGGCGGAATTCTTGCTGACGCATCCCTTGAAGCGCAGCAGTATTATTGCGGGGAAGTTTGCCGCTGTGGTGGCGCAAGTCATCCTTTTTAACCTGTTTTGTACCGTGTGCGCGATTGCTTCGTTTGCTCTAATTGGCGAAGAAATACCGTGGAAAACCTTCTGGATTTTTCAACTTGCTCAGTTCTTGATGCATCTTGAAATAGGCTGCATAAGTTTTGGTGTTTCGGCACTACTTAAGCGGGGAAGTGCTGGCTTTGGTCTGGGGTTTGCGGCACTACTCTACTTCCTTAACGTGGTTGCCAACATCAGCGACAAGTGGGAATTCATGCGCTATATCACTCCCTATGCCTATGCCGACCCATCAAGCGTTATTCCTCATGCGGCGATAACGGGGGAATACCTGGCTATTGGCATGGTTTATGCCCTCATCGGCGTTGTGTTTGCTTTTGTTTGGTATTCCCGCAAAGACATCACCCCCTAAAGACACCACCTCACAAAGGCATCACCCCGTAGCGACATCACTTCGCAAAAAACGCTCCCAGAAAAAAGCCTTACCCGAGCACCTCTTTTAGTGCCGCGCATTCGCTTTGACTGAGCCAATCTTCCGATTGAAACACGTAGTCGTGTCGAAAAAGCGCAAAGCCCGCATAGCCGTTTTCTTGGCGCAGCGAAACTACCATATCAGCGAGATTTCGCCCGCTTTCCCATTCAGATTGGTCGTTTTCTCCGTAGTCCCCGAACCCGAAACGAGAGCCACCACCCTGCGCCAAGCCGATGCGATACGCCCCGAGCCCCGCATAGAGTTTGACGGAGCTATGGCGCGGATAGGATGCCCATTCGGCGACGATATTTTCGAACGCGAAAGCGGCACTCCCATCAGCTGTGCGGTAGTTAAATCCCCAGTAAAGCTGGGGCATGATGTAGTCGATATAGCCTTCCGTGGTCATCCATTTTTTTACGTCGCTGTATTCTTGGGAGTAATTGACGTTGTTGTTTCCCTGAGGGCTGATGCCGAAACTGACGGAAGGGTTGCGGGACTTAATGCCCTCATAAACTGCTTTCACCAGCTTGTCGTTGTTGCCCCTTCGCCAATCTGCCAGCGATTCACCACCACCAAAGGCAGCATAGGAGTCAGCATCGAAGGTGTTGCTTCCCTCAGAAGAATCGGGGCAAAAGTAATCGTCGAAATGGATGCCGTCAACTTCGTAGTTTTCCACTATCTCAAGCACACCCGCGCGCACAAGGTCGCGAACTTCGGGGATGCCAGGGTCATACCAAAGGTCTCCGTCAATATCGACTACCCATTCAGGATGTATGATTGCTGGGTTGTCGGCGCTCAAAGAATGCGGTCCCGCCCAGCTTTGGCTTACTTTATAAGGAATCATCCATGCTTCAATGCGTAGGTTGCGGACGTGCGCTTCGTGAACCATGATAGCCAAGGGGTCAAAGCCAGGGTCAAGCCCTTGAGTGCCACTTATTATATGACTGAACGGAAATAGCGCGCTTCGATACAGGGCATCGCTATACGGATGTACCATGACGATTACCGTGTTAAGACCAAGACCTGCGCATTCTTCAAACATCTGCCCAAGGTCATTGCGGGCGGCTTCTTCGGAAGAAAAATCAAGGTATTGGAGTTCTTGAAAGGAAATCCACATAGCCCGCATTTCTTCAGGTAAAGGAATGGCCTTGTAAGCTCCTGTTTCGGTTGGTGTATTGGCAGGCTGTTCGGGGGCGAGGGTGTCGCTTAAGGGCAGGGCAGTTTGACTCGATTCGCCTTGCGAAGGCTTGTTCTTCATCATGAAGGCAGCTGCGAGTGCGCCTGCGGCTATAAGGACAAAAGCCACCACAAGCGCAACAACAAGCACACGACGGTTCTTCGCCATCGGGCTTTTTACCAGTTGCCGCCTTTCCTGCTGTTGCGGCTGCTGTTGTTTTTTCGGCGTCCGCGCTCGGTTCTCTTCCATGTCCTATTCTCGTTGTTCGTTTCGTAGCTGTCTGAAACATACCACAAATACAGGACTATTCCCAGAAGAAGAAGCAGCCGCGGCTTCGGCAAAACCTAAACTAGACATTTGTCACGTGACACGATACAATCAGGCTATGATAAAAACCTTTGCCGATAAAGAAACAAGAAATGTGTTTTTGGACGCAGTGTCGAAGAAGTTGCCTTCAGAAATCATTGCACGGGCTCTTCGAAAACTAGACATGCTCGATTCGGCAGAAAACCTCGACGACCTTGTTGTTCCACCAGGCAATAGACTACATGCATTGAAGGGCAGCAGGGCAGGACAGCACTCGATTAGTATCAATGAGCAGTGGAGGATTTGTTTTCGTTTTGAAGGAGAAGATGCCTTCGAGGTGGAAATATGCGATTACCATTAAAGGATGAAAGAAATGGCTGAAAAAGACATGCAGATTATGACAAGAAAACCTACGCATCCTGGTGAGGTCTTGCGTGAGGAATTTATGCCCGACTACGGCTTGAGCGTCGCGGTTCTTGCAGGGTTGCTTGCGGTTTCGCGCCAGTCAGTCAATGAGGTGGTTCGTGAAAAACGTTCCCTTAGTACCGATATGGCGCTACGTCTTTCGCGGCTTTTCGGCACCTCTGCAGAATACTGGCTTAACTTACAGCGAAAAGTTGACATATGGAATTCTCTCGAACTGCATCGAGATGAATTTGAAACAATAACAACCCTAAGCGCTTAGAGGCGTTCTTCTTCATAAACTCGTGGTGAGGTGGTAATTTTTATTGGGGAAGGCTTTTGTCCCGTCACTGCTTTCGAAGAAGCCATCATCCGTGTAGACAAAGCCAAGTTTGGTAAGTACGTGTCCCGAAGCAGGATTATCCGTGGCGTGGCTTCCGAAAAAAGTTGAGATCCCCAGTTCCCGAATAGCGAAATCGAGAATCCGTCGAGCAGCTTCAGTTGCCAACCCAAAGCCCCATTGGGATTTCATGAGGCAATACCCCAGTTCAAAGCAAGCGTGTTCTTCGTTGTAGTGAAGTCCTCCGCTTCCGATGAGTTCTTTTGTTGCCTTCAACACATAGCCAAAGTTAAAGCTAGTGGGCTCAACAAGCGCGGCTTTTTCTGCTTCAAGCCAGGCTCGAGTTTCCTCAATGCTTTGATGTTGGCTCCAGCTCATGAAATAGGCGACGTCGGCGTCACGTGCCCAATTATCGAAGATGACTTGCGCATCGCTCAAACAAAGGGGGCGCAGAACAAGGCGTTGTGTTTCCAGTTCAGGGGTATGATAGTTTTTCTGTGGCTTTCTTATCGCTGCCACGGCGCTATCGTGGATATTCATGAGCACGGTAAGGCAGAAACGGGGGCGCATGGCGGGATAATCTGAGGTATGAGGGGATAAATCTTTTCTGTCATGACGCTCCTTACGAGGGGAAATCGAGGCATTATCAACTAGAGCATTATTATAGGGGTAACGGGTAAGCAAAAAGAAGAAGAAAACGAAGGAATCATGAAGATACTCCCGGGGGCGTGTAAACCGTTGACACGAGGTTTCACCTAGCGTATCATTCTTCTGCTTATGCGAATGTTTATATTCGTGTGAGCAGGCAGCTTGATAAATACACATGAATTTTGAGCACCAAACTTATGGGGGTGTGCCCGAGTGGTTAAAGGGGACGGGCTGTAAACCCGTTAGCTATGCTTACCGCGGTTCGAATCCGTGCGCCCCCACCATGTGCCTGTGTAGCTCAGTCGGTAGAGCACTTCGTTGGTAACGAAGAGGTCACCGGTTCAAGTCCGGTCGCAGGCTCCAGAATTTACAGCACGTTGGTGTTTGTACAAACAGACCAGACCAACGCAGGATTATTTTGCTTAAGCATGACAACGCTACGCAGCAAAATATCAAGTTGGGCACCAACGCAGAGAGTTTGTTGGGTAGCGAGGAATGCAAGTTTTTGGCAAAGGAGCGTATATAAGCATACGTGACTGAAGCCAAAAACGAGGCATGACAACGCTACGCAGCAAAATATCAAGTTGGCGGTGTAGCTCAGTTGGTTAGAGCACACGGTTCATACCCGTGGCGTCACTGGTTCAAATCCAGTCACCGCTACCATTTGAACATTATCACATGCACGAAGAGTGCGTGTGTTTTTTGCCTAGAACTAAAGAAACGTTTATTCGGGAAAAATCACAAAACGTGCTTTCCCACCGTCCTAAGGAGGATGAATAATGGCTAAAGCGAAGTTTGAGCGCACAAAGCCGCATGTTAACATCGGTACTATCGGCCACGTTGACCACGGCAAAACAACGCTCACGGCAGCGATTTCAAAGACGCTGTCTGAAAATGACGGAAGTCACGGCACGGCAACTGCCGACTTTACCGCATTTGACGAAATCGATAAGGCTCCTGAAGAAAAGGAGCGTGGTATTACCATCTCGATCGCTCATATCGAGTACCAGTCCGACACCCGCCACTATGCTCATGTTGACTGCCCAGGCCATGCCGACTACGTCAAGAACATGATCACGGGTGCTGCTCAGATGGACGGCGCGATTCTCGTTATCGCCGCCACTGACGGCCCGATGGCTCAAACCCGCGAGCACATCTTGCTCGCTCGCCAGGTAGGCGTACCCTACATCGTCGTATTCTTGAACAAATGCGACATGGTTGACGACGAAGAGCTTCTTGAGCTCGTTGAAATGGAAGTCCGCGAACTGCTCGACTCCTACGAATTCCCTGGCGACGACACCCCGATTATCCGCGGGTCTGCGCTGAAGGCTCTCGAAGGCGACGCAGCATGGCGCGAAAAGATTTGGGAGCTCATCGAAGCGGTTGACACCTTTATCCCGACCCCCGAGCGCGACGTTGACAAGCCGTTCTTGATGGCAGTCGAAGACACCATGACCATTACTGGTCGTGGCACCGTTGCTACTGGTCGTATCGAGCGTGGCATTATCCACCTCAACGACGAAGTCGAGATTGTTGGTATCCGTGAAACCCAAAAGACCGTTTGCACTGGTGTTGAGATGTTCCGTAAACTTCTCGACCAGGGTGAAGCTGGCGACAATGTTGGTATCCTCTTGCGCGGTGTTAAGCGTGAAGAAATCGTTCGCGGGCAGGTTCTCTGCAAGCCCAAGAGCGTTACTCCTCACACCGAATTCACTGGTCAGGTTTACATCCTTACCAAGGAAGAGGGCGGACGTCACACCCCGTTCTTCGATGGATACCGTCCGCAGTTCTACTTCCGCACCACCGACGTTACTGGTGTTGCACACTTGCCTGAAGGAACCGAAATGGTTATGCCAGGCGACAACGTGGAACTCCGCGGCGTGCTCATCAACCCGATTGCTATGGAAGAGGGTCTGCGTTTCGCCATCCGCGAGGGTGGACGCACCGTTGGCTCTGGTCGTGTTACGAAGATCATCAAGTAACACCCACTTTCCGAAATATGTTAAGGTGCGGCACCGTGCGCGTTTGTTGCAAAGTGCCGCACCCGATGCTCTCATGTGTATGAATTAAAGCGCACATAGTGAAAGACAAAAGGAGAATTCATGCGTACATTGGTCACATTGGCCTGCACAGAATGCAAGCGCCGTAACTATACGACCAAGAAAAACAAGCAGAATAATCCTGATCGTATTGAGATGAAAAAGTACTGCAAGTGGTGTAACAGCCATACTCTGCATAGAGAAACTCGATAAGGAGTCAGGATACGAGTATAGGCCAGTAGCTCCAATTGGTAGAGCGGCGGTCTCCAAAACCGCATGTTGGGGGTTCGAGTCCCTCCTGGCCTGCCAGCTTGTTGGTACGAGCAGCTTGAATACAGGCTGCTTGTTGGCGTTATAGTAGGGTGAGAGAAACCCTGGCGATAGGATACATATGGCAAAAAAGTCAAAAACTCAAAAAGCGAAGGCTTCTGCAGTTCGTGCCCAGAAAAAGGTAGAGCTGGAAGTTAAGGTGCCTGGACAGGTTGAGGCGACAGCCAAAACTGAAGAGGATAAGAAACTTAGCGAAAAGAAGGCGGCTAAGAAAGCCGATTCTAAGGCGAGCGTCGAAGCTTCTTCAAAGGCTCCGCTAGAAAAGAAGCAAGAAAAGAAGCAGGAAAAGACGATAGCCAAAACCGAAGAAAAGAAATCCATAGTGAACAAAAACAGACGCTTTGGATTCTTGAGTGATGTTCGGGGCGAAATGCGCCGCGTTACCTGGCCAACGCGCCAAGACGTATTGCGCTGGAGCATGGTTGTGGTAGGAGCTTTGATATTCTTCGGAATATTTACCCTCATTCTCGACCGCGCTTTTGCACAGCTCTTGCCGATGATTTCTGGTTTGGGGGCGTAAAGACCGTGTCGAAGAAGTGGTATGTTTTACACACCTATTCAGGGTACGAAAACAAGGTAAAGAAAAATCTTGAGACCCGTGTTGAAAGCATGGGCTTGGAAAATTCTGTCTTTGCCATCGACATTCCGACCGAAATGGTCACCGAAATTAAAGAAGGTGGGCGCAGGGTCGAAAACGAAAAGAAGGTTTTTCCTGGCTACGTACTCGTTCGTATGGAATTAGACGATCGCAGCTGGGCTGCTGTGCGCAACACTCCTGGTGTTACGGGGTTTGTGGGCAGTCTTGGAAAACCGCAGCCGCTTACCCGCGAGGAATACAACAGAATCATGAAGCGGGCAAGCCATGAAGCACCAAAGAAAACAAGCACCAGTCTTGAAGTTGGACAATCGGTTAAGGTGGTTTCAGGACCTTTAGCCGAGTTCGATGGCATTGTTTCAGAGGTCTCGCCTGAGGCAAACAAGGTCAAGGTTTTGGTGTCCATCTTTGGACGCGAAACTCCCGTGGAGTTATCCTTTGACCAAGTGGCGAGGATATAATTTGAGAAAACATAAGCGCGTATGCCCGAGTGGACGGGGCTTCTCATACGGCAGCTTTGTTATATAGCTTAGTACTACGATTTTATTACTACGAAGATGTATTGAGATTTATCACACACGACTCAGCTGAAAGGAAACTTTTATCATGGCTGAAAAGAAGATATCAGGTTTTATTAAACTGCAGATTCCTGGCGGTGCGGCAAACCCAGCTCCTCCCGTAGGCCCTGCCCTCGGCGCTCAAGGTGTCAACATCATGCAATTCTGCCAGGCATTCAATGCCGAAACGCAGGATAAAGCAGGTACCATCATCCCTGTTGAGATTACGGTTTATGAGGACAAGACCTTTTCCTTCATCTGCAAAACTCCTCCTGCGGCATTTCTTATCAAAGAAAAGCTCGGGCTGGAATCAGGTTCAGGCATCCCGCAATTACAAAAAGTGGGCACCCTAACCGAAGCGCAGCTGCGCGAAATCGCTGAAGTGAAAATGCCCGACCTGAACGCCAACACCGTGGAAGCCGCAATGGAAGTCATTGCTGGTACCGCACGGAGCATGGGCGTTGAAATCGAAGGACGCGCGCCTAAAAAGAAGTATTTCCCCTCCAAGAAACTTGCTGCGATGCTTTCAGGTCGCAGTTTGGACGAAGAAGAAGAATAAGGTTGAAGGAAGCATCGCTTCTGAGCGCTTACCTGCTCAGGCGTGATATCTTGCTTCACGAAGTGGAAGAGCACAAAGCCGCTCGCCATTACCACGAAAGGAAAAGAAATGGCTAAGAAAACGAAGAACATGACTGCCGCACTTGAGAAGGTCGGCGAAACCCCCCTGCCTCCTTTAGAGGCAATCACGCTCATCAAAGAAGTTGCAACGGCAAAATTCGACGAGACCCTCGAGGCTCATTTTCGTCTCGGTCTTGACACCCGCCAAGCAGACCAGCAATTACGTGGCACGGTCGCTTTGCCCAATGGGTCGGGTAAGTCCGTTCGCGTTGCGGTGTTCGCTGAAGGCGATGCAGCGCGTGCTGCCCAAGAAGCAGGTGCAGAAATTGTTGGCTCAGACGATTTGGTCGCTGACATTCAAAAAGGCATTATTGAATTTGACGCAACGGTTGCAACTCCTGACCAAATGGGCAAGGTGGGCAAACTCGGTAAGATATTGGGCCCTCGCAGCCTCATGCCGAATCCGAAGCTGGGTACGGTTACCAACGATGTTGCCAAGGCTATCAATGAACTTAAAGGCGGGCGTGTTGAATATCGCGCTGACCGTTATGGTATTGCGCACGTTGTCGTGGGCAAGCTGAGCTTTACGGCTGAACAGTTGGCCGAAAACTACGGCGCTGTTTTTGATGAGATTATCCGCATGAAGCCAGCTGCTGCAAAGGGCAGATACGTGAAAAGCATCACCCTTGCATCAACCATGGGACCGGGCGTTTCGGTAGACTCTTCTGTCACGAGAAACTATACGACACCAGCAGCAACTGAATAATCGCGGCGCGTATTTCGCAGTGCATACATTCAAAAAGGGGCTCACGAGCCCCTTTTTGTTATTGCAAGAAGGGCGACAAAAGCAAGGGCCATGACGACAAGCCCGCAGGCATCGAAAACGATGAAGCGGACGATGGATTCTCTCAGAAGTAAATGGCTTACATCAATAGTTGAAAGAATGTAGCTTTCCCCCAAAAGCCCAATCAGCTGCTGCACCAAGACGACCACATAAAGGATTCGATAGCGTAGCGGATTTACGATAACAAGCGGATACGTTGCGTTCCACATAAGAAAGGCAACACCAATTCCTTGTATTGCTGCAATGCCAGCTACTCCCGATAATTCAAATCCGTGCGCGTAGTTTTGCGGGAAGAAAAGAAAGCTCAAGGCGCACTGCACGTTTCCAAAAAACACAACGAAAACGGCAAGCCGTGCACCCCACAAGGCAATCGTCGATTTCTTGTCTGTTGACTTCTTTTCCACAACACTCTCAATCATAAATGCTATCAGAAATAATAACATCAGATATTAGAAATAATAATATCTGATGTTAGATTTTAGGAACTTGGGCTTTTGCGCAGTCCTCCTTTGTGCTCCGCTTTGCTTGTGATAATGCGGGGTGAGGGGGTTTTGAGGAATGTTATACTGGGCAGCGAACAAAATCAAACCATAAGAGAAAGCGAAACAAAGCGTGATTATTAAGAAGTCTCCTGCAGAAATTGAGGCGATGAAGGAAGCGGGTCGGATTTCGGCAAAGGTACTCCGCGAAGTGGGCGCCCGCGTTCAGCCAGGCATTTCAACTTTGGAACTCGACCGTTTTGCCGAATCGCTTATTCGCTTAGAGGGTGGCATTCCTGCCTTTAAGGGCTACGGTGGCTTCCCTGGGTCAATCTGTGCTTCACTCAACGACCAAATTGTTCATGGGATTCCTTCGGCGGAAGTGATACTGCAAGAAGGAGATATTCTTTCTATCGATACGGGTGCCATTGTAGATGGTTGGGTGGGGGATAACGCCTGGACGTATCCTGTTGGGGTAATTTCAGCCGAAAAGCAGCGCTTACTTGAAATAACAGAGAAGTGTATGTGGGCGGCGCTTGATGCGGCGCGCGCCAACAACCGCCTAGGGGATATTGGGGCGGCAGTTCAAGAAATCGCTGAAGAAGCGGGTTATGGCATTGTCCGCGAATACGTGGGGCATGGCATTGGGCGAAAAATGCATGAGGACCCCAATGTTCCCAACTACGGAAGAAGACGTACGGGCGTTAAGCTTGAAGCAGGCATGGTGTTGGCAATTGAGCCGATGATTAATATTGGCACTCACATGACAAAGCAGATGCCTGACGGGTGGCTTGTGGTGACGGCGGATGGTTCGCCCTCAGCCCATTTCGAAAAAATGGTTGCAATTACTGAAGAAGGGCCTCTTATCCTCACAACAGAGGCGGGATACACCCGCCCCGTTTAATCAAACTTATTACGCTCAGCGCTCTTACTTTTCTCAGCGCTTTTCTTTCGCTGCGTGGCGGGGTTTTGACGCATTGCGACGCGCGCGGTAGTTAAGGGGCGCGGGCGAGGGTTCATCAGATTTATCTTGTTCAGATTCGTCCTGTCTAGGTTCGACTACCTCGGACTCGACTTCATCAGGTTCGTCTTGTTCAGGTTCGGCCGCATCAGGCTCATCTGAGTCAGACACAACCACCTCAGGCAAAACTAACTCCGCCACCGTCGGCTCAGAATCGTCCTGTTCAGACTCAACCTGTTCGAGCTCAACCTGCCCAGACTCAACCTGTTCGGGCTCAGCATCCTCAGACAAAATCAGTTCAGGCAAAACCAGCTTAGGGACAACTGAATCAGACTCAACCGAGTTAGGTTTGTCCCGCTTAGATTTCTTCTTCGCAGACTTGCCCGATTGAGGCTTACTTTTCTTAGGCGCGACCATCTCAGGCACCTCTAAGTCAAATTCGCCCACTTCAGGCTCATCCTCTTCAGGTTCAGTCACCTCAGGTTCAGTCACCTCAGGTTCATCCTGTTCAGGCTCAGCTTCCTCAGGTTCATCCTGTTCAACCTCAACAACTTCAGCTTCATCTTGTTCAACCACATCAGCCTCAACCTCAACAACTTCAGGTTCAACAACTTCAGGTTCATCCTGTTCAGATTCAATCACTTCAGGTTCGACTTGGTCAATCTCGGCGTGTTTGCCGATTTTTTCCCTTGAGGATTTTCTTCGCTGAGAACGCTTTTTTGATTTGTCAGCAGGAACAACAGGAGCAACCTTGTCAACAGGAACAACAGGAGCAACAGGGACAACCTTGTCAACAGGAACGGCAGAAACAGCCTCGTCGGCAGAGACAACCTTGTCAGCAACCTGGGCAACCTTATCAGCACGCTCAGCCTCATCGGCGCTCAACAGGGGAGCTTTAGCCCGCGCCTTATTTTTCACGGGTTCGCTCGTCTTCACGGGCTCGCTCATCTTTGCGTGCTCGTTACTCTTCACGTTCTCGCTGATTTTTGCGTTCTCGTAAATTTTCACTTCTTCGTTAATAAGCCCATTAAGGAGCCTATGCGTTATTTTGTCAGAAATTTTTTCAAAGATATTGGTCACAATGTCCATTTCCTCTACACGTAAGATTTTACTTAAGGCAAAGATAACACCAAGCCCCAAACTTCCACATACTATGATTTCAAAGAGCCCGATAAAAATCGAGGGCTGGAAGGGAACTACAACGAGAACCCCATAAACAAGCGCACTTCCGACGATAGTGGCAAAAATCACCTTCGCGCTCATGGCAACAATCCCGCCCATTTCAAAGGAACCGATACGCTTTTTCAAAATGACAGACATTGTGGCGAACATGAGACCGTAATAGACAAAATCTGCCACCATGATACCGATGATTCCAAGCGCTGAGGGAAGGGACAAAAATGCATACAGTACGATTTGCAAGATGCATACCCCGCAACTCACCAGCGCAAAAATCATGAACTGTCGCAGTGCCGCGAACACGCGGTAAAGATACATCTGTCCCGCAAAGAAGGGCAGACTCAACACCCAAAAAGCAAGGATACGCGAAACGAAGGCAACGTCATCTTGGCTGAATGCTCCCATGCGCTGAAGCTGGATAACGGGGGCAGCAAGCACAAACATCATGCCTGCCAAAGGAATGATGAAGAACAAAGTTCTGCGCAGCCCTTGCTGTACATAGGCTCGCAAGGCAGAAAAATCGTCTCGCGCAACCGCCTTGCTCATTTCGGTCAAATACGTGGTAGAAAGCGAAACCGCCACCACACCATAGGGAAGTTGGTACCACATCCAGGCATACTGCAAGGTTGCAGGGCCGTTGTCGCCACTATGAAGGGAAAATGCGTTGCGGCAAGAAAACGAAACCAGGGTGCCCACGATATAGATAAGGGTTGGCACGGCAATCTTTAAGGCTTCTTTGAGTGCGGGGTCTTTCAAATCAATGCGGGGGGTGTATTTGAATCCAATTTTCATCAAGGTCGGTATTTGTATGGCGAACTGCACAAAAACACCGAGGGATGTGCCTACCGCAAGAATAATGAGAGCAAGATGTTCATTGGTGCCCATCAAAAACGCATAGGAAAGCATACTTACGATGACGCAAATATTGTTAAAGACTGGGGCAAGTGCGGGAACGCCATAGACGCGATGAGCGTTAAGCACCCCAGTAACTACGCCGCTTAGCCCGTAAAATACCAGCTGGATAGCGAAAATCCTGAAAAAGAAAACTGATGCTTCATTAATAATATCAATATCGCTGCGCGTGAAGGTTTGGGTGAAGATGACAAAGGAAGCAAAGAGAACAGCCAGTATCGCTAAGGCGCTCAATAAAACCAAGATGATATTTAAGATGTTCGAAGCAAAACGGTCGGCACCTTCACGCCCGAACTTTTCTTTTTGCAAGAGATAAATAGGAAGAAACGCAACCCCTAAAATGCCGCCTACCACCAAATCGTAAATGAAATTGGGCATGGTGTTTGCGATTTGATAGGCTGAAGCAAGGAGCGTATTGCCGAGCGCAAACGACATCGCAAGCGTGCGTAAAAGCCCGCTGACACGAGAAAGCAGCGTTGCAAGCGTCATGATGCCCGTGCTTTTCAGGATTGAATTATCTGCGTTGCCCACTCAGGCTTCCCATCCTTCATCTATAATGTGAACTTATATACTAACAAGAGGGAGCCGTGGCAATCATGCATATCCTGATAGTACGCAATAACTCCAATCCGCAGGCGCAAGACGCGTGCGTGTTGCTGATGAGCTATTTGAACGGTGAAGGTATTGCTTATACCGTGCTCGATTCGGGCGAAATCGGCTTGAAGAACAGGGAAAATCTTGAAGCCGAACTAGCGGGGAAGAATCTCGATTTAGCGGTCGTGCTCGGCGGTGACGGAACGATACTGCGCACTGCTCGGCTTGCGAATGCTTTCGATATTCCGATTCTTGGAATCAACTTTGGGCATTTGGGCTTCTTGGCGAATTCAAGCGAAGATGGCGTGATAGCGATTGTCGCGGCAGCAATTGCTGGAGATGTGGTGTGTGAACATCGCGCGAATTTGCGTGTCGTTGTTTCCTGCGTTGAAGGGGATGCAAATGGCTCTGCTACCACCGATGAAGATGAAGTCTTGCGAAGCGTGTGGGCTGATGATGCACGTGAACAGGCATCTCAAGGTTCGCCTTCGCACAAAACCTTCTTTGCCTTAAACGAAGTGGCGCTCACCCGAGGAGCGGCAGGACGTATCATCAACTTTGGCTTGAGCATATCTGATGCCTTTATCGCGCGAATGAGGGGTGACGGTTTGGTGGTGGCAACCGCAACGGGCTCAACGGCTTACGCGCTTTCTGCGGGAGGGCCGCTTGTTGCCCCGAACTACGAAGGGCTGGTTGTTGTGCCAGTGGCGCCGCATACCCTGCAATCGCGCGCAATCGTTGCTGCATCAAATGACCTGGTAGAGATTTCTTTCGCGGACAATCACCCGACACGTGAGATAGCGCTTTTCATCGACGGGGAATTGCTGGAGTTTGACAGCGCCCCTTCGCGGGTATACGTAAGATGCGGCGATAAGCCCACAAAACTTCTGCGCTATAAGCACCTTGGGTTCTACGAACACGCCGCTCAGGTCTTTTTTGGTTCTGCGCAAGACCCTGCCTAACGCTCACCGTACTTTCACCCCTGCGTTCACGCAAAAGTTCCGCACGCACATTCCACACAATAAGGAGTAATTGAGAACATAATGTGGGTATATGAAAAAGTAGTGTAAAAACCCAAAAATCAAAGCCTTGGTAAGCCTTACTTCTAGTAGAATAGAAAAGCGTTTGAAGAGCATTTTTATAAAGCTTGCCAAGCGCTTTTTTCTTGCTCTCAAACAGGGATTTATGTATAGCGTATGCGCGGGACACACATGAGACAGGAGCATCATGACAAAGCACATTTTCGTAACAGGTGGCGTTGTATCCTCATTAGGGAAGGGCATCACCGCAGCATCTCTCGGGCATCTTTTGAAAGCACGCGGTTACAAAGTGACCATGCAAAAGATGGATCCCTATCTCAATGTCGATCCCAATACGATGTCTCCCTTCCAGCATGGAGAGGTTTTTGTAACCGATGATGGTCACGAGGGCGACCTTGACCTTGGCCACTACGAACGCTTCATTGACGAAAACCTTTCTTGTGAGAGCAATTTCACGCAAGGTTCAATCTACCAAAGCCTTATTGCCGCTGAACGTCGTGGAGATTTTCACGGCGGCACGGTTCAGGTGATTCCCCATGTGACCGAAGCCATTAAGGAACGCTTGCGCCGCCTTGCCGAACAGAGTCGTGCCGATATTGTCATCACTGAAATCGGCGGTACGATTGGCGACATTGAATCACAGCCCTTTGTTGAAGCGGCGCGCCAATTTAAAAACGAAAAGGGTTTGGGAGACGTGGTGTTCGTTCATGTGACGCTCGTGCCCTATATTGCTGCTGCTCATGAAGTGAAAACAAAGCCAACGCAGCACAGTGTTAAAGAATTGCGCTCCATCGGTGTGCAACCCGATTTCATCGTGTGTCGTTCCGACCATGAAGTTTCAGAAGACGTGCGCGAAAAAATCGCTCTTTTCTGTGACGTTGCTCCGAACAGCGTCTTTGCCTGTCCTGACGCTGATTCGATTTATGAAGTACCCTTGACGCTTCACAGCCAAGGGTTCGATGAACGGGTTCTCGGTCGTTTGGGGCTTGCTCCTTCTTCGATAGACCTCACACCGCTCAAAACCTTCCTTGACGCTTCGAGTCGGTGCAAAGGTGAGGTCGACATAGCGCTTGTCGGCAAATATGTGAGTCTGCCTGATGCTTATTTATCGGTGACCGAAGCGCTTTGCCATGCGGGGGTTTACCATGGGATTCATGTCAACGTTCATCTTGTTGATGGCGAAACGCTGCCCGAAGAAGAAATCGAAGCGGTTTTGGGCGCCATGGACGGCATCCTTATTCCTGGCGGTTTCGGGCAACGAGCCTTTGAGGGCAAGATACTTGCCGCGAAATATGCGCGTGAAAACAAGATTCCTTTCTTGGGGATATGCCTTGGTCTGCAAGCGGCGGTTTGTGAATTTGCCCGTAATGTGGCTGGTCTGACGGGTGCAAATTCTTCGGAGTTTGACGAAAATGCGCAATATTCCGTAATCGACTTTTTGCCAAAGCAAGATGATGCTGAAGGCGAAACAGGTGCCATGCGTCTTGGTTCGTATCCGTGCAGAGTTGCACCGAATACCCTTGCCGCACAAGCCTATGGTGAAGAACTAATCTATGAGCGCCATCGCCACCGTCTCGAAGTGAACACGGCGTATTGTAAATGTTTGCAGGAGGCGGGTCTTGTTTTTACGGGAATTTCTCCCGATGGACGTTTGGTAGAAATGATAGAACTCGCTGATCACCCGTGGTTTGTCGCAAGCCAGGGCAACCTTGAATTCAAGTCTCGCCCCACGCGTCCGCACCCGCTTTTCCGTGACTTCATTAAGGCTTCTATCGCCAAACTTGAACAACAGGCTTAGATTTTCATGGATGGGCTGGTACGGGAATACCTTGCCTATTTAAGTGTTGAACGGGGAAGTTCGCCGAAAACCATTGAAGCGTACGCGCGTGATTTGCGCGGTTATCAGGAATTTCTCGACAAACAGGGCATAAGCGACATCGATGCCATCACGCGTGATGATGTGATTGCTTATGAAGCAAGTTTGGTGGCGCACGGTTATGCTCCTTCAACTATCGAGCGTCATATCTCGGTGTTGAAGGGATTCCACCGCTTTCTTGTTCGCGAAACACACACGACAAAAAATCCAACCGATGCGATAAAGCTACCCAAGGTACCCACCAAGCTTCCCGACGTATTGAGCATCGAGCAAATGAACATCTTTCTTTCGCAGCCCTTCGATGAAGGCTGTCGCGGTAAGCGGGACAAAACCATGCTCGAGGTTTTGTACGGCTGCGGCTTGCGGGTAAGCGAATTGACTGGTCTTGATTTGGGCGATGTCTTTTTAGACGAGGGCTATCTGCGCGTGGTAGGCAAGGGGAACAAAGAACGCATCACCCCCATTTCGGGCGTGGCGCAAACGTGCATGAAAGACTATCTTGACCAAGCGCGTCCGCAGCTGACAAAACCTTACGCTAAGGAAAACCTTGCGGTGTTTTTGAACGCGCGCGGCGGACGGCTCACGCGGCAAAGCGTTTTTGGGGTGGTGGCACACGCAGGTCTTTTCATCGGGGTGAAAAACCTTCACCCTCACACCTTGCGCCATTCTTTTGCGACTCATATGCTTGAAGGTGGTGCCGATTTACGCGTCATCCAAGAAATACTGGGGCACTCTGATATTTCAACTACCCAAATCTATACGCACGTGAACAGGAGCCATATAAGAGCAGAGTATCTTTCTGCGCATCCTCGGGCAAAAAGGGTATAGAAAGGGTTCTCCACGCTTTTAGCATATATTTCTCCATAATTCCCATATCTAGTGGCACGTGACCCCACATCCCCAACATCTTGCATTTTTTTAGGGAAGGATTTTCCCGAAAAAAGTGAACGGGGAGCGTCAGGTGGGACAAAATGGCGAAAAATGTAGAAAATAATTGCGATATGAAGCGATATCAACTAGAATAACACGCAATGGAAGTCGAGATTTGGTAGAGGAGGGCACATGGCTGATGAATCAGGCGGATTTCGCCGTAGACTAGATGCCAAGGGACGTTTGTCCTTGCCTTCTTATATCAGAAATACACTTCCTGAAGACCTCAAAACCCTCAGGGTGACAGTTTCACCCAAAGGAAACTGCGTTTACATCTTTGAACCGAAAAAATTCGAGACATGGATTGAGTCGCTGTTTGAAAGAGATGGGGGATACAGTTCAAGCAAAGCAGAGCATGTCAATGCTCGCACCGTATTGTTCGCGCAAGGACTGTATGTTGAGCTCGACAAAAGCAATCGACTTGGTATTTCGCCTGTGCAACGAGAAAAAGCAGGGCTTGAAATCGAAAGTGATGTGGTTGTTTTTGACGCCGCCGACCATATTGAGGTGTGGGACGCAAAGCGTTGGGATGAATTCTATAATTCAGTGAATCTTGCAAACCTGATTGTGTAACGATTCCCAAGACGTGAGCGTAGTGACAAGCGAATATCGGCATATACCTGTCTTGCTCGCCGAGTGCCTCGAATATTTACACCTTAAAACACAGCATACATTCGTGGACTCAACGCTCGGCGGGGCAGGGCATTCACTTGAAGCCGCAAAACTTATCGGTAACACGGGCACGCTTATCGGAATCGACCAAGATCAAACCGCACTCAAAGCAGCGCGGGCGCGCCTTGAAGCACTTCCCGATGCGCTTCGCCCTGACATCGAACTTTTTCAAGGGAACTTCGGCGACTTAGACGCACTTTTACTGCAGGCAGAAATTCCCGGGATTGATGCGATTTTGTTCGATCTCGGGGTTTCCTCGATGCAGATAGACACAATTTCTCGTGGCTTCTCCTTTAAGGAGAATGGCCCCCTTGATATGCGGATGGATCCGGGCAAACAAACCCTAAACGCAGCAGAGATCATCAACACTTATAACGCAGCAGATCTCACTCGGATCATCCGTGAAAACTCAGACGAGAAATGGGCAAGTCGCATCGCAGAATTTATTGTGCGAGCACGCCAAGAAAAACCCCTCGAAACAAGCGAAGAATTGGTCGACCTTGTTAAGGCGGCTATTCCTGCTTCTGCAAGACGCGTCGGGGGACACCCAGCAAAACGCCTCTTCCAGGCTCTGCGCATTGAAGTCAATGGAGAACTTGCGGTTCTCAGGCAAGGCTTGGATGCAGCTATCCGCTGGTTAAACCCAGGAGGGCATATCGCGGTCATTAGCTATCATTCGCTTGAGGACAGGATTGTGAAAGAAACGTTTTCAAGCTTTGCGAACCGCTGCGTTTGCCCCAGCGATTTACCCGTTTGCGTCTGCGATAAACTGCCGATACTCGAAATCATTACCCGCAAGCCGCTTGTGCCGAGCCCGCAAGAAGTAGAGCACAATCCCCGAGCACGGAGCGCAAAACTCCGCGTCGCAAGGAAGGTGACCGAGAAAAAAATCGATTAAGAAACGCCGACGCCTGTCGGCATCTTTATCACTACTACATAAATGACCCGCCAAAAGCAACACTAAAACGGAAAAGGAGGGTAGGTCATGGGAAGTGCAGCACCAGCATATCAATATCGGTATGAACAAGCTCAACCACTGCAGCGTGAGACACGCGTGAGAGTCGTTCCTGGAAACAGACAGCAAAAAACAAGCTCATACCTTTCCCGTTCAGCGATTTTGCTGGTTCAGTTCTTTGCGGCAGCCCTCGTTGTTTTTACGCTGCTTGGTTTCGTGCGCATCGGAATCGCGTCAGCTACCGTCACCACGGAACTGGGTGCCGAAGAAGTGAGCGCAAAAATCGAAAGTGCCCGATCTTTCGGCAATGAACTGGCGGTTCGGGAAAGCTATCTTTCCAACCCTGCTTACCTGAAAACCGAAGCATCCAAACTCATGATGTGTGAGCCTGCCCAAAACGACGCTCTTTATCTTGCCGACGATGTCATAAAAACAGATAGCGAAGGTCAGCTCTCCTTATCTTTAAGCCTCAGAGCGATTGCGCAAAGGTAGACCTGCCGTGGTTCGGGAAGGGAGCACTCCACGTTCCACTACACGAGGTTCTTCTCGCCATGATCTGCCGCAACAGCAAGATATTTTTTCTTCGAATGCAGACAGGTCGAGTCGCGCCGTTATGGTTTTGGTTCTTTTCTTTGCGCTTGCCCTCATTTTTTTCGCGCGCTTAGTTTATCTCCAGGTTATTAAGGCTTCTGATTTTTCTGACGACGCTCAGGCAGCGCGCACGACCATAATCGACACCTCACCGCGCAGAGGAACCATCTATGACCGCAATGGGGTCGTTCTTGCAACGAGCATTGACGCGGTTACTATCTATGCGAACCCGCACGAGATAGACGACGTCAATGCCGTTGCCGCACAGCTGACCTATATTCTTCAAGGCGAAATCGAAGATTACCTGGAAAAACTTTCCACCGATACCTATTTCGTCTATATCAAAAGAAAGGCTGATGCCGACCAAGCCCAAGCGCTTGAGGATCTCGGCCTTAAAGGCATCTACTTCATTCCTGATACCAAGCGTGTTTACCCGAACAACCACGTTGGAGGACAGGTTATCGGCGTTGCCGATGTTGACGGAGAAGGAATCGCGGGCTTAGAACTATTCTATGACGATATTTTGCGCGGAACTCCTGGGAAGCTGGTCGTTGAGCGGGGCTTAGGGGGAATTCCTATCCCTGGTGGTGTGCGCACACAAACTCATGCCGAACACGGGCAAGACATCATCATATCGCTTGATATAGGTTTACAAGAATATCTTGAAACGCGGCTCGCCCAAGGAGTTGACGATATCGAAGCGGTGGGCGGAAACGCCTTGGTCTACGACGCGAGTACGGGTGAAATACTCGCCTGTGCATCCCTGCCGTTTTTTAACCCTTCTGACACTACCACGGTGGAAGAAGGAGCAACGCAGCTAAAAAGTGTTACCGATGCTTTCGAGCCTGGCTCGATTTTTAAGACGGTTTCCATGGCGGCAATCCTTGAGGCAAACGTCTTGTCTCCTGATGATAATATGGTGTGTCCTGCTATTTTGCAGGCAGATGAATACTACGTTTCGGATGCGCATGAACGCGGGGATGAAGTTATGAGCCTGCAAGAAATCCTTGCCCGTTCTTCAAATGTGGGCATATCCTTAAGTACCCAAAAGCTGGGCTTTCGCCCGCTCTATCAAAAAATCATTCGCTACAATCTCAACAGTGCAACGGGCATTGACTATCCTGGTGAATCGCACGGATACTTACTCGAGCAAAATCAGTGGTCGCTCATCCAGTCCTACAACGTGAGTTTTGGTCAAGGAGTATCGGTAACTCCTGTACAGATGGCGCGTTTTTACGGCGTGTTGGTAAACGAGGGCGTTCAGTGCACTCCTCATTTCCTCATAAAAAAAGTAAGCGATGAAGAAATGAAAAACTATTTGAAGGTCGACATCATTGACAACAAAACGATGATTCCCACCTTAACCAAGATGCTTGAATCGGTTGTCACGGAAGGAACCGCCCAAGACATATCTATTGAAGGGTATGCGGTTGCTGGCAAGACAGGCACGGCTGAAATCGCACGTCCCGAAGGGGGGTATCGCGAAGATGCCTATCACGTTTCCTTTGTGGGGTATTTGCCGCATTCGAACTCTCAATTGGTTTGTTTTGTGGGGGCTACCGAGGTTCCTGCCGACAGAAAGGTCACACAGATATTTCAAGATATAATGGCATTCGCTATTGACCGCTACAAGATTTCGCCCAACGAAGGATAGCTATGCAAAACACGTGTGAATACCTTTTTTCAGGAATCGAATCCTTTATCATCGGAAACACAAAAGAAGAAATTTCAGGCATTGCCTATCGCAGCGACAAGGTGCGTCCAGGTGACGCCTTTTTTTGTATTGTGGGATTGACCACTGATGGGCATACCTTTGCTCAAGATGCCATCGACCGCGGAGCCAAAGTGCTCGTTGTCGAGCGCAAAGTGTATTTGGCTGATGCAACCGATGTGACTGAAGTTGTGGTCAAAGATACGCGCAAGGCAATGGCAGAAGCTGCCGCACAGTTTTACGGGCACCCTTCGACTTCGTTTGATCTGGTTGGCATAACGGGAACCAACGGCAAGACCACCACCACGTATTTGGTGGAACATATCGCGCGCAGCTGCGGGAAAAAAACGGGCGTCATCGGAACGGTTGGTGTCCGTATGGGAGACAAGACAGAAAAGGCAGCACATACCACGCCTGAATCTCCCGACCTGCAAAGCATTTTTGCTCGCATGAAAGATGAGGCTTGCGAAGTGGTTGCGATGGAAGTCTCTTCACACGCACTTGATCTTGAGCGTTGCTGGAAAACGGACTTTTCCGTGGTGGCTTTCTCGAATTTAACGCGTGATCATCTTGATTACCACAAAACCTTTGAAGCGTACTTTGAAGCCAAGGCACGCCTGTTTTCTGCCGACTATCCCGCAAAGCGCGTCATTCACATCGATGATGCGTGGGGCAAAGAATTGCTCCGCCGTTGCTTAGAAGCAAACGACGATGTCATAACCACCAGCTTTGATACGGCGGCATATATTCATCCCCGTGAGGTCGAATATGGGCAGACGCACACGGCTCTCACCCTTGAGGTGGGCGGCACTTTGTATAGTTTCACCTATCCCTTAGTCGGGAAGTTCAATGTCGATAATGTCATGTGCGCTTTTGGAATCGCTTTGCAACTAGGCATAGCGCCGAGTGCCATCGTTGCCGCTTTTGAAAAAGTGCCCCCGATTCCTGGTAGACTCGAACACGTTAAAACAGATTTCCCAAATGAAATTGCCGTTTATGTTGATTACGCTCACACGCCTGATGCTCTGGAAAAAGCCATAGCTTCTATCAAAGCGCTCACTAAGGGAAAGACTTTTGTCGTGTTTGGCTGCGGCGGGAATCGCGACACGTCCAAGCGCTCCATCATGGGACACACGGCACTTGATGCCGATTATGCAATAGTTACTTCCGACAATCCGCGCAACGAAGACCCCCTTCTCATCATAGACGACATCGTATCAGGGATGAAGGCGCATCCGTCGCGCTTTGAAGTTGAGCCTGACAGAAGAGCTGCCATTGCGCGAGCCATCTGCCTTGCAAGCCCAGGCGACAGCATTCTTGTTGCGGGTAAAGGGCACGAGGACTACCAGATTATTGGGGATGAAACCCTGCCCTTCGATGATGTCACCGTAGCAACCGAAGAATTGCAAAAAATTTTTGGATAGTCGGTGTGCATGCGCTTGAACACGAAACAGATTTGCGAATACAGTGGCGGTACGCTTTTAGTTGAGCCTATTGACGCAAGCAAACTTGCCTGCGGCATATCGTGGGATTCAAGGAATATCTCCCCTGATGATTTATTCGTAGCCCTGCCAGGCGAGCGCAGCAACGGGCATCGCTATGTGGCAGATGTTTTGCGCAAAGGGGCTTTAGTTGTGCTGGTAACTGATAAGCCCAACGATGAAACCTGCCTACTTGCAAAGGAAATGGGCGCTGCCATCATCGAGGTAAGCGACACCGCCCATGCTATAAGTGACCTTGCGCGTGCCTGGCGTTCAAAACTCAAAGGGCATATTATTGGAGTGACGGGTTCGACAGGCAAAACCACGACAAAAAATCTTGTGCGCGATGTGCTCAAGGCGTCCTTTTCGGTGGTAGCAACAAAGGGCAACCAAAACAACGAATTAGGGGTTCCTGCCACCTTGCTTGAAGCTGACCCCGAAACCGAGGTGGTTGTGGTTGAAATGGGAATGCGCGGGCAGGGGCAAATCGCTGAATTGTGCGCCATTGCTGCTCCTGATATGGGGCTTATCACCAATATCAGCGAAGCCCATCTCGAACTTTTGAAAACGACTGAAAATATCGCGCGGGCAAAAGCGGAACTATTTGCTGCACTTCCAAACGGGACGGGCATTGCTTTCATGAATCAAAGCGATGATTTCGCCGATTTTGTGCTTGACGAGGCAAGCCTCGAGCAGCGTCAGGTAAAAACCATCTTTTTCAACGGCTCGGGCAATCCCGCCCCGCACAACTCTTCAGAAAATCCCACCCCGCACAACTCTTCAGAAAATCCCTTCGTTTCTCAAGGGGCATGGGCAGAGGACATCACGCTTAACGCCCAAGGTCAGCCCTGCTTTTTGCTGCACTTAGGCAGCGAGGCACAAGCATGCACCTTACCCCTGCGCGGTATTCACCAGGTTGCCAACGCAACGGCTGCGGCAAGCGTGGCTGGCGTACTCGGTATGAAGCTTGCGCCTATTGTCCAAGCTCTTGAAACAAGTCTTCCCGAAGTCGGGCGCCAAGAAATACACAAAACCCGTGATGGCGCAATGATTATCGATGATTCATACAACGCCAACCCCGATTCCATGCGCGCGGCACTTTTGATGTTTGAAGCTATGGAGGTTTCGGGCAGACGCATTGCAGTCTTAGGCGATATGGGAGAATTGGGTGAAGCGGCGCGTGCGTGCCACGAAGGTATCGGAAGGCTGGCGGCGACACTTACCCTTGATCGAGTGATTTGTGTCGGGGAATTAAGTGAGTTTGTCGTTTCGGCAGCACTTGATGAAGGCATGTCTGAGGCGCGCATTGTGCACCTGGATAGTATTGCTGATATCTTGGGGGAATTGGATATCACCCTTGCTTCAGAAGATGTGGTCTTGGTAAAGGCATCTCGGTTCATGGGACTTGAGCGCGTAGTTGAAGGGCTAAAAAATTAGTATGGTTTTCATTTTTGCAAAATACTCTTCCTTCCTTGTTTTCTTAGGTATCGTCATTGCCATTGCGGCTGTCATGATAGCTATGCCTTTCTGGATAAAGTTTCTTAAAAAAGGAAGTATCGGACAGCAGGTTCGCGCCGATGGCCCTCAAAGCCATCTGGTAAAACAAGGAACGCCCACGATGGGCGGGGTCATCATGATGGTGGCGATTACGATAAGTGCCCTGGTGGTAGAAGCACCGCTTCCCGAAACCATCCTTTTGCTGGTGACAAGCCTTCTTACGGCAACGCTTGGTTTTATCGACGATGTTTCAAAGGTCATCAAGGAACGCTCGTTGGGCTTGACTCCGAAAGCGAAGCTCATCGGGCAATTCGTGATTGCCAGCAGCTTTTGTTTGGTAGCGGTCAACACGCTTGGTATCGAACCAACCGTCACCATTCCTTTTATTGCGACCTTTGACCTCGGCATATTCACCACCACCATACTTGTTCCTGTGGGCTCCACGGGTTTTTCGGTGCCGTGGCTCTATCTTCTCTACGTTGACATCTTACTCATCGGCATGTGCAACGCCGTTAATCTTACCGACGGACTTGACGGTCTTGCGGGCGGCACCATCATGGTTGTTATGATAATCATGGCGGTCATCGCGTATCGCTGTGACATGCTTTCGGTTTCTATCTTTGCGGCAGCGGTTGTCGGTGCCTGCATTGGTTTCTTGTGGTTTAACGCACACACCGCCGACATCTTCATGGGAGATACTGGCTCACTTGCCTTAGGCATGATATTGGGTTGTTTGGCGGTGCTTACTAAGACGGAATTTCTCGTTTTGATTATCGGCGGGCTTTTCGTCGCGGAAGCACTTTCTGTCATGATTCAGGTTCTGTATTACAAGGCGACCAAAAAACGCATCTTTCTCATGGCGCCCCTTCATCACCATTTTGAAAAGAAAGGGTGGGGGGAAATGAAGGTCGTGGTACGTTTCTGGATTATCTCAGGCGTGCTTGCCGCGCTCGGTTTCTCGATTTATTTTGCGCAAGCGCTGATGATGGGAGGGTAGTTCATGGATGACGCGCAATATCAAGCGCTTTTGAGTCCGTGGAAATATTCCTCTGGACATCTGGGGCGGGTGCTCATTTTAGGTTTAGGGAAAAGCGGCAAAGCGGCGTTTCGCTATTGTAAAAACCTTTTGGGCACGCGCGTTGATGCCATCTTAGTAGCGGGAGGCGCTTCTTGTGAGGACTCGCTTGCGTTTGCTGCCGAAAACGCGGCGGAGGGCGTCGAGTTTTTCTTTGACAGTTACGACATTGTCGGTAGTTGGGATTTGTGCATTGCAAGCCCTGGTATTCCGCAGTTCTCTGACTTTTATGATGCTGCCGCTATGGCTTCGCGTGAACTCATCAGTGAAGTTGAATTTGCGTGGCGGGAAAGTACGCCAAGTTCACGGTGGATTGCGATAACGGGTACGAACGGGAAGTCAACCACCACAGCACTTACCGCCCATATTTTGCGCTCGGCTGGCAAGGCAGCTTGTGCGGTGGGAAACATAGGAGACACCTGCATAGACGCCGTGGCACAAGGTAGGACCGATATTTATGTTGCGGAAGTTTCTTCCTATCAGCTTGCTTCAACAACTTATTTTGCTCCCGATGTGGCGGTGTTGCTCAACATCACCCCCGACCATCTTGAATGGCACAAAAGCCACGAGGAGTACGTGAAAGCAAAGATGAAGATATTCAACTGTCTTTCGCTTATTCCTCAGTCGTGTGCCATCTTAAACGCAAGTGATGAAGGGGTCTGGCAAGCAGTGAATTATCTTAACGCAAAAACACCTGAAAAAGACGGCTTTGCTCGGGTTATACTCGGCGATTTTTCAGGTCTCGACAAGAGGTTTGAAGGAGCCACGCAAACCGCCTATCTGCGCGACAAAAATATGTGCTTTCAGGCGGCTGACCAAGAATTCGATTTCGGGTCGATTGATGAGCTGCGCATCAAGGGGATGCACAACGTCGTAAATGCCCTGGCGGCGGGAATTTCTGCCGTTTTACAAGGGGTGAGCGCCGCTGAAGTTGCTGCGGCACTGAAAACTTTTGAACCGTTGGAACACCGCATTGAACCATGCGGAAGTGTGGGCGGCGTTGCGTGTTACAACGATTCAAAAGCAACGAATAGTGACTCAACGCTAAAAGCGCTCGAAGCGTTTGGTGCGGGGAAAACCGTTGTGTTGTTGGGTGGATACGACAAGGGCACCGATTTGACGGCGCTGGTGCGAGGTGTGGAAAAATCGTGCAAGGTAGCGGTGTGCTTCGGTGCAGCAGGTCCTCGCTTTCTTGAAGCGTTTGGCGCTGCTTCAGTGGCGAGCTTTGGGGCAAAAAACCTCAAAGATGCTTTTGATGTGGCACTCAAACAGGCAGATTTCGGGGATGTTATCTTGCTTTCTCCCGCATGCGCCTCTTTTGATGAATTCGAAAACTTCGAACATCGAGGGCGTGCTTTCAAGGAATTGGTGGCTGACGAAGCCCGTAAGCGAGGGGCTTGACGCGTATGGCACGACAGGCGAAAAACACACCACAAACAATGAATTCGCTGCCAACTTCTCTCAGTCCTGCGAAAGCAACATCTGCGCTTTCCTCAGAGGTTTGGGTACCGCGCATATTTTTGGTGCTCAGCGCGTTTACCCTTTTGCTCATCGGTTTTCTTATGGTGTATTCCACTTCTTCGATTGTTGCTATTGATGAGGGCAGTGCCCCGACATATTACCTTGTCCGCCAGCTGGGCTTTGCTGCCATAGGAATTGCAGCCTGCTTTGCTATTGTGAAATACATGCCCTATCATCGCTGGTTGGGGCAGTCCGTCTGGGTTTTTTGGGGCATTGCCGTCATTCTCTTAGCGTGTACGGCGCTGATAGGAACCGAAGAACTCGGTGCAAAACGCTGGCTTAATATCGGACCGGTGAGCCTTCAGCCCTCAGAGTTCGCAAAAATTGCCTTTATCCTCATGGCGGCTCGCATTCTTACGGATTTTCGCAATGAGGAATTGAACATGAAAGCGGCGCTTATTCATATGGTGGTGCTTATTTTACTTCCCGTACTCTTCTTGTATAAGGCGCAATCAGACTTAGGCACCACGCTCATTTGCTTCATGGGAATTCTTGCGGTGATGTGGTTGGGGGAAGTTCGCTTAAACGTGATTATCATGGTTGCCGTTTTTGGGTTGCTTTTCGCGCTCGCGGCATCAATTTTTACGGAGTATCGCTCTGACAGGCTCATTTTTTTGAACCCTTGGAATGACGGCAGCGAAGGCCTAGGCGCGGGATACCAGCTTATCCACAGCTTTTACGCCTTTTCGGAGGGCGGTCTTTTCGGGGTTGGCTTGGGAAATTCCCGCGAAAAATTCCTCTATCTTCCCTATGCTGATACCGACTTTATCTTTGCCATCATCGGGGAAGAGCTAGGCTTGTTGGGAGCCGTGTTCGTTGTTGTTTTATTCTTGGTGTTTCTCTATGCGGGAATGCGTATTGCGCGCAATGCTTCCGATAATTTCGGAATGATTCTTGCGGGCAGTTGCACCATAGCAATTGTGTTTCAGGCATTCTTGAACATGGGGTGCGTGATTGGCGTGCTTCCGACCACGGGCAAGCCTTTGCCCTTTATTTCCTTGGGCGGCTCTTCGCTTATTGCCATCCTTTGTATGGTGGGGATTGTGTTGTCGGTGTCGCGCGATTCGAGCGAACCTGACATCTATGAGCAACGGCGTGCGAACTTGCGGGTCGTTCGCAGCGAGGGCGCAACGAGTTCGGCAGGGCTTTTCAAAGAGAAAAGCTCCTCGCGCCAAGCGTCGTCAAGCGCCCCTGCGCGACAAATGCCTTCCGAGGTGCGCGCTGAGCGCGAAGCGCGGGCGCGATCAAGGCAGGGGAGAAAGACTTCCTCAAAGACAGGGTCTCGTTCGCGGGAATCTCGAAAAAGGAGATAGCTATGTTGTTCGTGCTTTCAGGCGGGGGAACCGCTGGTCATATCAATCCTGCTTTGGCATTGGCTGAAGTGCTGCGCGAACAAAACCATCAGGTTCTTTTTGCGGGCACGCCGCAAGGAGTCGAGGGGGGACTTGTGCGCGATGCGGGTATCGAATTTGTTGCCTTTGAAGCAAGCGGATTTAACCGCAACCACCCCATGAGTATTGTTTCTGCCGTGAGCAAAATGATGAAAAGCACGCGCACAGCAAAGCAATGGCTTGCCCAAATCAAACCCGATGCGGTTGTTTGTTTTGGGGGCTATGTTGCTATTGCCGTGGGGCGTGCAGCGCTAGGCCTAAAGATTCCCTTGGTTATTCATGAGCAAAATTCCCTCATGGGGCTTACGAATAAGTATCTGGCTAAAAAGGCAACGAAAATCGCGCTGACCTATGAATGTTCGGCTAGTGCTCGCTGCGATAAAGACAAAGTGGTGTTGACGGGTAATCCCGTGCGCAAGGGGGTAATGGAAGCGACTAAGGCGCAAGGGCGCTCACTGCTCGATATTCCTCATGATGCGCTTGTGTTGCTCGTGTTTGGGGGCAGTCTCGGGGCGCGCCACATCAATTCAGCCGTGGCAGCACTCAAAGACAGGCTTTTGTCACACGAAAATCTTTCTATCATTCACATTACGGGACCGAAAGATTGTGAAGCGGTGAAAAAATCCCTCGCCTTAAGCGATGCTGAACAGGCGCGCTGGCAGGTGTTTGCCTATCAAAATCGCATGGGAGAAGTACTGGCTGCAACCGATATTGTGGTTGCCCGCGCAGGTGCTACCTCGCTCGCTGAAATTTCGGCACGCCATATCCCTGCATTGTTGGTGCCCTTTCCCTTTGCGACGGGTGACCACCAGACAAAAAATGCGGCTGCGTTGGTGGAAAGTGGTGCTGCTTTTATGGTTGCCGACGATAAGCTTGATACGCCACAATTTTCAGAGGCTCTTTTCGCTATGATAGAAAAACCTGAAATACGACAGGCGATGAGCAGCGCTCAAGCAGATATGAAAACGGCGGATGCCGCAAGCCGCTTAGCGGATGTGGTTACTTCACTCGCTCGATAGTTTTCTCTCAGGTACAATGTGTGGTGGCTACAAAGGGCGCAATAGACGCAAGAGACGCAAGGGATGCGACCCCAAACAAATAAGGGCGCAATCCTCAAAAATTAACAAGGAATAAAAACTTTCGTGGAGGAAAGAATGTCAGCAATCGAAACCGTATATTTCATCGGCATCGGCGGTGTAGGCATGAGCGGTATCGCTCGTGTTGCGCACGACCAGGGTATGAAGGTGAGTGGTTCCGATTTGAAAGAAAGCCGCTATACCAAGCAGCTGCGCGACCTCGGCATTGAGGTTTTCATCGGACACGATGCGGAAAACCTGTCTACTACAAATCCTGATGTGGTGGTCGTCTCAACAGCCATCCTTGACAACAATCCTGAACTTCTCATTGCCAAAAAACGGAAACTGAACATTTGGCATCGTGCGAAGATGCTCGCAGAACTGGGGCGCGGGAAGTGCACGCTTGCGGTTGCGGGTACCCACGGTAAAACAACCACGTCATCGATGTTGGCGGCAACTCTTGAAGGGATGGGCTATGATCCAACCTTTCTTATCGGCGGCATTGTTGAGCCTTTCTCGACCAATGCCCATTCGGGAAGCGGCGAATATTATGTGGTCGAAGCTGACGAGAGCGATAAATCTTTTACATACCTCGACCCACAGGCGATTTTAGTTACCAATATTGAAGCAGACCACCTTGACCACTATGCCGACCTTGACGAGATACATACCAAGTTCCAAGAATTCATCGCAACGCTGCCCGATAAGGGAATTTGTGTGGTGTGCGGTGAAGACAAGCGGCTTGTTGGCGTTGCGCGCGATACTGACGCGAAAATCCTCACCTATGGCTTTGGGGAGGACTTCGACATTCAGATAAGTTCTTATACCTCTGTTGGCATGGGCAGCAAATTTCTTGTTCGTATGCCTGACGGAATTGAGGTATCTGCTCAGATTAAGAAAAATCCCGGGTGGCACAATGTTTTGAACGCCACGGGGGTCTTAGGTCTTATGTGGGCTCGCGGACTTCCCGTTGAACAAGCCGCGCAATCCTTAGCAAACTTTGCGGGGGTGAAGCGCCGTTTCGATTTCATCGGGGAAGTAGACGGCATTACCGTGATAGACGATTACGCCCATCATCCTACCGAAATTGCCGCGACTATCGAAGCGGCAAAACAACTCGATTTTACACGCGTCCACGTTTTATTCCAGCCGCACCGCTATTCGCGGGCTCCGCTTTTTACCGAAACCCTCAAAGACGAATTTGCTTGTTCTTTCGACAAGGCTGATTCGGTGACCTTTATGGATGTCTACCCTGCAGGAGAAATGCCAGTCCCTGGTGTTTCGGGGAAAACCTTCATGAATGTGGTGCTTGACAACCCCGCGCATCCCGAAACAAACTATCTTCCGCATCGCATTGACATCCTTCCGTATTTTTTGGAAAACCTGCGCCCAGGAGATGTGCTCATCACGATGGGCGCGGGGGACGTGACTTCTTTAGGACCGCAACTGATAAGTGCTCTGGAGAAAAAAGCAGCGGCAGACCCGCGTGTGGATTAGGCGCATCGACGATGCTTTGCGGGTTTTAGGGAGATATAAACGTGGTCGCTCGGCATACAACGGCATTTGAAGCGCTGCTTGTTGATAGCGCATTTGAAGGAGAAGTGTTTCGAAACGAACCCATGGCGCGTCATACCACGTATCGAATCGGTGGTCGCGCACGCTACTTCATTCAGGTTTCAACGCTGGATGCTCTCTCAAAATTGGTGGCGCTTTGCACCAAACAAGACATTTCGTGGATAGTTATCGGCAAGGGCAGCAATCTGTTGGTATCTGATGCGGGCTTTGACGGGGTCATTATCACGCTGGGGCAAGATTTCAGGTTGTGTCGTTTCGACGATGAACACCTGTGCTTTACGGTTGGTGCGGGAGCCACGCTTGCCGTTGTTGTGCAGGAAGCCTTCAAAAGAGGGCTTGCTGGGCTTGAATTTGCGGTGGGCACCCCAGGAACGATGGGCGGAGCGCTGCGCATGAACGCAGGAAGCGCCCAAGAATGGATAGGCGCGCGCGTACGTTGGGTGCTGACCTTTTCTGCGAAGAAGGGACTGAGGCGCTATCAGGGAAGCGATATTGTGTGGTCGTATCGAGCATCTTCGATACCAGCCGACGAAATAATACTGGAATGCGAAATAGCTGTGGAAAAGGGTCAATCTTCAGTGATTCGTGAAAAAATGGAACAGGCTCATATAAAGCGCAAGGCAAACCAGCCGCTCAACTATCCTTCATGCGGAAGTGTTTTCAAAAACCCTGAAGGAAAGGCGGCGGCAACGCTCATCGAACAGATAGGTCTTAAAGGGTATCGAATCGGGGGCGCCATGGTGTCTGAGCTTCATGCGAACTTCATCGTAAACGTGGGAAATGCGCGTGCCGATGATGTAGTAGAGCTGATAAGACTGATTCAAACGAAGGTAAACGATACGTATGACATCGAATTACAACCGGAAGTCAAGTTTCTCGGGTTCGCGTAAGGTATCACGCGCGCGTGCTCGCAGCAGGGTTGCAGAAAGGCAAGCGTCGCGTCCCCGAGACTACGGTCAACCGATATATACTCAGCAAGATTTCTCCCGAAGATCATCTTCTTCGCTTCGTTCGACGCGGATAGGCGACATCCATCAAGTAAGCAGAACTCAGCGGGTTGAAAAATCCTATCGCAACTATGTGACGAAAATTTTCGCGGGTATTGTTGCTGCGGCTCTCGTGTTGATGGTGGGCATTCTTGTCTACAATTCTTCCTTGTTTTCGGTTGAAAATGTGAGGGTAAGAGGGGTGGAGCACCTGACTCCTGAAGAAATGACCGATTTGGCGGCGGTTCCTTCCAACACTACCTTGTTGCGGGTTAATGAAGCGGCAATCAAGAAAAGGCTTGCCGAAGAGCCTTGGGTAAAAGAAGTTGACCTGAAGCGGGTGTTTCCCGATACGCTGGAGTTGGTCATCACCGAGCGCAGTATTGCTGCGGTGGTTGAAGTGCCGATTGACAATGCGCAAAAAATGGAGAACTGGGCAATAGCGTCGGACGGCATGTGGCTCATGGCGATTCCGCCACAAGATTCAGAAGAAGCGACGCTCATTAGTCCGAAGGTCTATGAAGATGCGGCGGCGGTCTTAAAGATTACGGGGGTGCCCTACGGGGTGGTGCCCTTAGTGGGAACTCATTGCGCGGATGAAAATGTGAACAATGCGCTTGCGATTGTTGCTGGTTTTACCACCGAACTTGCCGACCAGGTTAAAACGGTTACGGCGACAGGAACCGAAACAACCACGCTCGTTTTGTACAATGGGGTCGAAATTGCCTTTGGAAACTCGCGGGATATTCGGGCAAAAGAGCGCGTTTGCCTAGAGCTTATGGAGAAGTATGCAGGCTCTATTACCTACATCAATGTGCGGGTTGTCGATAGACCCACGTGGCGTTCAGCGTAATATACGCGTTTCATCTGCGAAAACGCTAACTCTCCCTATTTTTTCCCGAAAAAACGCCTTACGAGGGCTTTTCTGCGTAAAGCCGTTATTGCAGAAGTATCCACATTTCAGCAAGGCTCGAGTTTGCAAATAGGGAATCATCGTGTACAATGTTTTCACGTGCATAAACACACGAAATACGAAACGCAGAATAAACGCAGTATGTGTGGAGGAAACAATGTCAAGCAACATAGCTTCTGAGCATTTGGCGGTCATCAAGGTAGTAGGCGTTGGTGGCGGCGGTATGAATGCGGTCAACCGTATGGTCGAAGCAGGAATCAAAGGCGTTGAGTTTATTGCAATAAACACCGATCGCCAGGCTTTGCTCATGTCGGATGCTGACAAGACAATCCATATCGGTGAAGAACTCACGCGGGGCTTAGGTGCTGGGGCAAACCCTGAAGTGGGTGCGCAGGCGGCTGAGGAAAGCCGTTCGGTGATTCGCGAAGCGCTCGCTGGTTCCGACATGGTGTTTGTTACCGCAGGAGAAGGCGGCGGAACAGGAACGGGGGCAGCGCCTATCGTTGCCGAAATTGCGCGCGAAGAAATCGGTGCGCTTACCGTAGGTATCGTGACCAGACCCTTTAGCTTTGAAGGACGCCTTCGCCGCAATCAGGCAGAACAGGGTATTGAACTTCTCAAACAAAAAGTGGATACCTTGATTGTTATTCCCAATGACAGACTTTTGGAAATTGTTGAACGCAAAACCAGTATGCTCGACGCATTCCGTATCGCAGACGACACCTTGCGCCAAGGTATACAAGGCGTTACCGACCTCATCATTATTCCTGGTCTTATCAACCTTGACTTTGCCGACATTCGCACCGTTATGAAGGATGCGGGTACTGCCATGATGGGCATCGGGCGCTCAACGGGAGAAAACCGTGCTCTTGATGCGGCACAACAGGCAACGAATTCCAAGTTGCTCGAAGCCTCTATCGCAGGTGCTTCACGCGTGCTTTTCTCGATTGCGGGTTCGTCTGATTTGACCCTTGCTGAAGTTGACGAAGCAGCGCGCACGATTGAAGGATGCGCCGATGACAGCGCTAACATCATCTATGGGCAGATAATTGATGATGCCCTTGGTGAAGAAGTGCGCATCACCGTTATTGCAACAGGCTTTAAGGCAGCTCAAGCGCAGGCTCCGCTTGATTTCTCGCGAGATCTTTTTGCGCCAACGGCACCGACGGCAGTTCCCCCTGCTGTACCTGTCGCTCCTGAACAGGCTTACGAAACACCAACCTTTGCGTCGTCCCCCAGCCAGCGTTTTGCTGATGAGGACTACATTCCCGATTTCTTGAAACGTCCGCGTTAATAAAGTTATCATCATGTCTATGAGAGCGACCCTTGAACTGCCCTTGCCGCATTTGTCCAAGGGTCGTTTTGCCACTCAGGTTGACTCGGCGGGCGTTTTTTCCCTCGAGGTATTGACCGACGAAGCCTTGTTTGAACGCTGCGGTGTTCGTCTTGCGTTTACCAACCGCTTAGGTGGGGCGGGCGGCGGCGATTTTGAGTCTTTGAATCTGAGCTCCCACGTTGGGGACGACCCAATGGCGGTGGACTATAACCGCGCGGTTTTGAAGATGGTTTTAGGTGTTGCCGCTTGTGGTTGTGTCGTTCCTTTGCAAGTTCATGGCGATACGGTTTTAACCTTAGATCAAACCTTAGATCAATCACCTGACGGCTACGATGAGTTTGTGGCTCAGGCTCACGCAGGAGCTGATGCTCTCGTTATTGGTTGCACAGACCGCGCAGCACTCCTTTGTTTTGCCGATTGCGTCCCGATAATCGCGGTTTCGCCGTCCGGGCGCTTTGCGGTTGTCCATGCGGGATGGCGCGGCGTCGAAAACAACATTGCCGTCAAGGCAATCAAGGCTTTAGCAGATTGTGACAAAGCTGCGGGTCAATCAGGCGATCTTGGTGAATACAATATCTACATCGGCCCGCATATCCACTCTGAGTGCTTCGAAGCATCTGAAGAAGTTTGCGCGCGTTTCGGCGAAGCTTTTGGGGACGGATGCCGTGTTGGTGAAAATCATATTGATTTAAGCCAAGCGCTTAAGTCCGCTTTTGCCCGCTTGGGGATATCCGCAGCGCGCATCGCTGATGCGGATATTTGCACCGCCTGCAATAACGAAGAGTACTTTTCCTATCGGGCACAAAACGGAGTTTGTGGACGCCAAGGTGCCTATGCGATACGTTTGTCAGGTGCGCAATGAGTGCGATGAACAGCCTTAACAGCCTGAAAAGCCACTATGGCGCCTTTGTTGATGAAGTTCAGCAGTGTTGCCTTGAGTACCATCGTACCCCCGACGATGTTCGTATCGTTGCCGTTTCAAAAACGGTAGGCGTAGACGTTGTGGCGCAAGGTATTGAAGCGGGAATACGTGATTTTGGCGAAAACAGACCTGATGACCTTACCTTAAAAGGGCAGGCTTTTCCCGATAGAACCTGGCATTTTATCGGCAATATTCAGTCCCGCAAGATTCCCGCAATTGTTGCACAGGCGGATTTGATTCATTCTTTGTATCAGGCACACCACATCGAACTTCTCGAGAAAAGTGCGGCTTCGCTGGGCAAGGTTCAAAAGGTGTTGTTAGAGGTAAATGTTGCACGCGAAGCAAATAAACAAGGGCTTGCGCCCCAAGAACTTGCAGGAATGCTTGAGCAATGCAGCGCGCAACCCCACATCCAAGTTTGTGGCTTAATGACAATGGCACCTCAGGGTGATTTGATACAGGCTCAAGAATGTTTCGAAAATCTCGCTGAACTTGCACAAAATATGCGAAAATCTCTCTCAAATGTGCTGGTTGAGCAAGAATTCCGTGAACTTTCTATGGGTATGAGTGAAGATTGGCGCCCAGCCCTTGCTGCGGGCGCTACCATTATACGTATAGGACGGCTTATCTTTGATGATACGTATCGGACATGAGGATACCAAAGGTTTGACTATTCTCGGACAGAAAACGGTTCGTTAACTAGAGGAGAGTAAGGTGGGGTTATGGAATTGCCACGGCTTGGAAGAGTAGGTGAAGGATTCGAGGCGCTGAAAAGCAGACTCGGTTTTTCGAGCACAGAGCAAACAGACGACTACGATGAAGAGTACTACGAAAATCCCGAAGACGGCTATGATGAGTATGGCGAATTTGAAGATGGGTATGAAGAATATGCCCCTTCAGGTGCGCGTTCTACTTCCTATGCTGGTTCGGCAATGACCGATGGGGCAAGTCCGCGTTTGGTATCGATGGATGATGCGAGAGAATCGTCTCGCTATGCTGAAAGACCAGGGCGTGATCAGTATGCAGACCAGGGGGCTGATTCTGGCTCAGATGTGGGGTATCGACCAACCCACTCGCCGCGAAAGATTGAGCGCGCCAGTGATTATTTGCGCAGCGGTGACACCAATGACCTTGCGCAAGCAAGCGAAGGGCGCTCAGACCAGCGCTCTCCAGGATATAATTCATTGTTTTCTCCGACGAGTGGTGCCTCTTCTGTCGGCGCGCCCTCAAGCATACGAGAACGGGTTGGCGGTTTTGACTCACAGGATATTTACGACAGAAACTCAGGCGTTGCTCACAGTTCCATGCGTACCTTAAGCATTTTGAAGCCAGTATCTTACGGCGAAGTTGAGCGCATCGCAAAAATCGTTCGCGCAGGGGATGTGGTGGTGCTTTCATTGCATAACACCCCCGAGCATCTGTCGAAGCGCCTTCTCGATTTCACCTTCGGGGTTTCAAGTGCCCTTGATGCAACGGTTGACTGCATTGCTGATAAGGTTTTTGTTATCAGCAGGGGACGCCCCTTGAGTGATGAAGAATTTTCATCTTTGCGCAATCAAGGAGTGGTAGCCTAAATGACACTATCTACAAGTTCAACGCCCCTAGCTTCGGCATCGCTTGTTTCGAGACACTTTGTGTTTATCGGCGGCGGAAAAATGGGCGAAGCCATGATAGGGGGCTGGATAGCTTCTGCTGAAAAACCCGCTGACGAAATCGCTGCTACTAACATTACTGTGGTAGAACCGGGGGAAGAACGCCGTGCGTACTTAAGTGAACGTTACGGGGTTTCCTGTGTTGCAGCTCCTCAAGATATTTCGGCGGCAGATTTTGTGGTACTTGCTGTAAAGCCGCAGGTAATGATGGATGTTTTGGCAGGGATTTTAGAACTTCCTGCGTTCGCATATTCCCTCTTTGTTTCCATTGCTGCGGGCTTGACCACCGCGCGACTTGTTGAAGCCTTGCCGCAAAATTCGCGCTTGGTGCGGGTGATGCCCAATACTCCGTTACTGGTCGGGCAAGGGGCATCCGCGGTGTGTGGTTCAACAACTTCTGCGCAATCTGACGTAAACTGGGTAACAGAGCTTTTTGCCTGCCTGGGGCGGGCGCAAGCTGTTGACGAGGAAAAAATAGACGCTATCGGGTCGCTTTCGGGCTCAGGGCCAGCATACGTTGCTGCTTTTCTCGAATCGCTCGTGCGTGCAGCAGTTGAAACGGGAATAGACGAAGATCTTGCGCAAGATTTCGCCATACAAACGGCTCTCGGCACTATGATGCTCATTGACAAAACTGGGGAAAGCCTCCAAAGTATACGGGAAGCAGTATCGAGTCCTGGAGGGATGACGCTGGCAGCTCTTGCGGCAATGCAGGCAGCTGGCATGGATGAGGTATATGCCCAAGGCGTTGCAGCAGCATTGCGTCGTTCAAAGGAGTTGGGAGCTTGTTAAATTTAGTATATCTGGTGCTTTCCTTACTTAATATCTACAGCTTTGTCATTTTTATTTATGTTCTTTTGTCTTGGCTTCCAACAAAAACAGGTATACTTTCTGAAATTGATACCTTTTTGGGCAAGATTTGCGAGCCATATTTAAAGATTTTCAGGAAATTTATTCCTTCAATTGGAGGAATGGTGGACATTAGTCCCATAGTTGCCCTGCTTGTATTACAATTAGTGGCACGTTTGATTGTAAGTATTTTTTAGGATGTAAAGGATGCGCTCGAAGGTGGGCGCAGCGTGGAGGGAAGACACATGGCCATTAGTTCAGCCGACATACACAATCAAAGCTTTTCCATCGACCGTAAGGGTTACGACGTTGACGAGGTCGATGTATTTCTAGAGCATGTTGCCAATGAAATTGATGAGCTTCATGCCATCATCGAGCAGCTAGAAACCGAACTTGACAACGCAGGCTTCGCTGCCGCTGATGCGCAGGCACAGCAAGCATCGCAGGCATCGAAGGCAGAATCAGCCCGCGCAGACGCAGAACTTGCGAAGAAGAGTTCTCGTATTGCTGATCTTGAGCGCCAACTTGAGGACAAAAAGGCAAACGATTACGCCATTGCTCAAGCACTTATCATTGCTCAACGTTCTGCTGATGAAATGGTCAGCGATGCTCAGGTGCAGGCGGGTCACATTGTTGACGATGCCAAAGATGAAGCAAAGCGCATTGTTGACAAGGCAACGCGTGATAAGCAACTGGTTATCGACGAAATCGACAGGCTTGAAGAAGAGCGTGAAGATGCGCGTGGCGAATATCAAACAATACTTAAAGATTTCATCAGCGATGCGTCGAAGAAACTCTCAGACCTTGGTGCAACCAATATTCCCGCACCTGCTTCCCCTGCGAAAGCCACCAAGACAGAACGTCCGAAAGCTAAGGCTCCTGCATCTCGCGCAGCTGCGGCTAAGCCCTATGCTACTCCTTCGGCTCGTTCAACGTCGGCAAGTTCGGCGGCTGTCCCTGCGGCTCCTAAGCCTTCAAAGGTTGAAAAAGACCTTTCGGGCTTCGGCGATGCTGCTGCCTTTGAATTGGGCGAAGTAGACTAGACTAAGCTCAAAACTTACTTGATTGTTGGAAGTGCCCGCATCCGTGCGGGTACTTTTTTAAATACTCTGGTCGAGGTCAAGCTGCATAAGGTTGACGTTCTCACGCAACTTTCGTGCCATCGCATGAGAAATGCGTTCGTTTTCATGCAGCGCCTGGATGAGGTCAAGCTCAAGATTGAGCCCCATCCGTCCAATATCGTTGCTGTTCGCCACAGCTTTTGTAAGGGACGTAACGCTGACGTTTGGTCGCACATTGCGCAAGCGCCGTAAGCTGCGTTGGTATTCTTGCAATAATGAACTCACGTCTTCGGTTGGGGTGGCGGGGTTGCCCATCTCTTTACAAAGCTTGCAGATAACGTGTTCAACTGCGCGTTTGTGCAGGTCACGTGCTTCCTCATGGTGTTGACTATCGGTGCGCGTGAGCACATGCTTTGCCAGATGAAGAGCTGAGCGCGTCATGAGAATAGGGTGTTGGAAAAGGCTGCGGGCGACCCATAGGCTACCACTGTGATGCATGATAAGGTTTTGAGCGTGGATAAGGCGATTGATAAGCGAATAGCCCACCACAGAATCAACCTCTTCTTTCTCAATGAGGTCTTGAACGAATTCTTCTTCCCAGCGAAATGCTTGAACGCGCAGTTCTTTTTTCGTGGTTCCCTCTTCAAGTTCGGTGGTGTTCTTAAGGCGCTTTATGCGGGCATTATACGAGCGAATCACCGATTGGGTGGCAATGCGTGTTTCGGGTGTTTGCTGGTCGGTGAGCGATTCGATAACCTGACGAAGGATGTCGATGGTAATAGCGTTTTCATCTTCTATCGGGTCTTCAGCCTTTTTCTTGGGTGCGAGGGCGGGTACGACGAAGGTCGCAAGAAGCAAAGTCAAGATAATGACTCCCGAAGCAAGGAAGAGCAGAAGGGAGCGTTGGGGGAAAGGCATCATGCCTTGAGCAGTGGTGACGGTCAAAGGAAGCGTCATCATAAGGGCAAGCGTGAACGCTCCTTTTGGTCCTGCGAGCGTGGTAACAAGAGCGTCCTTGAAATCCGATGTTTGAAGTTTTCGTTGTTCCCGTTTATGGATGCCAACCGCTTCGGTTGCCAATATCCAAAGATAGCGCGCAAGCAGCATCATGAGGGCAATGACCAGGATGTCCACGATAAGCTGATTGTGGGTAATAGGGCTGTTCTCCCAGGTGGTGCGCATTGCAGTGGGAAGTTGGGCACCAAGAAGCACAAAGACAACACCATTTAAGGCGAAGGTAAGTACTTGCCAGATGCTGTTCGACACGATATTAGCACGTGAAACCGCTGGTCGCACTTCTTTAGGTGAGATTGCGATAACCAATCCAGCGGCAACCACCGCAAGAATGCCGCTTGCGCCGACGGCATGGGCACCAAGGTAGATGATGAAAGGCATGAACACTTCAAGCAAGACATGAAAGGTTGTGTTGTCGAGCCCGAAAGCGCGCGCCTTGTTGGAAATGAAGTTTATGACGATGCCTAAAATGATGCCAATAGCAATTCCTCCAAAAAAGCTGAGAATGAAGTTAATAGATGCATCAAACAAGACAAAGGAACCAGTGATAACCGCGCCGATAGCGAATTGGAAGGAAACGATACCCGAGGCATCGTTGATGAGCGATTCACCTTCTAACATCGCCTTTTGTCGTTCGGAGAGGTTTACCGCCTTTGAAAGCGAGGCAACGGCAACAGCATCCGTTGGACCAAGCCCAGCGCCCAGGGCTAACGCAGCTGCCAAGGGGATGCTGGGAATAAACCAATTGACGTAGAACCCGATGATTAAGGCGCTGGCGAATACGAGACCGATTGCAAGGGAAAGTACGGGGACCTTGTTCTTCCAAAGGGAAGTTTTATTAACCTTTTTGGCTTCGTAGAACAACAAAGGGGCTATGAGCAACACGATGAACAGTTCGGGGTCGAGATGGATTTCAATAGGGGAAACCGAAAACAAAGCGATTAAAAGCCCGAGACCGATTTGGATAAGCGGGGAAGAAATTTTGGGAACAAGCTGGTCAATCACTGCGGACAAGAGCACCGCAGCAAGTAAAAGTAGGATCAATTCAAAGGCTTCCACTGACTTTTCTCCTTGTGTAGCGTCAGGGTTATACTAGTTTTGCCTCCTATTCTACCGCAGCGTTATGCGCCTGATGGTAGGGAAATCGTGTTAATAGGATATTATTAGATGCGTAGGTTTCGGGTGAGTCGGATGACAAGAGATTGGAAGCGAAATGACGCACGCGCTTGGAAGAACCTTGCTTATTGCAAACCCTGCTGCTCAAAATGGCAACGGGAAACAAGCTGCACGCTATGCGGAAGAAAAGCTGCGGGGCTCTATCCCCGAGAGCGATTTCGTGTTGAAGCTGACTGAGGCCCCGCGGCATGGCTTTGAGCTGGCAGCGACAAGTGCTTCCTTTGATACGGTGGTGGCGTTAGGTGGCGATGGCGTTATTCACGAGATTGCAAATGGCTTGATGTCTTTGCCCGAAGCGCAGCGCCCTCAGTTTGGCGTATTGCCCGTTGGTTCGGGTAATGATTACGCAAAAACCTTGGGAGTGAGTTTTACTCTTGAAGAATCGGTGGAACAACTGACGAAGTCCCAGAGCCGCCTTTTTGATGTGGGGTGTTGTAATGGGGAATACTTTGTCGAAACGCTTTCCTTCGGCTTGGATGCTGCCATCGCGCTTGATACCGTGAAGCGGCGAGTGGAAACGGGGAAACGCGGTGCGCGTCTCTTTTTTGAAAGCGGCATTGACATGCTTTTGCACAATCTGCACACCTATGATTATGTGATGCGGCTTGATGGGGTAGGGTCGGCTGATACGGCGGCTATTGCGGCGGCTGAGGTAGACGTGGAAGAGGCGGCTGAACATCGGGGGCAGATGATGCTTTTTGCTGTTCAGGTGGGGAAAACCTATGGGGGAGGTTTCACGATATGCCCCAAGGCATCAACCGATGACGGGCTGTTCGACCTTTGCATTGCGCATCCTCCGATGGGCGTTCCCAAGGCAGTGATGATTTTCATTCTGGCAAAAGATGCCCACCATACGAAATTCAAACAGCTGGAATTTTTAACGACGAGTGCTCTGAACCTGCGTTTCGAAGGCAAGATTCCTCCTGTCCAAATAGACGGGGAAGCCTTTGCGGGTGAAAGTTTTGATATTGCTTGTATCCCTCATGCTTTACGTGTCCTTGTGCCAAGTTAAGCCTGTATTGCCTCAAAATGAAATCAATTCGAAGCGGCTGTAACCCACAGTCTGGCGAACGAGGGACCAGCTCTTCTGTTCTATGTGGCAGCCGTCGTTTTTCTTGTTGGCGCGTCCTCTGGCGAAGGTGATGTCTTCCTTTAAGCAATGCTGGCACATCTCATCATTGATGAACTCGCTGCCACCGTCAGAGTCGATACCGCAAAGCTTGAAGGAAAGGCGCTCCCGCATCTCTTTTGCTTCGAGAAACACATGTTTTTGTGCCTTGTTGGACAGAGACCTCCTATTACACCTGCAATCGCAATGCCTCCCCAAATGCTTGTGATTAGTCGCTAATAAGTTGTCTGCTTAGTGCATACCGTTGAGGTTTTATGTTGTGATACTATTCATCTAGGAGGTGCCGCAGGTGCCAATGAGGAGAATGGCTCAGGGGGAATCGCTATGAAACGCTTTTTAATGGTTTTGCTCACCAGTATGCTTGCTACTTCGCTTTTCGCTTGTTCAGCTGAGCCTACAGCCGAGCCTTCTCAAGCTCAACAGCCAGCAACGGATAGTCCTATGTTGCAAGCCTTTCAAAGGATTCAAGAAGATGAAAGCTTGGCTGGAAAGGTTCGATATAGCGAGGAAAATGACGCACTCCAGTTTTTATCGGACCCCACTCAGTCTGCGTTCGAGTCTGCCCTAGAGCTTTCTAAGCCCTATGTTGAGAAGGCAACACTCAGGATTGATTTGTGCGGACTTAAAACCTCCAGGAAGTACGGAACGAGCGACCCGCTGAAGGCTCCGTTTGCCTATCTGGCAGGCTTTCCGTGTAGAGACATGGAGTTGTTATACGGTAACGATGCCTATCTGGACCTCGACCAGGTTTCCCAAATACCAACCCTAACCAAGGCAACATACCACATGGGCCCAGATTATAAAGGTATTCCCGCTATGCCACACCTCATAGAGCTGGTTCTCAATTGTTCATCTCCTTCCAGTTATATCCAATTCCAGGGAATAGAAGAATCAACAAAGCTTGAAAGCATCAGCTTCATCAGCGGGGAGTCTCTTCGATTCGTTCCAGAGTGGGAATCGAATCTTACTGCACTTGGTGCACTGAATCAACTCAAGACAATTCAACTTAAGAAGGATTCCAGGACGAGTGAAGAAAATCTTGTGGCGTATTCTGTTATCTGCGATTTTGCCAGAAGCCTTCCTGCGATGGAAAGCATTGATGGGCAACCGGTTGCGAGTTGGACACCATCCAGCTTACTTTCTGCTCAAGAAATGGATTCCTTCGAAATCCTTCGCTCCATGCAATTCATGTTGGATATCCATGCAATGATGAAAGAAGGAAACATTATCGGTGGAGCCGATGCGTCGGTCACAGGAACGGCGATGGTGTTTGTCTTTAGAGATAATGATAACAGAGCAGGGCAGAGCTCCCCAGAAGCCACGGTTAATGGTGATTCATACGCAGGTCTAGATGCCTCGAGGTTCACTACTGATCCTGCTGCATGTGCTACGGTAATCCTCGTTTATCCAAGCTATGAGGTTGTTGGCTCCTACACCAGTGGTACTGATGCCCGCAGGACCTTTACCACTGTACGCGTATACGATGTTGCCAGTAAGACCATTTCGGATCCCTATATCGCTGCAACAACAGAGCCGCCTGACCAGGTTCAAGGGATAAAGCACGGATCAGGTGACTTCCTCCCAGATGTCGCAATGCCTTATGTTGCCAGCCTCTTTTAACCACTGCTACAGGTTGTGCTTGGAGGGCGACTCTCTAATGAACTACCTAGTAGCAAGACTACGGGGTATCTGAAGGGCAAAGGAGACACAAGCTCGCATGCGTGTCCTTGTGCCAAGTTAAGCCTTGCGTGGCTGGCTGAAAACCCCTATACTAGCTGCTTGCGCCATGGTGGGTATAGTTCAGTTGGCTAGAACGCCAGATTGTGGCTCTGGAGGTCGTCGGTTCGAGTCCGATTATCCACCCCAGGCGCGCAGAGCATGAAACCAAGTCCTAAGATGGTTGTTTGACGAGGATGTTCTTGAGCATTAGGGTGATGCTATGCTTGAGAAGTGGTTGCCCTTTTTTGTGGCTTGTTTTACAATGGCTCAGCGCTTAGGCGCATCGCACCTTTCATAGAGTAGTAAACGGATCGTTAGCTTAGTTGGTAGAGCAGGGGACTCTTAATCCCAAGGTCCGGGGTTCGAGTCCCCGACGATCCACCAGTTCTATTTCGTCGTTCTGGCGAACAACGAAATCTTCCAGCCTGGTCAATCCTCGCTGACTTTGCTAACCAGGGGATATTAAAGCAACAAACTGAACAGGTACGGCAACGTATCTGCATTTTTTTTGTAAAAGAAAACCCTCTTGAGACTAAAATCTCAAGAGGGTTGCTCTAGCGTCTATATGCATAGACAGCTGTTTACGGAATGAACCCCAGACTAATACATGTACTTTTTCCAGTCGTCTTCCCAAAGCTCGAAAGCTTTTTCGGGGTTCAATAGCTGCCAATTCTCAGCTCGCTCTAGTTGTGTCAATTGTCTTCCCAAAGACAAAGAATAGTAGATAATTCTTTCTCCCCTGCAGTTCTCGTATTGCCTTACTGAATTAACTTCCCAATTTAGTGACAAGTCTGGCAGGTATGTGATAACAACGCCGTACTCTTTAAAGAACATGTCAGGCGTAATCCAATCGCCGTAAAGTACTATGATGGGTGAGTCCCAATCTTCGAATGGCATTCTTTGTCTATCTCTTCCACTCGAAAGAGATTCCTGCACCACAAGTTTTCCTTCGGATCTAAGTTCCAGGTTGTCCGGCCCTGAGTATATCTTATTATAGAGCCCTGAGTCGTCATCCAAGTAGTTTCTCATGTTTTGGTAAATGTACTCCTCGTACTTCTTGGTATCCACTACTAACTGCGGCGGCTGCTTCGGGTCAGACGAAGGAATAGTTCCGATTATCAGACCCGGGAAAGGGTCGTCAGCATGTGCCTTATATGGCTCATAATCTAAGCTCGTGTCAGGCACGTCCGGCTCGTCAAAGTCTTCTTCATCCTCAAACGGGTCTTCGTCGTCGTCGTAAGGGTCATAAGTGGACGGGTTGTCTTGCGGCACCGGCTTAGTTCCATAATTGTCGCAACCCGCAAGGGTAGCGCCAAGCACAGAAGCCAACAGTAATGCTAAAAGGATAGATACTAAACGTTTCATTTTGTTTACCTCTTTCTTTAGAGTTATAGATCCAGATATTCTTGAAAAGTTAGAATGCCCACTTCGGGCGAATAGTACACGCGAATTTTAGATTCTGCGAACAAGTTATACGTTTCGCCATCATCACCTACAAAAGTGATTTCTGGCCATACGGGCGTTTGCATTAGGATATATAACTGTCCAACGCCCGGCACGTTTCGGATGGCATTCACCAAGAATGCCAGTTGATCCGGGTTATTCGTCCCGGAACTAACCAAGGTCAAGTTTTGACCGGTGTACTTAGGCGTTTTCCCATTGTTGGCATACCAAGGCTTTACCTGAGCAGAAGCTTGCACGTAAACCATAAAAGCTTGTGCATCAAGAACACACTCCTCGTACTCGTACTCGTTCCCGGCTGGGGTGCTATTGAGCTCTTCGCCAAAAAAGCCCCAACCAATAATCATATTCTGATACGAGTTCTTGTTCTTGTTACCGTTACCTGCTGTTGTACTTGATTCTGAACCAGTACCGGTGCTAACACCAGAACCGTTGTTGCCAGAATTGTTGTTGCCACAACCGCTCAGCACGACTATCGTCATGCATAAAAGGCATGACAAAACGACAAGCGGCGCAATAATTAACGCTTTACTTTTTCCTTTCATGATATTCTCCTTATCTGTTGAAAACGGGATTTTCCGTAAATGAAAAGTGCTGTCCACATGAGGCGAACAACACGGTAATAGGGTAATGTGTGGCATAGCGCCACCTCGTAGCCGATAGATACCAATATTCAGTTCTCTGCGGATTTAGCTGTATTATAGCAAATCGAGAATAATTTGTCAAGAGCAACGAGAAGTTTTTGAAAGCATAGTGCCAGGTAAATGGCAGTTTTAGTCTTATTCTCACTACGCAGCACCTCCGTGTTTTGGTCACCTCGTGGAGGATGCGCTTTTGTTGGGAAGAAGGGCATCCACCTTTGGCGGTGAACCAATACAAGAAGCTTTACTGCATCTTAAGCAGGCAGATGCCCTTCTGCACAGATGCAAAACAAAGCCCCTTTGCGGAGACTACTTGTATCGATTCACCGCTGAAAAGAATACCACAACTATTGCGACTTTTCTTTGGGGTCGTTGGAGCCAGGCGAGAAGGGACATATTTGAATCGAGCGGGGTTGCTGCGCGGGTGAACAAAACACTCAAATTGTTCAAAAACTTGTATTTTACCAGGTAATTTGCTATATTTAATGGCAATAATGCTTATGAAAAGAATGTCTGCTTTTTCGCTAGTCGCGCTCATGCTAGCCAATGCTTTAGTGAGCACCCTGGTTTCGCTGGTGGCAATAGAGCAACTTTAAATGATATGCAGTTTGGCGATGTCATGATTCTCGATGGACACATTATGATGTATATTACACTGCCAGACGGCAAGGGAAGAATAGCTTCTGCTTCGTGTGGCGAAAGAACAGCCGACCATGCAGCGGAACCCTACTTTAGTGACTGGCGCGGTAATTATTACGTATTTAGGTGGAAAGGATAGACTATGCTAAAAAAGTTCATAGACAAGATTAAGAAGATACACCCCATAGCTTGGGCGTTCATTGGCTTTGTCATCATAGTAATTATCCTGGCCATCATATTCTCTGCCAAGGCCAACTCTGCCGCTACTATTGACGTTCTCGTATCCCCCTCAACCGCTACCGTGACCATTAACGGCAAGGCTTACGAAAACGGCCAACACGACATTAAAGCAGGAGACTACCACGTAGAAGTCACCCATGAGGACTTTGAAACGCACACTGAAGAGATTACCATTGTTCCTGGTGAAAACTACGAGCTGAACATTAGGCTGGCAGAACTGAAAGGAGATATTGAATGGTATGAGTGGTATGCCGACCGCCCTGAAGAAGATGCCCTACAAACCGCAATCGCCAGCAAGAATTACGAAAAAATGGTTGAGGAGTTTGTAGCGAAGTACCCCATTGTCTCAATACTGCCTTACTACTGTACAAAATACGAAGATAACTATGCGGTGTATTATGAGTACAAGCTCTATTACAAAATGACCGAAAACGACAGTAACATGATACTTGTGATTGACGATGCTGCTGGCAACGGTCGAGAAGACGCTTTGCAGTATATCCGCAACAATGGCTTCAACCCCGACGATTACCAGATAGAGTACAACTACCAGTCTTACCGGTGGCCACGCGTGCCTGATGATTATTAGGTAGGTCTTACCTGCGACCTGGGAGAATAGCAATAATCGCGACCCTATGATAGGATAATCATATGAATAATCATGAATTCAGAAAATACGAGGATTCAAATCTCAAAATAGACGAAGACAGAGTTTTAACCTATTCAAATATCGCGTGTCCGCTTGATTGTACCTATTGTTTTTCAAATGAAATTATCCGTGGTCACGAAAATGAAGAGGGCATCTATTTGTCCGAAGAACAATTTGACCTACTTGAACAACTGCCCCCAGAGATTACTACCATAATGTTGGGGTGCGACACGGAGTTTTTACAGGATAAGCGTCAGGCACTTCAAGTTTTAGAGCGCCTGTCAACCACGGGCAAAGACATCTCAGTTATCACCAAGCTGCCTGCTAGTGATGAATTTATTAGCAACCTTGCCGACATCAATACCACCCTAAAGACCAACGGTAATATTTTGACATTTTCGGTTTCTTTGGCCTGTACGGATTTAAAGGATAAATGGGAGCCACGCGTTCCGAGCGTGGAATCTCGCATCGATACCTTGCGTAGGGTGTCCGAGGCGGGCATTGACGCCATGCTTGCCATCCGACCTTTATTGCCAGATGTTTCAAAAAGCGAGTTTGACGAAATCATAGAGAAAACAAAGGACTATGTTTTTGGTTATTATTCGGGTCCGCTCTATTTGAAGGACTTAAACGAAGACACTATAACCGCCGAGAGCCTAATAAGCCTTGGCTGCACTGTTAGCGAAGAAGCAGAAGAGGTACAATGGATGCCCGAAGGCAATAAGTTCTTGAAAATTGAAACACCTGAATTGAGGGCCTATTTAAGAAATAGGGTTGAGCAATCTGGCAAGATTCTGTTCGAGGGTGCTGCTGATGGCATGAACTATCTAAAGAGGAGCCAAAATGCGCAATATTGAGATTAAAGTCGCCTTGTCTGAAAAAGGCGATGTGGTGAACCGCCTTAACGCTCTTGGCGCAAAATACCAATACACCATGAAACAGGCGGATTATTATTTTGATATTGGCGAGAACAAAGATAAGCTGCGCATCATTGATGGACGTGAGTTTCAGCTCATCAGCTACCAAAGAAAAGAAAAGCACGGGCAAAAAGACTCTTACTATGAAATCAAAGAATTAACTGCTGTCGAAAAAGATGCGCTGTTAGCCAGTCGCAAAGCAATAAAGCACGTTGAGAAAACCAGAGAGCTATGGCTTTACGGCAATACGCGCATTCACCTTGACCTCGTGGAACAACTCGGCAACTTTTTGGAACTAGAAACCGTCATTAAAGACATTTCACTCAAAGCAGGGAAAAACGAGTTTAAGACAGTGGTGAACGGTCTTGGTATAGATGCCACTAATTCTGTTGCGGCCTCTTATTCTGACCTTGTTCCTGCATTGGCGTAAATAAAGCTTATCCTATTTTGTTTGCCCGCATTCAAACCTGTGTGGACTACTTAAAAAGCGAAATCGAAGCTATCTCTGCCTAAGTTCCTATACGGTCACAGGTTCTTTGCGCGGTCGTCCTGCACTGCGCGGTGTGCTTTTGAGGGCGTTGATGGATTCAATTGTTACAAATGTGTTACCTCGCTCTTTATACCCGTGAAGCAGTCCGTCTTTCAGCATTCGAGAGACGCGGGGTGCTGAAACACCAAGAAGCCGTGCCGCATCTGATGCGGTAACAAAATCCTCGCTTGCCCGTAAATCGACATCAGCAGTTACCGCAACGATTCGTCCCCCTCTTTGAGGTTCGTGAGTAAAGAGTGGGGCGGGAAGTTCCTCGCCTCTTACCAAACAATCCTCAACCATAAAACGCAGCAGGTCGGATGCCATGTGTAGAGCATCAGGCATATCATCACCTTGTGTGGCGCGGTCGAAGTCGAACAGATAGACAAAATACCCATCCTCTTCTTCCACGAACTCAAACTCGTATATATATCGCATAGCGTTCTCCAATCTAATATGCTTTATTTCTTTGAGAGGAAAGGGAGTATTATCTCCTGCCTTCTCCTTTTAGTTGCTTTCGTATTTCTGTTGCCAGGCTTTCTTTGATTTCACGTTTCTTGGGGACTGGTATTGTGTGACTTCCTATTCGGTATGCGTCGTGGTCGCCTACAAATACTTCTTTGCGACGGGGCGTTTGCGCGCGGGTTTGCGCTCCCTGAAGTCAAGTTCAAGCTGTTCAACACACCTATCGGGGTTCTTTTTCTTAAGTTTGACCTCGTCAATCACCCACGCTATGGCTTCTTTCCCGTATATCTCGAGCATTTTTACGCGTGCATCATGGTGATTTTGCTTTGACGATGCGCGTGCGGTGCTCTCAAATTCAAAAAATCCTTTGGCTGAGGTTGCGTTAAGCGGGGAAGAAAAATGCGCGACATAGGAAAGTTTTTCTACAACCTTGTCAGAGGGAATTTTTGCCTGTTTGTTTGCAGGCGCAGGAAAATCTGCAAAAAGGGAAGCGGGACTATTGACCGAAGCGGGACTATTGACCGAAGCGGTGTTGTTATTGCTGCTACCACTACCGCTGTTTTTGTCGCCCTTGTTTTTATGGTTGTGGGTATCGTTCATCAGCCACCTTCTTGGATTCTTAGTATGTTTCGGCTGCGTCAACAGGCATGTTCAATATGGCAATTTAATTGTATATGAGCACAGATATTTCGGGAAGTTCGCAACTAAAATTCCGCATTCCTTGTCCGAAAAGCACGGGAAAAGCAAGGAAAGTGCAAGAGAGGGGCAGGGGAAAGGCAAAAGAAAAGCGCACAGAAAAAAATAATGAAAAATATTGTGCATAAAACTGCGCCGCGTCTCAAAAAAGTAGTCTTGATGGGTTAGAATACGCATAATGAGGTTATTGGGTTTATAAACTTATGTTTATGAGTGGATGGAGGAAGAAATGGCTGAGTTTGACACACGTGAAATTGCGGGGGTGGTGGCGCAAGCCTTACAGAAAAATCCAGATTTGGTAGAACGCTTCAAAAGCCATCCCCATGAGACCATAGAAGGTGTCTCAGGCGTTAATGGGCTGTCTGCCACAGATATGGGCGGCATTCTCAACACGATGCTGAGCGGCTCAAACGAAGGCGGCGGTATGCTGGCAAGCATTCTCAGTTCTTTGCTGGGCGGCTCAAAGACCGCATCAGGGGAGCACAACATTGTCGGCGATTTAATCAAGCAAGTTATGGGCGGCGGCGATTCGCAAGATATTATTGGGTCTGTCATTGGCTCACTTCTAAGCGGCGGCTCTTCTGCACAAAGAGAAGCAGCGCAACCTGCTCCAAAAAGCAGCAGCTCTTCTTCGAGCAAACCAAAGGCATCTTCTAAGAAAGAAGAGCCTGCAGATGATTTGTTGGGAACCATAGGCGGCGCCTTGGGCGGCGGCGGTATTGACATTGGTGATTTGGTAGGCACCCTGCTAAGCGCCAAAAGAAAGTAGAGTGGAGGAAACCATGCCTGAAAAGAAAACTGATGCACCAGCAGCTACTGGAAAAGAAACGTACGTAATACCAAGTGGGAATCCCACAACACTGAGGGCAATAGCAATAGCCCTTTGGGTGTTAGCCATAGTTTGTGAAGTGGTGGGGATACTCTTTATCCTGCAAAAATTCGATGTAGCGAATTCTACGCCATTTATTATCGGCGCTCTTATCCTAGATTTGATTTTGGTTGTTATCGGCTCCTTCCTGTGGAAGCGTGCCAACAAAATCGATCCGCCTTCGGAAAAGAATCCTGTTGAGTTTTTTATCAAGACTCAGTTGGGTGCTATCGTTGCGGTTATCGCCTTCTTCCCCATATTGCTGTTCCTGCTTACCGACAAGAATATGGACAAGAAAACTAAAACATGGGTATCGATTTTGGCAGGCGTTTGCTTGCTTGCTGCGGTGGGCCTATCTTATGAACCCAACCCGATTTCAGAGGAATATCTCCAGCAAGTTATGCGTGAAAATGCAGAATCGAGCGACTTTGGCGCGAACCATGTCAAGTGGTCAACGAACAGCAGGGTTTATCACACATGGGAGGATTGCTCGGCGCTCAATAGGATTTCTGAGAACAACCTCAGAGACGGTACGGTAGACGATGCTTTTGACGTAAACAAGGTTCGCATGTGCAAACTTTGTGCGGGTCACTTTAACATTACCAAGGGCGTTGATGGCGGAAAAGACTCTGGTGATGATGCCGTTGATGCCACGAACGTTGCAGACGATGCTGCTGATGCGGCGGATGCCACCGCTGAAGAAGAGGACGAACTCAAAGCTGCTGCTTAGTTTAAGGTACGCTGAAGCACTTTGAGTGTACGGCTCAACAATTTGGTACTGCGAAGAAGCGCCCACTCGGGCGCTTCTTTTCTGGTATCATGGGGATTCTCGTTTTGGCGGCTTGGGGAGACGAGCACGCAGAAACGACTCTTTATATGCGGGCGTGGCGGAATTGGCAGACGCGCCAGACTTAGGATCTGGTAGGGAAACCTGTGGGGGTTCGAGTCCCTTCGCCCGCACCAATAATTGACCTGACCTACTAATCTCGGACATTTTCCAAGTGAGCGATAGCGACGGAGAGTTTTCAAGGTTCCAAAATGGCACCTTGAAAAGCGGACGAGGAAGCAATAGTAGGTTCGTCGCCCAGCACGGCTCGGTCGAGGTGGTTACCAGCCGTGACTTCCATGACCATTTCGAGTAGTCGGTTAATTTTCAAGATAATCGCTCCTTTTGCTTTTGTAGCGAGGCGTTTTCGGAAACGCCCATACGCCCGAATTTCTGTACGCTTGACTATTCTTAGCTAGGCTACGATTATTACTGATAACGAATTCTTTCTCAATGGAAAAGAACTCAACTTGTCTTAACAAATTAAATGCTGTGGCTCGTTACCAGGTACAGAAGCTTCCTTAATAACATGCGCTACAATAGGATTTACCGTACCGTACGGTTGAATTATCTATCGGAGGAACATTATGGAGTTGACAGAATCAACAAACGTATTGTTTGAGAAAATCTCTCATCTTATTGAACAGGCTCGAGAAAATGTCTATTCCCATGCCAACGCCACAAAGACTTTTCTCTTTTGGTGTGTAGGCAAAGAGGTTAACCAAAACATCCTCGAAAGCGAGCGCGCTGACTACGGAAAACGAATTGTGGCGACGTTGGCGACACAGCTGCAAAGGGAGTATGGCCGTAGCTTCGAGTATCGCAACTTGCTTAGAATGGTGCAGTTCGCAAAGCAATTCCCTGAGTTTGAGATTGTGTCGCCAGCGGCGACACAATTGAGTTGGTCACATATAGTGGAAATTCTCCCCTAGAAGATACAGAAGCAAAGCTGTTCTACCTGTCTGAAGCGGCAAACCATCGACTTAGTAAACGCGAACTGCACAAACTGATAGAACGCAAAACATTTGAGAGGGCTGATATCGCCAGCATCCAAACTACAAAGCGCCAAGATATTCCGTTCGGGACGTTTAAGGATCCTTACCTCCTGGATGCTCTTGGTCTTCACGGGGCATTTCTTGAGACCGACTTAGAGGCAGCAATCCTTCGGGATCTTGAAGCATTTATACTTGAGGTTGGGAAGGGGATGGCTTTCATCGAACGACAAAAAAGGATGATTATCGACGGAAAGGATTTTACCCTTGATCTCCTCTTCTTTTCTCGTCCGCTGCGTCGGCTTGTTGCAATCGAGCTGAAGATCGGGCAGTTTCATGCCCGTGATAAAGGGCAAATGGAACTGTACCTTAAATGGCTGGAGCGTCATGAACGAAAAGAAGGAGAAGAGGCTCCCATTGGGTTGATTCTTTGCGCAGAGACGAGCCGTGAGCAAATCGAGCTACTGGATATGCAAAAGGATGGCATATTGGTTGCGGAATACTGGACATCGCTGCCGTCCAAAAAAGAATTCGAAGAAAAGATTCGCTCGGCTCTTAGAGCGGCAAAGGAAAGAGCGGACATGACGTATCTCGCCGAAGGCAATCTGAGCTAATTACGGGAATAATCCGATTTCGAGGTAAGGAAGTTGAGGAAAGCGAAAATGAGCAGTGAAACCTATATTGCTTTGCTGCGCGGCATAAATGTCGGCGGCAACAACAAAATTGACATGAAGCAGCTCAAGGCGGCATTTGCCGAAGCGGGCTTTAGCGATGTGCGGACTTATATCAATAGTGGAAATGTTATATTTTCAAGCGACAAGGATGACGTTGCTATACAGTCTGCTTGCGAAGCCTTGATTTTTGAGCACTTTGGTTTGCATATTTCTGTTGCTGTTTTGACGGTCAGGGAACTGTCGGATGCTCTTTCTCACGCACCGAAATGGTGGGACGGCTCTGCCGATTCAAAGCACAATGCCCTCTTCGTTATCTCTCCCGCAACGGCAGCGGATATATGTGCTGAAGTGGGCGAAATCAAGCCCGAATATGAAAAAGTTGCCTATCACGGAAAGCTGATATTCTGGTCTGCGCCGATGGCAACGTTTTCGCGCACAAGATGGGGGTCGGTGTCTAAGCAATCAACCTATCAAAAGATTACCATCCGTAATTTTGCCACAGCAAACAAACTGGCAGAACTGGCAAAGGGGTAGCGCTAGAGCTGATTGGGGCGAATGGGAAGATAGCCCCAAGCAGGATAATCCTTTAGAATAGAGAGAAGGAAAAGAGGTGGTGGCCATGCCAAGACCAACAACGAAACATGAACTGATTGATGCAGCGGGTGTTCAGTGGGCTAAATTATGGGGGATGGTTGACGCCATGCCTGAAGAGCGGCGTTTTGCCTCCTTTAATTTCGGCGATGACCCCAAACTGAAAGAAGCGCACTGGAAGCGCGACCAAAACCTACGCGACATCCTTATTCATCTTTACGAATGGCACCAACTTTTTATAAGTTGGACAGCGGCAAACCTTAAAGGCGAAACGAAACCTTTCTTGCCTGAGCCCTACACCTGGAAAACGTATGGTGAGATGAATGTTGAGTTTTGGAAAAAACACCAGTCAACTTCTTTTGAAGATGCCACAGCTCTGCTTTGCGAAAGCCACGCCGAAGTCATGACTTTGATAGAAGGCTTCAGCAACGAAGAGCTATTCGAGAAGAAGCATTTTACCTGGACAGGGACTACTACTCTGGGCAGCTACGGCATTTCGGTGAGCGCCAGTCACTACGATTGGGCAATGAAAAAGATAAAACTGCATAACAAGACTTCTGTCTTGTGAGCCATCAATAATGTGAGATTAAGATTGCGGGTCGAGCCCGCAATGACGAAAACACACATCAACGACTAGATTGCTTCATCGCTGCGCGATTCCCAATGACGTGGACGAACTGTGTTCGTCCCCGATGATAAAAGCGTTCGCGATGACGTGCGTAGTGCTGTTAAAGTCCTGCGAGAAGTGCTTGTGCCTCGGGCAACAAAAGAAGCACTCCTGCTCCCAAGAACACCACCACAAACCCAACGAGGAAGGGATTCGTAAAAGCACTGCGGAAGGGGTGGGGGATTTGAGGGAGCCCCATCTGCCGTATTCGGGGGATTTCATCACGCTTAAGAACCAAGAACATGATAGCTGCCACCAGGCAAAGCCCACCAATCACCCAATTTGCAATTTCGGGGTTTATCCCCACAACATCAAGGAAAGAAATGCCTGTAACAATGCCGTTATAGACAATATGGAGCACCATAGACCACTTGAGCGAATAGCGAAGCGCTACATACGCCAGGAGTATGCCTAAGAAAAAGGCATTGAAAGCCTGAAGCAAAAACATGTGGTAAAGCCCGAAGAGCAGCGCTGAAACTACGATGGCAAAATTGCAGCCGTAAGGAGCGAGTTTTCGAAGAATCGCCCCGCGGAAAATAATCTCTTCCATAATAGGACCGAGAACCACCACATAGACAAGCCCCCAGGGAGAAGAAAATATCATGGAAAAAGTTTCCTCCATAAATTCGGTCAGCGAAAGACCTGCCTGTTCGAAAAGAGGAGTCAAGGCAAAATCGATAAGAGAACTCACGCAAGCCACTCCAAGCATCAAAACGAGAATCTTGACGATAGCAGCAAGGTTTACTTTTTGGTTGACTGCCACCAAATCAAAGGTAAAGAGTTGTTTTCCGCGCAACAAGAGCAACCAAAGCAGCGCGAGCGCTTCGCAAACCATTGCTAACACCAGCGTGTACTTCAGGTAAGCGTCCAACATGAGCTGGTCAAGAAGGGGATTTTCCATGACGTCTTGGATATTTATGGAAGTGCCATTCATCGACTGGAATACCGCACTTTGGAACTCGGGAGAAAAAGCAAGAAGAACGCCCAGGATGATGCCAGGAGCAAGTGACATAGTAAGCCACACTAAAAGCAACACTAACACCACGTTTCTCACATCGCGTCGCAGCGCTTTTTGCGGAGACGGTGGCGCGGGCGGTTCTTGGGAAAGCGCAGCAGAAGGAAAAGCAGAGGGGGAGCCTGCGGGAAAGTTGGAAGGGGAAGCAGGGGGAGGAGGATACTCAAGCGTCATGTAAAACTCCTTTTTCGCGTGGGGCAGAAATTTTGAGAGAGTCGCGGCAAGGACAATGCGTAAGTTTTGTCTGAAAGCTGCAGCAGAAACCTCTCGTCTTGGCGGAGATGCGTGCGAATCGAACACACCCAAGACGTTCTGCACGCCTCGCAACGGCTTTGAAGGCCGCGGGCCCCACCAGGGTGCCATCCATCTCCAGGGAGTATACTACACGAGTCTTTCCCGATTGCGCTGTTCATGGGCACCAACGGCATAAAAAGCATAGGAATGGAGAAGGGGTGGAGCTATTTAATCAAGACGCGCATGTCGCCTTCGCGGCGCGTGATGCAAGCAGCGTCGAGATATTCAAGCAAGGGTATCGCATATTTTCGGCTGAGCCCCATGGTCTCTTTGAGGTCGGCAGCAGATGCGCGCTGATGTTTCCCTAAATAGTTTTTCGCCTTGTTGAGCAGGTCATCAAAGGCGTTTTTTTCATAATAGATATCCTTGTTGATGCGCACGACATTTCCCTGCTTTTCTAAAGCATTGAGCGCGCGCTGCCCAACACCTGAATGTATGTCTGCCGTCTTGAAGAGATCTTGAACCAAGAGCGGGGTTGCAGCTCCGTTTTGCAAAAGCTGCAAAAGTGCTTCTGCTGCCTGCGTTTCAGTTTGTTGCAGATGAGCTCCTGCTTTCGGATGGCTCACTATGCCGCCTGCCGCGTGCGCTTTTCCTTGTTTTTGGGCCTCAAGAACAAGGACGTCAAAAGCTTGCGGGTTGATGTTCTTGTCAAAGCGTTGCAGCAAGGCGTTTTTTGAAAGCCCTGGCTGTTCAGGATTTTTGCCATGAAAATCTATCAGCAGGTTTTCGATTTTTGCGAGCGCGCTGCGTAAAACGGAGGGCGAGACATAATGGGGCGAGCCTGAAACCACCTCAGTGAACAGCAGCGTACCCGCATCCACCAGACTCTTCAATTCGGCAGCAGCCGTTGCGGCATCAATTTCGGTGCTCGTGCTCAAACTGTGCAGAGTAAAGGGCACTTTGTACAAAGCGGCAGCTTTTTGGATGATGGTGCTCGTGTCATCGCGCTCCAAAGATTCAAGCAGAGAAAATTCACTTTCGCTCAGATTTGTTTTGCGACGGGGATGACTTCTGAGTAGAAAGCCGCCTCCAATAACCGCCACGGGCGAATAAGAGCGAACGATGAAACGGTCGTTGCGTGACAGTGCGAGTGGTTCTTCCAGGCGAATTTGCACGTAGGCTCTATCTCCTGGCTTCAAGGTTTTCGAGGAATTGATGAACAGGATACGCCCTAACACTTCACGGGTTCCGTGGGCAAGGTGAATCCTTGAGCCACTTTCAAGTGCCTTCCATTTTTCGGTGGGGTCAAGATAGATAAACGACGCATCAAAGCGGTCACTGGGGTTTATCGCGTGAGGTTTTGCCAAGAAGTCACCTGGGCGCACTTCTTCGGTCGTTACACCAACAAGGTTGAGGGCAACACGATTACCGAAGGGCGCGTGCTTGGTAGGAAGTCCGTGAAGTTGCACCGATCTTACGCGGGCAATTTTTTTAGCGGGCAGTATTTCGACTTCATCATCGGGTGCTACCGAGCCACTCCAAAGGGTTCCTGTTACCACTGTTCCGCTGCCCTTGATGGTGAATACGCGGTCTACGGGAAGGCGCATAGCGGCGCTTCGCTGCGTTGATTTGTGGTGGGTTGTGATTTCTACGAGGCTCGCCTTCAGTTCCTCAAAACCTAAGCCCGACTTACTTGACGTAGGGATAATCGGAGCTGTTGCATACGGCGTTGAAGCAAGATAGTTTCTTATTTCATCACCAACGAACGCGAGCCAGTCTTCGTCGACCAAGTCTGCCTTTGTGATGGCAACCACACAGTGCTCAATGGCAAGAAGCTGCAACACAGCCAAGTGTTCAATTGTTTGGGGCATAATGCCGTCATCCGCCGCAATACAAAGCAGCGCGACATCGACCCCCGTTGAGCCTGATATCATCTGGCGCACGAAACGTTCGTGCCCAGGAACATCAACCACACCCATGGTGGTGTTGTTGGGAAGTTTGAGTTGGGCGAACCCCAGTTCAATAGTGATACCGCGGCGTTTTTCTTCTTCAAGCCGATCGGGGTCTGTCCCCGTGAGAGCTTTTATGAGAGACGATTTGCCATGGTCGATGTGACCTGCTGTCCCAAGGATAAAGCTGGGATGTTCGCTCACCGAGATTTATCCTTTCTGCGCGCGTGTTGCAAGATTTTCAAAATAGCCTTTGAGGCCACGGGCGATTTCTTCATATTCTTCGCTGCTGAGCAAGGTGCGCCCATCACAAAGAAGCGTTTCTTTTTTGATGCGGGCAATGATAGGAACGGGGTGTTGCGCACTTAAATAGGTAGCACAAGTCATGGCGTCCCCTTGTTTGAAACGGATGCAAAGCGCATAGCTTGCAAGATTGTTGGTGGGCAGCGCCCCACCTCCTGCCAAGGCAGATTCTTCGACAACGCTGAGCTCAACCAAGCCTTTTGGCAAAGCCGCTTCAATGCTGTCTTGTAAGCGCAGGGCGTGTTCGCGAACCTCATCAAGGGGCATTGAAAGCATCCGCAGGGTAGGGATTTCGCGCAACGCACGGTCTTTATCCAGGTAAAGGCGAAGGGTCGCCTCAAGCGCGGCAATCGCCATCTTGTCGAGGCGAAGGGCACGTGCCAAAGGGTTTTTCTTCAGGGCGTCGATGTGCTTGCGGCTTCCTACGATGATTCCAGCTTGCGGACCGCCTAAAAGTTTGTCACCTGAAAATGATACGAGGTCAGAGCCTCTCTTAAGTGATTCTGCCACGCTTTGTTCGGCATCATCGCCAAAGCAATCCAAGGTAAAAAGCGCGCCTGAGCCTTGATCCTCATAAACAAGGAGGGGGGGCACTTGGGCAGAAGCATCCCTTGTTGCTGCTAGACGTTGTTCGTTGACAGTGTCGGCAAGTTCGCGCAAAGAAGCAATAGTGACGGTTTCGGTAAAGCCGACCATGCGATAGTTTGAGGGGTGTACTTTCAATAAAAGCGCTGTTTGAGGGGTGATGGCACCTTCGTAATCGGAAAGGCGCGTTCTATTAGTGGTGCCGACTTCTATCATTTCGGCATGTGAAAGGCGCATAATGTCGGGAACTCGAAATGAACCGCCGATTTCTACCAATTCTCCTCGCGACACGATTGCTTCATAGCCCGAAGCGAAATGTTGCAATACCATCATGACGGCAGCGGCGTTGTTATTGACCGCAAGCGCCGCTTCGGCTCCCGTGAGCGCGCACAAAAGCCGTTCGTAGTGGTCATGCCTGCTTCCGCGTGTTTGGGTTGTTGCGTTAAATTCAAGATTGGTGTAGTTCGTGGCAGCTTCGAGAACAGCTTTTGCTACACCCTCGGAAAAAACGCTTCGTCCTAAGTTGGTGTGCAGGACAATCCCCGACACGTTGATGACCTTGCGCAGCGAAGGCGCTTGTAGCGCTTGCGCCTTTTGTTGGGTTTTCAGGGCTATTGCTTCGCACGATAACTGTGCCACAAGCGCGCTGTTGTCATCGGGAAGCGTGCGCAAGCGCAAAATGCTTTCACGTGCTTCTTGGATTGCTTCACGCACGAAATCAGCAACGAGCGTGTGGGGGAGCTGTTCTTTGAGCGCGACTATATCAGGGTGTTTAAGCACTTCTTCAACTTGCGGAAGCTCTCGCAACAGTTCATTTTTTCTAGCCTGTGACATGAAACACCTTTCGAGTCATGGCGTGCATACCTTAATCGACAAAAGTTATCGTGCGGGGATTTTTGTCGGTTATCGCACCGATAGGAGCGATGCCGATTCCGCAATATTTTTTATACAACTGTTCAAACAGTTCTTGATGGCGCGGGTCAACTGCTATCAAGAGTCCTCCGCTGGTTTGGGGGTCGCACAAAATTTTCATGCGGGTATCGCAATCTTTTTCAGAGAGGTTTTCGAAGAAAATAGAGGCGCCCACATGGTTTTTAATGACTTCGCATCTCCCAGGACAACACCCTTGCTCTGCGAGTTCCTTTACTCCTTCAAACAAAGGAATCGCATTCCAAGTAAGACAAGCACCACAATTACTTGCAACAAGCATTTCGTGAAGATGCCCCGCAAAACCAAAGCCTGTGATATCGGTAGCCGCATGAACATGAGCTTCTTTCATGGCTTGTGCAGCCCTTGCGTTGAGTTGTTGCATCGAATCAAAGACCGCGCCAAGGCTAGCTTCTGCAACTTTCCCCGCATTCAGTGCCGTAGTCATAATCCCCGTACCAAGCGGCTTGGTGAGGTAGAGCACATCGTGCGGCTTCGCCCCGCTATTTTTTATGATGGCATCGGGGTGAGCCGTACCAAATACGGTAAGTCCGTACTTCGGTTCAGCGTCATCAATGGTATGCCCACCTGCAAGCACTACTCCCGCTTCCCGTGCTATGTCGGCGCCACCCCGAAGAATCATTTCTGCCAAATCAGTACCCAAGGTGCTATCAAGGGCAAGAAGATTAAGCGCGATTTTTGGTTCAGCGCCCATGGCGTAGATGTCGCTTAAGGCGTTGGCAGCGGCGATGCGTCCGAAAAGATAGGGGTCGTCAACAATAGGGGTGAAAAAATCAACCGTAAGCACGGCGGCAAGGTTGTCGCTGAGTTGATAGACGGCAGCATCGTCACCAGTTTCAAAGCCCAAAAGCATATCGGGTGCGCATAGCGGCGTGATGGAGGCTAGTATGTGTTCGAGGTCTCCCGGACCCCACTTGGCTGCTCAACCCCCTTTAGACGTTAAACGCGTCAGGCGGATGCGTTCGATTTCGCTCAACGGTGCTCACCTCCTTGTGTCCTCACACGATTTTACTCACGTGCCTTATTGTAGCGCATGCCTTACTAATAAACTTCTGCGCATTGTAATCCACAGGACTCTATTGAACAGGTAAGATACCGCTTATTGGCGAGATTCTACCGTTGGCGGCAAGGGGAAAAGCCGTCCTTCGGAATATGATGCCGTTCACCAATCAAAAAGACTGCTCCCGCGGGCTAAAGCGTCGCCCTGTCTTAGGATACTCCTGCCATGAACCTTCGCGAAAAGAATGGGGAAAGTTCCTGTAAAAACTTGGATTGAGCAACTGATGCGAGGTTTTTGCAGGTAAAATGGCAGGTGCACGAGGTGGAAAATTTCTTAAAGAGAGCCTTACTCCTCGTATTGAGAGATTTCGTTTGTGCGCCGAAAAGCAGCGGTACTTGAAAACAGGTACCGAAGGACAAAGGAAAGAAGGGAGTTGTCTATGCAGACAACGCGACGGGGCTTTCTAAAAGCCACTGGGCTAGCCTTCGCCACCAGTCTGGCATATGGGTTGACAAACCAGTCCGAGGCATTTGCACTTGATGCAGATCCCGAATGGAAACTGGTCAACACCGAAGAGTACACTAGTATTTGTTGTTACTGTTCAGGTGGTTGTGGTTCCCTGTGTTCAGCACGTGACGGAGAGCTTATCAGCGTTGAAGGTGATCCTGATCATCCTATCAACCAAGGAGGGCTATGCGCCAAGGGAGCATCAATGTTTCAGCTGCGCAATGTCGTCGACGAGAAAACACGCAAGGTAATTCCTAATCCGAATCGTGTTACGCGACCAAGAGTTCGCAAACCAGGCGCTTCAGCTTGGGAAGAAATATCTTGGGATGAAGCAATTGCTTCTATCGCGCGCAGGGTGAAAGATACCCGCGACACGACGTTTGTTGAAATGGATCAGGGAGTAATCGCCAACCGTTGTGACGGCATGGCAAGCCTTGGCGGTTCTCAGCAACACTCTGAAGAAGAATACGGCATCGTCAAAATCATGAGAACGCTTGGTATCGTTGCCCTCGATAACCAAGCCCGAGTTTGACACAGCCCCACGGTTGCCGGTCTGGCACCCACATTCGGTCGCGGTTCGATGACGAACCACTGGTGCGATCTTCAGAACGCTGATGTCTTTTTAACTTGTGGTTCCAACAATGTTGAGAATCACCCGATTAGTTCTAAATGGGTACAAAAAGCACTCGACAAAGGTGCCACGTGGATTGTAGTCGATCCGCGCTATACCCGTTCTGCTGCTTGTGCGGATATCTATTCTCCGATTCGCGCAGGTACCGATATCGCTTTTTATGGTGGCATGTTTAACTACATCATTCAAAACAATCTCATGCAAACAGAATATGTGGTCAACTACACCAACGCTTCTTATCTCATCGACCCCGACTTCAACTTCGACGTTGACACGGGGCTGTTCTCAGGATGGGACGAAGCGAAGAAGTCTTACACAACAACAACCTGGGGTTATCAAACTGCTGAAGTGGTTGAGCCGAATACGGCTACTGGTGGTCCCTTCGCCTGGACAACCGCTGAAGGGGTTCCTGAGTTTACCCCTCCCGCCAACAAGGTTCCCAAAAAGGATCCGACTCTTGAAGATCCTCAGTGCGTATTCCAGGTATTCAAAAAACACTATGAGCGCTATGACATCGATACCGTATGTGCTATCTGCGGCATGGACAAAGAGACGCTTGAACTGGTGTACAAAACCTATTGCGCAACGGGCGCTCCTGATAAATCGGGAAGCATCATGTACGCTCTCGGGCAAACGCAGCACCACTATGGCGCGCAAAACACGCGCGCACTCAGCCTTGTTCAACTTTTGTTGGGCAATGTTGGGCTTGCAGGTGGCGGCGTTAACGCGCTGCGCGGTGAGCCGAACGTTCAGGGCGCGACCGATATGGCGATGCTCGTTTTCGATTTCCCTGGCTACATGAAATGGCCGACCGTGCAAAAGTATCCTGACCTGCGTACCTGGATGGAAGTAGAAACGGCAAGCGATGGTTACTACACCAACAAGCCGAAATTCTTCATTTCCGCGTTGAAAGAATGGTTTGGCGAAAACGCTACGGTCGAAAACGATTTCGGCTATGACTGGCTACCAAAAATTGGTTCAGATGCTGATTTGTCCATCATATCAACCTTTGACCATATGGATACGGGACGCGTCAAGGGCTATTGGCTCTGGGGTCAAAACCCTGCATCTTCAGCTCCGAATACGAAGTTCGCCCGTGAGGCAATGTCGAAACTTGAATGGATGGTTTGCGTTGACTGTGTTGAAACGGAAACTGCTTCATTTTGGAAGGCCCCCGACCTTGACCCTGCCACCATCGACACGGAAGTCTATCTTTTGCCCGCGGCACTCATTTTTGAAAAGCCAGGTACGGTAGTCAATTCTGGGCGCTGGTTGCAATGGCGCTACCAAGTGGTTGAGCCTTATGACCAAGCAAAGAGCGATCTTGATATATGCGATCTTTTGTGGAAAGAGATTGTCGGTCTTTACCAGGCTGAGGGTGGCGCTAATCCTGAGCCCATTTTGAATATGAAGTGGGATTATTATATCGACGGCAAGATTGATGCCCGCGCGATAGCACAGGCGCTTAACGGATACACCGTAGAGGATAAAAACCTCCTGACCACCTTTGGCGACCTTAAGGCGGACGGCTCGACTTCGTGCGCTTTGTGGATATATGCTGGCTACTACGCTAATAACGATGCACCCCTCGACCCCGCGCAGCAACGCGTTGGCGCAAGAGGGACTGAAGATAAGGGCAACTTGGGTCTTTACCAAGACTGGGCGTATGCCTGGCCGCTCAACAGGCGCATTGTTTATAATCGTGCGTCGGCTGACGCCGAGGGCAAGCCTTGGAACGAAGAGCGGATGCTCGTTAAATGGACGGGTGAGAAGTGGGAAAGCAACGACGTTCCTGACTTCGTTGCTTCTACTAAGGCAAGTGATGGTACGGTGACTCCAGTTCCGCCCAATAATAAGGCATTCTTCATGAACTGGGAGCAAAATGCCCGTTTAATGATTTCGAGCATGGATATGCCGACACCAGAACACTACGAACCTTTCGAATCTCCCACCCAAAACGTTCTCAATGGGCGACAAAATTCTCCGTGCATACGCTTTACCGAACACAAATCGGTTCAGCAAGGTAGCAAGGAAGAATATCCCATTGCGGTCACCACCTATTCGGTGGTTGAGCACTGGCAGACGGGTTCCCAAACGCGCAGCTGCCCTGTGCTGGTTGAAGCGATGCCTTCGCAGTTCGTCGAAATTTCTGAGGAATTGGCGCAGGAAAAAGGCATCGAAAACGGTGATGAAGTTCGGGTATTTAACAACCGCGGCTCAGTCGTCTTGAACGCCTTTGTTACCTGCCGCCTAAAGCCCCTCATGGTCAATGGCGAAACGGTTCATCAGGCTGGTATGGTTCATCACTGGGGATGGGCAGGAGAGATTTCTACGGGAGACATGGTCAACGACCTTGCGCCCAACGTTGGTGATCCGAACTGCTTCATACCTGAATACAAGGCATTTCTTATCGATATCGAAAAGATTTAGGGGGTGTGAAGAATATGACAGATGTAGCAATCCTTTATGACTCTTCACGCTGTTCTGCTTGTAAGGGTTGTCAGTCCGCCTGCAAATGCTGGAACGGGCTGCCCTCTCCGCTGGAGAAAAACGCTGTGAGCTGTACTGGTTCGTATCAGTCTCCTCCAGAATTGAATGGCGACACGCGTCTGCTCATCAGATTTGATGAAGCGGCAGGTGGCAGCAAGGGTGTTGAATGGGCGTTTAACCGCAGAAGCTGTATGCATTGTGTGAACCCTGGTTGTGTTGCGGTGTGTCCTTCGGGGGCACTCCATGTTGATGCTGAAACTGGTTTTGTTGCCGTTTCCGCAGAAAAATGTGTCGGGTGCAAGTATTGCGCCAGCGCGTGTCCTTTCGGCGTTCCGCAGCACTATGGGCCCGAAAAAACAATCAACAAGTGCACGGGGTGTCTCGACCGCGTCGAGCAAGGGCGTGCTCCTGCGTGCGTTAAAACCTGCCAGCCTGGCGCGTTGAAGTTCGGCGACCGCGAAGAAATGCTTGCTATTGCCCATGAGCGCGTTGCTTTGCTCAAGGCAAAAGGCTATGACAAAGCAGTCGTCTATGGTGAAAACGAACTGGACGGACTCCACGTTATTATGGTGGAAAAATATGGCTTAGATGCTGCTGGATTACCTGAGAATCCCCAGATTAACCAAGTTGTTGACATACTGGGTCTTATGAAGCCGCTCACGGGTATTGGCGCGGCAGCTATCGTTGCTGGTTTGGGCTTGTCTTTCTTAACTGGTATTGGCTATAAGCGCGATACTCTTCATTATGACGAGGCTGCACATGACGTTGTTGATATGGATACGGGTGAAATCGTGCGCCATATCGATGTGGAAAGCGAGGAATAATCATGACTCGTTATATTAAGAGGCATACCCTCCAGACACGTATTACTCACGGCACGGTGGCCGTAAGCTGTATCCTTTTGGCTATAACTGGCTTGTTCGTGTTCGTTCCAGCCCTGACGACAGCTGTTCCGCCCCACGTGGTTCTTATGATTCGAAGAGCGCATCGCATCTTGGGTGTTATTATCATCCTTGTTCCGCTTATCAGCGCAATTCTTGCTCCAAAGGGTGTGGCACACCTGTTCCATAACTATTTCGCAAAATGGGACAAAGACGATTTCGTCTGGATGAAAAAGTTCATCCCCTATATGTTGGCTCCCAAAAAGATACACATGCCCGACCAGCATGAAGTGAAAGCTGGGCAGCGTGTTGCCGACGGCGCCTTGATTGTGGGCGTCCTTGTTATGGCAATCAGCGGTATTTTCCTGCTTGCAGGCACGTCATTCGCTGAGTTGAGCGCCTCTACGATGGTTGTGATGCGTCTTATACACGACATCGCTTTCTTGTGGATGGTTATCTTTGGTCTTGCTCACATCTATCTGGGTGCGGGCATCTTCCAGCCCTATCGCGGAACCCGTCGCTTGATGTTTGGTGACGGCAACGTTGAAGAAAGTGACGCGCTGTATCACTGGGGCCACTGGGCGGTTGATGAAATTGACAAAGGCGAAAAGATAACTGATGACGAAGAAGTTGTCGCATAGCGCAAAACGATGATTAAGGTGTTGAGACGATACCCGTAGTGTTATAAGGGGCGAACAATGTTCGCCCCGTCGTCTCAGCCCTTCGAACAATAAAGGTATGTGCATGAACAAAAAAAAGAGAAATCTTGCCGCTGAAGCCTACAAAGCCCGTCTTGATGAAGCGGGCTTAAACCGTTTGATGCTCTTTGACGGCATCTGGAAAATACAGGATAAATACCTTGACAGTGCCACCAAAAAAAGCGCCTATGCACTTCCCAATACCGAAGTGGCAGAGCATTGGTACTGGCAAGAACAACCCTTCTTTTCGCAAGCGCCCATAAGTTTTGACGCCGATCTCTTTGCGTCAGCGCTCAAGGATATCGCTGAGTATCTTGTTGATAAGGCAGGGCTTGAAAAGAACGTAGCTGCCTGCCTGAAATCCTTTGATTGGCGCGAACTTGTTGACAAGACCGATGTGGCAGAATCTGGGCGCAATCCGTCTGCGTATGCGCAGGATTTTTGCGCACAGGCGCACGCGTTGAGTGGTGAGGTTCTCCAACCCGAAATGGCCGTCATCGTATTGGGGCTGGCTTTGCGACCCTTCCTCGAACACGGGGCACATGCCCTCATGACGTCCCTTGCAAGCGTACTCGAAAAAGGCAACGCTACCCATGCCAAGCCTTTGTATTGTCCTTCTTGTGGAGGTCAAGCGGTTGCTGCTTTTGTAGGGGAGACCCCATCAAACCAAGGCAACGGGCGCCTGCTCTACTGTTCTGCGTGTGGAACAGCGTGGGAATTCGAACGGGTTCGCTGCGCAACGTGTGGAACCAACAACCAACAGCACCTGCACTATTACCATATTGAGGGCGACGATGCGCACAGGCTGCATATGTGCGATGAATGCGGGGCCTACATGCGCACTGTATTCCAAGAATCTCTTGAAGTGCCCTTCTCTTTTGAGGTTGAAGACATTGTCATGGCACCCTTGGACGCACTTGCCCATGACCCCCGCTTCGAGCTGAAAAAAGATAGCGAGGAATAGGTACATGGCGGTTCTTATCGAAAGAAAACACCATGTTAAGGAATCGTCTCGTGAACGGGCGATTCAGATATTGTTTAACAACAAGCCGCTGGCAATCAGTCAAGGAACGCCTGAAAACCTTTCGGAATTGGCAGTAGGCTTCTTACTTGCTGAAGGGTTGATTTCTGACCGTCAAAAGCTGCGCACTATTGATGCTAACGTTGAAGCTGCTTGGGTAAATGTGGTAAGTGATGAAGATTGTGCTGACGATAGACCGCTTTTGCATCGCGTCACTTCGTCGGGTTGTGTTGAAGCCGCCCTGCTCAAGAAAACGCCCAGTGCCCCCTTCATTTCCGCTGACAGCACTCTGACCTTTGCTGCCGATGATTTGTTGGCGATGATGGAGCAACTGTGTGCCGTAAGTCCCAAGCGCAATGGCGGGGAATGCGTTCATGGTTGCGGAATCGGCAACAACGGGAAGTTGGTGTGCGTGCGCGAGGATGTCGGGCGCCACAACGCAATGGACAAACTTATCGGGCAAGCCTGGCTCGATGGCATAGTCATGCAAGACATGGCTTTATTCACCACGGGAAGAATAAGTTACGAAATGGCGCTCAAGGCCGCTCATTCGGGTGTTTCGGTTATGGTGTCGCATAAAAGCGCGACCGATTCTGCCATCGAACTTGCTGAATCCTTAAACCTTACCTTAGTGGGGAAGTGTCGCGACAACGCGATGCAGGTTCTCTCGCATCACCGCCGCATCCTCGATTAATCCTTTCACCTTAATCCGCCCACCTTCGTCCTTACAAAGGGGATGTTTCGCTGCGGGCTGCAAAGCAGGGCGCAAAGTAGGGCGGCAAAGCAGGGCGCAAAGTAGGGCGGCAAAGCAGGGCGGCATTCAAATTTTCTCTTGCAAACTTTGTGAAGGGGAGCGCAACGTGATATAGTTTAGCAACTTAACAATCGCTACCCCATTGATACATACTAAGGCGCACGACATTCAGGCGTCGGATAGGATACACACCAGCGTGTCGTCTTTACCAAAAGACATAAAAGAGCGAGTGTTTGCGCTGATGAATCGCATGAAGCAAGAACACTATATGCCGCTTATTGCGCCCGAGGGAGTCACGCCTTCGGAAGCTACGGCTCTCATCGCTATCCGCATGAGCGAAAAAGCAGGCGTCGCGCCCGTGCAACCCCACATCATTGCCAAGGGTTTGCAGCATTCGCCCAGCGCCGTTTCGCAAACACTCAAAGCCCTTGAAGAAAAGGGCTATCTTGTTCGCGAGCGCATGAGCGAAGATTCGCGCGCGGTGTCTTTGAACCTGACTGCGCGCGGCAGCAAAATTGCCGAAGACGTCGACCGCATGCGCGATGAATTTTTTGGGGAACTCTTGGAATACATTGGGAAAGACGATGCTAACCATTTGCTCAACACCCTCGAAAAGATACTTGACTTCCATCTCGAACAGGCAAAAGTCGGCAAGATGAAGCGCATCAGTATGCCTGAGCATGTCTTAGAGGGCCTCTCCGACGTACTTAACTACCAAGGCGAAAGCGCTGCGCAAGACTCTCTGCAAGGAAATTTTGCAAAGGTGGGCTGCAAGACAAGCTCTACTAAGGGAAACCCATGCGCATAATCCGCTACCTCAAAGAAGCAAAACTCGCCGTTTTCCTTATTGTGTGCTTGCTGATTTTGCAGGCTTTCGCCGAACTTTCGCTGCCGCGCTATACGGCTGCCATCGTCAACACGGGTATCCAGCAATCGGGCATCGAGCACGCTTCCCCCGAACAAATTCGCGCCCAAACCTTTGACGTGGTGTGCATGTTTGCAAGCGACACAGAAGAAGCGCAGATTCGGGCGTCCTACACACAAAACACGGAGGGCAACTATGCCTTAGGCGACATAAGCCCTGAGATGCGTGATGAACTTGACCAAATTATGGCCTTGCCGCTGGTTGTCAATCATTTTGCTGACGAACTGCCCGAGGTAGACCTTGCACAAATTACCGCGGCATACGATGCGGGACTGGTTACGAAAGAGCAGATTCGCGAAGGTGCGGCTTCGGCGGGCGACACGCTCGGTGCTATTGATGATTCCCTTGTCGTACAACAAGCTATTCAGGCGACCATCACCGAATACGAAGCGCTGGGGGTTGATTTGCCCAAGATGCAGATGGACTACCTGTTGCATATCGGACTTATCATGCTCGGACTAGCGTTTCTTGCTATGGCAGTTTCTATCGTTGTTTCCTTTATTGCTTCGCGCACGGCTGCCAAGACAGGCAGAAGGCTTCGCTCGCGGGTGTTTTCGCGGGTGGTGTCATTTTCTGATGCCGAAGTGCAGGGCTTTTCGGCGGCATCTCTTATTACGCGAGGCACAAACGACATCCAACAAATCCAGATGGTGACGGTATTTTTGTTGCGCATGTTGTTATACGCACCGATTCTTGCCATCGGCGGCATCATTATGATTACGAACACGAATGTGTCTATGAACTGGATAATCATTCTGGCAGTGGGCATCATTGTGGTAGTGGTGGGCATTTTGTTTAAGGTGGCAATGCCCAAGTTTAGAATTATGCAGTCCCTTATCGACCAAGTGAATCTTGTTTCGCGAGAAATTCTCACGGGGCTTCCCGTCGTCCGCGCTTTCGGGCGGCAAGATTTTGAAGAAAAGCGCTTCGACGACGCTTCGACTGTGCTCATGAAAACACAGCTTTTCGTGAATCGCGCCATGTCTTTTATGTTTCCGCTCATGATGTTGATTATGAACGGGGTGTCGGTGTTAATCGTGTGGGTCGGAGGTTCCTACATTGATGCTGGAACCATCCAAACGGGTGACATGATTGCGTTTATCAACTATGCCATGGTCATCATCATGTCGTTTTTGATGCTGTCGATGATGGCGGTCATGCTGCCTCGTGCCGATGTTGCAGCGGGGCGCATAAACGAAGTCATCAACACGCAAGAAAGCATCCATGACCCTGCGAGCGAACGCGCGCGCGACAGAGAAATCGCTTCTGAGGGTGGCGCGAGCATTGCCTTTGACAGGGTAAGTTTCGCCTATCCCGATGCTGAAGCAAATGTGCTTACCGAGGTGAGTTTCGAAGCTGCGGCGGGCAAGACCACAGCTTTCGTTGGCTCAACGGGTTCGGGCAAATCAACCATCATCAAACTCATCGAGCGTTTCTACGATGTCACGCAAGGTTCCATCACGCTTGATGGCATAGACATCCGCGAATTGACGCAGGCTACGCTGCGCGCGAATTTCGGGTACGTGCCGCAAAAGGCTTTCCTTTTCTCGGGCACGATTCAATCAAACATTGCTTATTCGGACGCGGAAATGGCTGATGAGCGCGTTGTTTTTGCGGCTGATGTTGCTCAATCACAAGAATTTATCGATTCGCGTGAGGAAAAGTTCGCTGCTGAAATTTCACAAGGCGGCACGAATGTTTCGGGCGGACAACGCCAGCGTTTGGCTATCGCGCGTGCCCTTGCTTCTGATGCGCGTGCTTTCTTGTTCGACGACAGCTTTTCCGCGCTCGATTTCAAGACCGATGCTGCCCTGCGCAGCGCCCTTGCCACAAATCTCAAGGATAAAACGGTGCTCATCGTGGCACAGCGAATTTCAACTATTATGCAGGCAGACCAAATTGTTGTGCTCGAAAACGGTCAGGTGGTCGGTATCGGCACCCATGCCCAACTCATGGACACGTGCGAAGCCTATCGAGAAATCGCCACGTCTCAGCTTTCTGAAGAGGAACTGGGAGGAGGTGATGTCGCATGAGCGAACAAACGCATGAGCGTCAAGCGCCTGCAAGCGCCACGCCTGCAAGTGCCACCCCGCAGCGCCGTCGAGGATTTATGGGAGGTGCGGGCGGACACGGACCAGGGCGCATGATGACCCCTGCAGAAAAGCCGAAAAACCTCAAAGCAACCTTACTCAAACTCTTTAGCTTCATGGGCAATTTCAAGGTAGCGTTAGTTGTTGTGCTTATCTTCGCGCTCGGCTCAACTATCTTTAATATTATCGGACCTAAGGTGCTCTCAACGGCAACAACCGAACTTTTCGACGGCATTGCCGCAAAGATTGCCCATACGGGCGGCATCGATTTCGACAAGGTTGCCCAGATTCTTTTGTTCACCTTGTTCCTTTACGGAGTTTCTGCCCTGTGTTCGTGGGTGCAAGGCTGGGTTATGAGTTATGTCTCGCAAAAGACCAGCTATCTTATGCGTCAAAAACTTGAAGCGAAAATTGATCGTATGCCCATGGGGTATTTCGAGCGCACCTCGGTGGGGGATACGCTTTCGCGCATTACCAACGACATCGACACTTTGGGGCAAAACCTCAACCAGGGCATCACGCAACTCATTACGTCGGTCACGACCGTTATTGGCGTTTTAATCATGATGCTTTCCATCAATCCGCTGATGACGCTTATCACCGTGGTTATGCTGCCCATTTCTATCGGGCTTATCATGGTGGTGGTGAAGCGTTCGCAGAAGTATTTTGTGGCACAGCAAGAAACTCTTGGCGCCATCAACGGGCAGGTTGAAGAAACGTTTTCGGGGCATGCCATCGTGAAAGCTTTCAACCAAGAAACCCTCTCGATTGATACCTTCAACGAAACAAATGAGCGTTTGTATGAATCGGCGTGGAAATCGCAGTTCATTTCAGGACTCATGCAACCCATCATGGGGTTTGTGAGCAATCTTGGGTATGTTGTTGTGGCGATTTTAGGCAGTGTGCTTGCGGTGCGCGGTGTTATCACCGTCGGCGACATCCAAGCCTTCATCCAATATGTGCGCAATTTCACGCAGCCCATCACCCAGTTGACTCAGGTTGCAAACGTGTTGCAATCGATGGCTGCGGCAGCAGAACGTGTTTTCGAATTCTTGGAAGCTGATGAAGAAAAAAGCGAAGCTGCGAAAGTTTCTTCAGCAGAAATCGCCTGTGACGTTTCTTTTGAAAACGTACAATTTGGCTATACTCCTGAAAAAATCGTCATCAAGGATTTCTCTGCGCGCGTAAAGGCTGGTCAAACCGTTGCTTTTGTCGGTCCTACGGGTGCGGGGAAAACAACTATGGTCAAATTGCTTATGCGCTTCTACGATGTCACGCAAGGCTCGATAAAAATCGGCGGGCACGACATACGCGATTTCGACCGCAGCGACTTGCGTTCGATGTTTGGGATGGTTTTGCAAGATACCTGGCTTTTCAAAGGCAGTATTCGCGACAACATCCGCTACGGCAAGCTGACGGCAACCGATGAAGAAGTGGAAAACGCAGCAAAGGCGGCGTACCTGCATCATTTCATCCAGACTTTGCCAGGCGGCTACGACATGGAAATCAACGAAGATGCGAGCAATATCAGCGCTGGTCAGCGCCAGCTTTTAACCATTGCTCGCGCGATTTTGGCTGACCGCCGTATGCTTATCTTGGACGAAGCAACCTCTTCAGTTGACACCCGCACTGAAGAGCGCATCCAAAAGGCGATGGATAATCTCATGGAAGGAAGAACGGCGTTTGTTATCGCGCACCGTTTGTCGACTATCAAAAGCGCCGACCTCATCTTGGTCATTCGTGATGGTGATATTGTGGAACAAGGCACGCACGAATCCCTTCTTGCACTTGGCGGTTTCTACGCCGAGCTGTATAATTCTCAATTTGTGGATTGTATCGACGAGATAGAAGCCTGATACACGAAAAACAAGCGTATACTTGCTTTTAGGCATCGGGAACATACAACACGAAAGCAAGCGAAAGCAAGATGACTGAAGAAACACACACAGACGAACAAGCGAATAAAAAATCTCGCGTCCAACTTGCGGTGTTTGACTTCGACGGTACGAGCATTTCGGGGAATTCCCCCGTGTTGCTCGTTCGCTATCTGCACCAACGCAGGCTTCTCAAGCATTTCACCGTGTTCAAAATAATGCTTTGGGCGACCGCTTATAAGCTGCGCCTTCCCCAGAAAGAAACGTGGGTACGCTCCCTTGTTTTTACGGCATTTCAAGGCAAGCCCCAAGACGAATGCGACCGTCTTATGGGCGATTTTTTCGACGAGAGAATAGCACAACTTTTTCGCGCCGATGCCGAAGAAGCAATGCAAGCTCATCTGCAAGCGGGGCGCGTTGTCGTGGTGATTTCGGCGACCTTTGAACCTATCGTTGTCCGCGCTGCGCAATTCCACCCCTTCAACCACCAAGTTGCAACGAAGATGCGCGTCGATGATGCGGGGCGCTACACCTGCGAAGTTGACGGCGCACCTGTTGAGGGCTTAGAAAAGGTTCGTGCGATTCAGCGCTTTGCTGATGCACACTACGGAAAAGGGAATTGGGAACTCGCCTTTGCTTACGGCGACCACCATTCCGACCGCCCTCTGCTTTTTGCTGCGCGCCATGCCTTTGCGGTCACCCCCGACTGTCCTTTGAAGCGAACGGCGGTTAAGGAAAACTGGGAAATCCTCAAGTGGGCTTAAAAGGCGCTTTGTCGCTTTGCCGCTTTGCCGCTTTGTCGCTTTGTCGTGCTCGTCACTTTTGTTTCGTACCTATTCTTAAGTCCTTTCCCCGTCCTTTTTATACCTCCCAATCTCGCAGATGAGACTGATTTGGTAGCAGATTATGTGATAGCGCACCCAATTTGAGAAAGACACTTTTTTTCGGTGCTTATCTTGCTACAATGGAAACGAATAAAGGCGCGCGCGGAACTGAGCGGGGCGCGAAGGAAGTACTACACACGATGCCACAGACGCAGGAAAAGGAAGGTGAGCCAATGTTTGAAAATGATGCAGACGCGAATAGCTCACCGAACCAAAACAACAACACTCAAAACGACCATACTGATTCTTACGCTGAATATCTTGCCCGTGCCACACAGGCTTGTGACCAGGGAGATTCTGTTTTAGGGATGCATTTATATCTTGCAGCTTTCGAGCGCGCCGCGCAAGACTCGCGCATGATTGACGCGGTGGTAATCGAAGGAATGCGTCGTGCGTGGCAGCTTGCGTGTCAGCACAAGGAACGTTCTTTGGCAGAATATATTTTTGAGCGGCTTGAGCCCTATCTGACGAGCGAAGAAATAACGCAATGCGCAAGCCAACTGCAAAAACTTGCCTTGGACAAACTCGAGGAATTTGGGCTGACCAAAGAAGACCTTGAGGACATGACTGAAATGATTTCTCAAGACTTCAATGCGGGTTCTTTGTTTGGCAAGGGGGGGCAATCGGGGAAACTTTTGAGTGGTTCTGCGCAATCCCCGTCTACCCAGGCGTTTTTGCTGCCTACCTTAGGTTCGGTCGGTGAAAAGAAATCCGAGCCCGTCTTGGCAAATCCCAGTTATAAAGACCTTATCGGGTTTGGAGCGGCAATCAAAACCATGCAAAGTTTCGGCGTGGGTATTGATGATGACCCTGGCTTCGACGAATTCGTCAAGACTCTACACGCCCGTCACGGCTTGAGCCGTGTTCCCATATCGGATGCATTTTTGTTCCGCTGTCCCGCCCGCGAGGATGCCAACCAATTCATGATGGCAACCGTCACCGAAATGCGCTTGCCGAGCATCTGTATGCGTATGGAAGAAAATCTGCAAGGGATGCCCGTGCTGTGCGTCATGACGTCGACCAACAATCAGCCGCATCTCAACCTTGCGCGCAACGCCATCGAGGGTGCTGCGGTACTCGTGTTAGAAGACATCGATTTGTGGGGACCGCCTCTATCCGATTTTATGGCAGATGACATGGGGGCATTCTTCTTTTCGCATCTTTCTCGGGGGGCCCGCGAAGCGATGAATCTTATCCGTTCTGCCATAGAAAACCCCGAAGTGTATGTGTTCATGTCGGCAGGCGAAGAAGAACCGATTGACGAATATTTCCTCGATTTATTGGAGCCGCTGACCACAGTTGACGTTGATTTGCCCACTGAAAAAGAACGGGCGGACATCTGGCTTGATGTCGCACGCAAGCACCCTTCATTGCTTGCCATCGAAAACGAACGGCTGGTGCAATACTCTTCGGGCATGTCGCGTCTTGACATTTTCTTGGCGGCACGCGAAGCGGTTGAGGAAGCCTATAAGGCAAGTCTTAGTTCGCGCACGTATGTCCCCGTCACACAGAGTAACATCTTTGAAAAAATAGCGCTGTATCAACCACTTGAATCGGACGAATATATTCAGCTCGAAGATGCGGTTGTGGGCAGCTTTGTAACCGAACTCGACCAAATTGACGATTTATTGAAAGGGAATAAGGAATAAAACATGGACATTACCCGTCGCAGTGATTACGCATGCCGCATTTTACGTGCCGCTTACAACAGTCGAGGAACACGTATTTCGGTTGCAGAAATCTCAGAAATTGAAAACATTCCCTATTCTTTTGCGCGCGGCATTCAGCATGATTTGATGAAAAGCGGCCTGGTGAAAACTATTCGGGGTAAACACGGTGGTCTTGTGCTTAACTGCGACCCTGAAGAAGTCACCCTGCTCGATGTTTTGAAGGCGATACAAGGCCCCGTGACGATTGCGGTGTGTTCCCACAATCTTGACTATTGCGAAAAGCAGCCAGAATGTGTGTTTAACTGCGTGTGGCGCGGAGCCGACAAGTGGCTCAATCGCTACTTTGCCTCTATCACCCTTGAAGAACTCTTTACGCTTGGCGCGCAGCATCCTGCGGTGAAAGCAGTGTTTAATGAAGGGGGAGAAGTGCCTTGTGTTAAGAAGGCGGACGCCGTGGAAGAGGTAGGCTTTTTTAGCACCTGCCCTTCTGAAAATGACAAACTTTTAGCCTAGGAATCGGGCGAAAGGTGCTTGCTGTTTCACGGCGCTGATAGGGTGTTTCATTCATGACCTTGAAGGCTGTTCCATTTTCCGAACGTGAGCGCGCGGCTTTTATCGAGCGAGTTTTCGCAGAAGGCAAGCGGCTTTATCGCGATCTTCCTTGGCGTGGAATTGACGATGCCTATCAGGTGTTAGTTTCCGAAGTCATGCTCCAGCAAACTCAGGTGTCGCGTGTTCTCAAATATTGGGAGCCGTTTTGCGCGCTGTTTCCCACCATTGATGCGCTTGCCGCAGCAGATACTGCTTTGGTGCTCGAGCAGTGGCAAGGACTTGGCTACAACCGCCGCGCCCTTGCCCTGAAGCGCGCTGCCGAAATCTGTTCGGTTGAGTACGCAGGACAGCTTCCTCAAACGAGCGAAGAATTGCGTACCCTTCCTGGTGTCGGCGCGGCTAGCGCTGCAGGGGTGCTTGTGTTTGCCCATAATCGACCCGCGGTTTATATCGAAACGAACGTCCGAACGGCGTTCATTCACGAATTTTTCCCCGAAGCCGAACGCGTCACCGATAAAGAATTATTTCCTTTGGTAAAAGCTACGTGTTCGCCTGACGAACCGCGCGCATGGTATTACGCCTTGCTTGATTACGGGTGGCATTTGAAGCAGGTGACAACCAATCCTTCGCGCAAAAGTGCTCATTATGCCAAGCAAAGTGCCTTTATAGGGTCACGGCGGCAAAAGCGCGCCGAACTTTTGCGGTGCGTGCTTCATGCGCCCGACGGTATAGAGGTCGGGGCTCTTTACGCAAAATTGAATGCATTTGAAGCGCGCGAGAAGCGAGGTGCGGTTGACCGCGCAACCTTTGATTCGCTGATTGACGACTTGCTTTCCGAAGGATTCTTTTACCTGCAAGACGACACCCTCCGCTGTTCGTAGAAACGTCATTGCGGGTCAAGACCTGCAATCTTTTCCTTGTGACTACGGGAGAGTGGCAGCCGCGCGGTCGCTGGCGAAGGGGTCTCAGTTCACCCGTTTCGCTACTCAGATTCTGCGAATCTTCGTGCGCTTCACTGCTGAAATCATAGTAAGGTACTATGAAATTGCCGATGGCTACGGCACCTTCATCATGAACGGTGGCACTATATCGGGCAATACTACTGGGGGCGATGGCGGCGGCATATACATTCCTTCTTACGATAAACTCACTGTGGGTGCAAGCGCGATTTTCTCAAACAATAAAGCCCAAGCAGCTTACGACCGCAATCCCGATTTCGACGCAATCTATGCGGCTCAAATAAGCGGCACCGCTTGGACTTCGCCCTTCACTCAAGGTTTTAATAACTACGACATTAATCATACGGAAGGCGAAATCTTTGTTCCTGAAGATGTGGTTGCAAGTAGCACCAAAGACATTACGTCGTTTGCTTTGGCAGGTGTGGCAGCAAGCATTTCGGGCACGAACATAAGCGTTGAAGTTCCTTATGGCACCGACCTTTCTTCGCTGGTGCCGACCCTTGCACACAATGGGGTTAATATCTCGCCTGCGGCAAGTGCGGCACAAAATTTCAATGCGCCTGTGCAGTATGTGGTTACGGCTGAAGATGGCACCACCAAGACCTATACGGTAACGGCAACTGTCAGCCGACAAATTCTCGAAGGTAACTTCGGTACCTGGACAGGTACGGGAACCAGAAGCACCACCATAGAAGTACCGCTTGAAAAATTTGTTGACCTTTACTTCGGGACAGAAAAACTTGTTCTTGATAGTGATTACAGCGTGGCTGAAGGAAGCACCATCATCACGCTCAACGAAAGCTTT